>Ga0209392_1000021_pt1 | contig 33790 bp, 23 predicted proteins | sample PPLLak3cmMay2015_FD_187252 | JGI IMG/M metagenome (GOLD analysis project Ga0209392, IMG submission 187252) | Freshwater sediment microbial communities from Prairie Pothole Lake near Jamestown, North Dakota, USA - PPLs Lake P7 Core (1) Depth... | ecosystem: Environmental > Aquatic > Freshwater >...
ATACAAGATCTTGATGTTATTGATCCAGAAACTGTTACTTCTAAAAAAAAAGAAAAGAAGCGTTTGAAGCCTGGGAATGGTCGTGGTGATCATTATACTTTTACTATAGATAATCCTTGCGGTAAATATCTATCAAGCACTACAAATTCTCATTTAAACTTAATACTATCTAATGAAGAAGATAAGTAGAAAAAAAGGTCCCGTTGTATCTAAGAAAATATTATACGACGGGATCACATTTGCTTCGGGATTAGAGAAGTACATGTATAAAGCATTGAAAGAAGCTGGAATTGATTTTGAATATGAAGGTACTACATTTGAATTAGTGCCTTCATTTATATTTGAAAACATTTCAGTTGAAAGACAATCAAACAGTAAAGGAGATTATATAAATAGAGGATTAAAAAAGGTGTTAAATTTAAAGTATACTCCGGATTTTGTTGGTAAAGATTTCATAATAGAAACTAAAGGCAGGGCAAATGACTCATTCCCAATTAGATGGAAATTGTTTAAGAAATGGATGATGGACAACAATGATTATAGGGCATTGTATAAACCACAGTCGCAAACGGAATGCGATGCAACAATAAGATTAATATTAACAGCTAACCCAAAAATTAAAAGAAAGTAATTATGACAAAAAAAGCTAAGAAAGTAGAAGAGTTTGAACAAGAACCAGAAAGAGGTAGGTATTGGAGTATAGCCATTGGATTATATCCAGGAATATTGTTTGGGTTTAGAACTTATATGGAACCGGAGTTTAATACGCATGTATTGTATTTGCCATTTGTAGATATTGCATTAGAGATAGATAATTAATAATTAAAAATAAAATATGAGCTTAACGCTAGATAAACAAATCTTATCGGATATAACCGTATATACAAAGTATGCGAAGTACTTGCCTAACAAAGAAAGAAGAGAAACGTGGGATGAATTAGTAACCAGGAATATGGAGATGCACGTCTCCAAATTTCCACAAATGAAAGAGTCAATTGAACAGATTTATAAAAACTTTGTATTCACTAAAAAGGTTTTACCTTCGATGCGAAGCTTACAGTTTGGTGGTAAAGCTATTGAGCTTAATAACGCTCGTATTTATAACTGCGCTTTCTTACCTATTGATAGTATTCATAGTTTTTCTGAGACTATGTTTTTATTGCTTGGAGGGACTGGAGTTGGCTATTCGGTCCAGAACCATCAAATTGAAAAACTACCTGAAATTAGAAAACCTAATTATGATCGCAAAAAAAAATATGTAGTTCAAGACAGTATTATCGGTTGGGCTGATGCGGTTAAAACTTTATTCAAATCCTATACGGGAGCGATGACTTCACATATTGAGTTTGATCTTTCAGACATTAGACAGAAGGGAGCATTACTTGTAACAGCCGGAGGTAAAGCGCCAGGACCAGAGCCATTACGTATTGCTTTAGTAAAGATTGAATCAATCTTAAGAAACAAAGAAGATAGAACAAAGTTAACTGATATTGAATGCCATGATATTCAATGCCATATTGCTGATGCTGTTCTAGCTGGTGGTATTCGTAGAGCAGCAATGATTTCGTTATTTGACTTAGATAGCAATGCAATGTTAAATTGTAAAGCTGGAAATTGGTGGGAAGATAATCCACAAAGAGGTAGATCAAATAATTCAGTTGTTTTATTACGTCACAAGATTGATAAGAAAACATTTGATAAAGTATGGGAACGCATCGAAGCATCTGGATCAGGAGAGCCTGGTATATATTTAACTAATGATAAAGACTGGGGTACAAATCCTTGTTGTGAGATTGCTTTACGTCCGTATCAATTCTGCAATTTGTCAGAAATCAATATGTCTGATATTACAAGTCAAGAGGAATTTAACGCTAGATCATCAGCCGCTTCATTCTTAGGAACATTACAAGCATCGTATTCAGACTTTCATTATCTCCGCGATATATGGAGAAAGAATACAGAAAAAGATGCGTTACTTGGTGTATCAATGACAGGTATTGCATCAGAGTCTAATTTAAAATTAAACTATGAAGAAGCAGCAGAGCACGTTAAAAGAACCAATGAAGAAACAGCTGGACTACTCGGAATTAATAAAGCGGCAAGAACCACAGCCGTTAAGCCAGCGGGAACTACTAGTCTTGTCCTTGGTACTTCTAGCGGGATTCATGCTTGGCACAATGATTATTATATTCGCCGTATGCGATTAGGGAAGAATGAAGCAATCTATTCTTATCTTGCTATAAATCATCCAGAATTGCTTGAAGATGAATACTTTAATCCAACATTACAATCAGTTATTTCAGTTCCTCAGAAGGCTCCAGATGGTGCCATAACAAGATATGAGTCAACATTAGATCTTCTTGAAAGAGTTAAATTAATTTCTAGGGATTGGGTTAAGGTTGGTCATGACAAAGGAAACAATACACACAATGTTTCTTGTACTGTTTCGGTAAGAGATGATGAATGGAAAATCATTGGTGAATGGATGTGGGCAAATAAAGAATACTATAATGGTCTTTCTGTATTGCCTTATCACGGTGGGACTTATAAACAAACTCCATTTGAAGATTGTACTAAAGAAGTTTATGAAGAGATGATGAAAACATTAAAAGACGTAGACTTATCAAAAGTGATCGAAGTACAAGACAATACTAATTTTGCTGATTCAGCGGCTTGCGGAGGAGGTAACTGTGAGATTGTATAGTTATCTTGGGACAAAATGCTGGATTTATTCATTATATATAAATAAAATATGAAAGAACAAACATTAATAGAAATGAAAAACAAAGTTGAGGCGCTCATTAGGGTGCTTCAACAAGTGATAAGTGAACAACAACATATCACTACATTAGCAGCAGGAACTTTAGAAGCGGTTAAACTTATGCCTGGGTATGATGAAGCAATTAAAACTTTAACAGAAAAAGCAAAGGAACAACCGGTTGAAGAACCAAAATTTGAATTATAATTTAATTTAGTAATTAAAAAAGGGGATCATGAAATTAATCATGCATCCCCTTTTTCGGTTACAGGAACAGTTAGGTATGGTGCCTATTTATATTCGTTCCTTTTCTATTCACCCATTTTACGTTTTCTGCGTTTCATTCTTTCCTCTCTTCTTTTTTCAGAAGCTTTTATTTTAAATTTAATATACTCTTGCAATGGTAAATTTCTAATAGAATCTTTAGTTCTTTCCCTTGTTTCTCTACTTTTTATTAAACCCTCTTCTTTACGTATTTCTTTAGCTTTTTCTCGTATTAAAATATCTCCTGGAGTTTCCTCAATTCCTATAGTATATGGTGTAAAACCAACTCCTACCGCAACTCTTTGCCATGCTTTATTTTGAGCATTCATTGCTTGAGAAACATTCTCTATCTTATTTACTAAACGATCCAATGGTACATTTGTAAAAGCTTCTGTTGCTTTACCTGTTACTGAATACATTGGTCCTAAGTGAACTCTTCCATCTTGCATTACGCTCCATCCCCTTGCTTCTATAAGATCCTTATCAAACTTAGTTTGTTGGGCAGCACTGTATATTTTACGAAGTTTAGATCCAATAGGAGGAGAAATATTAGCGGCTTCCAATACTACTTTAGCATAGTCGGCTTTAAATTCTTTCTCTCTTTCTTCCATGTATTTAGCAGCTATATTCTTAACAGTAGCAACTACTCCACCAGCAAATCCTGTTCCTCTAAGAATACTGTCAAGAACTCCATTAGCAACGCTTATTATCTTTTTATCTTTATCAGCTAATCTTTTCTTTTTCTCTTCTTCTGTCTCCTCTTCGTCTATTCCAAACAATAAAGCAAATAAACCTTGTTGTAAAACTGAGAACATTATGTTTTGAATCAATAAGTAATATCCTATCTTAGCAATATGTGTTTTAGCATCTCCTCTACCGTTCTTAAGATCTAAATAAGACTTCTTAATTATACGAGACTGTTGCATTGCTGTATTCTGGAAAGTCAATAACAATCTACCGGCAGGACTAGCTTGTTGCTTAGATATATCTTTTGGATCACCTGATTGTTGTGTTTCGTCAGATACTTTTGTAAAGTCTTTCCATGCTTTATCTTCCGCTTCTTGCTGAGTATCTCCTTCCTTCAAATAAGTTTTAATTCTATTTCTATAGAATGGAGCACCTCCTGAAGCAATAGCAAAACTATCCGCTAATTGTGTTGGTGTATAACCTATCTTTAATAGATAAGACATTACTGCTCCAACTTTATTTTTACTACCAGCAGCTGCATTAGCGATTTCAGCAGAAGCAACGTCTTCTTTTAATCCGCCTCTACGTTCTTTCATTTTATCAGAGTTCCATATAAGAGCAAAGTCAGACCAGTATTGTTTTTGATTTGCAAAAGCTGCTCCAGCCGCTATGGGATTATTGTCTCTTAGGTTTAAGAAATTGACTGCTCCAATTAACTGTAAAGCAGCAGATCTTGCATTAAGGAACATAATAGCTCCGGTAGATCCATTAACCCATTCACTCCAAGCACTAGTCTCTTTATCTTTGCCATAACTTTTATTCTTACCATTGATCATTCTATATAAAGAATCTTCTAAAGCTTCTCTAACATTTGAACCATAGACAGCTTCGATCTTATTCATATTAGGACCAACTAATCTTCCAGCTTCCCATTTACCAAACATTGCTTCAACATTGTCCATAAATTCACCTAAGAATTTTTTTCTTCCGGCTCCTTCGGTAACGTTATGTAGATCCGCTATGATTGTATCAGTGTCCCAAAATTCAGTAGGATTTATCCATCCTTTTTCTTGACGACTCATTAATTTTAATCCATTTTTAAACGCAGAAAGCTCAGGGTCATTATTAACTAAATCAGTTAGCTTGTTTGTATCTCTTTGTGATAGCCCTGGGGTCTCCGTACCAGCTTCTTTCCATATCGCAACGCGTAATGCTTGATCGTATGTAAAGTCTTTATCTGGAGTCAATTTTTCAAGTTTACTTTTAATATCAGGAAATGATTTTGTCAATGCTTTATATTCTCTTTTAATAGATTGTCTTGCGGCATCCATCAAATCATTACCGTTAACATAAGGTATTAATAAAGCTTGATCAAAGAATCTTTTTTGCTCTTCACCTAATGTTCCTTTGCCTATGAAATTGTATAACAATAATTCAAAATCGGCAGCTGATGGTGGAACATATATATTAAATTTGTTTTTACCAGCTCCTCTTCTTCTTGCGACAATATCAGAAAATACTTTATAGTTCTCCATGCCTGTATTCTCTTCAATAATCTGATTGAATCTAGGCGATATTGTTTTACTGAATTTAATCTTAGCTTGTTGAATTTTAGATTTGACATCTAATACATCTAAAGCATTTTTAACGGCATTTACATTGGCAATAGCATCATCAGCAAAGTAGAAGTCATTGTACCCTTCTGCGGCTTTAGCAACCATCCAATCAGCTTTTGCTTGACCTGTACTATTACCTAGCCCCGTTATATTTTCTAAAGGTATATTAATATTAATAGAAGATAGGAACTCATGAATTGGACCCGCCGCATTAGCAGGGCGAGCTGTAAGTATAAAGAAGTTTTCTGAGCCAAACTTACCAATCATTTTTTTCATTTTTTCAACCATAGGACCTGGTTTACCGCTAACAACTTTGCTAAATTCTGAAAAGTCAAACACAACGCCTTTCTCTAATAAACTAGCTCCTTCTTTTGCAAACTCTTCTGCGTTTAATTTACCTTTAGTGCCATCAGGCATTGTGTATAGCACGCTACCTTTAGTCATGCCAACAGTATCATCAAAGTCAAATACTGAGATACCTTTTGATGGTTTAGAATAAGAGATTGATGCTTTTGTAACAGCTTCACTGGTTACTATGTTTTGAATATTTGCTATTTTTGAAAACTCTTCATACTTATCAATTACTTTCGAAGTGGCTTTGCCTATTCTTATATAAGCGCCACTCCCTTCTTTATAATCAATAGGCATCATTGATTTTAATCCAAGTTCGCTTAATCTAGCGCTAATTGTTTTTGGTATTATATTTACTTCGTAATCTTGTTTTAATAAATTTAAGTCAACATCTTTGTTATATACAAATTTGTCTACTAATCTTCTTGCTACGTAACTAACAGGTTTTGAATGATCATAGTCGTATTTTTTTAAACTTTTAACTCTATTGTCAACAATTATCCCGGCTACATTGGCAGCAGATCTTAATACACTGTCATTTTCTTTTATAAGTAAAGTATAAATAGCGGCTAAATGTTCTGGGCCGTAATTATTTGAATTGTCTAATATTTCTTTAGAGTACCATTCTGCCGCAAAAACAGCCAAATCCCATGCTGCATCTGACTTTCTAACATCTTTTTCTTTATCAAATTTACCATCTAAATTGTTATTAAATACCTTATTAATTTTTTTATAAGTTTTATTTATTTCATTAATATCACCGTTACCTGTGTTTTTTTGTAAATTTAATAAATGCAAATCGTAACTTTCAGATCCTTCGTATATGCTTATAGCTCCTTTTGTTTTTTTGCCAGCAACAGTTGGCGCCCATAATGAACTTAATAAATCCAATCCTTTTTCTTTTCCGTATTTTTTTAATACAGCTTCGCTAAATCCAAAGTCTAAAGCTCTCATGTCTGATAAATATTCTGCAGTTCTAAAAAATTTAGCTACTGGAATATTAGATCCAAGTTTTTTAGACATTATAACACCTGTGTCTAAATCATTTGCAATATTTTCAATTGAAGCTGCTATTAGATCAGCCGGTCTTCCTTTTTTTATGCCTTTAAATTGCTTAAATGCACTTATAACATTCGGAGTTAGTAATATTGCAGCTGTGTTAATTTCATCTTTATTCCAATCAACAAAAGTATTTATTAAAGCTTGCTTAACGTTTGCTAGGTTTGGTTTTCCATTAATGGATATACGATTTGCAATATCAACACTGTTGTCATTTATTTGTTGTAACAATGTCTTTGAGAATTTAACATTACCTCTTTCTACTTGTCTAGAAAAATCTGTTATAGCATTATCTAATAATTCAACACCAAGACGTTGTTGATTTGTTGTAAACGCATCATAAATAGAACCTTGATCTTCAAAGTCTTTATTGATGATGTCAAAAGCAGATTCTTCTGCCATTGCTTTAGCTAATGATTCTTTTCTACCACGTATTGGATTTCCGTCAGGACCAATAACTTGCGCTAAATAATCTTCAGTAGAAACATTATTAAATACATTAGGTAATCTTCTAACTAACTCAGCCCCAGAAGTTCTACCTGCTTGATCTGTGGTTGTTTTCTCTCTATCTATCTTTTGACCAACCCAATCAGGATAATTTATCCATTTACCATCAATTTGTTTTTGTATTGCTTGCGGTATTCCACCCTGTCCATCTTTACCCATCAACCATGTAGTCGTCATATTTTCTAATACATAACGCTTATATTTTACCATAAACTTTTTAAGTTGGTCGTCTTTTTTACCACCCATTATTGTTTTAAGGTCAATATCAATCTGTTTGCCAACCTCGTCTCTAATCTCGCTTATTATAGGAGTTACAGTACGGTTTAATGTAATTGGAGCATCAATTCTAGACTTAACGGTTCTAAGTATCGTTATGATCTTATTTTCGATAGTTTTTAAAACCTCTGGCTCAAAAAGATTTGATTCTAATGCGTTTTTATATTTTGGCTTTTCTTTTGTCTCTTGTGTAGTTTCTTCAGCAATTAATCCCTTTTCCTCTGTAACGTCTTTTTTGAACTCTCCTTCAAGAACTCTTCTAGAAGCTGTAATTGCTCTAACGGGTAAATACTTGTTAATATAAGCAGCTAATGGAGTACCTTGCTTTGGATCATATTTCATGATCATACTAAGTATTCCACCATCCCCAGTCTCTATTTCGTCTGTCAACAATTCTTTATCAAACCCAGGAGCATCTCTACGCTTATCAACAATGCGATTTGTAATTGGTTTAAATAACTTTATAATATCATTAGCTCCTTCAACTCCTTTTTCTTCATATATTTTTTGTACTTTATCAGAAGATACTGCTCCTTTTTCGTTTTTAATTATTTCTTTAACCTCTTCTTCAACATTTACTTTTTCTTCTGCTTTCGGTTTTTTAATAACTTCTTTAACCTCTTCTTCCGGGGCTTCTTTAGCTTTCTTTAATTCTAATTCTAGCGTTTTAAGGCGGCTAGTATAATCGTCATAATCAATTTCATCATTATCGAATTGATCTTCTAATTTATCTATCTTTTTTTGTACTTCATTAACCTTAGTAATTGATAATTTTGCTTTATCTTGATCTCCGCCAATAACTTTACCTGAAAAATCAATTAGTTTTTCTGGTTGCATTTTACCAAAGTGAGCTTGCTTATTATAATCTTTTACAAATTGGTAAACAGATGCTCCCTGATTTTCTTTAAATTTAGGAAATCCTTTTGGTAATAAGTTATTTATAAAATTTCTAACAGCGTTTAAACTATCTGCTTTTAATTCAACTCCATCCGCTCCTAAGTCAGACAACGCATTTAAAGCTTCCTCATAATAATCTTCATTTTTTATAATTTCACCTTTTTCATCTCTAAGCCTAAGCCCTTCTTTACTTCTCTCTGCATAACTAGAATCTATTCTAGCCGTAACCAATGCCGATAAATTAGGATCAAAAGTTTCTAAATATTTTAATAAGTTTTCACCTGCTTTATTTATGCTAACCTGGTCTTTAAATACTTTTTTAACAGCGGAGTGCAATACCTCGTGAGACCCTACCCCTGTTCGTCTATTTTTTACAGAGTTTGGCACATGTATTAAAGCAACTTGCATACCATTGACGTCTATATTTACTCCTTCTGCTTGACCGTTATTTATTGCTGTAGCAAATTCTTTTTTGCTTTTAGCGGTTGCATTTGACTTGTTATACTCATTTATTATATTTTCATTAGCATTTGAGCCGTCAAAATCTAATACCTGTACGTTTATCCCGTTTGTTTCGGCAAATATTTTAGCGTTTTCTATTCCTGATTTTACTGATTTTGAGTAATAATCAGTTACGTAATTTTCTAATGCTTTATTCTTAATTTCATCTTTTGTTAATTCAGTAGTACTGCTGCCTTCTAATTCTAACTGTAATTTCGCTGTATTTAATAATTCTTGGGACTGTGTATTTCCTAAGTTATTAAAATTATTAACAACTTGTTTTAGACTAGTTTCTTGCATAACTGTATTATATGCTTCGTAGCCTTTTGTAAGATCAAATTCAAACCTACTTTCTCTATTAGTTTGTATATTACCTTCTTTTATAATAGGATCAGTTAATATAGTTTCTCTTTTATCAACTAATTCATTAAACTTACCTCTATAGTAAGACTCCATTGTTTTTAGTTGATTCGGATCTAAATCACTTTTTGTCGCTTCTATGAAGTCTTTATTTACTTCTCTTATCTGACGATTAATATTGCCAATTTCAACAACATCAGGCATCGTTAAATCAACACCTAGTCTATTAATTATATCTGTTTCAACTCTTTCGCTTTCATCAACTAATTCATCTACTAGTTTTTGAACAACTGGAGTTTGTAATGGAATAGGAATGCCTTGATCTAGCTTGTAAGATGGAATACCTGTTAATTCACTTATTTGATTAGCTATTTCTTTTATTCTTTTTGTTTGAGACTTTTCCGCTAATTCGCTAGCTATAGCCCTTTTAACTACTTTTAAATTCTGAGCACCACCAAAGCCTACACCAATTACACCCCCAGTAGCAAAAGATTCTAAACCACCTTCAAACATATTTTTATTCTCTCCTAATAAATAAATATCAGAAAAATTATTAGTAACTTGAGTTCCTAATTCTGAGAGGCCTTCTGTTTTAAAATTTCTAGCACTAGTATTTGCTACAAACTTCATACCTTCATAAAGTGATTTCTTAGGTATAAATTTAGAAGCTTCCGCTATGCCTTTAAGTATTTTTAATGTACCAAGTATTTCAAACGTAACCTCACTTCCTCCATATACAGCTTTAGAAGCAAACTTCTTATATTCTGGTAAATTTAATAAATCTTGATCTTGTTTTATTTGAGTTTGAATATCATTTATAGCAATATCGTCAAGACCTAAAGATTCTCTATTTTGTAGAGCATAATTATTTTCACTTAGCCTAGTAATAGCCGCGTCAGCATCAATAGAAAGCTGTGTTGCTTTACCACCATATCCACTAGCAAAAAATAACGGCATAGCAGCTTGCCCTGTAAAAGCCATTGCTATAGAGGGAGCATTGTTAATGACCCCGGAAGTTATCCAATTACTAAAATCATCAAAACTTTTAATTTCATCTACATTTACAGCTTTCTGATATTCTTTTTGTTTTTCATTTAATTCTGCTGCTCTATGAACAAACCCAAATGTGTCATTTTTCATAACTTCTTTTTGAGTAGTTCCTAATATAGCGGCTGTACCATAAGCGGAAATATCTTGTAAACCTACGGCTACATTTGTAATAGCGGATTTAGCAGCGGTAGTTAATTGGCTAAACCTATTGTAATTTGCACCAAAGCTTTTTACGGCTGGTAAAAGGACCTCGTTTGTCGCATTAGTATCTATTTCTAGTTCTAATTGTTTATCTTGCAGTGCTTGCTGTTGATCTTGTAATTTTATATATTTATTCTGTAATCTTAGTCTTTCTGATTCGGTAGGATTTGATTTATATGCAGATGCTTCAGAATCAAATTCATTTTTAACAACGATATATTTGTCCACATTAGTCTTAAATTCTTCTGTAGCATATCTAACTTGATTTACTTTTTGCTGTGTAACAATAGCTAAATCTTTTCGTTGTTCTTCAGGAAGAGTTCTAGAAAATTCTGACGATGCTACCTTTATATAATCCTCTTTCCTTTTCTTGTCTAATTCTAATACTTTGTCATTATCTAACTTTCCTAATGAACCTGTTTTTTTCCATTCTTTATATAATTCAAACTCAGTATTATCCTCAAAATCCTTGCTAGTAATATCCGTAGCTGCGCCACCAAACCCCATAGAAGAAGTGGTTGCTTTAGAAGCTTGATTAATACCCTCAAATTTTTGTATAAGATTCTTTTTCGCTTCTTCCTCTCTTTCTACTGGATTAAGATTTACCGGTGTTATTCTAGATATATAATTAGGTGTATTCTTAGTTACTCTATCTTGAACTTTAGTTGTATAGTTTTTATCTCCAAATTTATTTATATAATCATTTATTCCTTTAAAATCTTTTGGATCAAAATCGGTTCCTATTGTTCCTTGAGCTTCTATTCCAGTAAATTCAACAGGCTTTGCTTCAATTGGTTTAAAATTAAAAGTTCCCCAAAAAGTATTTTCTTCTACTTGAATACCTAATTGATTTAATTTTTTATTTAATCTTTCTATTGTTGCTGTTTCCTGACCTTCTTGTATATCCGCCGCCCCTACACTATATCTATTGTCAAAACTTATTTGTTCTTTTGCTTTAGAAGTTCTATAAGCAGAAGTAGAATCTATTTTTTGTTGCTCTTGTAATATTTCTTTTTTAGCTTTTTCTTTTTTAGCTAATTGTTGTTGTTTATATTTAGGACTTTGTCCGTATTCCATAAAACTTTTTTGAGCAGTACCTTCTGTAATTTTTGCTCCAAAATCTTCAACTCCAGAAACTAATGGTTTTAATACCTTTTTACTTGGTTTATAACCTTCTTCTTTTGATGGAGTTTCAATACCTTCTTTGGCTAAATTGACTATTGATGTTTTCGCTCCTATGCGGTTTTCTACACTAGGTTTTTGTTTTTTAACAGATAGGCTCTTACTTTTTACAATGTCATTAAATGATAGTTTTTGCTCTTTAGCAAGCTTATTTATATCGTTTTCACTATATATTTGCCCTAATTCATCAATATATTCTAACATAAATATTAATTTATTTTATTAAAGATTCTCTGCACTATACCCAAGTTGTCCTGCAAAGCTTTTTATTTTTTCCTTCTTAGAAGCGCCTTTTCTAGGATCTACTGGAATCCTCCTACCTGCTTCATCTAGTTTATATAGATAATATTTTTTAACCCCTGTATTTTCATCAATAGATACATCTAAATATAAACCTCCTTTGCCGGGTATTGTTCCGCCTTTCTTCATTGTTTTTTCAAACAAATCTTGATCCATTTGCGATTCTGTTTTCTTTCCTTCGCTTCTGCTGGTTTTATCTACTTTTGGTTTTTCTTGTATGTAAACGTCTCCTTCTGGTTTTTTAAAATCCTGTTTAGGGTTAATTTGAGTCTTGTACCAGTGTTGCTTATAATCTTCTATAAACTTATCTCTCTCTGGCTTTGTTAAACTTTTCCTAGTTAACATTGGTGTATTAATAGAAGTATTCAATATATTGTTATTATAAGTAATAATCTCGTTATCACTCATACCATCAACCCTACTCTTCAATAATACTTGTAACTGAGGATTACTTAATACGGTTTTCTTATCAACATCTGCAACCATTTTATATGCTCCAGTATCACCTATTGGCACTGGAGTATATTTTACTTTACCATCTGCTCCTTTTGTTAAATACTGATCTCTTATATCTCCTGTAGACTCCTTAATTTCTTTACCACCAACATTATCTATTTTATGTTTAAAAATATCAACGGTATTTGCTAGGGTTTGATTTGACTTGCTCATATCTGGTATTTGATTTACAACATCGCCATCACCATAAGCACTAAACGCATCTAGTTTGCTTGCTGAATATGATTTAATAAGCTTTCCACCATTTGGAGAGTTATCATATATTTTCCAAACAAGTTTATCTGGATCAGCATATTCAAAGATAGCTTCTTTTCTGCCAGGCAATTTACCTTGCATGATACGAATAGCCATTACATCGGAGTTTTGCATTGCTTTATCAAGGCCACCTTCTGCTCCTATTGGTTTGTTTAAAATTTCATCTAAACTAGTACCATATTCTTTGATTTCACCTAAACTTGTGCCAAACTTAGTTACCGCCGTATTTATTTTTGCTAGTTGAGCTATTGCTTCCTGGCGGTTTTCTATTGTATTATTTAATAATCCTGATCTTAATTTAACAGCTTTCTGTATTAAAGGTTCAAATGTATCAGATAAATTTACTTCTTTATTTTCAGCTTGAGTTTCTGATAAGGAAGTACGTAAACTCAAAGCATAGTTTTCTACCTCGCCTTGAATAGCAGCTAGTTTTTTAGCGTTTTCTTCTTGCTCTTTCTTTAATACCTCTTGCTGGCTTTTATAACTTTGTGCATAACCTGCAAAAGCTCCAGCTACGTTTTGTTGAAGATTTTGTATGTATTTAGCTGAATCTGTATCTATGTATGTTTCTGGATTTTCGTATGCTCCCATGTATTATATTTATTTGTATTATTAATATGTTATTAACCACCCCAAGTACTAACATCTAGACTAGTTAAATCATTGTAAGTGTTTTGTGAGATTACTGTTGGGGCGGTATAGCCTGAAGTCCCTTTAGTGGAAGAGCTTTCTCCCCCTGTTCCTTTTGCACTCATATAAGAACTAGCTACTGAGGCTATGCCACCCAAGGCCCCTGTTATTGCTCCTAATTGATTAGCCCTAGCTTGCCCTTCCTGAGCGGTAGCTCCTCCTAATTGAGCAGCAACTCTATTCATTTTAGAAATCTCTCTTCCCTCTCTTGTCTCAAATACAAATTGTTTACCAGCGGCTTCAGCTTCTTGCACTCTTTTGGCTTCTCCTATTTGAACACCTTGTATTCTTTGAGCTTCTGCCATCTTCATTTGTTCCATTTGCTGTTCACCTTGAGCTCTTAATTTTTCGTTAGCAGCTTCCTGTTGTTCTATACTAGCAGATATTCCTTTCTTACTTTGTAATGCGGCTTGAGCTAATGCGGTTGCTCCACCAGCTCCTGCTCCAGTTTCTTTTAATGTATCTAGAGTATTTGCTAATGAAATATCTATTTGTTCTGCTTCAAACTCTGCGGCTTGAGTAGCTACTCCTAAATTAGCAAATGGATTTGTAATCATTCCAGATAGATTAGTAGCTAGTCCGCTAACATCTTTAACTCCTTCATAAGGATTTATAATTGCTTGCCTACTTGCTTCTAAACTATTTAATTCTTTTTGCAAACGAGTTTTTTCTCGTGCTGCTCTTTTTGCGGCTTTACCTGCACTTAAGGCTCCAAAGACTCCTCCTAATAGTTGGACTCCTCCTCCGATTGCCGCCGCTGCTACCATTGACATAAGCTATTTATTTAAAAGTTTATATTCTTTATATTTTTCATAAGACGTACAAGTTAGCATGTCTTCTAATTCTTCTATTTTTGTTATATTGTCTGGATTAGGATATACATTTACAAATATACTGTCTTCTAATGCGTGTAATACTCTTTTTGTTCCCTCTGGCGCATTAACGTAACAAGGAGCTATATAGTATTCATTTCCCTCATCTGTCGCTATCTCTAACTCTCCTTTTAATAAAAACCATGTATGGGAAATCTTATATAGTTTACCTATAACAAGACCTCCCTTTTGCATGAACATTTCTCTTATATATACTCCTTCAGAAAAAGAATGTTTTAATGGAAACAGATCTGAATTACCTTTAGCTATTAATGGAGAATCCATTGCTAGCATAGCGTTTTCTAATTTCTCTACTTTATCGATGAATGCTGTATTTATTAATCGATGCTCTTTTTTTAATTCAATTTGATTTTCCATTCATTTAATATGATGACCTTATAAATTCAGTAGATACTGCAAACAATTCTTTTTGTCCTCCTGGATCTGTATAAGTATCTGTTGATAATTCAACTGTGGCAAAGTAACCTTTTATTCCGCTAATCGCATCCCCATAAGAAATTTCTCCAGGCTGAGGTATACTGCTATTTATAAGATTTGCTTTATATTTATTTTCTTTTCTATCAAAACCTGCTCTATTCAAAGGCGGTATTAAAGGGGTCAGATCGCCAAATTCATTTCCGTAATCGTCGTATGCGCCTTCCGTATAACTTCTTACCAATGCGGTAGTATCTTGCCAATTTGTCTGTACTCCATTCAAATAATCTGTTCCTGTAAAGTCAGAAGAAAAGTAATTAATCTGCCATCCGTTTGAACCCTCGTAATTGACTGTTTTAAACGTTTTAATCAAGCTTGGTTCTTCATTGAATACAAATACTATAGAAGACTTAAATACTTCATTATAGAAGGTATTTCTCAATACGTTTGGACTATAGTGTTCCCACAATGCTCCATTATATAATGTATAAAATTTATTTCTTAAACTGAATATATGTGATGGCTTATAATTAAAGAAACTTGTAAACCCAGATACTTGTTCGTCAAAAGCTAAAGTTTGATAAGGACTTAAACTATCAGGGTTGCTATCCTGTAAAGATAAAACATATTGTTTATTATATATATCCCATCCGCCCACAATTAAACCATCTCCATATATAGGCGAATCTATAGTATTAAATTCATCTCTAAAGAAATCAACCATTCCGTATTCTGATATTTCAGTAATACCGTCTTGTGATAAACGTAATACCGCGTTCCTGTTTTTATCAGTAAAGTATTTACGATAACCATATACTGCGAAACTATCAGGATCTCTACTTATCCCGTAATTACCAGCATAAGCTTGTACTTGTCCGATAACTGCTTCTGAAGATGTTACTGTTCCCCCTCCTTCTGCGGAATATATTGCATCTTTATCTATTAATGCTCTGCTAACCTTTAATTCTTGGAATATGGTTAAGTTGGTGTCTTCGGCATATAACTTTTGCACCGAGCCATTTGCTGGATCTACGCTTTTAGTAATGTTTTCTCCAACAGAAAATTGATTTGTTCTATTTACACCTGTTCTTGAATTAAATATACCCGAATATATAAGGCCATTAAATTTAACAGAAGCTGTAGTATCTTCTTCGGTTACATAAGCCTTTGCTCCGTAACCTACCGATGTATTATTATATCCGCCTTGTATTCTTGCTTCTTCTATTATCCAACTACCAGTGTATAAACTTGAGTTCGGCCATCCACCTAATTGTTCTGGAATACCAAAGGATCCATTCCAAACAGGTACACCTAATGTGGTTAATGTTTTCTTTAAAAAGAATGTATTAAAGTATTTAACTTCTATTTGAGTAGCCATAGTTTTATTATTACTTGTTTATTGTGTAATTTAGTGTATACCAGGTATATTATGCTGTAAATTCTATAGTTATAGGAGCATGGAATGCATTTAATCCACCAGCATCAGTTATTTTAACAACAATTTCATATTCACCTAAAGCAGATTGAGTTAAATCTTGTAAATCACCTCGCTTATTAGGGAAATTAGCATTGTTTGTTATTGTAAAGTTAGTAACAGGACCAGAAGATGGAGATATTCTTTCTTGAGAGAATATACTATAAGTTAAATCTTTTTCACTTTTCCCTCCCAACACGTTTGATCCATTTACTCCTGAAAATTTACAAATATCAATTTCTCCTGATGGGTATGTTAAAGGGTCTGGCAATGGATCTGGATATATTAATTGAATACTTGGATTAGAATTTGCCAATGCTCCTTGTTTAGTTATAATAGATGTTATTCCACCAGATAACACAGAAAACCTAAAGTTATAAGCTTCATTTAAAGCCGCTCCATATCCATAATAAAAATAACTATTAGTTTTTATTTGATATGTTGTATATGGTAATACGCCTATTGGTATTATTATTAGTTCAAAATTAGCTGTTCTATTTATATTTGTTAGGTCCTTAACAGTCATTGTAATAGTAGAATCTACAGGGTCTCCGTTTATATCAATTGGATAAAATACAGTTGTTATAATTTCGTCATCAGTCATTGATTCATCATGAGTATATATAAATCCTTCTATATCAAATGCCCCTGTTGTTCCCTCTAAAATAGCTGTATTTAATTCTTCAATCAATCCAACTGTACTAGTTTCCCAATATAAATCTAATTTTGATTCAACTGCTTCTGTTTCCATTACAGCTAATATAATTGACCCATCTGGAATACCTATTTGATCTACAGTAGATATTCTAGCTATTAACGGGTTTGAATCAACTTGGTAAAAATTATCATAATCTACACCAGGAGGAGCTATTAATCCAAATAAAGCATCAACAGTAGATATAGTGCTAGCAAAAGCGAATGAATTGCCTGGATAATATTGAGCATTTTCAACTTCCATAGCCGGAGGGATAACTGGAATTGGTTCTATATTAACAACTCTTCCATATAATTTCACGCTACTTCTAAATTGTAGCTGGCTAGGCCCAACTTCTGACAAGTCTCTAGGGACTTTATTTATATTATCATTTATAAGTACAGTATGTGATGTTTTACCTAATTCTTCTGTAAAATTACCTGGATAAGCAGCCATTAAACCCGGTAGATACACATTATAGTACTCTTGTTCCAATTGTTTGACAACGATCTTATATGAATACCATCCAAGCGGATTATAGTCAACTGATTCTATATCTCCATTATATAAGCCAGGCCAGCCCGTAGATTCGTCTGGAGCATCATTAGGAATTATTTCATTGAATAACACCTTTAACGAATTGCCAGGCCATGTGTCTGGTTGGAATCCAGGTTCGTCGGCTCTATATGGCACATATAACGATGCTCCTCCGAAGGCATTATCGACAGAAGAAAAGCTATTAGATAATATAACCCCAGATTGCCTACCAAATAAATCTGACAATATAACACCTACCTGATAATTTCTATTTTCTTTTACAGAGTGGTTTGGATATTCAATAATACTAGTGCCTTCAGTTGGTAAGAACCCAAAGTCGTATTTTTCACCATAACCAACATTATAGTTTAAATATTGCGGGTATGAAGCTTTGTCTTGGTAATTACTGTATACTATTCTATTACTTATTATTTCTTGGCATAATGCTCTAACGGGTGTTCTGTCGTATACTCTTATTAAATCTCTTTCTGGTAATGTTTTTGACGGAGACTTTGATTGGTAATCATATTCGTATATTTCCGATGCTCCTGATTGGGTAGCTATTGTTTCCGTTAATATAGTATCAATAACAGCCACTGCTAATTCATCATCTTCTTTATATAATATATCCAATGACACTATCTTATAGGTATCAAATAACACATCAGCAGCACAAGGCAGTGTTATCCTAAGTTTAATTTGATTAACTTTATTTTGCATGAACGCAACTATAGTACTTCTTAATGCGCTATTCTCATCGTCTTTTAATGGCTCATTTAATGGATCTGGATCTGGGAAATATTGAAAATACCCATCTTGTTTTGGTATATATGCAACTTGAGTAAACGGAGAGAATATAGAATACTCGCCATCATCAAATCTAAATCTATAACTGAATCTAACAAACTTATCTTCTAAATAAGTGGGATCACCAACATAATTAGCATCGTAATAAGGGTTTGCGTTAAATGTTATTACCGCATTATCAGCCAATGTTAATGCTACAGATGCCGTAACGGTAAATGTTATATCATTATATGATACTACTTTTGTACCAACTGGTATTCCTGCTCCTGTTAATATTTGTCCAGGAGTTATAAACTCAAGCGCTGGCGCGTCTATTATAAAAGTAATACTAGCTGTAGTTGCTCCATTAACAACAGCTGTTCCTCCTCCTCCTGGCAGGTATATATTTGAAACATCATACATTGTGGTTTCATATTCTCCTTCTACTGAGCTTTCTTTATATAACTCTATTGGTAAGTACGGATTTAATTTCGCTACTGATAACTGCGCTTCAGAAGTATAATAATCTGGGATAGCTATATTCTGAGGGTTAGCTAGTGATACATTTATTTTTCTAGGTTGATTTCTATTGTCTGTCCAGAATAATAATTTCTCTAATAAGTTTACCCCTGTTATTCTATTTGTAGTTGAGAAGTTTAAGAATGCTCCCTCTACTAATCTTACAACATCGCCTGTTAAAGTATTTAATACATAAATAAAATTCTCGGCCGCTGGATTATAAACCATTGGCCCAGTAGGATTGGTGTAATTAGTTAAAAAAAAGTATATATTATTACTGTTTTCATCGCAATAATAACCTATACTTTCTAAGTCTTCTACTTCTGTTAACTCTCTAAAACTAATAACTAATTCATTTCCTAATACATTTTGCAATGTTCCTACATTGGCTCCTTCTGAACGGCTTATTTGCATATTTAATGCAGTTCTATATTGACCATTAGGCAATAACCTATCATCAATATCCTGGTTCATTTTAGCCTGTAGAAAATTATTTTTTATTTCCGCCATTATATTTTAGTGTTTAATCCATTTAGATTTGCCTCTCATTACTTGAGTAATCTCTTCTATTTTTATATTTGATAAACGTATCTTAGCGTTTCTTAGCTTAGACCATTTTTCTTTATTTAATCTTTGTACCAAATACTCTGGGTAATTTGATCGAGTTGAAATAACAGCATGAGATATATAAGCATACATTGCATCTTCAGCCATTTTAGGTAATCTAGCATCTCCGTCATAAGCTAAGTTGTCTGATATATATTCTAATATAATTAGCTTATCAACCAAGTCACTAGAGAAAGACATTTTACCTTCCCTATTGTTTATAGTAAACCAGCCATTCCTTTGTGCATATTGTGGATCTAGACCGTATCTTTCTCCTAATCCGTAAGTTCCTTCGTTGTATAATGTATTGTTAAAGTCTGGGCTGCTATTACTATCGTATATTAAACTGTCTTTTGCTTTTCTCCATCTTTCTTCTATAATCGATGTACCTTCAATATTTTCATTAAAGTTGTCTTGCATTTCAACTCCAGCAGCATCCTGTATTGGCATTTCACCAGGATTGATTGTTAAGTTGTTTGCTGGATATATAGGATGTTTAACGCCTTGTTTATCTACCCAGGATACTTTAACATAGTTAACGTAGTCTTGAGGCAACACAACACTTAATGAATGCGGCACTGTTAGTTCTTGAGACTTCTCGCTTCTAAGAGTATCGTAACTAAATTCTTGTAATCCACGTTTAGCATGGAACAACAAATCTGTTTTCTTTATACTTGGTATTAATTTTCCGGCGCCAACATAAGCAACATAGAAATTATTAACAACGTCGTTCAAAGATATATATGAGTAATCGCCATAGTTTTGTTCAACAACAGTTCCATAAGCATCTCTATCTCCATAAAGCCCTCCATCTATTTTCTTTAATTGAACAACAATTATACCAGAAACTGGAACCGGGTCAAATGTAATAGTATTACCAGTTACACTATAGTCTCCAATGTACTCATCATAAGTTCCTGGAAAACCACTTGGACTTAGATATAATTTAAAATTGTTTAAAGCGTATTCGGTAATACTTGGATCGTAACTACCAAACACTAAATCTGTATTAAATGTAACAGTATAACTACTTGCTTCAGTTAAAACAAAACTTTGAGCACCTTCGTAATATTGTCTATTTGTTTCGGTAATTAAACCTCCATTTGGGATTGCCATGTTCTATTTAGCTTTTTGAATTAATATCTTCTGCTTGTGCTTGTTGTGATGCTACTTGAATTATAGTTGGGTCGTTTATAACTATACCAGCATATAATAATATTTTTGTTATAACTAATGTTTGTTCTGATCCATTCAATTCAAAGTCTCTTGAGCCAGTAGGTTCATCTACTACATCATAAGGAACATCATTGTATACATATTGCCCAAGACCTCCAACAGTAAAACCCCATATTGGATCTTTTGGCTTTCTAACGTAGTTAACAGCGATGTTACTAGTTATACTCGTAGGAGCAACAAATAGTTTATTGTTTTCGTATAAATAAGTTGGGTATGTTTTTGTCGATGCTGTTAAAGGAGAATTTTGTATATAATAAAACTCACTACGTTGTAGCCTTTCAAGTTCTATCTGGCTATTAAAGTCATTTGTATATACCACCGATCCAAGCCTATAGAAGCTAACTGGATCCGCATAAGCATCAACTGTAGGTAATAAAAAATATTTTAAAGCACCACTGACTGTATAAGTAGTATTGCCAAAAGTTTTAAATACCTCTATTTTTTCATCAATATTGGCAACACGGTCAGCATAATCAAAATCAGTTTGTGCTACTCTTAATTGTTGATTTAGATCATCAAAATACTTTTCGAATATTTCTAATTGAACTTGGGTTGCGATACTATTGAACTCTTGTGGTGTCATATAACCACGTTGCTCTTTATTAAGTATTAATAAAACTGTTTTATAAACTGTATTTACATTTATTGCCATCTTGTATCTTTATTATAATATTTAGGCAGTTACTGTACTCTATGTACAATAACTACCTATATATTAGTATTACGTATTATTGAAATTTTTTCTCAATAGATTGGTATATTTCTATACCTTCATCTGTCTTGAAAAATGAAGCCATTGCTGAGTATGGATTTTCATCAAATGGAACTGTCATTAATTTTTTGCCGTTAGAAGCCCATTTAAAATCACGTTGATCTTGTGATAATTTTATAATGTTTGCTTCACAAGCTTTGATAGCAAAATTACGAAGTTGTATGTTTTCGTCATTAGCCAAATCTAAGAACAATTCTGGATTGTTTCTAGCGTATAATAGTAAATCTCTTTTTATCTCCTTAGAAGTCATCTTTGATACCTTAGATCCAAGTTCAACTCTTAAAACCGCTTCGGCTTGATCAACGTCCATCGCCATTGCGGCTGTCATTGCTTCTACTTGTAATTCTAGAGTGTCTAATTCATTTACCGCTACAACAGCAGCGTCAAATTCTCGATACTTTTTATTTAGCATCGGGTGATAAATAGATAATAATTTTTGTAAGTTTTGTTTTTCTTTTGAAACGGTTAATACTCCATTTCTAAACATGATATGCCCAAGAGTAGCTTCTCCCTTTTGTTCTTCAACAAATGGACTATTCTGATTTGTTGCATACCTTAATTCTTTTTGATCTTTAGTTTCCTCATCAAACCATAATAGAGGAAATCTTCTAGAGTGTCTGGAAGAGATTGTATATGTTAATGGACTATGTGATCCATTTAAGATATAAGTTCTATCTTTTACTTCCCAATTTTCTAAATGCGTATTTTTTGTTTTTGACATGATATAATATAATTAATTAATTTTTAAAAGGTAAAAATTACCCCCGTAGTTTCAACAGGGGTAAGATTTACAATACTTGTGTAGATTATACTACTGAAGTGAATAACACGAAGTTATTAGCTCCTTGAACACATAAACATCTTTCAGACAAGAAGTTTACCTCCATTGCATCAAGATCAGATGTATATGCTCCACCAACAGATCCAAGTACCCATGATTTCATTCTTCTGTCATCAGCTTGTGAAGCTCTATAACGTACGTGTAAGAATGGTCTACGGATATTTGTTCCTAAAATTTGATCGTAAACTGTAGAAGTTCCAGCAGGAACAAGTACACCATCAATACCAGAATTTGCAACAGCTCCACGAGTAGATGCATCGTTTAAGTATTTCCAGTCAGTTTTGTAGAAATCGTAAGAACCTCTTCTGAATCCAGAGAATCCTAAGTTCAAAGCCATTTCTTCAGAGTTTTCAAACAAACCGTAAGCAACCCCACCAGCGGCTCCAGAAGATAATGCAGCAAGCATATCATCAAAGTCAAGAGATGTTTGACGGTTTAAGAATAACATATTTTCTTCGATAGCTCCTTGAGTATCTAAGTTTTTCAAGATTGAATCAAATTCAACTAATCCAGAAGCAGCAGAGAAGTTATTCAATACATTACCTCTATCTTGAACAGCAGCAAAGAAACCTTCAGTTCCTTTTTTACCAGCTGTTAAAGCAGCAGATCCAGCAGCAGCTAATTCACCCTCAACAACAGACATTTCAAGATAATCTTCAAAACGTAATCTTGTTTCAGATTCTGCTTTTAAGTACCACATGTACCCGTCAGCTCCATCTTCAGTAGCAATTTCAACCCATCCAATCTGAGCAGTGTCAGATCCATTAACTACATATTTATTACGGATAATAATAGGAGAGTTAGAGAATTGAGTGAATGTAGGTGTAATGCTAGTATAATCATCATTTACTAAAGTAGAACCTTTAGCATATTCAGAACCGTAAACGAAGATTTTTAAATCATCCATTCCGTCTGTAAATCCAGCAGCAGCTAATGTAGCAGCAGTATATGGAGCAACAGTTAAAGCACCATTTGCAGCATCAGAAGAAGTATCATTAGCTCCAGAAAGAGTAACAATAGCTTTTACTTCTAATCCTGTAGCAGGGTTCATAATAACAATAGTTTGATTTTTAGAAATAACGTTAGCAACATACGCATCAGCAGTAGCAGGAGTTAAATCAGATTCGATCAATAAAGTATTACCAGCAGCACTAACTACATTTACTCCTGTGTAAGCAACGTGTAATCTATTTTGTTCTGACCAGATAACTTGATCAGAAGCCATTGGCATTTCAGCTCCAACCATACGTAAGAATCCAGAAAGAGTTCTGTTTCCGTAACGCTCTACTTCTTGTTCGTAGATTTCAGGTAAATATTGTTGAGCAAAAGATACAAAATCCGCGTTAGTAGGATCTGTAAAGTTTAAGTAGTTCGTGTCTAGAGCTTGTTGCTTCTGAGACGGTTTAATCGAACCGAAAGTAGGCGTAACATTTGCCATAATTTTTTAATTTTAATTGTTAAATTTGTTTTTGATTTTCAATTTTGTAGAATCAACACCGTTTATTGCTTTCACTTTAAAACCATTAACAAAGATTTCTCCAGTAGACGTTTGTCTAGGAGCAGTCTGAAAGTTATTTGATTTTGCAGTAATCTCTTTAATAGCGTCTGCTTTACCTTGCTCATAAAAATGGCCCGCTAAAGTATCTACGTTTTCAGCAGCATACATCGCCTTATGATAACCTTTCAAATCTGTTACTTCACCTTTTTCATTCAAGAACTTCTTGACTAAGTTTGTAATATTTGATTGTTTATCCGCTACAACATCTGCATTCTGAACGCCATATCTAAAATTCTTTTCTCCCACTTTAAAATCAAAACCTTTGAAATCTTGAGAGAAGAAACTTTTTGTGTCATCCTTAAATTTTGAATGTTGAGTTTCAACTGTTTGCTGGTCTGCTTGGTATCTATTGAAAAAGTCCATAGCCTTTTGTTGATCTTTATTCACTGTTGGTCGTAACTTTACTTCCTCGTAGTATTTAGATTTAAGATCTTCTAAAAAGCCTTTAGCTTTTGCAACTTCTTCCTTAAATGCGAGTTTCTTTTTTCTAATGTCTCGCTCATCATCTTCGTCTTCGTCATAACTAAATTTATCCTCCATTAAGAACTCAATCTCTTCGGCATCCAAATGTGGTCGTGATTTTTTATAATATTCTTTTAATAATGTTTGGTTATTAACCGTAGAATAATCAGCATTTAATCTAACATAGTCTTCTACCGTTCCACCTGTATCTTCCATAAATGAAATCAACTTTTCTACATTTTCTGGTAATTGTCTACCTGTTGCTTGAGCATCTTCAATAGCTTGCTCTACTTCAGTTGTTAAAGCTTGAGACGCATTAGCAACTTCTTCATCAGTTACTTCTTGCATTACTCCAGCATTAACTACAATTACTTCTTCTTGGCTTTCATTGTTTTGGGTAATGATTGCGGGTTTGGCGTTTCCTTCATCCACTTTCGGCAATCCCATTTGGGACTCTTGGCTGCCCAACACGCTTTCATCTGTGATTTGCTTTTGAACGGCATCTTCTTCTAGTTTTTTATTTGTTAAATCTACTTTTGAAATAACCGCTGGTTTGTTTAGTTTTTTCATTGGAGTTCTTTTCTTTTGAAGTTTAAAGGCTCCTTCTTGTTGTACTTCTTGTGACATAATATAATAATATAAAATTGGTTAATAATGTATTTTTTACATAAACCCTAACCCTAATTCTTCAAGTCCTTGATTCTCAAAGTCTTTAGGTGTAGAATTATTTTTTCTTTGATCTATTAATTCTGATTGTTGTGTGGCTTGTATCTTTGTTCTTTGATCTTTTCTATCTTCTGCTTGGTTTTGTTTTTGCTGTGCAACTTGTAATTGAGTCTGGGCTAACTGTAAGTCATAACCAAATTGTTCTGCCATTAATTGTTTCTTAATTAATAACTCTTGTTGCATTCTTTGTATTTCAAACTGAGATTTAGATTGTAATACTTGTATCTCTGTTTGCGCTAATGCTTGTTGCTTTTGAACTTCTGCTAATGCCGCTGCTTCTGACGCTTGAGCATTTGCTTGGGCTTGCGCTTGTATATTTGCTTGTTGATTTGCTTGATCTCTTTCAGCTTTCTTTTTACGTTTAAACTTTAAAGATTGATTAGCTAAATCTATATTTGTTATTTGTCTTAAATCTATTACATCTTCTAAGTCGATGCTTCCTGTTTGTAAAGCTACTTGTACGTTTTGTTCAAACTTAGCTTTATCTTCTTCTTCAGGTTCCATTTCTAAATAGATGCCAAAATCATGTAGGTTTAAAGTTTCTATTTCTTTTAATGTTTCAACATTGAATAAAGATATACTTTCTATTAATGATTGTCTTGTTAACGGGAAGTCTAATGAATCTGCAACGCGTAAAGATACATTCTCGCAAGTTTTCAATGTTAAATACAAACTAGCATCCTTAATATGTCTTGTAGCGGTATTTGAATTTGCTGCCGCCATTTTTTGTAATCCTACTAAAGCATCGACATCTGGTGAACTACCGTCTCTTGCTTCATTCAATCCAGTTACATCCCGGATCATTTGTAAGTAATATTGATATGTTCCAATAAGCGCTTGTATCTTAGCGTTACCATTAGACGTTTGTAATTCTTGAATCGGCACTTTGCCCGGATTCATTCCGCCATCTTGGGATTGAGATCTACCAACTATACTACCAGTTTGGAAATACATATTTAATGCTTCAGCAGCATTGTAATTTGTTCCATTCCCTAAATCAACTTCTGCTAATCCATCAACATCTACGAATACTCCATCTGGAACCATTCTAGATAATACTTGTTGTAACTTTAAATGTGTTAACTGAATCATATCAGCAAAAGTGGTTGCTCTACTAACTAACGATTCAATTTTACCTTTGTACATTCTTGGTGCACAAATATTATAATTCATTTCAACTTTTGTAGTATCAGCAAATGGTCTAGTCATATTCTCAGCTAATTTCCAATCTAGCATTTTTTCAAATCCTAATATCTTTGCCCCTGAATATAAAACCTCTATACTTCTTGATACTCTATTAAAGTTATCATTCTCTGGTGGATTAAAGCTATCGTCTTTTTCTAATGCTTTCTCTAGTCCAGTTTCTGTTTTCTTTATTTTAAATACTTGGTTTGAATATGTTTTGTATTCAAAGTATAATACTTGTACGGTATTATCATTAGTATCTTGACCATAATAATTACGAACATAGTTTGAATCTCCTGGATATTTTTCAATCTCTTTTAAATCTTTATCAGATAAATAAGGAAATTGCTTTTTAAGTTCTTCTAAACTAATTGATTTTACTTCTCCAACATAATATATGTCTTCGAAGTTAGGATCTTCTGTGTATGAATAAACTAGGTTAGCTGGGTCTACATAATCAATTACAACTCCGTTTGCTGGGTTCCAAGATGTTTTTGTAGCGCCAATACCAATAACTGTTAAATCGTAATTTACTCTTTTATTAGTTAATGTATATTTGTTTCTATCTAGTATTTGATTTATAACTTCTTCTTCTGCTATTTCAATTGATGGTTTATAATCTAATTGTAATCGCATCTCTAATTCCTCTTTTGATTGAGGTAATGAATTAGGATCTGTTGTATTATATAAGTTAGCTCCTAGTTTCGCTTGTATCTCATCAAGCAATTCTTTAGCCATCATATCTCTAATTATGTTTTCCGCATATTTAGTCTTTGCTTTTGTCGACGCTGGATCCTGAGCGAATGCTTTTATCTTATATAGTTTGCTTGATATACCATTAACAACAATATCCACAAACTTAGGTAATATTGGAACCGGTTTCCAGTCTAAATTAAGATATGACAAATCACCGTTTATAGATAATTCATCTTTATATTTCTGCACTGACTGTTCTCCTCTAGCATAGAGTCTTAGTCTGTGGAAGTTTTGCCAGTTAGATCCAAATCTATTACCAGCTCCTCCTCCAACTCTATCGCCTCTAAACCATTCGTTCTCTATAGCTCTACCAACCGCATAGCCATATTCAATTGTTTGTTTTTCTGAATCAGGTACTACCTGGCTTGGGAAAGAACTATTACTATTAGTATAAATCATCTATTATATTATTTTTGAACTATTGCCGTTGTTATCGTATTTTTTAAAGTTTAATGCTACTGCTATTTTTTCAATTGCATAAACTGGAGTATACATGTGTTTGTTACATGCCATTATTGCCAATCCTGAACTAATAGAAGCATCATGCTTTGTTCTATCATTGATATTAAATCTAGCCCAATCATTTAATGTTTTCTGGAAATACATAGTCCCAAAGTTATCGCCTGCAATTCCAACATAAGTTTCAATATAGGTTTCAATTGCTGCAGCATGAGCTTGTATAATATCTTGTCCTGAGTTTGGTATACCGCCTATTTCTTTTTCAGCTGGTGATAACTTATTCCACGTTTTATCTGGTCGATTCATAGAGTAACCTCTATAACCTCTCCTTTTAAAATGATATAATAGTCTAGCTTTGTTATTCTCTGCTAATATAGGCATACCATAAAAAATACAAGCCATTAGTATTTCTTCGAAGAAGATCTCTGCTGTTTGTGGTCTAGCTATATATTCTAAAAAGAAATGATTAGCTGGTATGTCTTCCATTGAGAACTTTGTTAATCCGTGTAATGCTCCATTGGATCCACGGTTATCAACTGTTCCTGATATATCATAACTATCACATCCAAAGGCACCACAGTGCTCATTACCTGGGTATTTCATCCCATCCTTTATTATTACACGGTTTTGCATGTATTTAGGGGGAACCCAACTAATTAAGAACCTGCCGTCTTTATTTGGATAGAATATTACTTTTGAATCAACTATTCCGTTCTCCCATTGAAAACTTCCTTTAGTTAATATATTTGTATTTCTTAGATCTTCATTGTAATCAATCTGTTCATATATTTTTGTAAGATTGAATAAAGATTGTTTTGTTTCATCTCTAAAGGCATGTTGCTCTGTTCTTGGAAACTGTCTGTAGTATTCATTTAAAGCATCTGAATCTGATTTTAAACCATCAACTTCATTTTGCCAGTGCTCAATAACACCATATTCAATCCAACTCCCATCTACCCCTTTTACAGGTTTTTCTGGCGTATCGAATACAGGTAAGCCATAAGTATCAATGAATCCTTCGTAGGACCATTCCATAGGTATGAACAAACTATATAATCCTGAACTAGTCTGTCCGTTGCGGGTTCTTTTTTTAACATCAGAATTATAATAAAGTTTCTTAAAGTTATCTCCTCCTTTATCTAAAGCGTTTGAGGTTGATCCCATCATACACTTACCAATAATCCTACTACCTAATCGTAAACAAGTTTTTGTAACTCGCCAGTTATTCAATATATTATCTGGACGTTCCCATTTACCGCTCTCATCGTGTACTAAAAGTTTTAACTTTTCACCATCATAAGAGTTATCTCCCGTGTTTTTCCAGTCAATTGTAGTGTCTAATCCATCAAGTTCATCTAGCTTCTCATTATTATCTAATTTTCTTCTAGTAAGTTTTGATGCGGGTATTCTATAAGCTAATTCTGTTTTAGGCCTATCCATACCGTCTTGTATTGGCTTAAAGAAGAAAGGATAGTTTATTGATATTGGTACAACCTTATCCGTAAACATCTTTTTAGCATCCGCTCCAGACTTTGATAATATACCAAATCGTGAGTCACTTGATATTGTAGCTTGATTAACTAATTCAGCGGATGACATAAATGAAAAACCAGAACGTCTATTCTTTAAATAGGTCATTCCATAACATCTACTATCCGCTTTACAGGCTTCCCAGAATATAAAGAACAATCTATTTGACTCTCTAAAATCTGGCGCTCCAACGTCTATCTTACTCCATTGCAAGTACATATAATGCGTACCTGTTATATAAGTGGCTTTGCCGTTATTATAAAACGACATACCTTCTTCTCTTCTTTTGAACTCTTGGTCAATGTAATCATACCAATGCTCTTTAAATGCATCTGGATATTTATTCCAATCGAATACATTCTTTATCTTTTCTATTTCTTTGTTAACAGGTATCTGCTCCCAATATTGCTCTTCTTTTTTATCGGATCTTTTATATGTATCTTCCGCTAAAGGTAAAGCTATTTTTAAATTCTGTATTTCATATATCTCGCCAATCTTACCGCTACGGCTTATTACAACCATATCGTATTCTTTGTTATAGCCATACTCCCATTTATTATAACGGTTCTTTTGCTTAACAACATTTGGCTTTACATGATCTGTAACTATTTTGTATAAAGCTTGTTCGTACATTACTTAGATCTCCCTTCTGCAAACCCTCTAAATGGTTTTGCTTCAACAGCCTTTTCGGATTCATTGATCATCCGTTCTTCCTCTTGAATCCTAGTTAGTATTTCAAATGCATCGAAGATAGCTAGCTTTTTAGTAGCCGCGGCATTCTTTAATTTTTCAGGTTCAGGATCATCTTCATTGCCTGCTAATATTGGTGATTTTGCAACTTTAATTAACTCTCCTACTGCTTGCCTACCGGCTTCAATAATAGCCTGCTTTGTTTCTTTTGTATTCATAAAATTAAATATAAAATGATTAGTTTTTATTGCGTTTTGTATGTTTATATATTTTATGTCCAGCGACTATGATATTCCTCTTCGTCTCCTTTATATTCATATTTAATTACAATATCATTAGATTTCATACAATATAATCTCTGGTTATCTATGATAAACTCAAACTCTCCGTATGGTTTATATCCTACTAAGTCCCCAGGATTGATTTCAAGCTTGTTTAAGGCTTCGTTTCCGTATTTTAATATTCCAATATGCTTTCGTTCTTTATCAAGCTTAAATTGGTTATTATTTTTTAACGGTTTTACAAAACAACGATCACCAAATGACAACCATTCAGTATCGGGTTTGTATAAATATATTTGATCAGGATCACAAAAATATAAATCTTCTTTGAAATAAGCTCTACTATTTTTTTGTTTACCTTTAATGTCATAAAAACGTCTAAACACGTTGTGATGTATTACTATCGTATCACCAACTTTTATATCTGTTTTATATGCTAATGGTATTGCTACTACTTCAGCTATATTATTTACAGATTTAAAACTCTCTATACGAGTGTTTAAGATTAACTCTTTACCTTCTACATCAATTTTGTTATCGTATCTAGATCCTACCGGTTTAACTATAAAATTAAATACGCTTGTCATACTAATACTCCAGGTCGTATTCAATAGCAATGCTCATGTTGGAATTAAATTTCTTCCATGGCATAACCTCGTTCTCTTTCTTTATGTAAATATTATAAGAATTATCTACAATGTCTAAAAGTATATGAGAGATCTTATGTCCACCATATACTTCTTGTCCCACAGAATAATGCATGGCATCGTCTTTGTAGTTTGCTCCTATACTTATTTTTCTAACAACAGAATCCATTATTCTTTTGTTTCTTTTTCAATTACTGTATACGATCCGTCTTCTAAACTAATATTAACTGCTCCATATTCATTCTCTAATTCTAATTTAAAGTTTTCAATAGATTCGTTTAATGTAGCTAGGTTATGTAAGATAGCGTGTTTCTGTGATTCTAATACACCAATGTTTGTTAACATAGCTAATAGATTCTTTTGATCCGCGTTTACTCTTTCTAGTTGTTCTGGTGTAATCTTGTTTACTTTTTCCATTTTATTTAATTTGATTGTTTATTAGTAGCAATGTATCAGAGTCGAACTGATTTGAACGGGCTTATGAGACCCGTGAGATACCTTACCTCCCACCTGCTATTTATTATTTAATTACGTGGTTATAGTGTTTTCTACTACAACGTCTTCTGGTATATATCCATCAGCGTTTTGAGCATATCCTAAAAAACTATGTACGCAGTCAACAGGGAATATTTCACTTTCAAAAACAATTTCTTGCTCTGACATTACATCATAAGCATATCCATCGTAGTATATTGGCTCTGTAATTACGTTAAAATCTGAATCATAAGTTCCATTTTCTAAAACAATTTTACCTATTTCAACAATTGCTTGAATGCCTTGTCCGTATACAAGTCTATCTTCTGTTTCTACATAAACTCCTTTAGCAATTAAATCAGCTATTGCAGTTTCTTTGTCTGTGTAATTTAATTTGTATATGTTCATATTATAGTGTTGTTAATTGTGCAAGTTCAGCGTTTGTTAAACGTGTTTTATAAAGTTGTGATGAGTTATTTTTTCCTAAAAATGGGCTTCCACCTGAACCTGCATCGTATGAAAATACACTACAAGTTGGTACAGTTCCAGTTGAGCCAACGGCAATTTGATTTCCATTTACATAAAAAGCAAAATCACTTCCTTTATATGCAATTGCAGCCTTATATCGTGTTCCTACTAACACAGGTGTATTATAAAAAAATTGACTTACATTACCTACTCGAACTTGCGCAAAAAGCAATCCAGAACCGCTAAAAACAACAACTCTATCTGAACCCGTACCATTATTAATACCTATTGCATTAGCCGTTGTTACATCGATAAATACAATATCAACAAACAAAGTCCCCTCTGTTTGACCAATTAAACTACTTATTCCTGTTTTAGAAATAACATCAGCGTTACGTGTTACTGTTGATGCTACTGTTGGTATGTATGATGTTTGGTAAGAACCTACTTCTAATTGTGCACCCCATATATCCACATTTCCAATACAATCAGTATCCCCAGTGCCATCTTGTTTAATTCCTCCTAAAATTAGGTATGATGAAACACCTATTGTTATTAAATTTCCACTATAAGTAAATTTTTGCCAATTATCATTAAGTGTGTATTTAGTTGAGAAACCAGTATTCCAAATTGAAGTATTGTTTGTGGTAAATCTAATTGAATTTGCACCACCTGAAACTGATTTTTTAGCATAAAAAGAAAAAGTATAAATTGTACTTGATGTAATCGAATTGACGCCTTGCCTAACAGCACTATTTAAAAGTAAAATATTTAATGTGTTTGCATTTGTCAATCCACTTGGCGAAATAATTGAAGAAGAAGTTATAGAAGCAGAAGTAACTTTCTCCCAACTTGCATTGTCAAATTGTTCACTTCTTAAAGCTAAATTCGTTCTCTGCGGCTCAACTAATATACTAGGTGTACCATTTGAGTAATCAACTCTTGGTACATCTAATCTATCAGTTGTTGGAAAATATTCTGTTGCTGATGAGCCTGATTCTAATTGAGCACCCCACCATACAATAGAAGAAACACCATCTCCATTATATGTTTCACTTCCTGAAGTAGTTCCGTTTGTATTTGCTAAAAAAAATGTATTATTTCCTGTTAAATCACAAACTCCTGTAGCAGTAATTTTATACCAACCATCTCCAACATTTGTTATAGTTCCTGTTCCGTTTACTTGACTGCCTACTGTTCCATTTGTTAAATCAAAATAAACTCTAATCCAAACTCCTGTTCCTGAACCCCCAAATTGAACATTTCTACTGCCAACTCCTCTTTTTACATAAGCACTAATCGTATAAGTAGTTCCACTTGTTAATGATATTGAGAATTTTGCCATCCTATGTTGAGTAGCAGTTGCAGAATTTTCTATAACGCTATCAGCAGTTAAAGTTCCATCAGGAGCCGTTGTTGTATTGGTAGTTACAGAAACTCCTGCTTTTACCCAACTTGCGTCATTAAATTGCTCTGAATAAGTAAATAAATTCCTTGGTACTACTTCAATCAATCCTTGCTCGTTTACTCTCGTTGCAGTTGTAGCACGAACTACATCCATTTCTCTTGGTACGTATAAATTTTGATTTAAAGCGTACCCTAAGAAACTATTCTCCTTTACGGCAAAATTATCATTGCCTATTACTAAACTTGCTTGTTCTATCATTGTATGTTATAATTTAAAGCGATAGCCATTTTATCGTATGTGTAGAATGAATCACCTGTTAGTAATTCAAGTTGAGCGTCTGTTAAAGCAGTTTTATATATTTGTAACCTTTTTATTTTACCATTAAAAATAGAACCTGATGGAGATTCTGTTAATTTTAATATATTTAAAGCATTATTATCAAATATATTTGCATAACTACTACTTGATATTTTAACTCCGTTTATAAATAGTCCAAAATCTAATGCTTTATATTTAAAAGCTATTTTTATATATTTAGTTATATCAGTAATATAAGTTAAGTTAACTACATTAATATTATTTAATATAACAGTTCCTGCTATTTCACCACTTACAGTATCATATCTTAATAATATTCTGTTGGCTGCAGTTCCATCAGAAATAGAAATAACCCTATTTGTTTGGTCATTTGATAAAGCAGACATTTCAGAAAATAAAACTCCTTCTAAAGAATTAAAAAGACTACTATTTATTTGTCCTTGTATCACATCAGCGTTACGAGTTACTGTAGAAGCGACTGTTGGAATGTATGATGTTGGGTAAGCACCTACTTCTAATTGAGCACCCCAAAGATAAACGGATGTAGATAAAGAGTTTGATTGTGCTCTTCCTGAATTAGATGTAT
>Ga0209392_1000022_pt1 | contig 33776 bp, 49 predicted proteins | sample PPLLak3cmMay2015_FD_187252 | JGI IMG/M metagenome (GOLD analysis project Ga0209392, IMG submission 187252) | Freshwater sediment microbial communities from Prairie Pothole Lake near Jamestown, North Dakota, USA - PPLs Lake P7 Core (1) Depth... | ecosystem: Environmental > Aquatic > Freshwater >...
GCATAATGATGTTTGTATCAGACCGATTAAACGTGGTGAATATTAATCAATGGCTTATTACAGTCACTTCAATAGGCGGTATAGTTTGGATAGCTTATAAAATTAGAGGTCAATACTTAGATAATAAATTAAAACAACGTGAACTGGATAAAAATAATTGATTTTGTAAAGGGAACTTTTTTAGAGAATGGAAAGCCATCATCTAAGCGTGCTACTTTGTTTGCGGTGGTCATTATGTTAGGTATCGTTGTAATAAGCTACACAGATGTTTCTAATGCAGTTGAAATGGCATTAGTGTTATCGGGGTTGATTGGGTCATTGGTAGGTATAACCGTTTATGGGGTTGTTAAGAATAAGCCTACCAAAGATATTTAATAAAAGCCCTAACTCCAACAACAACAACTAATAGAATTACAAGCCATTTAAGATACTTTTCCCATTCGTGGGTAGTGATAACCTTATCTACTACAAAAGAACGTTCATAAACTATCCTATTTTCTTTGCACTCGACTTCGTGGTGTATTTCTTTAGTTACCGTATCGTAAAAATATTGAAGTCTTACTCTTTCATTGTTTATCACCTCTACTTTTGTATTGGTTAGGAATTTAGTAATAGTATCGTACCGTACACCCTCGACAATAATAGTATCAGTTATCCATACCGTATCTTTTTGTACTAAGTGAGGGTGTTTCTCAGTAATTCGGTTTATCCGTTTTTGTGGTGAGCAAGATGCTGCTATAACACTAAGCACAAATAAAACGATAACTATTAATAATATTCGTTTTGGTTTCATTTTGTCCAACGTGCTTTTGTTCCTCTCACATCGTAATGAATCCAAGTTGCATAAATTCCTAACCCGCCTTGTTTCATTTTGCCAACGTCAATTAATGATTCTATAATTTCGGCTACTTGTTTAGGAGTGTACCCAGCTACTTTAAGATCGGCTGCAGTTCCTTTTATATGTTGGCTACCAATAGCACCTCCAATCTTCTTATTATGGTTAACTGAACGATATCCCGATGTAATGGTAATTGATGCTTTCACTTCATCTCTAAGGGCTTGTAATGAAGTCGCCAATGTGATAATGTTTTCAAGTACTTCATTTGGCATATCTTCGCCTGACTTACACTCAAATTCTGAAAGGTTGAAATTCTTTGTTAATTTCATAATCTATAATTTAATTTAAAAACACCGCCCAACAAATCAATGAGGACGGTGTAGTGAAAACTGGACAAGTTTCGTTGCGAATGTGGGATTCGAACCCTACGACCTTCAATTTATGAGACTGACGAGATAGACCACTTCTCTAATTCGCACCACAAAGTAAAACAAAATATTTCACATATCAAATACCGCTTAAATAATTAATTTACCGTTTGTGTAGAATTTGTTAAACGTGTTGTTTAGAAAGTTAATTTTGAAGTCAAATAAATATAAGATATGAAAACACCAAACGAACATTTATTACAAGCGTTATTCCACGTTCAATGCGCATTATCTCACATTGATAAGGTACATAGTCAAACCATACCCAGCGAGTTCACACTATCACTTCAAAAGAAGTTACGCAACTTTGACAATTACGCTACAAGGCAAATGAAAATAATGGCTAAGTTATATGAAATAGATGCCGAAGCTATGCTTATCTTTGAAGATGCTTTTAATGCTAAAGTTGATGAAGTTGTGGGGATGTCTATTCAAGAATTTGTAAAGGTTGAGGAATGAAAAAGCTAATCATACTATTGTTACCTTTGTCAATCCACTCACAAAGTAGCAATGAAATATACAAGTACATAAACCAATGTGGCATCAAGAACGCTGAAATAGTAATGGCTCAATGTCTTGTTGAAACAGGTCACTTGACTTCAAACATATTCAAGTCTAATAACAATCTATTCGGAATGAAAGAGGCAAAGCAAAGGCGAACAACTGCAATCGGCACAAAGAATGGTCACGCATACTACCCACATTGGAAAGCATCAGTGCGTGATTACCTACTATACCAACGTGCCTACTACAATGGAGTTGAAGATTATTACTTATTCCTTAGTAGAATGGGTTACGCTGCGAATAGTGGCTACATTGATACGGTTAAAATGGTGTTATGGAAGTGGAGTAGTTGTTAGTTTGTTATTTAGAATGAATATAAATAAGCATTATTTTGTAAAATAGTTTGAAAAAAGTTTGCAGTTATCAAAAATAGCTGTACCTTTGTTTCATAATTAAAAACACAAAACAAAATGACAACTCAAATAATAAAACATTGCAAAAAAGAATATAAAGTAATAACTGCATATTCTGATAATGGTTTAAATAATGGAATTGAAGTTATTGATGTAAAAGGTGCTATTTATAAAGTAGAAAGATTACCAAGACCCGCAAAAAATGAAACAGAATTAATGTGTGTAATAGTTAATGGTATTAGATATAGTAGTTTTGCTAAATTTTTAAAATCAATATAATCAAATGTCAATAAAAGAAAAATTCACAGTTAAACCAATTGAAACGTATTTATGCAAAGAATGGTGTTTAAAAAAACATTATGCTAAAAGAATACCTCCAATAGAATATGCTTTTGGACTTTGGGATAACGAAGGAGTTATGCAAGGTGTAGTTACTTATGGAACTCCCGTTAGTAGTGTTTTACGTGATTTATGGGATAATAAATTTAAACTAATTGAATTAAATAGATTAGTTATAAATGAGGGGTTAGATAAAAATGTACTAAGTTTTTTTGTTAGTCAAAGTTTTTCGTTTTTACCTAAACCGCTAGTTTTAGTTAGTTACGCAGATAGTTCTCAAAATCATCACGGTTATATTTATCAAGCTACAAATTGGTTTTATACGGGTTTATCTGCTGAATTTAAAGATTATATGGTTAAAGGAATGGAACACTTACATGGCGCTTCAATATTCGATATGAGTAGAGGTCAAGAAAATAGAGTTGAATGGTTAAAGCAAAAATTTGGAGATAGACTTTATATGAAAGATAGACCAAGAAAACACAGATACTTTTACTTTATAGGAAATAAAAAACAATGTAAAAAAATGAAATTAATGCTACCTTATAAAATAGAAAATTATCCAAAAGGAGATAATATAAGATATGATGCAAGTTATAAAACAACAACTCAAACTAGTTTATTCTAATGACAAAACCAAAACAAACGAGAGGGGGTAAGCGCCCTTTCTCAGGTCGTTGTTAGTTTGTTATTTAGAATGAATATAAATAAGCATTATTTTGTAAAATAGTTTGAAAAAAGTTTGCATAATTCAAAGTGTCGCCGTACATTTGTTCTATAATTAAAAACACAAACAAAATGACAACTCAAAATTTAATATCAAAACTTACAAAAATGAATGTATCACATACTATTTTAGATAATAACGGATACAACAAAGATGTTCAATTTACTATAAATGGTTTAACTTTTAAAGCTGGATTCATTGAAGGTAAAAATGAAATAAGCGATTATTGTAGAGAAATTTGTTTTGATAATTGTAGTCAAGAAACACAAAGAAGATTTTTTAGCAACTTTACTAAACTTTTAAAATACGCAAATGCCTAATCAACCCAAACAATCGAGAGGGGGCAAGCGCCCTTTCTCAGGTCGTAAAAAAGCCGACTACCAAACCACAACGATCGCTTTTAGAGTTAGAGTTGAATGGGCTGATGAAATCAAACAAATGGTTAAGGAATTTAAAAAAACAAAAACACAATGAATCCAAAAGAAAAAGCAAAGGAACTTGTAGAGAAATATAAGGAATTACAAATTACAACATTAGGTTGTGGCGATGGTAATCCTTGCATTATTAAAAATACAATGATTCATAATTCAGCCAAACAATGCGCTTTAATTGCGGTTGATGAGGTATTGAATAATGAATACGGTGGGTTAAATTATGCAAGTGATATAGCTTACTGGAAACAAGTAAAAACCGAAATAAACAACTTATAAAATGAATCCACACACTTACATAGGACTGCCTACGATAGTCCAACAGATGCACCAATTAGACGTACCAATGGATATACTACAACTGGATATTAATATAAAAGGCAAAACATTAGATAATATTTTAGAAGTTGTTTGCCACGTTACTGAATTGAAAGCGTATCAATTAAGAAGTAATACTAGAAAAAATAATATAATGACCGCTAGACACCTTTTTTTCTACATTGCACACAAACATACCAAAAAACAAATAGAAGTTATTGGACGTCATTTAAACAGACACCACGCAACCGTATTGCACGCTTGTAATAAAATAGAAAATCAATTAATGTATAGTGATGTGAATGAGTTGGTCAATAGAATTGAGGCTATTTTAAGCCAAGTAAAAAAAGTAAATTAACAAAAACAAAATAGTATGTACGAAAAATATATAAACTTAGGATTTCAAAGGTTAGACATTGAAGACACTGTTGAATTTAAAAGATATGGTTACAGTGGATTTTTATTGATTAAAAAATTTAAACACGCATCTATTACCGTTCATTGGATGGAATTAGATAAGCCAGAACTATGGGTAAAAAATATGAAATTTAACATTACATTTGAACAGATTGAAGAAGCAATTAACAAAAACAAATAAATAAACAAAAATGGAAACATTAGAATTAAAAGGAACGATTAAAGTAATCAATGACGCACAAGTTTATGATTCAGGATTTCAAAAACGTGAGTTCGTTATCACAACTGAGGGCGATTATCCACAAGACATCAAATTAGAATTTGTAAAGGACAAATGTAAGCTACTTGATTCATACGGTATAGGGCAACCAGTAACAGTTGGATTCAATGTTAGAGGCAATGAGTATAACGGTAAGTATTACGTGACCTTACAAGCGTGGAAAATAAGTGGTGATGGATTGCCAAAGTCAGATGAAGCGTTTTAAATAACCTAATCAATAATAATTACCCACTTCATTCAGTTGAAGTGGGTTTTTTTTTTGGTTGTTTCTAGTTGTTTAGACAACCTACCTTAAAAAAGGTTACATCAACCTTAAAAAAGGTCAGTACCGTACCAGTACTAAAATAGTACGGTACTAATTTAGTACTATTTTTATTTTTTTGTTGCGTGTATTAATTTTATTTGTATATTTGCATACGGTTAGGCTTCACACCATATAACCAAAAAATCTTATTGAGACCTTTTAATGATTCTACACGTGAAGCCGTAGATGATTTAAGAGGTTTCTTCATTTAAAAAAAATAAAATATGAGTTTAGAAAAAACTTACAGACTAGAGTTTAATGAAAAAAAACAACAATTTCATTTAGACAATTTTACTCACGAAGAAAATACTCACGGATGGGAAACTATTATTGGGAGTTGTACAGATGTTGAATATAAAGTTCTAGAGTCTTACATAAATAGAGTAAAAAAAAGAAAAATAACAAAGGCTTATTTAGATAAATGTATTCAAGAATTAACTACATTTTCTGAAAATTTAATAAATTATAAATTAATGATTGTAAAAATATAAAAAAATGAAAATAAATGTAACTCTTTGCAGAAATGATTACCAAAAAAATGGTAATATTCCACAGTTTAAATTTAAAGAATTTTCAAATGACATTCAAAAGTTAGTAAATGATCATTTTGAAATAATACCATTATCAACTTTTATGACAGATAAACCGTACTTACATTTTACTAAGTATGTTTATGTTTTGTTTCAAAATTATAGAAATACTGAATTTAAAGTAAAGTATAATGAAGAAATAAATACTATGATTGTCACAAATGATTTAAATAAAATGGTTAATTGTATAAAAAATATTGAGGAAGAAATAAAACACTTTCAAAAAGATTATTCTAATAAGACATTTGATTATGCTATTTTTGAGTTTGAAACTTTTGAAGATGCTTTTGGATATTTAAAAGATTTAAAAGAAGGTTTATAAATAATTTGTAGTATCAAATTATTTTGTATCTTTGTAATTAATACCGACCAAGTATAAGAACTTATTTTAAAGCCTTGTGAATTGGAATGCCTTTTGGTCGGGGCTACCTTCACAGGGCTTTATTAATTTAATACCGACCTAATGGCAAAAGAATTACCATACTTTCAGTTTGAGCCAGCTGAATATTTAACTAAGGACATATCATTTTGTACCTTATCTTCGCAAGGCTTATTTATAAATATATGCTCATTGTATTGGCAACGTGGTTGCGTTTTAACTAAAAGCCAAGTATTAAGACGATTTAATTATTTGAATGAATTTAACGAGTTAGTTGATGAAAAAATAATTAAGTTAGATGAATTAGAAAATATTACTATTGCATTTCTTTTAAACCAATATGAAAGTATTGAAGTTAAAAAGGGTAATGACAGTGAAAAAGGTAAGATAGGTAATTTAAAACGTTGGCATAAACCAATTTATGATAGGTATATTCGTAAAGAAATAACATTAAATGAAGCTTTAGAAATCGCTAAAGTATCGGGGGGCGATAGTTTGGCAATCGCTAAAACATCGCATATAAAAGAAGATAATATAAAAGAAGATAATATAAAAGAAGATAATATAAAAGAAGATAATATAAAAGAAGATAATATAAAAGAAGATAATATTAAAAATGATTTTGATTTTTCAAAACTTAAAAATACTGAATGGGCAAGTGAATTTTGTAAAAAGAAAGGTATTCAATCAAAAGAAAAATTTAATACTATCTTTGACAAATTTATTGACAACATAAAATTGAGAGGTAAGCACTTAGATTATAAAGACCCTGAAAAAGAAGTAAAGAATCACTTTGTAAATTGGTACGATAAACAACCACCACAAACAACAATAGCAACCTACAAACGAAATCAAGTTATAAAATGAAACTACCACCGCAAGCAATAGAAGTAGAGCAAGTAGTATTAGGTAATCTAATCACTTACTCAAAAGATATATTTAGAATCAACACACTTTTAAAACCTCATCACTTTTATAAACCTTCACACGAAATTATTTATAAAACTATTTTAGATTTGTCAATCAATGGTCAAATTACTACTATTAAAATAATTCACGAACTTAAAAGAATCGGTAAACTTGATGAATGTGGAGGGGCTTTCTATATTAGTGAACTTCAAACAATGACTTCATCTAATTACGAACTTGAAAACTTTTGTAAGATAATTATTGAAAAGTGGATAAATAGGCAAGTGATTAGAATATGTGGTGATGCCATTCAAAAAGGTTACAACGAAACAACAGATACTTTTGATTTATTAGGTGTTATTCAAGACCAACTCATAAACATAAACAAAGATATTGATAGTGGATATAACCAAACGATTGAAAATATAGTTGATGAATTTACAACGGATATCACAAATGCAAAATTAGGCATATCTTTAGGTTTAAAAACTAACTTTGTAAATGTTGATAAATTAATAGGCGGATGGAAGGGTGGAAAAATGTATATTTTAGCTGCAAGACCTGGAATGGGGAAGACTGCTTATGCTGTTAACTGTGCTTTTCAAATGTTGCTCGATAACAAAATAGTTGTATTTCACAACTTAGAGATGCCTAACAAAGAATTGATAAGTAGATTCATTGGATTAAAGATGAAAGAAAGCCCCTCACAATTAAGTAAAGGTATCGTTAATGATTTAAAAGGTTATGAAGATGCCATTACTTGGATGAAGTCAAGAAAGTTGTTTATATTCAATCATTCTAAATTATCAACTATTGTTTTAAATACTAAAATGATAATATCAACGGTTGGTTGTGATTGTGTTTTCGTAGATTATATTCAATTGATTGAAAATAAAGAAAAGAATAGTACTCGAAATGATGAGTTAACCGTAATTAGTAGAACCTTAAAAACCTTTTCAGTTGCTAATAACATTCCTATCGTAGCACTTGCACAATTAAGTAGAGCAGTTGAAAGCAGACCCGACAAAAGACCGATGTTATCAGATATTCGAGAAAGTGGCGCACTTGAACAAGATGCAGATGTAGTTCAATTTTTATGGCGACCTGAGTACTATGGCATTGATTATTATGATATGGAAGATACTGGAAGCGAAATGCCTACTATTGGACTTTGTCAAGTTATAACCGCTAAACATAGGGGAGGTGGATTAGGTGATATAAACATTAATTGGAACGGTTCGCTTAACTTATTTTCAGATGACAAAAAAGAAGATTTTAAACCAACATTCACTCCGATAAATTGGAACGAAAAAGATAATGAAGATTTTGACGATAAACCATTTTAAATTTAAATATGAAAAGTAAAGAAGAAGAAATAATACACACTCAAATTTGTGATTTTATTAATACACAATATCCAAACGTAATATTCACATCCGATGCATCAGGTGTGTATGTAGGTAAGTATAGAGCAATTATAATGTCCAGACAACGATCCAAACACAAAATACCAGACTTACTTATTTTTGAGCCAAAAGGAAAATACAAAGGTTTGTTTATTGAAGTAAAGCGAAGTGAATCAGATGTATTTCTAAAAGATGCAATTACATTTAAGAAATCAGACCACATAAAAGAGCAATACAAAACTTTACAACTTTTAGATTCAAAGGGTTACTTTGCCACCTTTGGTTTTGGTTTTGTACATACCGTTGAAGTAATAAAAAAATATATGAATTTATGATTGAGCAATTAGATAAATTGAATGGTTTTGTAAATGAATATTACAAAATGAAAATTGATGTACGCAACGGTGATAAGTTAAATTACCTTTTACAAAAGATAACGGGGTTACTTTACTATTTAGAAACAGAACGGTCACAAATACACGATGCTTTTCAGACTGCTATCTTTGAGGGTGTAAAAGATAAAAAAACGGTTGCACGTGCTGAAAATGAAGCACACGTTACCTATCCGCAAATGTATCAATTAAGGAGGGTTATGGATGCTTCATATCGAGTAGCTGATGCCATTAGAACAAATATTAGTTATTTGAAATCTGAAAAGATACACAGTAACTAATGAAGTTCACGCATAAGAATATTTTATACACAATCACATCATTAAATGGATTTCCTATCCACAACGATACAAAATTTGTTTTGGTGAGGGGGTCTGATGGGAGTAAACGAATATCGGAGTATTTAAAGGTCAAGCCGTTTATATTTGATATTTACCGCTTGTGTAATATGTAATACTGTATATTAGTATTAATATTACTTTTGGGTATAATTAAAAATCGAAATTATGAAATCAATAACACTTCAACAACATAATAAAAATCTTATAGATGGAAAATACAAAGTAGCTAACTTGCTACATAAAAAAAATGAATTTGACCAAGTAGTATTTATTGAACAAATGACTAAAACTGGTAAAAGATTTTTTAGAGATTTAATAGTAATAGACTACTACGCATAAAATAAATAATTAAAAATCAAAATTATGAAAACAACCATTTACACAAAGTTACATCAAGCCAAACAAGAGATTGGCAAAGTAGCAAAGAACTCAAAGAACCCACATTTTAAAAACACGTATGCAGACTTGAACTCTCTAATTGACGCAGTTGAACCAATACTACTCGAAAAGAATATGTTACTCTTACAACCGTTGCAAGGTGGCAAAGTTATAACTATGATATTCGATGTTGAAAGTGGCGAATCAATACAAAGTGATATCGACTTACCGCAAATAACAGACCCGCAAAAGTTAGGTAGTGCCATTACTTACTTCAGAAGATACACGCTTCAATCGTTGTTAAGTTTACAAGCAGTTGATGACGATGGTCATTTGGCATCACAACCAAGCAAAGCACCTAGTATGCTTCCATTCACTAAAACGGTAGCAGACATTCACATTCCTTTAAAAACGTCATTAGACTTGCTTAAAAAGTCTTATTCATTCACTCCCGAACAAGAAGATAAATATTTAAACTCAATTAAGTAATGGGAATGAGTACTAAAGATTTCTTTATTCATCTTAGATATGGCGAAGAATATTACAACTGTATGATGCACCCCGATACCTATCATTCGATACCAGCGCATTTAAAAGAATCGATAGTATTAAATGAGGTGCGCCAAAAGAATGATAATTTTGTGAATGATGAATTACACAAAGGATTGATAAAAGACGTTAAGAAAGCACGTGAAAGGCTTTTAGAGTATGAACATAAGGTAAACCATTCATAAAGTTATAATACCGTTTGTGTAAAACTATGTAAGCGGTATTTATTTTAAACCTACTTTTGAATCAAATAAAAAAATAAACACAATGGAATTAAAACAACAAATATTATCATTAATGTCAAACGAGGATTTGACTAATGAATTAGCGACACGTAGAGAGAACAACAATATTGACATTGATTATCTTTGTCAAGTAGTTAACTGCTCACAAATTGAATATCTTGAGGCTTGTTTGGAGGGGATGGATACAGACCAACTGAAAGCGTTTGAACGTACATTTGAAAAGATTTATGAACGTCAATCTAAACGTGAGGAATCACAAAACGAAGAAATGACTAACTACCGTAACACATTGAACTCACTATGATTATAGAACCTATAAAAATAGCTGAAACCATTATAGATAATGGTCAGCTGGAGAAAGTACTCGTTAAACAATGTGTCTATGATTGTTGTGTAATTCATATAAACAAACAAATGATTAGCTTTCGCTACGATTATTCACTTAACCCAAGAATAGAATCTGCAATGGTTTGGATAAATGGCGATGACTTAAACATTACCGTTGAAGAAAATATAATGATTAGGCATTTGTTGATTAGCAAATGGGATTCTAAAACGTGGTCATTAATACAACCTATTGAAAGGATCGAAACTAAAAAACAAAGATGAAAACCATAATACAAACTATCCTACACCGATTTAAAGAGTTGTTGAGTGGGGATATAATTAAAACTGAATTGTTATGAAACTAAAATCTACAAAATACCTACTACCAACAACCGATGGGAGGTTACACAAAGAACTTGAATACCTTATTAAACTTCACGAAAATAAGATGACTAAGGGTAAGATTAAAAATAGACTTGATGACTTAGAAAATAAGGTAAACGAAATGAGCCACGCTTTATCAATGATGTATAATAGTATTGAATCAACGGAACAACTTTTTAACTCCGCTACAACAACTAATTAATTTTTTTAATACCTTTGTATTATGAACCGAAAAACACTTTTAACAATATTAGGTATATTGCTAATGATTATTATACTATCTTTGTATTTATTCATTCCAATATTAACACCTATTTCAATGGCTATTATAGTGATTAGTCTATTGATGAAACGAGGATTAAAACGTACTGATTATGCAGTCAAAAAAGATTAAAATATCGGAAATAAAACTTAACCCAAACAACCCTCGTTTAATTAAAGACGATAAGTTTGAGAAGTTAGTAAAGTCTATTAAAGATTTTCCCGAAATGCTCGATATTCGACCTATTGTTGTCAATAGTGATATGGTTATACTTGGTGGCAATATGCGATTTAAAGCTTGCAAAGAATCTGGACTTAAAGAAGTACCGATAATAGTTGCTGACAACCTTACAGAGGAACAACAACGTGAATTTCTTATTAAAGACAATGTAAGTGGAGGTGAGTGGGATTGGGCTTTACTTAACGAATGGGATACAGAACAATTAGAAGAGTGGGGATTGGATTTGCCCGCTGAATTTGTTACTGAGTTGGAAGCTGAGGATGATGACTTTGAAGCACCCGAAGGCGGAATTGAAACCGATATTGTTTTAGGTGATTTGTTTGAGATAGGAGAACATCGTTTACTTTGTGGAGATTCAACAGATAGCGATGCTGTTGCTAAATTAATGGATGGCAATAAAGCTGATATAGCATTTACAAGTCCGCCATATAATGCTGGAGATAATGTGCGTGGCAAATTTTATGAAAATGATAATGATAATAAATCAAATGATGATTATGTAAAATTTTTATATGATTTTACTATAAATACTTTAAATAATTCAAAATATTCATTCGTTAATTTGCAAATTTTAGAAAGCAATAAACATGATTTAATTGATTATCAATATCAACTTAAAGACCAAATAAAAGATATATTAATTTGGAATAAAAAACAATATCCACCACATATAAATAAGGGGACTTTTGGATGTAAATGGGAATATGTTTTTGCATTTTCTTATGATTCTAAAGGCCGTTCATTTCCTGCAAGTTGGCAAGGTAAATTTCCAAATGTAATTGAAACTGAAAATGCTAGTGGTAATGATTATGCTCAAATTCATAAAGCAACATTTCCGATTGCATTTCCATCTTGGATATTTGAAAAAATGGATTTCGCAAAATCAATATTAGATTTATTTATGGGGACTGGTACCACTATGGTAGCCGCACACCAACTTAAACGCAAATGTTACGGAATGGAATTAGACCCCAAATACTGCGATGTAATTGTAAAGCGAATGATAAAACTTGACCCTACATTAGTAATCAAACGTAATGGAGTAGTAACAAAAGATTTTGAGTAATGGCATACGATAAACAAAAGATATTTGAACAGGCAAAGGAAATGATAGTTAAGCATAAACTATTTTTCATCGAAGATATTGTAGCTTTTTTGCCAATTTCAAAGCCTACTTTTTACGAGTATTTTAATATTGATTCTAACGAATTTAACGACCTAAAAGGATTACTAGAAACAAATCGCACTGAATTAAAAGTTTCAATGCGGTCAAAATGGTATAAATCAAACGCTCCAGCACTTCAAATGGCTTTAATGAAATTGATATGTAACGATGAAGAGAGGAGGATGTTATCGATGCAGCATAATGATATTACAACCAATGGCAAAGAAATATCAAATCAGCAACTACCGACTGATACTATCAATAAACTAATAGACAAACTTTAAATGTGGATAAAGACCTTGAACAACTTTTATTACAAGGTAGTAATCAATCATTCGTAGTATTCTGCTACTACTATGATTTTGACTTTTTCCGTTCAAGACCTTTTTTAAAAGAGATAGCACAGTCATTTCAAGACGTTACAGATGGTAAATTAAACTCATTAGCAGTATCACTACCTCCACGTGCTGGTAAGTCTTATATTACTACTTTGTTTTGTGCTTGGACTTTAGGTAAATATCCAACTGAATCGGTAATGCGTAATACTTGTTCAGCACGATTAGCCCGTAAATTATCTTATGACACTAGGGAAATAATTAAGTCACAAAAGTTTCAAAATGTATTTCCTGAAGTTAAGTTATCCGATGACAAATCAGCGGTTGATGGTTGGAATACTAATTTATCAAAATCAGTAGGTTATTTCGGTCAAGGAGTTGGAGGAACAATTATTGGTTTTGGTGCTTCAAAGTTAGCCATTACCGATGACTTATTCCGATCAATGGAAGATGCAATGAGTGAAACCATAAGAGAAAAAACTCATTCTTGGAAACACGGTACGCACGATTCACGATTAGAGAGTGGTTGCGCTCAAATTGATATAGGTACACGTTGGGTAAGGGATGACGTTATCGGAGTTAATTCTATTGAAGGTCGTTATGAAAAAGAAATAGTAGTGCCAGCATTAGTTGAAGGTGTTTCATTTTGTGAGGCGGTACAAACAACTGAACGATTTCTACAAATGAAAGAACGTATGCCAGAGGAGATTTGGATGGCAGAATATATGCAGACCCCTATTGACATTGAAGGCAGATTATTTGAGAACCTTAAAACCTTTACCGATATAGATTCAATTCGTAACAGTTCAGAGGGGTGCTTGGCTTATATCGATGTGGCTAATGGTGGAGGCGATTACCTTTGTATGGTTGTTGGTCATTTAGTAAATAAACACGTTTATATTACCGATGTTGTATTCAATAAGGGTAATACCGATGTTACTATCCCAATGGTGGCAAATATACTTAATATAAACAACCCTAGACAAACGAGAATAGAAACTAATGGTATGGGTGCTTTATTTATTAAGATGTTGAAAAACGAAACAAAATGTACTTTAGTTCCAATATCAAATAGTACTAATAAGAATACACGTATTTTTATGAATAGTGCATTTGTAAAAAATAATATGATATTCTTAAATACCGATAAAGGCGAGTATTTTCAATTTTTACAAGCACTCGCAAAGTATAGTCACGAGGGTAGGAATATAAACGATGATGCACCTGATAGTATAACTGGATTAGCTCTATTTTTCCAATCACTTTTTAAATTCTGATGCTATAATATCTGCTAAGTCAGTACGGTTGTTGGCTTGTAGTATTTGTATCGTTTCGGCTCTAGTTTTATCGGCTGCTGCTTCTGCGCTTTTATCGGATTTCAATACTTCTAAATGTGAATAGTCTTTTTCTAACCATTCATTAATGCCATCCATACCAAAGAATTTAGTAAAACCTAATGCTCTATCTTCAGCAAGTGGAATAATACAATCTTGATACGCTGATTTTAAACCTTGCGCATAGTTTGCAAATGTCGATGCCTTACTAAAACTAAAGATATTTTCATTCAATCCAAAACCATCAATAATAAGTTTAAAGTCTTGATCCACTTCCTCAAACAACATTAAATCTTTTGTTGGGTAAGACATTGCATTCCATTTAGCCGACCCTTCAACATATTGGATATTAGCTTTGCCTTCTTGCATACCAAACATACCGCTTCGAGCCTCATTCATTCTTTTAATATCTTCTGGAGTTAAACCGAGACCCATACCATTTTGACCGTTATCGGATGACATAAACCCTAGTGCAGCATCATTTGTGATAATTCTATTTCTAAAACCCATTGAAGCACGAATGTTTGCTATTGCAAGTTTATATTTGTCAAGTGGAGAAATACCCATTAACGGGTCATTTGGGTTTGAGTTTTTGAAGTGTAAAACATTTTTAACATCAAAATATTCACGTATGCCATTGTATTCAATGTATATTTTATCAATGATTTTTTCACGTTCAACTTGATTAAACATTTTACCAGTGCGACCGATAACGGTATATTGCATTGGTAGGTTGTATATTGCGGTTGGTATTGGTAACGATTTTCGTAATAAATTAACCATTGAATTACCATACGTTTCATCTGACCAAATCATTGATTTGTCAAGTTCAGACCCGTTTTGAATAGGGTTTGGATTCTCTAAAATATAAACTGCGTCTGAATTTTCAACTAATTGTTTTTTACCGTTTACTAATTTATAATGCTTCCAACGACCATTTGAGTACATTGATGCTTTACGGTCGATTACTGCTGCTACTTGCGGTGTAGTTCTAGCAAGTTCGTAAAGGTTTTCCCAAGTAGTATCGACTGTTGTTTCACCTTTTTGAAGACCCCATTGAACATAAGAGCCGAAGTTAGTCTGAGTATAAGCATCTTTGCCACCCGTAATAAAAGCCCCTAAACGATAAAAAATATTTTCTGCCATTTTTTTTATATTTTATTTGCAAATGTACATTTTTTTTATATACATTTGCAAATTATGAATGGTAATATTTTTATTTAGATGGTAAATAAACCTAAACAAACGGTAATTGAAGATTTAGAAAAACAAATCTCTAAGGCTACTAATATTGAAATAAAATCATTATTACAAGCTAAATTGAATTTAATAAAATCAAACGAAATTATAAACAAATGATCTACTGTAAAGAATTAGATACTACATTCGAGAACAAAGAAGACTTATTTAAAGCACTTCGTGATAATGTGACATCTATAATCGATGTTAAGAAAGCTAATATTTACAAGTCAGTTGATAAAGGTAGTTCAATTAAAACTTCATCTACAATAGATACCGATGTAATAAAAGCGGATGCTACATTTAAAGAAAATTATATTTATCCAGTTATTAACACTATTGGTTATTTAGATAGTCACAATGATTTACACGTAACGGGGCTTTTTAATAAGTCTGCACGTGAACAACAAGGTAACATTTTCTATGTAGCAGACCACGAATTAAAAACGACTACTACGATAGCTTGGAAGTCTGATGTTAAACTATTGATTAAGGACATTGATTGGTCATTAGTTGGTAAGTCTTATTCAGGTAAAACTCAAGCGTTATTGTTTGAAATACCAAAGGATAAAATACGTTTAGATATTGCAAAGTCAATTATCAATGATAGATTAGATGTTGAGAATAGTGTGCGAATGAGGTACTACAATATTGCCCTTTGTTATAACTCCGACAAAGAAGAAGATAAAGATTATAAAAAGAATTTTGATAAATACTACCCTCAAATTGCAAATAAAGAGGACTTTAACGAAATCATATACTTCTATGCAGTCTTAGAGGCTGGTATAGTAAGTGAAGGAAGTATGGTTTTACAAGGGTCTAATGATGCAACTCGAGTAGTACAATCGAAAATAGAGCCGACAATAGTCACTCAAATAAACGAAGTCGAAGCCGATAAATCGCACTCCATCACTCCGACACCAAACAAAATAAGTATTTACAATTTAAACTAAATAAAATGAAAAAAACATTTTTAGAGTTTTTAACATCAAAATCTATCGACAAGGCAACTTTCGATTTGTTTGATGCTGAAAAACAAGCTGGTTTATACAATGAGTATAACACAGAATTGAAAGCGTACATTGATACGTTGGAGAAAAACGTAGATGGAAAAGCTACAAAATCAGAATTGGATAACGCTATTGCTGAATTTAAAGCTACACAATTAGACCAAATGAAAACCTTAAACAAATCTTTAGAATCTATTGGTTTGCGTATTGAGGCAATGAATGAAGCTGACAAAACTGCTGCTAATTCAGTTGGTGACCTTAGAAAATCTTTAGAGGCAAATCTTGACAAAATCAAAGGTTTAAAAACTTCAAAAGAAGGTTTTGAAATGGTTGTTAAAACTGTTGGAACGATGTTAGAATCTACTAACATTAGCGGTGGAAACGTACCAGTTGAAGAAAGAATACATGGCTTAAACGTAATCGCTTCAAGACGTGTAAGATTCTTAGATGTACTTTCAAGACGTAGAGCAAATTCAAACTTAATATCTTGGGTTTATCAATCAGGAAAAGAAGGTACTGCTGGAACAACTGAAGAGGGAGCAACTAAAAACCAAATTGATTTTAACTTAGTTGTTGCATCTCAAGCGGTAGTTAAATATTCTGCTTTCATCAAAGTTTCAACTGAAATGTTAGACGATATTGATTTTATCGAAAGTGAAATCAATGCTGAACTTTTAAGAGAGCTTTTAAAAGCGGTTGAGTTAGGTGCTTATTCTGGAAACGGTACTGCTCCAAACTTAAACGGTGTAAGTACTGTTGCGACTACATTTGCTGCTGGTACATTTGCTGGAACTGTTGATAATGCTAACCAAGTCGATGTATTGGTAGTTGCAGTTAATCAAATAATGATTGCTGAACAAGATATGCCAACTCATATTTTTATGCACCCAACTGATGTAACTAAATTGAAATTGTACAAAGTTAGTGCAAGTGATAGACGTTATGTTGAGCGTTTAGCTGAAATTGGAGGGTCATTGTTTATGGATGGTATTCCTATCATACCTACTACTTTAGTTTCTGTTGGTACATTCTTAATTGGAGACTTCACTAAAGCAACGCTTTATGAAAAAGGAACATTGAGAATTGAAATGGGATTAGATGGTAACGATTACACTAAAAATTTACGTACTATCTTAGCTGAGTGGAGAGGTGCAGTTGTTGTTAAAAACAACGATAGAACTGCATTTGTTAAAGGAACATTCTCTACTGCTATGACTGCGTTAGAAACTACTTAATAAGTGTTAAAAATACAGAAACCCGAGCAGAAATGTTCGGGTTTTTTGGGTTAAAAGCGTATCTTTTTGAATAAATTAGCAGTCATATTACCTTATTGGGGCAGACCTGAAGTAACTAAACTTTGTTTTGAGCGACTGAATGAGCAAAGATTGAAGTTTAACTTTGATGTGTTTGTAAGTGGTGACAACGATAGCATTGTACCTAATGGATTCTATACTATTGATGTGCCTAATTTACCATTGGGTAATAAGTTGAATAGTCTAATAGCACAAACAACCAAATACGATGGAGTAATTATATTAGGTAGTGATGATTTCGTTTCTGATAGCGTATTTGAACTATACCAAACTATTGATTGTACAAAAGAAGTGTTTTATGGTTTTGATGACTGCCACGTTTACGATGCTTGGAGTAATCAATTAAAATACGGTATTACCTACAAAGATACTATCGGAGTGGCTAGGTTATGGACAAAGCCAACACTAGAAAAGATGGAATACAAGTTATATCAAGATGAACGAAACAAAGGATTAGATACTAATTCAAAGTTCAATATGTTGACAAATGGAATTGTAGAGGTTTCATTACCATACAACGGTCATTTTATTGTCGATGTGAAATGCGAAGATAACATTACAAGCCCCGAAATAATAGAAATTTGTACTATTTCAGACGATCCAAAACGATTAAACGAACTACATAAAGGCATATTAAAACTAAAAACAAAAGGAAATCAAATAATAAATAACCCTATACTAATGGAAAAAGTAAAAAAAGACTTGAGCAAAGTCACAATCTTAAAAGCATTTGAGCAATTTGAAGTAGGTCAGGAAGTACAATTACCTATTACAACTGCTAAGGTATTAGTTAATGATGGATTTGCATCTTATACCGATACTGAAGAAGTTAAACCAAAAGCAAAAACACAAAAAGCACTAAAAAAATAATGGCTACTTTAATAACATCTGCTGATTTTATTGGTCAATACCTTGTATCAACAACTGCACAAAATGTAGGGCAATTTACTGCGCTACAAACTAGCATAGAGAATAAATGGCTTAAAGACTTGTTAGGTACTACTATTGCACCTTTGTTGTTGGCTAATGCTGCTGGTAATTTTGGAACTCCGAATGACCCTGAGTATTTAGCAATTTACAATGAGATTAGACTGCCTGAATGTAATGGTTTTGAAAACTATTCAAGTGGTATGAAGGAAATGCTTATTGCTATGGTATGGTTTGAATGGCATCGTTTTGCACCTTACACCGGTACACAAATAGGACAACGATTCCAAGAAACTACAAATAGCGTTTCAATAGGTGGTAATTCGTTTTTGTTTACTACGAAATACAATTTATCAGTCAATAATTACAAAGTTATTCAAAAATATATTCACGCTAACTTAGCTGATTATCCTGATTATTCAACTTTAACAAAACACTACTTAACCCAACTATGAAAAACTTTAGAGCCATAATGAAAGAGGTAATCGAAACTATTGATACTACATTGTACATCAATAGTGTAGTGCCTATTTATAACGGTTCGACAATTATAGCGTATAGATTTTTCACGTGTGATACTTTACATTTGCGAAAAGGAAGGATTTTAAATGTTCAAAATGGCATTCCTATAATTACAGTTTCTTTTATTATTAAAGATGTTGTACTAAATGAATATGTTGATGTTACCGTTGGGGCGGAGTTAGATTTACCATATCCAAAAACTGCAAATACTTATGGAATAAACTTTTTTAGCGGTAAATTATCAGACACTGCAATGGAGTTGAACGATTTTCAAACTATTAAAACACCCTTCTTTTGGATGCGAGAACCATTTGAAAGTTCAAAAGAAAGTGAAATGAGTAGCAATAAAAACTATTCTATTGTTTCATATTTATTAGATGATAGCTTAATGTGTGGCGAAAGTCCGAGCGGTGCTGAGTATGCTTGGACTACTGAAAGCCATCACTTGAATGTAATTGATCCAATGGAGAATCTTTGGAATAAACGAGTAATACCGAGAATTGAACAATTAAAAAAATATTTCATTGATTGGCAAAACGAGAGGGTGCGACCTCATTCGCTAGTTGGTCAAGAAACAGAAAAAGGAAGTGACCGCAATTTATTTGAAATGAAATTATCGGGTGTCGAGGTGCGAATCGACTTAGATGTTTCAATAATGAATTGTTGTGACTAAATAAACAAAATTATTAATAAATAAAACTATAAGATTATGTCAGTATGCACATGTTCAACAGGCGCAACGGGTATGCAAGTACTTGATTGCTTCGGACAACCCGACAGAATAACTGGAATTTCATTTGTGGATTTAATGTTAGATTCAACAACTGCAAATTCAATTCAAGTAACGGAAGCCGCTCCATTAAGTTTAATTAACTGGACTGCGAGACTTTACAACAAAGACGAGAAACAAAGATTTAGTGTTTTAAATGACATTAAAGTTTATGCTCGTGAAACTGCTGATGCGGTAACTGAGGAAATAGATACTATTCCTTTGTTTATTCGTGATGGCGACCAAATTGTAACTTTTGAATTAATCGGAGCACCAGCGGCTATTAAAGCAGCTATTGAAACGTTGAGATGTAGAACAGTTGGTTATTACGGTTTGACCGCTTCTAATCAGTTGGTAGGATATAAAGTAAGTGATTCATCACTTCAGCCTATTCCAATCGAAAAAGGTACGTTGAGCGTAAAAATAATGGATAGAACTAATAACACTGTAAGTAGAGTTATGGTTTCATTTATGGTTAAACAAAATTACAACGCTGCAAATACTGGATTCATTCCTTCAACTGCTATTGTTCCTGAATTGAGCGCAGTACCTGGTATGATACAAGCTACTGCAACTACTACTGGAGCTAACACAACTACTGCAACTACTCAATTAATTAATTTAACTTGGGGTTTAAGTGGTTCGGCTGCTATTGGAAGTCAAGAGGCATTAGTTGGTTTTGACACAACTACTTTTTGGTCAATCTTCAATGAAGATACTGCATTAGCGGTTGCGGTTGCTACTGTTGTTGAAAACCCAGATGGTTCTTATACTTTAGGATTTGTAGCACAAACAACTGGTGATGTATTAAGATTCAGTGCGACAAATACTGCACCGTTTAACTTTGTATCATTCACTAAATTAGCTCTATAATGGAGTTGAGAATTGGTAGAGTTTCATTCAATACCGATGCGTTTATTGGAGTTACTAAAACGGAGTTTAAAGCAATGCAAAAAAAACAAAAGTGGAATTTAGGAGATAAAACTCCAGAACAAGCTTATGAGGAAATTGCAAAGCACCTCCCGAAAGTGAAGAAATAAAATTAAGCCCTCAAGAGATTGGGGGCTTTTTTATTTTATGTACAATACAATTTCAATTATTTATTTTCGTAACTTTGTAAAAATGTACTTCACTGGCACAAAAATATTTGCACGGGCGAAGATGGTATCTATGCTTTCTGAGTTAGATGCTTTTAAAGTTGTGTTTGATACACCCCGAGTAAAGAATATGATTGTTGAAATGAATACTATTGAGCAACTTTACGACAAAGGGATTGATAGTACGGGTGAGTTATTAAGTGACATTGGAGGGGGTTATTCATTTAATACAATAGCAAGAAAGTCTGCGCAAGGTGTACCATACGATAGAGTTACGCTAAAAGATACGGGCGATTTTTATAAGACTTGGAGGGTTTTTATAGAAGGTAATACTATTCGGATTCAAGCCAACACAATGAAAAATGAAGATTTGCAAAATAGATGGGGAACTAATATTTTAGGTTTGACAGAAGAAAGTAAAGGTAAATTAATTCGATTTGCCATTGACCGTTATCGAGAATATTTATTAAAAAAGTGGAAATAATGTTAAAAAGATTAATTGATAAAGTAAGAAGAAACAAGTTAGAATCACAAAGGGCTGAGGCATTTAACACACATTTTGAATTGGCTAAGGCAGTGGCTCGATTGAAAGTTGATAGAAAGCATTTGATACATTTAATCAATACTTCTAAAAATAATGAAGACCGTAAAGAATTAAACGAATTATTAAACAAAGTCGATAGACAACTCAATGAGCATCTTCAAACGAAATAAGCCATTACCGACTACCGAGCCTTACAAAAGTTTGGAAGATTTACCAATTTATAATTGGGATAAATGTGTGCGTAGTGGTGAATTAAAATACTTGTTACTTGATCCTAATTTAAAATGTGATATTGATTTGTTAGAATTGTTTAATAAATTGCATCAAGAATATTTAGATATTTTCGGAGCAACTGAAGAAACGGAACGGTACTTATCATTATTAAAACAAAAGATACATCACATTGAACAAATTATTTTAGGTGTAAAATTTCATAAAAACTATTTAAAAATAGTAGATTTTGAGATTGAAGCCATTGAAAAAAAGAAAGGCGACAGTCAGGACTTATTCGATATTATAGCAATATTGGCTAAGTTTATGGGATTTCAATTAGATGTGAAAAAAGTAACCGTAATTGAATATTATAAGTATATTAAGTTATTAGAAAAACACAATACCAATGGCAGAAAAGATAGTTAAAGGAATTGATATAGTCGAAAAAGGCGCATTATCAGAACACATTGAACAAGCTAAACAATTACTTGTTGTTTATAAACAATTAGATGACGAAGTAAAATCTACCGCTGCATCTTTGTCTAAAATGTCAAAGGGTTTTAAAGCTACTAAAACGGGTGATATTGGAACTGCGAAGGCTACGAGTGACAATATGAATAAGGCAATGATAGAGCAAGAGCGATTGGAACAAGCAAGAATTAGAACTAAAAAAGCATTATTACAATTAGAGAAAGCGCAAGAGCAACAAGCGAATAAAACTGCGAAGGCTATTAAAGACGAAGGCAATGCGTATAAACAACAATCTAAAACACTTACAGACTTAATCAATAGGTATCAAAATTTAGCTGCTAGAGGTCGAGAAAATGGCAAGGTTGCAAAGGGAATGTTAGCTGAAATTAATAAACTTGATGCTGGATTAAAAAAGATTGATGCAACAGTGGGAAGGCATCAAAGGAATGTAGGTAACTATACGAGTGCATTAGATAAGCTAAAAGGTGCTGGTCTGAAAGTTAGTAATATGCTCGGGCAATTAGGTTTGGCAATGGGAGTTGGTGTAATTGTAAAAGGTGCTACCGATACGATTATTGAGTTTGATAGTGCTATTGCTGATTTGTCGGCTATTACGGGAGCAAGCGGAAAGGATTTAGACTTCTTTAAAGAGAATGCTATAAGAATGGGTGTAGATGTAAAAGGTGGTGCGGCTGCGGTTGTGGAGGCTTACAAACTTATAGCATCAGCCAAGCCTGAATTACTTGAAAATGCTGCTGCTTTAAATAGTGTTACAGAGGCTACTATATTATTGTCGAGAGCTTCTGGTATGGAGTTGCCAGATGCTGCGACTGCTTTAACCGATGCGATGAATCAATTCGGGGTTGGTGCTGAACAAGCTGGAAAATTTGTTGACGTTTTGGCTGCTGGTGCAAAATTTGGTAGTGCTGAAATTCCACAAATTACAGAGGCGTTATTAAAGTTTGGGGCGGTTGCAAAAACAACAAATGTAAACATTCAAGAAAGTACTGGTTTAATTGAAGCGTTGGCTGAAAAAGGATTGAAAGGTGCTGAGGCTGGAACTGCTTTAAGAAACGTAATGTTAAAATTATCTGCTCCCGATGCTTTGCCAAAAGAGGCACAAGACCGTTTAGCTGCGTTGGGTGTAAACTTCGATGATTTAAAAGACAAATCAAAACCTTTTGCTGAAAGATTAGAAGCCTTAAAACCTTTATTAACTGACAATGGTGCTTTAATTAAAGTTTTTGGAACTGAAAATGCAGTTGCTGCTACTACTTTATTAAGTTCGACTGATAGGATAAAAGAATTAACTGCAAGTGTAAATGAAAATGGGGTTGCTTTGGATCAAGCAAATGTTAGAAGTTCAACAATATCATCTGCGTTTAATAGGTTAAAAGAAACTATAAATGGAGTTATTTTATCATTTGTAAATGGTAAAGGTGCTGCGAGTGGTTTTGTATCCATTTTGGATTTTATGACCCGAAATATAAAAACTATTTTAACTGTTGTTTATCAATTAGGTAAAGCGTTTGTTATTTATAAAACTACGATGTTAGCTATTAATTCAATTAGCAAAGCATCTATATTAATTGAAAAACTTAGAACGGACGGACTTAAATCAATGTTTATTCAACAAACTGCGGTTAATGGTGCAACAGACGAAGGTGGTAAAAGTGTAAAACTTTTTGGAAAAGCTATAAATGCAGTCCCTATTGCAATGTTAATAACTGGGTTAATTACTTTAGCGAGTGAAATGGGTTTTTTCAAATCTGAAACTGAATTAGCAGCGGAGCAGTTAGATAGATTGAACGATTCAATTAGGAAAAATAAAGATATGGTTAAAACTGAATCTGCTAGGCAAACTCAAAAACAAGATATTGAGGGGTTAAAGTTTATCAATGAACAAATGAAAAAAAATAATAGTGAATTGTCGATTGAAACTGGATTAGTTGAAATGCTTAAACAACAAAACATCGAGCACATTAATATTTTATCAAGTAAATACAAGGTGGCTTTGGCAAATTTTAACAAGATTCAAAAGGAACTAATGAATATGGAAGAAACGCAAGCTGGAGGCATGGTAGATTATGAAACTTCTGGAGTGCTAGATAAAGTTAGAGTTGAACTTGAGGGGGCTGGAGCTGAACTTGAACAAATACTTTCTGAGGTAAAACTAAGCAAACAAAGTGGGTTAGATAGAGGGGAGTTAATTAAACGTGCTAAAGAGTTGATACAAACATATAAAGACCAAAATGGTATAACTGGAGTATTACTTGAAACGGAAGAAGACTTGAATAATACTTATAAGAACACTGCAACCGAACTTTCCGAAATGGCTAAACTTGAAAAAGAGTTAGCTAAACTACAATTGGAGCGTTCTAATTTGATAATTAAACAAGGTGGCAAAGAAAGTGATAGAACTTTGGAGTTAAAGGCTCAAAGTGACGAATTGAAGGTGCAAATTGAACGCTATAATGAAATAATCGAAGGTGCAAAAAAAGTTGATAATTCAAAAGAAGCTAAACGAATTGCAGACCAATTAGGAGCAGAAAGAGAATTAGATGAAACTATTGATAGACGTTATATGTCTGATGAGGAAGCGGACTTGTACGATAGACAAAAGCAACTAGAAAAAGAATTAGAAATAGCTGGAAATAATCTTGAATTACAAAAGAAATTAAGAGAAGAATATGAGAAAGATGTTTTAGCAATTAAAGAAAAGTATGCAGAGGAGGGGGATAAAAGCCAAGAGGAAGAAGACTTAAAAATAAGAGAGCAACAAATCGCAGACCAAATCCAACTTGCTCAAGACCTTACCGATATTGCAACATTCTTAACTGATAAACGAATTGAGGCAATAGACAGAGAAATTGAAGCCGAGAAACGCAAATATGATGAATCTAAGCAAAATATTGATGCTATTATTGCAATGCGTGAAATGGATAGTAATTCAATGGCTCAATCTATTGCATTCGAGAAAGCAGAACAAGCTAAGGCATTAGCTGCTCAAGAAAAATTACAACGTAAAAAGCAACGATTAGAACTACTAAACACTTCAATCGGAATGTTAAACGCTCAAATAGCTGCTGGAAATGGCGACCCATTAGCAAAAACAATGGTGGATATTACTACATTAATAGGTTTTATAAAATCAATACCGATGTTTTGGGAGGGTACTGATACAACGGTTGGCGATAGTGTAGGAAGTAAATTTAGTAACGGACGTGATGGCATACTTGCAAGAGTGGATAAATCTGAAATGATTTTAAATAAATCTAAGGTGGATAAACTCGCTGCAATGGGTATTCATTCCACTGATGAAGTAGTAAAGCGTTTAATGTTAGGTAATGGCATAAACAACGTACCTACTTCAATGGTGGCAATGAATGATAATAGTGATGTAGTAAACGAGTTGGCAGAGCATAGAGCATTATTAAAACAATTAGTGAATAAACCAGTTACCAACACAACATTAGAGCAAGTGGGTAAGGTGGTAAAAATGATTGAAACGGTTAATAAACCACACCGTAATATCGTAACTGTTAAACAAAAAAGAATATCGTAATGGCTAGAGCAAATTACCTACTAAACAACATACCGACATTGTCATATCCAGAACAATGGAAGGAACTTTCTTTATCAATAAATTGGAATAGAACAGAGCCATTGACAGTTGATGTTGATTTGGATAACGTCACATTTTACGGTGAAGATGCTGAAAATATTATTAGCTTTTTCAATACTTATGGTTTTGGGGTTATGATGCCATTTGATATTCAAATTGATGGGGTTACAATGCCTCGTTTAGGATTGAATGCAAGAAAGAATTTTAGAGTTAAAGGTTGTAATGAAATTGAAATAGGAGTTGATGTATTACGTTCAAATAACGCATTCCAAGCGCAAGCAAGCGGTTTGCAATTTAGAAGATTAGAAAGTTTAGGACTTATTACAAATGCTGATAAAATTCAAGTGCCTTACAATCTTAATTATATTCCAGATGGTGCAGTATTAGTTACGTTGGGAATATCTACTTTTATGATGGCTCGTGAGTTGTATTATTTTATTCAAAAAACGGGTGAAATAATAGGTGCATTTGCTAACGGTGTGACTACACCAATGGCAATTATAATGACCGTTTCACATATTGCTTATTTAGCTGGAATATATATATCGTTAACAAATCTAATTCAACAAATATTTGCTGAGATTTATTCCGTTACTCGATATCATACAGGTATTCGTTTTAAAACATTAATGGAGCGTGCTTGCAATTATTTAGGAGTTAGTTTTGTTTCAACTATTTTCAACGATCCGAAATGGAAAAATGCAGTTTATATTCCAAGTAAAACTGAAAGAGGTAGGATTAATTCGTCAATTTTTCAAAATGGAACACCACACTCAAATGATACGGGTTGGTATTTCTTTGGTCAATTCTTAGAAAATGCACAAACTTTTTTCAATGCTGAATATAGAATAAGCAATGGAGTGTTACGTTTCGAGCGTTGGGATTGGTGGCAGCAAAATGCTACATTAATACTTGATGAAAATTGGACTAATCAAGACCGTTTAATAAATGAAATTGGTAATAATGCTGATGAATTTATAGGGGGTTACACAATGAGTTTTCAATTTGACCAAAAAGACCAAAATACATTTGATAATTTTAACGGTACGGTGTACGATGTAATTACTGAAAATGTAAGTGGAATAGGAAGTGAATATGAAAACGATGGCGGTGCTTTAGTTATTGAATTTCCATTAGCAAGAGGAACAAGAAAAGATAGTCTGACAAGGTTAGAAAATGTGTTATTAGCTTTCGCTACTTTTGTCGATGGATTGGTAACTATCTTTACCGTTGGTACTGCTTCGTCAAACTTTGCTCAAAATATTCAAAATAGAATTGGTAATTTGTTATTAAGTGGAGATTTTATTGACATTCCTAAAATTGTTTTTTGTGAAAATAATGGAAAATTATCTACTATACAACCGACTGCTTCGCTAATGTGGACTGAATTTCATCGTATAAATTCATTTGTTAAAATAAACAACCAACACAACCAATGGAAAAAATACAGTATTCCTCAAAGATTTTGTAAAGATAATTTCGTAACTTTGCTTGAAAATAATTTTGTCAATTCAAATAGTGGTAATATTGTGAAGGTAGATAGTGTGAAATGGATAGTTGAGGAAGATGCTGCAGAGATTGAAGTATCGGAAAATATCCTTTATAACACTAATTTAAAACAAACTTATTTAGATGGTTCAAATAGTAATTTAGCTGGTAATATAAACGTATAAAATGAATATTGAAAATAGTTTAAAAATATTAACCGATATGTTGCCGAATGTTCAAAAGGCTATGAAAAGCATTGAGAACGCTGCTATAATGGATATTGCTAAATTGGAGAATAAAGAGGAAAAAGATAATTTCACTTCAATAATGAATGAGTTAAAAAATTGTAAAACTACTGAACAACACGCTGCTATTACTGAAAAATTAATTAAATTACAAAAACAATATGCCCGTTAGAATATTATCAAGGTCAAGCGAAAGTCCGCTACAACCAAGTGCATCACGTACTTTTTTAGAGGGCAATGTAGGCGACTATATTAATACTGAAATTGAAGTAGAGGTACAAGCTAGTTTTATTACGGGTGGATTAGAGCAACTATTTTTCAATACTGATAATACAATATTAAATTTAACTGGGAATTGGATTGATTACGGTTTTGCAGTTGGCGATACCATTGTGGGAAGTTTAGAGATTACAACTTTTCCAAGTACGGTAAAAACTTATAATGCTAATACTGTTGTGATAACTGCAATTAGCGGTAATTTACTAACTTATAGTGGTAGTTTTGAAACAAGTGCACCCGTTGACTTATTTACAGACCATCCATATTTTATTACATTTCCAAGTGCGAATGCTTTATACTCTTTTAACTTTGCAAATCTACACGTTGTAAAAGATTTTACTCAAGTTGAGTTTACCTATTGCGAGATTTTAAACACGTTAGTATTTTCACCAACTTTAAATTCATTGTTAGATGGCTCGCAAACTAAATTTAGCGCAAGTGGTTTAGATGCATCAGTAACTTCACCAACTACAATGACTGCTTTTAATCCTAAAAGTGGAAGTAATATTGTATCAATAACTATTGAAGGCGATGGAACAGATCCAGCGACAAATGATGGTAAAAATATTTATATTTTAAAAATGGTTCACACCATTGGAGGGGTTTATCAAAGTCCTTTGACGTTGCCAAGTTGGTATAATGGAAGCGAGTGTTTAAGTGATACTTACCAATTTAAGTTTAGCAGCGGTTTAGTTCAAATTAGTTCTTTATTAGAAGACGTTAATGTTCAAGTTGCTGGAAATACGGGTTGGTTTAATGAGATTTTAAACGGTGGACTTAATCCTTATACTATTAGCGGATTGACTTATAAAAACTCATTAGGGGCATTAGTAGATTCAATTCAATTAAATGCAACTACAAAAATAAACTTTACAATAAATGGTAGTGGATTCGATACAACAGATACTAAATTTAATTTTGGATTAGTATCAACTCCGAGTGACCGAACTGCATACGCAAATAATGGATTTACAGACTTAGCAAATTTAGTGGCAAATACGTTAGGTATTGCTCAAGTTTACTCACATAGTGCAAGTCCAATAGTAGCAACGGTAACGGGTTATACTGCTCCATTTGGTGGCACGATTGACGTTACAAGCCGACATTTTGAGGTTGTGAGTACATCTCAAATAGATGTTGAAATAATTGTTTCGCCAGATTCTTTAGTTCAAACTTATATTGATAGCTTTTTAACTGGTGATAAAACCTTTGGATTTTGGGTAACGGTTTGCCCTGATAATACAACTACGACTAACACTCGAATTAACCTACTTACAACAGACCAATTTATGGAAGTTGAAACGGTTGTGCAACCAATTAAAACCGATTCATTAGCGAAGATATACCCTAGAGAAAAAGACTACTATACAGACCCTACAACTGCAAGTGATAATAAATTAGTTACTGAAGACGATGCGCACGCTGCTATTAGATTCACACAACCAACAAATAGCGTAATTAGTCAAGTTACAATGGGAGTGGAATTGTACGTTATTTCAACTGGAGCGGCTATACATACGTTGGATAGTACTACTATTAATACCGCTTCAAGTCCAATTAGCGTAGATGGTACTCAGGAAATAAATTCCATAACCAACAGACCTTTTATTACTTATGCAAATGGTAATAAAAATAAGCAAATAACATTAAGACGATTGACTTCGCTTGATGTTTCGAGTAATAGAGGTTATGAAATAATATATCCATTTAGAATGCGTTGGGAGTGGTGGCTTGCAAATCCAACTTTACTAACTGCATTTTATACCATTACGCAACCACTAAATAACTTAAATAATGAATGGTTTACTAAATTAGCTGGGAATGTTGGGTTAAGATATTTTATGGAAACCATACAAAATGGAATCACTACTAAAAATACTATAAATTTAGACCTAGTAAATTATCGTAACGACATACGTTTTACTAAATTTATTGGAGTTTATGAAGATTCTTTATATTTAAATAGTTTATACGTTCAAGATGAAACCAATAAATATACTGGGAGAAGTTATGAATTAATTGATAACCAACTAAATTATGTTGTTTGTCGATTATCGCAAGGTAGCAATACTTTTGTTTCTTATCAATATGCAGAGGTAACTATTGAGGTCGAAGATGGAAATGGTTATTTGTCACAATGGAAAATTAGAACAGATGAAGATCCAACTGCAAATAATCCATTACGTCCTATTAGTGGTGAAACGAGATTATTAGCTGACATAACAACTGACCCCGATTTCTTTTATTTATTTTGTAATATTGACCCGAATAAACTACCGACAAATGCAGTAAATTATAAGATAACTGCTGAATGGGTAGGTAATGTTAATGAAGGAATTGGAGACCCACCTTATACGATATTTAGAGAACGTGATATTGCTTGGGCTGAAATAGTGCAAGCACCCGTTATTCAAGAAGATGAATTTTGTGAGCCGAATGAATGCCCTTATGAATCGTTAGTTTTAGCTGATACAGAAAGCACAGACCGTTTTAAAAACGATGTTAGCATATTTTTTAAACAAGCCATTGGTCAATTAGGTACTGTTACTTTTTATTTAGTAGATGAAAATGAAAATGAATACGAAATAAACGATGGAACGTATGGTGTATTTTGGTCATTGGGAAATTTTACTTACGAGCCTTTATTAAGTGCAGTTCAGATTCATTGGAGAAATGTACTTATATTATTAGGTGAGGGATGCTATCGAATTAAAACAAGCCTTAGTAGATTAGTAGGCGAAGACTTAGTCACTTATTCTTGTTGCTATAAATTACTTCAATATTCGTGCGATAAAGCAGAAAAAACTGTTAGAATTACATCCGTTCAAAATGGTAATTTTAAAGATTTAGGAATAAATTTTAAAGGAATTAATTTAACGGGTGATATTCGTTTTGATGCAACTTTTGGACGTGAACAAATTGAGGTTAATAATACAATGTATGTTGGTGTAAATGACATTAAGACATTAAACGCACAGGATCAACGTAGCACGTTTACTTTGACTTCAAAATTAGTGCCTCACATTTGTATAACGCATCCATTGTTTAAGTATCATTTACGAGGTACGGAGTTATTTGTAACCGTTTACGATAGATACAATCATAGACAAGACTACATTCAATATCCAGTATTTTTTGAGAATCCAGATGAAATAAAGTATTTTGATTATAACACAAATGCTGCTTTGGTATTAAATTTTAGTGAGCGAATTATCGAAACACGCACAACTACTTGCGATGGTGACAGACCTTTAGCACCTTTTAATGGTCAATATTTGCCAAGTTGTGTTCCTTGTTCAGGTGGAGGAGATGCAACGGTTGAAAATAGCGATGCAACGTACACAGATACAATTCCTTGCGGTGACACTTTAGTTTTGCCCGATACTACAATCAATATAACAGACCAATTTGGAAACCCATTAGACACGATTACATTTCCCGTTTATTCAACTGTAAACATTGACATTGATAGCTATATTCCACCTTGTTTAGATGCAACGTATGACCTTGAAGATACTTTAGGCAACCCATTATCAAGCGGTTCAATACCTAGTGGAACAAACGATGTAATTGTAGCTCCCGATGGTGACGTAGAAAATAGTGATGCTTCATATACCGATACAGTTACAAGCGGTGGTACGTTAATATTGCCTGATTCAGATGTAAACGTGAACGGAAATCTTGAAGGCACAGTTGTAAGTGTGCAGACTATTGATATTGACGTTACCGATGGAGTGAATCCCGTTACACCAACGTCTATTGGAATAGTAGGTAATACGGTTACTATTGAAGTGCCTGCGGCTTCCGCTCCCGTTGGTGCTAAGTTAATGAAAACGGGTCAAACGACTTCGTATAGAACGGGTGATGATGGAGATTTAGAAGCTGGTAGAGCAACGTCATTTACAGTGCTTGCAAGTAATAACCCCTTTGGTAATACAAATAGATTTACTGATGAATTGGGGGGTCAAACTTATACTAATAACATTGTGATTGATTGGAGTACTTATGATGGTAGTACTGTTTTAGGTTGGAGCAGAACTCTTCGTGGTGGAACTGTAAGGGATATAGCTCAAAATATTGGAGATGCTTTATTATTAAGTATAGGAGGTTTTACAACAGGATGGAGAATTCCAAATGTAATTGAACAAATCTCTATATTTAATTATTCTTTACCAGGTTCAGTTGTAAATTATTCACCTTTTAACGTTTCGGTTAGTTATTTAGAAACTTCAACAGGAGCATCTGCTAGTTTTCAGTTTGTTTATTTAGCTTCACAAGCTACATTAGTTCGATTAGGCACAACAAATCAATATATTCAATATTTAGCTTGCAGAACATTCACCGTAACAGGAACAACTTTAACTTAAAAAATAAAACAATATGACTTATAAATTTGAACAATTCAAAGTAACGATAACAGACCCTAAGATTGCAATAAATTTGAACACAATTCAAGACAAAGCAATAGATAAACTTCTAAGTGTAGATATTACATTAATAACCGACACCGCAACCTTTGGAGTGACTGCAACAGATATGCCTTATAGTTCAACGTGGGATGATGACGATGTTGCAGGAATGGTTAATGAGTGGTTAATTCAATTTGAAGTATGATAACGATTAGAAAGACACCTTGCTCAATAAGAGGAAACTTCCAAGCTAATAGGGGAGTGTTAGATACCTTTGTAGTCGATGCATCAAGTGTTGGAGTGTTTCTCGGTACCACAAACGATGGAAGTAGTGGTACGGTTACGATTACTGTAAATGGCAGTCCTATATCGTTTCCTCAAACATTGGCAATAGGTGATTTGGTGGATATGTCAAGAAGTACAACTACTAACATTGGATGGGCACAATTAAACGCATAATAAGATGAACTACAACGGAGCATTTAACCCTAAATATTTAAGCGGTACTCAACTATACTTCGCAAAGAATACTGCAAGTGTAAGCAGTTGGAATGACCAATCGCCTAATGGATATAATTTAAGTCAAGCGGTGGCTTTACAACAACCTACTATTGGAACTAATAGCGTGGATTTTGTGCCTAATGAGTTTATGAGTAGAACGGGTAATATATTTGGAAGCGACACGCAAGGCATAATATTTTTTAGCGGATATATTACAAGTGGTTTAGGTGGTAATTTTATTTCAAAGGGTACATCAACAACTAATAATAACTTCTTTTACATTCAAAAATCAGGTGTTTCTAATAAAATTCAAATAATATTTAGAAACACATCTTTATCTTTTAATAATGTTTTTGAAACTAACGATACATTTGGAACGGGTTTTATTTACGGTTATATTCAAAGTGATGGAAGTAGTTATACTCTAAGTGTTAATGGAGTTATAAGGGCGGTTACATTTGTTACTGGCAGTAATACTGGTGGTTGGTTTTCTTCTATGGATGCAACTGATAGACTTTCAAGTGGAGCTTTAATAAGATTGATTCCTCTTTATACAACAATCGGAATAAACAAAATCTACTACAACAACGGGACGTTATCCACCTCCGACCTTTGGAAAACTGAACAATTTTTTGCAAACCCCCTAAACTACGACTAATGATAGGAATATATTTTGAAGATAAAAAATTAATGTTCGAAGCGTGGCAACAATTAGAGAAAAAAGTTTTATTTTTGCACGAAATCGGAACGGAATTTTACACATCGATTGAGGGTAACTACATACCGATTGAGTTTGGCAATAAGTACGATTATGTAGTACTAGAATGGATTGAGGAAAATGATTATAAATTGGTAGAAATGCCACAAAATGAAATATATGAGCAATGAA
>Ga0209392_1000027_pt1 | contig 31620 bp, 27 predicted proteins | sample PPLLak3cmMay2015_FD_187252 | JGI IMG/M metagenome (GOLD analysis project Ga0209392, IMG submission 187252) | Freshwater sediment microbial communities from Prairie Pothole Lake near Jamestown, North Dakota, USA - PPLs Lake P7 Core (1) Depth... | ecosystem: Environmental > Aquatic > Freshwater >...
AAACGGGTTTTTAATTCGCTTGAAAGCCTGATCGGTAAAATGTGAAACTTTGCTGAAATGGATGGAGATCATTGCAGTTACCAAACCGAAAAGAAATAAAAAAAAGACATCCTGAAATTCAAATCTGTCAAGCAGTTGAAAATGAAACAAAACATCATCGCCAAAGAAGAAATAAGATGTGAGTACCGCCATCAAGGAAGCCAAAATGAGTGGGGTCATGGAAGCCAGGGTGAGATCGAGGCTAAATATTTCTACTGCAAAAACGATGGCAGCAATGGGTGCTTTAAAAATAGAAGACATTGCCCCTGCGGCAGCGGCACCAATTAGCAGTGTTCTTGTTGCCTGATTGAGATGAAGGGCCCTTCCAAAATTTGAGCCTATGGCTGCCCCAGTAGCTACAGTAGGACCTTCCAGCCCCACAGAACCTCCAAAACCAACAGTTAAAGGTGCTGTTATCAACGAGGACCACATCTGATAGCCGGGCATGATACTTTTAAGCTTGGAAATAGCAAAAAGGGTTGAAGGAATTCCCGGCTCCAGCGGTTTTTTGATCAGATACTTTTTTACTAAAAAGACCAGAAGCAAGCCAATGACCGGAAAAACAAAATAGAAAGCATTATGAATTTCAGAAATGAACTTCCCTTCGAGAATCTCCTGAATCAAATGGGTTAAATTCTTCAAAGCAACCGCTGCCAGACCAGTCAGCAGACCAATGACAGCGCAAGCAATATTCCGGAACTGGTTTTGGGTAAAATACTTATATCGCCATTTCAGAAATTTTGTTATTGCTCCTTTTGAATCCATGCTGTTTTAAAATCCAACCATTCCCGCTTACTTTTTCAGATCCAATTTTAAACAAAGTTCCTGTAACTGAGCCTCATCTATGGTAGCCGGTGCGTCGATCATCACATCGCGCCCTGCATTGTTTTTTGGGAAGGCAATAAAATCACGTATGGTTTCCTGGCCGCCCAGGATTGCAACCAGCCTGTCCAGTCCAAAGGCGAGTCCGCCATGAGGTGGTGCGCCAAACTGGAATGCATCCATTAAAAAGCCAAACTGTTCCTGAGCCTGTTCGTCTGTGAATCCCAGAAGTTTGAACATGCTTTTTTGGGTTTCTTTATCATGAATTCTGATAGAACCACCGCCAATTTCGTTACCATTCAGCACCATATCATAGGCATTTGCCCTTACTTTTGCTGGCTGATCTTTTAATAAGCCAAGATCTTCCGGTTTTGGTGAGGTAAAAGGATGGTGCATGGCATGGAATCTTTTTGTATCAGGATCCCATTCGAGCAATGGAAAATCAAGAACCCACAAGGGTGCGAATTCGTTTCGTTTTCTTAAACCTAATTTCTCTGCCATATGCATTCTCAGCGTACTTAATTGCGACCTGGTTTTATCGGTTTCACCAGCCATGATCAACATCAAATCTCCTGGTTTTGCTTCCATTCTTTCAGCCCAGGTCTTCAGATCTTCCTCTGAATAAAATTTATCTACTGACGATTTCAATACCCCGTCTGCCTGATACTTTACCCAAACCAAACCACTTGAACCAATCTGTGGTTTTTTAACGAAGTCTATCAGGGCGTCTATTTCCTTTCTTGAATATTCAGAGCAGCCCAGAACGGCAATTCCTACGACCAGCTCCTGATCAAAAACCTGGAAGCCTTTGTCTTTTACCAGATCATTCAACTCACCAAATTTCATCTCAAACCTAATATCCGGTTTGTCATTGCCATAAGTTCTCATGGCATAATCATACGTGATTCTCGGGAATTTCTGAACTTCAACGCCATTGATCTCCTTTAATAAATGCCTTATTAAGCCTTCAAAAACGTCCAGAATGTCTTCCTGCTCCACAAAAGCCATCTCACAATCGATTTGTGTAAACTCTGGTTGTCTGTCTGCGCGCAGGTCTTCATCTCTAAAACACTTTACTATTTGAAAGTATTTATCCATTCCGCCAACCATCAATAATTGCTTGAATGTTTGAGGAGATTGCGGCAGGGCATAGAACTGCCCCTGGTTCATTCTTGAGGGCACTACAAAATCACGTGCTCCTTCGGGTGTAGATTTTATAAGATAGGGGGTTTCAACATCAACAAACCCTTGTTCCGTAAGATATTTTCTGACGGCCATGGTCACTTTCGATCTGAAAATTAAATTATTGCGCACCGGAGCCCTTCTAATATCAAGATACCTGTACTTCATTCTCAATTCATCTCCTCCATCTGTTTCGTCCTCAATGGTGAATGGAGGTAATTGTGCTTTATTTAAAATCTTCAGTTCTTTTACTAAAATTTCAATTTCGCCGGTTGGAAGATTCGGATTTTTAGCCTCTCTCTCTATCACCTTTCCTTTAACCTGAATTACAAATTCTCTGCCCAGGGTTTTTGCTTGTTCAATAACGGATTTATCGGTTCTGTCTGCATCAAAAATAAGCTGGGTGATCCCATACCTGTCGCGAAGATCAACCCAGATCATAAATCCTTTATCTCTTGTTTTTTGTACCCATCCTGCCAAAGTTACCTCTTCATTCAGGTTCTTCAGACTAAGTTCTCCGTTTGTACGATTTCTAAACATCTTTTTAAATTTAAAGTGCAAATTTAAACAATTACACCTCAGTTTAAAGTAATTATATTTTAATTTTAAGGGATTAACAGAGGAAAAATGGTAAGGCAGAAATCATATCCATTTTTAATAGAAAAGGCTATTTTGATGTACATTTGAAAAAAATATGCACATAAATGAACATGATACAGCCCCTGGAATTTGATTTTACCTGTGCAGAAATTACAGTCGTTAAAAAGATAAAGTAAACTCATGAAACTCTACATAGTACCCACACCAATCGGTAATCTTGAAGACATCACCATCAGGGCGATAAGAATTCTCAAAGAAGCTGATCTGATTCTGGCCGAGGATACCAGGACATCGGGAAAACTTCTAAAACATTATGGCATAGAAACACCCATGCAGAGCCATCATATGCATAACGAACACAGAATGGCCGACCAGATCATCAAGCGATTGTTAAACGGTGCCGTTATAGCATTGATCTCTGATGCAGGAACTCCGGCCATTTCAGATCCCGGCTTCCTGATCACGAGAGCCTGTGTTCAGAACGAAATCCCTATCGAATGTCTTCCGGGAGCCACAGCCTTTGTTCCGGCACTGGTAAACTCCGGCCTTCCTAACGACCGTTTTGTTTTTGAAGGATTTTTACCCCTTAAAAAAGGCAGGCAAACCCGATTTCTGGAACTGGCAGAAGAGGAGCGAACCATGATCTTCTACGAGTCTCCGCATAAATTGCTCAAGACCCTGGAGCAGATGAAGACCTATTTTGGTGAAGACAGGAAAATTTCGGTTTCGAGAGAACTTACAAAACTGTATGAAGAAACAATACGATGTACAGTTTCAGAGGCTATTATTCATTTCACATCACATCCGCCCAAGGGTGAATTCGTTCTGATCGTTCAGGGAAAATCCTGATTTAACCCCTTACATTGAAGGCTGTATTCATAATTATTATTTACTTTTGAAAATTCAAAAAAGTTAATAATATGCAGTTAATCCTGAGGTCTTTTGATCTTAAATTGAAACATACTTTCAAAATTTCCAGATATTCCTTTGATATAAAACGAACCCTGATCGTAGAGTTAAGAGATGGCATTTTCAGCGGTTTTGGTGAGGCTTCCGAAAATCCATACTACAACAAAACCATAGAGGTTATGGTAAATGACCTATCTCTTCACAGGGAATTCATTGAAAATCTTTCTGATGAAACCCCGGAAGAGGTTTGGACAAAAATGGTTCCCCTTTTAAAAGACAATATGTTTGCCTTGTGTGCACTTGACCTCGCATATAATGATCTCTACGCCCGTAAAAGAGGCAAAAAACTGTATGAATTGTGGGGCTATAGAACAGACAACAATCCGCTAACCAATTATACAATAGGAATCGACACCATAGAAAATATGGTTCTTAAAATAAAGGAGACGCCCTGGCCGATATATAAAATTAAGCTCGGCACAAAAGAAGACCTGAAGATCGTGCGGGCCCTGCGTAAAGAAACTGATGCTGTTTTCAGGATAGATGCCAATTGTGCCTGGGGTGTGGATGAATCTGTTTACAATGCCAAAGAACTGCAAAAGTTAAATGTTGAATTTATAGAGCAACCCATGCCTGCGGAAGATTGGGAGGGTGCAAAAGTTGTTTATGAGCAGTCCGTTTTACCTATAGTTGCCGATGAAAGCTGCCAAATTGAACAGGATGTGGAAAAATGTGCAGGCCATTTTCATGGTATAAACATCAAGCTCGTAAAATGTGGTGGCTTAACTCCCGCCAGGAGGATGATCAGACTTGCCAAAGAAAAAAATCTCAGGACCATGGTGGGTTGTATGACAGAATCTAATGTAGGTATGTCCGCCATAGCACATTTGCTGCCGGAGCTGAATTATGTTGATATGGACGGATCCTTATTGCTGAAAGAAGACATTGCCGAAGGAATAACCTTGGAACATGGAAGAATTATTTATGCAGATGAAAATGGTATTGGCAGTAAACTTAAAAATATAAACCCTAAATTGATCATAAAATGAAACAGGAAATAAAAACAAGATGGGAGGGAAATATGCTTTTCCATGCAGAGAATCCCGGTGGGAGTTTAAAAATTGATGCTGATGTGGCCAACGGTGGCAGCGGACAGGGTCTGAGGCCAAAAGCCCTGATGCTGACTGCCTTGGCGGGTTGCACAGGGCTGGATGTCACTTCGCTTTTTAAAAAAATGCGCATAGTTGTTGAAGGAATTGAAATTGATGTTCAGGCAGAACTTACCGAAGTACAGCCCACCTATTACAACAAGGTAAAAGTGATCTATAAATTTTACGGCAAAGATTTTGAGAAGGAAAAAATAGAAAAGGCGGTGAAACTATCGCAGGATAAATACTGTGGGGTAAGCGAAATGTTTCGGAAATTTTCTGAACTGAGTTATGAGATCTTGTATTTTGAAAAATAAAAAAAAGCCGGCAGTTTTTGCCGGCTTTTTATAACAAATTTTAACAGATCCTTAATCGATATTGAGTACAGCAACCACTACAGCCGACAAAGAAATAATCAAGCCGATGGCACTTATAATAACTCCTGTATCAGCACCGATTGATGAGTTTTTTGCCCTGGTTTTATTTGGCTCAACATAAACCACATCATTTTGTGATAAATAGTATGCAGGCGATTCAAATAAATTTTTGTCCTTTAGATTTACTCTGGTAAAGGTTTTTTTGCCATCGTAGTCATGGATTACCAATACATTTTCCCTTTCCCCGTAAATCGTCAGATCTCCGGCCAATCCAAGTGCGTCTATCAGTGTGATCCGCTCATTGGTAGCGGTATAGGTTCCGGGTCTGTTTACTTCGCCCAATACGGTGATCCTGTAATTTAAGGTTCTGATATTTACAATTGGGTCCTTGATATAGTCTTTTAGTTTTTCTTCCATGAATGCAGTAGCCTGATCCCTGCTCAAGCCGGCAAGTTTAAGTTTACCCAACACAGGGAAGTCTATTTCTCCTTTAGAATCAACTATATAGGTTTGGATCCGTTCCTGTCCACGCGCAAAATTGAGCTGTTCGGAATAGGAAACCGCAGTTTGATTAAATGGCCGTGCCGCTTCTGCGTCTATGGCATTTACAACAATAAGCAACTCATCACCAATGTGATAGGTCGGCATATAGGAGTCTATACCAACGATATTATCTGCCGGGTTGATACCGTTAAAATATACAACATCTTGTTTCGTCGCGCAGGAAAACAGCATGATTGCGATTGAAAGTAAAAGGACTATCTTTTTCATGAAATTAAGTTTATTAGGTTTTTTTAGTTTTTAAAGGTTTCTGATATTTTAATATTTTTTACGCCGATCTGATAATATTCAAACCCTCTGTCTTCGAGATCGAAACTGCCGTACTGGTTTCTGCCGTCAAAAATAATAGGCTGCTTCATCTTGCTTTTCAATTCTTCAAAATCAGGTGAACGAAATTCCTTCCATTCGGTTAAAAGCAACATGGCATCAGCACCCTTCACACAGGCATACTTGGAATCGAAATAGCTTATATTTTCAACATCCTTTAAATAAAAATGTTTTGCCTCTTCCATAGCTTTTGGATCAAAAGCATTTATTTTAGCCCCTCTTTTTACCAGATCTTTGATTATGTATATGGCTGGTGCTTCACGCATATCGTCTGTGCCCGGTTTAAATGCGAGGCCCCATACAGCAAATGTCTTGCCGCTGAGATCTTCGCCAAATCTTCTGACAATCTTTTTCGCCACCACGAGCTTTTGTTTGTCATTTACCTGCTCAACGGCAGATATCAGTTTGGTCTGATACCCGTTTTCTTCAGCAATTTTCTTAAGTGCTTTTACATCTTTTGGAAAACAGGAGCCCCCGTAGCCACTACCGGGATATATAAAACTATATCCTATGCGGGTATCTGATCCGATACCAATTCTAACCTTATTCACATCTGCACCGACCAGTTCGCAAATATTGGCAACCTCATTCATAAAAGAGATCTTAGTCGCCAGCATCGCATTTGCAACATATTTGGTCATTTCAGCAGATTTGATATCCATCGTGATAATTCTGTCATGACTATGGGTAAAAGGATGGTACAGGTCCCTCATCTTTTTAAATACCTCCTCATCTTCCGCACCGATCACTACCCTGTCAGGTTTCATAAAGTCTTCAATGGCAGCTCCTTCTTTCAGGAATTCGGGATTTGATACTACATGAAAGGGAATTTTTACGCCCCTCTTGTCCAGTTCTTCTTGAATAGCCTGCTTTACTTTTTCTCCGGTTCCTACCGGAACTGTTGATTTATCAACCACGATCAGTGGTTTCTTCATTTCCTGTCCCAGTTGTCTTGCTACACTGGTTACATATTGAAGGTCTGCTGATCCGTCTTCCCCCATGGGCGTTCCTACCGCTATGAATACCATCTCAGCTTTTTCAAGACCATCTTTAAGCCGGGTGCTAAAATGAAGGCATTTGTTAGCCATATTTTTGATCACCATGGCTTCCAATCCCGGTTCGTATATGGGAATTATCCCTTTTTTTAAATTTTCGATTTTTCGCTCATCAACATCAATGCACATCACATTGTTGCCCATTTCAGAAAAACAGGTTCCGGTAACCAATCCGACATATCCGGTTCCCACCACAGTTAAATTCATTGTTTGATATATTTTGAGGGATGCTACAATAACTCCCAAATATTAAAAATAGTATAATTATTCTCTTCTAAATTTTTTCAAGATGGTTTAATGGTATATCCACACTAAAGCAACTGCCCAGGGAATCGATCTGTACAACAACCCTGTGTTTATTTCCGTCCTTGATACAAACTCCTATTAAACCGGCAAATGAACCCTTCGACACCATAACCGCATCACCCTTGCCTACTTTATCAACACTTATAATATCGCTGGCATCTGCGTTATCGCTTAAAATTTTTAAATTATCTATTTCGCTTTGCTTTACTTTGGCGGGCTTCCCCAGGTGCTTGAGTACAGCCACCGTTCCGGGATATGGCAGGACTTTATTCAGGTCCTTTTCATTCATATGGACGAAAACATAAGAAGGTATCAATGGGAGCTGCACGTATTTTTTTCGGTCGCTCCATTGCCTTAAAGTTTTCACCAAAGGCAAAAATACTTCTATTTCACCTTCTTCTAATCGCTCTACTACCTTTTTTTCGGCACGCGGTTTTGTAAAAACTGCATACCAGTTTTGCTCGGTTTCTGATTTGGTCAATTCCATTATTTATTGGTAATAATCAAATACTAAGGGGAATATTAAGCCTTCTTTTTAAGTAACAAATATAATATTTAATAACTTTATCCGCGCTTTGATGTCTCTTTATTTCATTGAATTTCACTCAGTCTTGACAATCAACTAAAATACCAGCCTGTGCAAAGAATTATTGTTTCCGTTAGTAATGACCTTGTCACAGACCAGCGCGTAAAAAAAATCTGTCAGACCTTATTTGATCTTGGCTATGAGGTGAATTTAATTGGCCGGCTGCTCTCAAATAGTTTACCGCTTAAACGACCATACCAAACCCATAGGATGCAATTGTTCTTTAGTAAGGGTTTTCTTTTTTATGCGGAACTCAATATCCGTCTGTTTTTTAAACTGCTTTTTGGAAAACCTGATATTCTTCTGTCCAATGATCTGGATACACTTTTGCCGAATTTTCTCATTCACAAGATCCTTAAAGCAAAACTGGTGTATGACAGCCATGAGCTTTTTACAGAGATCCCTGAATTGAAAAACAGACCCGGAATTAAAGAAATATGGACCACTATTGAAAAATCCATACTGCCAAATGTAAAAAATATGTACACCGTAAACAGCCAGATAGCGGCCTATTACCATACAAAATATAAAATCCCTGTTCAAGTGATCAGAAATCTGCCATACAAACAGGAGGCAGCCAACCCGGAAAAAGCGTTTAAAGGCCGGATCAAACAAAACCGGAAAATGATTGTTTTGCAAGGTACAGGCCTGAACATGGATCGCGGTGCAGAGGAGGCTGTTTTAATGATGCAATTCCTTCAAAATACAGTATTATATATAATTGGGGGAGGTGATGTGTTTGACAAGCTTGCCGGCCTGATCGAAGATCATCGATTGGAAGACAAGGTATTTCTGCTAAAAAAGATGCCTTATGAGAAACTCTTGGAATATACTTCTTTGGCCGATCTCGGTCTTTCTCTGGATAAGAACACCAACTTAAACTATGAATGGAGCCTGCCAAATAAACTGTTCGACTACGTGCAATGCCGGGTTCCGGTACTGGTATCTGACCGAAAACTGGTAGCAGAATTTGTAAAAAATAACGATATAGGATTTGTTACAAAAACTTTTGATCCCATGCTTTTAGCACAAACAGTTTCGAGTATATTTGCAGATGAAAAAACTTACCAGATCTGGAAGGAAAATCTGGACAAAATCGCTCCGGAATATACCTGGGAAAACGAATCAAAAAAACTAAAAAAAATTTATAAAAACCTTGTCTGACTGCCTGCATTTAGTTTCTTTTGAAGTCCCTTACCCCGCCAATTACGGCGGTGCAATTGATGTTTTTTACAAGGTAAAAGCTCTCAGGGACCTGGGGATAAAAATTTATTTACATGCCTTCGAAGGCAGAAATACAAAAAGCGAAGAGCTCAATGCATACTGCGAAAAAGTTTATTATTACAAAAGAAAAAAATCGAACCTGAAGGCGCTTTCCTATTTGCCCTATATCGTATCGACCAGAGCGAGCAAATCCCTGGTCAAAAACCTGAAATCCGTTAAGGCTCCCATCCTGTTCGAAGGATTGCATTCTACTTTCCCTCTGTTCAAACACAAATTTGAGGACCGGATCATCCTTGTTAGAACACATAACATCGAACATGACTATTACAAGGGTTTGGCCGGATCAGAGACCAACTTCGGAAGACGTTTGTTGTTTTATGCAGAATCTTTCAAACTTAAGCTTTACGAAAAGGTATTGAAAAGAGCTGATTATATACTCCCCATTTCACAAGCTGACCACGCATATTTCCAGGAGCGGTACAAAGTTCCCTCTGTTCTTATTCCTCCCTTTCATGCCAATAAGGCTGTAAGAAAACCCTCAAAAAAAGGATATTTTGCCCTGTATCATGGCGACCTCAAGGTTCCAGATAATCAAAAAGCTGTTGAATATTTGTACAAGGTTTTCAAAAGTGTGGATTATCCCCTTGTAATAGCCGGTAATCTTGATTATTCGCCTATCGATGCAAAAACCTGCAGGAATAAAAAGATATCGTTTATTCAATTGGAGAATGATGAGCAATTGCTGGAACTTTTTAAAAGAGCACATGTCAATGTCCTGCCAACCTTCCAGAATACAGGAATCAAATTGAAACTGATCAATTCTTTGTTCAACAGCCGGTTCATTTTATGTCACCCAAATATGGTAAAAGGCACGGGGCTCGAAAATTTATGTCTGGAGGCAAACAGCAAATCTGAATTTATCAAACAAATGTACCGTTTGATGGAACGGGAATACGCAGAAGAAGATATAGCCCTCAGGGAAAGCACACTGGAAGGTTTCAAAACAGAGGCAAATGCACAAAAAATAAAGGATCTGATCTCTTAAACTACTTCAAAGAGTATGCCTCCCTCGCACTTGATGGTCTTATGGGGAAATTTTAAAATGAGGGCATAATCGTGTGTCGCCATCAGGATCGTGATCCCTTGTTTGTTGATCGCCTCAAGTACATGCATGATCTCGATGGAAGTCTTTGGATCCAGGTTTCCGGTAGGTTCATCTGCGAGGATCATTTCAGGATTATTCAATAGGGCTCTTGCGATGGCAACCCTTTGCTGTTCCCCTCCCGAAAGTTGGTAAGGCATTTTAAATCCTTTGGTTTTCATATCAACTTTTTCTAAAACAGTGTTGATCTTGTTTTCAATATCTGCAGCATGCTTCCAGCCTGTGGCCTTTAACACAAACAAAAGATTGTCATAAACGCTCCGGTCATTCAACAGGTTAAAATCCTGAAAAACAATCCCGATTTTTCTCCTTAAAAACGGTATCTCCTTTTCTTTCAGTTTTACGAGATCAAAACCAACCACTGTTCCGCTACCGTGCAATAAAGGGAGGTCGGCGTACAGCGTTTTCATCAAACTGCTTTTTCCGCTCCCGGTTTTACCGATCAGGTAATTAAATTCTCCTTTTCTTATGTCTAAATTAACCTTTGAAAGAATCAGGTTTTCCCTTTGAAAAATCGAAACATCTTTTAACTGAATCATACAAAATATTTTGGGGATAATTTTCCGGATACAAACTTACAGTTAATATTTTAAATTAGGAAGAAAGCACATCTTGGTTAACAAATATACTTGCCTTTTAGAAGGCTCGGTTGATTTTATTTGTGATTAATTTAACTAACTATTCAGGTTATATTTTATGGGTCTCTGTTTAAATTTTTATCTTTGGCCAAGAAAATTATTTCTGATGTTTTTGCGAAAATTTCTGTTTTTACTCAGCTGCTCCCTCCTTTTCATGCAGTGCAAAGAAGAAAAAAAACCGGTTTTTTTAAAAACGGGATTTTGGAGAGGAACAATAGAAACCCAGAATCAATCCATCCCATTCAATTTCAATATCAGTAAAACCGGTGACCGCATACAAATAACCCTGATCAATGGGAAAGAAACAATAAACATTGATGAAGTTTCTCTACTCGACGACAGCCTCAGTTTTACAATGCATATTTTTGATGCAGAAATCAAAGCCAGAATATATGATGACAGCCTGAAAGGGTATTACAAAAAAAACTTCACCACAGGTTACAGCTTGCCCTTTGAAGCTGTACATGGCAAAAACACCAGATTTGATCAGGTAAAAAACAATAATGATTTTAACGGGAAGTGGGAAACCCTCTTTACAAATTCCGAAGGCGATCAAAACTCAGGTATTGGCCTGTTTGAATTGAACGATACAACTTTTACGGGCACATTTTTGACAACAACCGGAGATTATAGATATCTCGAAGGTTATGCTCTGCAAGATACAATGTATCTGTATTCTTTTGATGGTGATCATCTGTACAAATTCCGGGGGGTAAAATCAGCAGATACAATACACGGGGAGTTCTGGTCCGGCAAAACCGGCTATAAAAAATTTAAAGCCTTTAAAAATGAAAGTATTGAATTGCCGGATGCCTATGGCCTGACTTATCTTAAAAAAGGTTATGAAAAAATAGATTTTTCTTTTAAAGATCTGCAGGGTAATTTGGTTTCCCTGAAAGATCCGCGATATCAGAATAAGGTTGTGGTAGTCCAAATTCTGGGAACCTGGTGTCCGAACTGCATGGATGAAACACGGTTTTTGGCAGATTGGTACAGAAAAAACAAACACCGCGGGGTGGAGATCATTGGGCTGGCTTATGAGAGAAAGCCTGATTTTGCTTATGCAAAAAGCCGGGTTCAAAAAATGAAAAAGCTTATGGGTGTTGACTACGAAGTACTTATCGCTGGTGTTGCAACAACCGAATCTGCTTCAGAGTCCTTGCCCATGCTCAACCAGGTAATTTCGTTTCCGACTTCAATTGTCATCGATAAAACCGGCGCTGTCAGAAAAATACACACCGGTTTCAATGGTCCGGCAACGGGCAAATATTATGGCGATTTTGTTCAGGAATTTAACATTCTGATGGATACTTTGTTAAAGGAATGAGCCAGGACATTTAACTTTTCAACAAAAGCAGTAAGTAATTAACATTTGGGCATTTTTCTCAAATTCCGGCGTTTACTAATTATGACATTACATTAATTTTGTTTCAAAATAGTCTTTACATGCAGCCTGACAAAAGATTCATTACTTGGGTCATTTTATGTTTTTATATAGGGGTATACAGCCAAAAATCTGAAGTTTATACAGATGAACTTGCCGGGTTTAACCATGCGGTTCAGTTGTACGAAAATAAAGATTATTATGCTGCCCAGATCCTTTTTAAAAATATTAAAAATGATTTTGACGATACTTCAGAACTAAAAGCAAGGTGTTATTATTACGAGGCTTTTTGTGCCATAAAAACAGGACGGGACGACGGGGAATTCTTAATGAAGGAGTTTGTCGATAAATTCCCAACCAGCACCAAACGAAACAGTGCTTTTTTGGAGGTAGGTAATTACTATTATGCGAATGCAAATTATCCCTATGCCCTAAAATGGTATTCGCGTGTAAATGAAGAAAGTCTTTTCCCGGAACAAAAAGAAAGTTACCAGTTCAAATTTGCCTATGGCCTTTTCGCTACCGGAAATTACACCAAATCCAAAAGCTATTTCTCCCCCCTGCTCGATTCTCCCGTTTATGGTGCTGATGCCAAATACTATTATGGCTATATCGCCTATAAAGACGATGATTTTGTAAGTGCCGACAAGTACCTGTCTGAATCGGCCGCGAGTAAAAATGACAAGGATATTCCCTATTTTCTGGCCAATATCAAATTCAAAACAGGAAAATTCCAGGAAGCCATAGATGCAGGTGTTCCCTTATACGAAAAAACCAACGGGCTGCAAAAATCCGAACTTTCAAAAATTATTGGCGAAAGTTATTTTAATCTGGGCGACTTTGAAAATGCCATTCCCTATTTGGAAAATTATGAAGGTGTTAAAGGCCGCTGGAACAACACAGATTTTTATATGCTCGGTTATGCATATTACAAACAAAAGGATTATGAAACAGCCATTACCTGGTTCAATAAAATAATCGATGGTAAAAATGCTGTTTCACAAAATGCCTATTACCATTTGGCCGAGTGCTATATGAGAACCGATAAAAAATCGGAAGCGCTAAATGCCTTTCGAAATGCCTGCCAGATGGATTTTGACCAAACCATCAAACAGGATGCCTGGCTGAATTACGCCAAATTGAGTTATGAAATAGGAAATCCGTATGAAAGTACCCCGGAACTGATAAAGGCCTATCTGGCAAAATACCCCACTGATATCAGTGCCAAGGATCTGAACAGCATTCTCGTAAGTTCATATCTTTCAGAAAACGACTATGAAGGGGCATTAAACTTTTTGAGTACACAAAAAAATAGTGAAGATTATCAAAAAGTTGCCTACCTGAGAGGCACGCAACTATTTAAACAGGATTCCTTCAAGCCGGCAAAGGATCATTTTATACTGGCGCAGAAGACCCAAAATGAATTTTCTGCCCAAGCCCAGTTCTGGGCTGCAGAAAGTGATTTCCGGATGGGTGATTTTCAAAATGCATTAACCGGATTTCAGACATTTTTGACCAATCCCGACGCTGCAAAAACTCTGGAATACAAAAATATCAATTACCACATAGCCTACTGTTATTACGGTTTGAAAGATTATAACCAGGCGGGTGGTTATTTTGATCTGTTTATCAAAACCGATCCGCTTGATAAAAATCTCCTGAATGACAGTTATCTGCGTCTTGGCGACAGTTTTTTTGCCCTTGGAAATTATTATAAAGCACTGATTCCTTATAATAGTGCCATTGAAGGGAACAGTGTGGATGCCGACAAGGCCGCCTTTCAAATCGCATTGTGCCATGGCCTGATGGGTGATAACGACAAAAAAATTAATGCACTGGAAAGTTTTTTGGATACAAATCTTAAATCTGCTTTGCGCGATGATGCCTTTTACGAACTGGGTAATTCCCTGACAGCTAAAAATCAGACCGACAAAGCACTGAAAGCGTATGACGATGTAATCAAAAACTACCCGCAGTCCAGCCTTGTCCCAAAATCAATGCTCAAACAGGGTCTGATTTATTTTAACATGGATCAGAATGAACAGGCTCTGGCCAAATACAAAACTGTGGTCAGGGATTATCCAAATACACCCGAAGCGATTGAGGCAATCTCAAACGCCCGTCAGGTTTACGTTGAACAGGGAAAGGTTGCCGAATATGAGAAAATGGTAAAAAACATTGATTATATCGATGCCTCTTCTAAGGAAATTGATGGCGCCATGTATGAATCAGCTGAAAAACAGTATGTGAACAACAATTACAAAAAGGCGATTCCTGCTTTTGAAGAATACGTAAAAAGATTCCCAAAAGGACAAAATATCATTGCTTCAAAATACTATCTGGCCAGTTCCTATGAAAAAGAAGGGCAAACAGACAAAGCCAAATCCAATTACAAGAGTGTTACCGAATATCCTACCAATGATTTTACCGAAAATGCTTTGAGTAAACTGGCTGAGATCTATTTAAAAGAAAATAAATACCAGGATGCGCTCCCATTGCTAACCCGGCTTGAAAAAGAAGCCGGTTCGGAGAAAAATAGACAGTTTGCACAAAGCAATCTGATGAAAAGCAACTATGCCCTAAATAAATTTGAACAGGCCGAAAAATATGCTGAAATGCTTCTGGACCAGCCCAAACTGGATCCTGAGATACGCTCAGATGCAGAAATAATCATTGCCCGCTCGGCCTTTAAAAAAGGAGACCTAAACAAAGCCCGGACAGCATTTGAAGAACTCGAAAAGACTGCTGCAGGAGAGCTGAAAGCCGAGTCCATCTATTACAATGGATATTTCCTGAATCAGGATGGCAATTACAAAAACTCAAACGAAGTGATTCAAAAACTGGCTTCAACGTATAGTAATTACAGGTACTGGGGCGCAAAAGGCCTGATTGTCATGGCCAAAAATTATTACGGATTGAGCGATTTGTATCAGGCTACTTATATTTTGGAAAGTGTCATGAAAAATTTTTCAGAATACGACGATGTGGTCCAGGAAGCTAAAATTGAACTTCAAAAAATAAAACAGGAAGCAAAAAAAACGAATGAATCTGTTATTCAAGAAAATTAATCGGATATTTATGAAAAAGCTTGTATTTCTTATTTTATTGCTTTTTGGTTCCGGACTCGTGTTTTCACAAAAAAAAGATACTTTGAAAACAGAGGTCGTCAAGGTGGTAAAACCCTATGCCCCTGTCGTTTCTGAGGCTCAAAAGATAAAACAGGCACCTGTACTGGACTCTATATCCCTGCAAACTAAGAAAGAAGTGAAATACACTTTTAACTCCGTGCCCGTTGTCTCAACCTTTGTCCCTGCCAAGGGAAATGCCAGGACAATCCCAAGGGAACCAAAAGAAATTTTTTACAACAATTATATTTCGCTGGGTTTTGGAAATTACAGCACGCCTTTTGCTGAAATTTTTGCGCATTACAACCTGAGTGATTACAGTGAATTCGGAGGCTTCATAGGGTATCAATCCTCAAAAGGAGGTATCGAAGATGTCTTGCTCGACGACAATTATTCCGACGCAAAAGTGGACTTGTACTACAAGCAGATGGAAAAGTATTATGAATGGCAGATCAGAGGAGGCATAAAAAGCCAGGTTGTAAACTGGTACGGGCTGCCTGAACAGTTAACCTTTACCGATAATGTATTGAGTTCGATAGAAGAAGAGCAACAGTATGGCACAGTTTATCTGTCAGGGGATATAGAATTTGAAGATGCCTGGATGAAAAATGCGGAACTCTATCTGGGCAGCTTTGTTGATGATAGTCAAAGCGATGAATACAATGCGAAAATCAAAACCAATATAGAATTTCCGGTTTGGGATGCATTTATGAATAGTTTTTTGGCCATTGAATACCTGGGAGGTAGTTTCGAAAAGGATTTTACAAATTTCAATTCTATTGAGTACAGTTACCTGAATCTGGGTTTCAGTCCGAATTTTGCCTTTTACAGGGAAGACCTTACGGTAAATGTTGGCGCCAATTTGTGGTACAGCGTTACTAATACGGATGGACAGGACAGTAAATTTTACGCATATCCCAATATAACTGCCTCTTACAAGATCTTCGAAGAAAACCTTATCGCATACGGTGGAGTTACCGGTGACCTGACTCAAAATTCATATAGAGAATTTGTAGATTCAAATCCATTTTTATCTCCAACCCTGGATATACTTAGAACCAGCCAGCCCTATATGGGTTTTATCGGTGCCAAAGGAAAAATTTTGTCTGATCTGAGTTTCAATGCAAAAATCGGTTATGGATCTGAAAAAGACAAACCTTTGTTTAAACTGAATCCGTCCAAAACAAATGGCAATATACTTTTAAATGATGGGTATGCGGCTGGAAACTCGTTTATGGTAGTTTATGATGATGTCAATACCCTGAATGCCTACGCAGAATTTATCTATGATTTTGATAACCATCTTAAGTTTGGAGCCAATCTGGATTACAACCTGTACAGCCCTGAAAATGAGGATCATGCTTGGAATTTACCCATGTTAAAAGCAACCCTGCTGGCAAAATACAATCGTAAAAAATGGTACGCAGGAGCTGATTTATATTTTTACAGCGACAGAAAAGATGAGTTGACCATTTTACCTGAAAATACAACCGAACGCATTACAAACAGTGCCTTTTTTGATGTAAACCTCAACGGAGGGTATTATCTGACCGATCGCTGGTCTGTATTTTTAAAATTGAATAATGTGCTCAACCAGAACTATCAAAAATACACTCATTTTGATGTGCAGGGATTTCAGGTTATGGGCGGGCTAACCTATCGGTTTGATTTCTAAACAGTTTAACCGGGTTTTAAAGCTTTCAAAATGATATATGTGCTATGTTAACAGCTGTTTTTGTTTCGGGATGATGAGGACTTAATTTTTTCTCATACTTCTTTTTTTGCCCAATTTTTATTTACTTTGCCAGAAAAACAACTGTTTCTAAAGTATCACTATTGGCTTGAACCATAAAAAATAAAAAAATGAAAGTAGATCTGGAACTAACAGACATTCAATTAATAATTATCAAGGATGCTTTGAATAATCATTGGAGAGAGGCAGAAATAAAATTAACTGAAGAATTTGAGACGCTCAGCTTTTTAGAAACTGAAAAATACGAGATACAGAAAGCTGAAACTTACAAATTACTCATGATTTTCGAGAATTTATAAATCGTGGCCAATTCTTGAAACCATATTTTAACTAAAAATCATAAAAGGGAAAACCCTTTATAAATATCATACTCCCCCGGTTAGCAGCCTGAAATCAGGCAATTAGTACTTGAGAGAAATTCGGTTATGACCGATTTGCATTTTTCAACAAGTTATTTATTTTATCAGATTTTTGTTTTCTTTGTTTTTAATGACCGAAGCAAGCCCAAATATACATCTTGAAGCACTTAGAAAAGGGGATTCATCTGTACTGGAAAGTATATACAGATCCAACCGCGCATCATTTCTCAGTTTTGCACTTGGTTTTGGCATAAACCAGGACGATGCCCTGGATATATACCAGGATACCATCATTGCTTTCCGGGAAAATGTGACCAGTGGCAAATTAACTGAGCTGAAATGCGCTCCTTCAACCTATCTTTGCGCCATCGGTAAGTATAAGATCTTTCAGTTATTAAGGCGTCAAAAACCCAATGCGCTGAATGGCAGGGTAATTGTTGAGGAAACTAACGAGGTTTTAGATGTTAACCTTTTTGAAGAAGAATACACCAATAGAATGAAACTGATCGGAGATCAATTAAAAAAATTAGGCAACCGATGCAGAGAAATTTTAATTTTGTTCTACTATGAGGGCTATACCTTGGATGAGATCGCAATAAAACTTGATTACAGCAATAAACTAGTCTTAAAAAGCCAGAAATCACGTTGTTTGAAACAGCTGAAAGACTCAATTTTATCATGATGAATAAAGAGGATTTAATAGAAAAATATTTTACAGATACCTTGAGCAATGAGGAGCGCATACTCTTTGATAAGCTGCTTCAAAATGACCAGGAATTTAAGGAGGAATTTATTTTTCAAAAAGAGCTCAAGCAATCTATTGTACATCAGCAAAGAGAAACTATAAAAAAAACGCTACAAGGGTTTGAGGATAACTTAAACAGAAAAAAGGTAATTCCCCTTAAATATTGGCTGGCTGCTGCATCCGTAGTTCTCGTTTTATCTTTAGGTTATTTTGCCTTTAGTAAATACAGTGCTTCTCAGCCCGAAAAATTGTTCGCTTCCAACTTTACTCCATATGAGAATGTTGTACACCCAACTGTAAGAAACTCAAAAGATGAAAGTATAGAATCCAAAGCGTTTTCAGCCTATGACAACGGTTCCTATTACAAGGCTATTAACCTGTTCAATTCGGTTGAAAACAAGGAAGATGATTATATCAGATTCTACAAGGCCATGAGTTTTCTGGCACTCAGCAAGAATCAGGAGGCCATTGACCTTTTGCTGCCACTTGCAACAAATCCGGAGGCATCATCTGCTAAGTATAAATGGCATGCGAAGGCAAATTGGTATTTGGGGCTGGCCTATCTAAACAATAACGAAACAGACCGAGCCAAATCTCAGTTTAATGTTGTCATTAACCATCCGGATTGTGATTATAAAAAAGAAGAGGCCAAAGAAATTATGTCACAGATAAAATCCGATTAGTTCTTCCATTTTTTATAAGATACGAAAAGACCCAAACCTAACAGAACGGCCGCAGCATAGTAAACCTTTCTGTTCACCGGCAACTCCAAAGGCTTCACGTTGCCACTGATTACGAAACCCGACCAGTAAAAAGGATGCCTGAGCAAAGGATTTTTTACCTCATCTAAATAGGCCAGTTTGGCATCTCTCAGTGCGGTTGATTTTGATTTCTTTTTAGCGAGGTTATTGTAAAACTCCGTAATTACAAGGGCTGTTTCCTTGTCGGGAACCTTCCATAAACTCATGATTATTGCCGGCACACCGGCAAAATGAAAGGCTCTTGCCAGACTCATTACTCCTTCACCGGTTTCTAACGTTCCGAAACCTGTATTGCAGGCACTCAGCACAGCCAGATTGGATCTGAAATTTAATGCAGATATCTCCCCGGAAGTCAGGTCACTATTTTCAAACTGAAGCCTGTTGTACAAAGGGTTTTCATGATCAACTTCACCGTGCATGGCCAAATGCAAAACGGAATAATTTTTATGGTTCTCCATAAAATTTTCCTTACTGCAATGCTGCCCTACAAAAGTTTTCCCGTTGAATAATTTTGAAATATGTTCAACTTCACTGAGTGTTCCTGTTAGTCTGTTGTCTTCCTCGTACTCAGGAGCAAAACCTGCCCAAAATTCCTTTGTTTCATAATTAAAGAATGGATTGTTGAGTTCTTCCAACAGCCTGACTGAGCCCGCATAACTTAGGGTATATACTTGAATCATAAATTCCCCGGATTGATTGCTTAAAGCCTCAAAAGGCAGATAATTCAGGGCGTTATCGGGGACAATGACCAGATTGCGGTTTGAATCGATCAGCTTCCCCGCCAAAAGTTCTTTAAATAAAAAATTGCTTTCTTCATCCAGATTTTCAAGTTTGACCATTTTCTCCTGAAAATCTTTGATCTCCTTTATTATTTTTTTTGCCGAACCGTTCTTATAAAATTGTATCCTTTGTTTTTCGATTGAGATTGTATACAAATTTTCTTCTCCCAAAAAATAGGTCAGTATTTGGGTACCCAACTTTAAATTGGCCTGTACATCAGCCAATTTCAACGGTTTGTATGCGTATTTCAATTTTGAATATTCACTGAATTTTTTTTGATAAGACCGCTGTAAACTGTCGAGTTTATCGTTTATTCTGATCCTTTCCGAGAGCAGTTTACCGGCATCTTCTCCCGAGGAGCTTGAACGATTCTCATAAATGGCCATATTAATTCTGTTCAGTTCTTTTTTCCAATGTTCCTCCATGTTCAACAGCTCCTCTGGAATTCCACTGAATCGTTTGTATTTGATATCCTGAATGCCGCTGAGCAATATGTTGTTCCTGTTCGCATCCGAAAGTTCAAAGGCTTTTTCAAGATACTTGTAATCTTTGGTCAGCCTGTAGAGTTCCCAACAGGTATTTAAGCCGCTTTCAAAAATCTCATGGTAATCATTGGCAAATAAGATTTTTGCGTTCTCTGAGGAAAAATTATTTTGAGCAAAGCGAATCAAAGCCTGTTGTTTATCAATAATTTGAGCTTTTTTTAATAAAAACTTTTTGTTGTGACTTACTTTATATAAATCTTCATACCAATCCCCTTCCAAAGCCATGGCCTCCAATACTTCAAAAGGTGTATATGTGTTCCGGAGGTCACCGTTCTGGTAATTTGCCTGATTATAAACCGCCTGAATTGATTTAAAAAACAGATTCTCATTTTTTGTGTTCTTGGCATATTCTGCCAGAGAAATGTAGTTTGCTGCCGAAATAATATTACCAATCCCATAAATTTTATCGTTCAGCTTCGTTGAACTCTCGAGCAAGGATACTATCTGGTCTTCGTTCTTATTGTTTTTTATGTAAAACTTTGCCAGTGTTGCCTGAGCCAGGGCCTGATTTGACAGATTTTCGGTTTTCTCCCCAATTCTGATCGCCTTTTTTAAATTAGATTCCGCCTTTTCCAACTGGTTGTCACTGGCCTGGGCCCTGGCCAGGTCATAATAACTTTCACAGGTCCATTTATGATATTCCCCATACGTGTTCTGTCTTATTTCCAGGGCTTTTTCCAATACAGAAACCGCTTTTTTATATTCTTTTTTAACCGTAAGAATGTTGCCGTATATGGTATAAACAAAAGTCATGTTAGGGTTGTATTCGCCATAGGATCTGATTCCAATTTCCATTGCCTTTTCGGCATAGTTCTGCGCCCTGGTAATTTCCTGATTTGTGTTGTACAAGTGAGCCATTCCGATATAAACATCAGATAAAAATGACAGTTTTTCAGGCGTTTTTAACAGGTGTCTTTCTGCTTCTTTATAAAGTTCGAGCGCCTTATCCGTCTGCTCCAGATCCTCATAGGCAATTGCGAGATTGTAAGAGGAAATGGCCAGTTCATTGTTGTTGGCTCGATATTTCTTTTTTATGGCATATGACTTTTCATAATAGTATTTGGTGCTGTCATAATCATATAAAAAATAATGCCCCACTCCCAGCCTGTTATAGATAGATGCGAGCTCCAGGTTATCGTGCAGTTCCCTGTATATTTCCCTGGCTTTATGGGCCGTAAGTATAGCCTCTTCGTATCTGCCCAAACTAATTTCAATATTGCTTTGGGTGGCATAGGTCATTGCAAAATATTTTTGAGGAGCATTTTGCCTTTGCAATTCCTGCAGTAATTTCAGACTGATCTGATGGGCCTCACCAAATTTACCCTCCCGGTTAAATGAATCTGCTTTGTCATTTACTTTAATGACATAAGTGCTATCCAATTTTTGACCTTTAACTTCCAGACATAGAAAAAGTAACAGGAAGTAAGATAAAATGGTAATCTTTGTTCTCAAAAGGTTAGTAATATTTCACTTGATTAATTAGATCAAAGAAACAAAATTTTGGGAATTTCTAAAAACCTGAACTATTTATAGTGTTTTGCGATCAGGTCTAATTCATCAAACCATTCCTGTCCGAATCTTCTTAACAGGGCTTCTTTGACAAATTCATATATGGGGACTTGTTTTATTTTTCCCAGGATACAGGCATCATCACAAATTTGCCACTGGTGGTAGTTTACTGCCGTAAAATTCGTGTATTGCTGAATACGAACCGGATACAAATGGCATGATACGGGTTTTTTAAAATCAATTTCTCCCTTATTATAAGCGGCTTCAATGCCACATAAGGCAATTTTTTGCTCATTGTAAATTACATATGCACAATCGGCTCCATCAATCAGGGGGGTTTCATATTCTCCCATTTCATTTTCCGTAAATACACCCTGAGACTCAATTGCTGCGATACCTTCCTTTCTTAGAAAAGTTTTGATTTTTGGGTAATTTTTTTTGAGAATCTGTATTTCCTGCTTTTCCAAAGGGGCTCCTGCCTGCCCGTCAATACAACAGGCGCCTTTACATGCATTGAGGTTGCATAAAAAGTCCTTCTGAAATAATTCCTCAGAAACCAGCGTTTTGCCAATCTGAAACATGCCTGTGAATTAGGCAACAAAACTACTCGGTTTTTTTAAAATAAAGCTCCATTTTTCATTTAAAACTATTGAGTATCTTTGCACCTCAAAAAAACGCATGTATGCAACTTGATTTTAGAGAAATTGTAACCGCCTCAATGGTGCTTTTTGCAGTGATCGATATTATTGGGAGTATTCCGGTCATTATTTCCTTACGCCAGAAGGTAGGTCATGTTCAATCTGAGAAAGCATCGATCGTTGCTATGATCATTATGATTACCTTTTTGTTTATTGGAGAGGAGATCTTGAAACTGATCGGTATAGATGTCAATTCTTTTGCTGTAGCCGGATCCCTGGTGATATTCTTTCTGGCCATAGAAATGATCCTTGGAATTCAGTTGTACAAAGATGAAAATCCTGAAACTGCCAGTATAGTCCCGATCGCATTTCCGTTGATCGCCGGTGCGGGAACGCTAACAACCTTATTGTCAATTAAAGCTGAGTATCAGACTGTTAATATCATCATTGCCATTGTTATCAATATGATTTTTGTTTATCTGGTTCTTAAATCATCCAATGCCATTGAGCGATTCTTGGGCAAAGGCGGGATTGGTGTAATAAGAAAAATATTTGGTGTGGTCCTGCTGGCTATTGCCGTAAAACTTTTTGCTTCAAATATTAATGGCTTATTTGAAAACCTGTAAATGTCTATCTTTATCTAAAATATTTTTATATGATTTTTGATGTTTTGGTTATAGGAGGCGGTGCTGCCGGAATGTCTTGTGCGCTGGTACTGGGCTCTGCAAAAAAGAGTCCGTTTGCGAGCGAAAAGAATATTGGAATTGTTCTTCATCAGCGGTCTTCGGCCTTGGAAAATGCAATATTCTATAATGTTTTGGGCCTTAAACCCGGAACAACAGGTAAAGAAATTCTGGAATCCGGAATGGCGCAACTCACAGATACCTATCCTCATATTATCCAGATCAAAAATGAAAAAGTCCTTCTCGTTCAAGGCGAGAAGAATAATTTTACCGTAGGCACAAACAAAAACACCTATCAGGCGAAAATTGTGGTTGTCGCTGTTGATGCCTCAAATCTCTTTCAGATAGAGGGTTTAATGGACTTGGTGATTCCACATGAAAATATCCAGGCAATAAAGCAAAAAATTCAGCTTAAAAATGTGAAACACCTTGTAAAAGATGGCTTATATGTTACAGGTGTTTTGGCCGGTCACAGAAGTCAGTTCGCTGTTGCCTGCGGCAGCGGTACCCAGGTGGCGACAGACATCTTAACGGAATGGAATAACGGTATTTCTACCGTTATTCATGATGCTATTGAGAAATAGGTTTCCCTTTTCGGTTTAGTTCTATGGTCTTTTCTATCATCTGATCATCCCTGTTTATTATTTTGAAATAGGCATTCGCATCGAATAGCTGCTGGGCAAAAACCGCTTTCAGATATTGATTGATCAGCTCTTCTTTGTCTTCTTCTTTTCTGTAGTGAAAATTATTCTCTATACTTTTGATATAAGCCTTGTATATGGCATTGTTCTTATTAAATGACTTGTCAAACTGATCAAAAGTCAGGCCTTTAAATTCATTCCTGTGCGTGTCCAGATAATCAAAAGCAAAGTCATTAATTGTTGTAAAGTGAATTCTGTCTATGTATTGTGTTGTGTCCAGGGCAACAAAAACATCGGGTACGATACCTCCGCCTCCATACACAATTTTTCCTTTCGGAGTTGTATATTTCAAACTGTCCACAACTTTTATACTGTCTTCGCTAATCAGTTCGCCTTCCTCAAAACGGTTTACGGACTCATTGAAATAGTCTTCGGCACCGTGAATGTATTCCTTCTGTATGGATCTGCCTGTAGGTGTATAATACCTGGAAACTGTTAACCTTACCGCTGATCCGTCGCCCAAATCCATTTCCTGCTGCACCAGTCCCTTTCCAAAGGATCTCCTACCAATTACTGTTCCCTGGTCATTATCCTGAAGGGCACCAGCAACAATTTCGCTGGCTGATGCCGATCCTCCATCAATGAGCACATATACATGCCCTTTTTCAAAATTTCCTTTGGATGTGGCAAAGGACTTGTCTATTTTATTTCGTTTATTTTTTGTAAAAACGATCAGTTTGCCGTCCTCTAAAAATTCGTCAATAATTTTGGTGGCCACCTGCAAAAACCCGCCGGGATTCTGTCTGAGGTCCAATACCATATTTTTCATGCCTTCCTGCAGGAGCGCATCCATAGCTACCTTAAATTCATCGTAGGTGGTAGCAGAGAATTTATTGATCTTGATGTACCCAAGATTCTTATCCAGCATATAATAGGCATCGACACTTTCAATGGCCACATCGCCCCTTACAATAGTGAATGGTATTTTTCTGTTCTCTTCTTTCCTGTAAACCGTAATGTTTACTTTCGTTTCGGGTTCTCCTTTTAAGGTTTTAAGTATATAATCGCTATCCAGATTCCGGCCATAAAGTGTGTCATTATTTGCTACGAGTATTCTGTCTCCTGCTTTTAAGCCAGCGCGTTTGCTCGGACCGTTATCCAATACTTTGATTACTGTTAGTGAATCCTTGTACATCCTGAACTGAATACCAATACCTACAAATTTTCCATTCATGGTTTCGGTGATTCCATCCAGTTCCTGCGGGGGAATATATACGGAATGCGGATCCAGTTTTACCAGCATGTCCCTGATCGTACCGTCAAGCAAACTGTCGGCATCGACTTCATCGACGTAATCGTACTGGATATAATCAATGAGCCTTTTGATCTTTTTTTCCTGAGAACTTCCCCCGAACATCAAAACAGTTTTCTTTTGGTAATTCAGAACGCTACCGATCAATATACCTGTGGCGATCGAGACGGCAACGATCAGGGGCAGTAATAATTTTATTTTTTTATTCATTTTCTAAATGTACAAGTTCTACATTGGCTTTTTGTAAAAATTCCAGTCCCGATGTGTCGCTGTAAGCAGTTTGAAATACTACCCTGGTGATCCCGGCCTGATGAATCAATTTGCTGCATTCCCGGCATGGTGATAAGGTGATATACAGGGTCGCATCTTTACACGACTGTGTTGATCTGGCAACTTTTAAAATCGCGTTCGCTTCGGCATGCAATACATGCCATTTGGTATAGCCTTCCTCGTCTTCACAATGGTTTTCAAAACCGCTGGGCGTGCCATTATAACCATCTGAGATGATCATATTGTCCTTTACAATGATCGCTCCCACCTGTCGCCGTTTACAATAAGAAAGCTTTGACCATTCTTTCGCCATTCCCATGTAGGCCAGATCATATCTTTTTTGCTTTTCCTTCTTCATACCAACTGTTTTTTTATGTCAAAATTCTCACCAAAATACGTTAATTACAGTATGTTTTCTGTTAAATATTTACCAAAAAACTCTTTCGATCATCATGGGTATCGTTATGCCAGCCACCAGTGAAGAGACCATCAGGATCCAGTCCCGTTTTGACACTTTAAACACATTTTGAAAAACCAGACCCAAAAAAAGCGTAATGATTACTATTGCGATTTGCGCAACTTCAATGCCTATCGCAAATTCCAGCAGGGGTAATAACTTTGCAGCGCTTTTCCCGACCATAAGCTGAAAATAGCTTGAAAACCCTAGGCCGTGTATCATTCCAAAAATAAATGCTGCCCAGATATTGGCTGACATGGTAATCTTTGGCTTTTTTTGAAACAAGATGTTCAGTAAGGCTGTTAAAAAAATGGTCAGCGGTATTAGAAATTCCACTACAGCCATATTGAAAGTGAATACCTTGTAAACAGACAAAAGCAGTGTAAAGGTGTGGCCCAGGGTGAAAAAAGTGATCAGCCAAAAGACTTTTTTCCAGTCTTTAAACTGATATATGATCGTCAGAACCAACAAAAACAGTATGTGATCATATGCCTTCAGATCGAGTACATGAAACAATCCTGTTTGCACATAAAACTTAAAATCATCCATATTAAAACTTAAATTGTTTAAACAAATCCCACAATACGATTCCGCAACTTACCGCAATATTTAAAGAATGCTTGGTTCCAAACTGTGGAATCTCAATGCAAATATCACAGTCACCAACAACCTTTTGATCTACGCCTTTTACTTCATTGCCAAAAATTACAGCCAGTTTTTCTTCTTTACCTACTTTAAAAGATTGTAAAAGTATGCTGTTCTGAGCTTGTTCTACAGAGGCTATCTTAACACCGTTCTTTCTGAGTTCGGCTAACAAAGGTAAAATTTCTTTTCTGTATTCCCAGCAAACAGAATCAGTTGCTCCAAGCGCGGTTTTATGTATTTCCTTGTTTGGCGGAGTTGCTGTTATCCCACATAAATAGATCTTTTCAATTAAAAAGGCATCTGCCGTTCTAAAGACAGAACCAATATTATGCAGGCTTCTGATATCATCCAGTATCACGATAAGCGGTATTTTTTCCGTTTTCCTGTATTCTTCCAGATTCAATCTCCCTAACTCGCTGTTTTTCAACTTTCTCATATAACCTGCAGGTATAAATCGCTGCGCGAAATTAAACAAAACTCAGCGATAATCCTTGTATTCCTTATAAAGTTCAATGAAGTTTTTAGCGGGGTTAACAGTACTTTCTACGGATATTTTTCTATTTTTACGGAATTGAAGATGCAGCATCAAAAGAATCTGCTAAAAATCTCTTTATCTTTTCTTAAATTTTAAACTTCAGCCATTGCCAGCCAAAGTAACTCCCTTAATGCAGCAATACAACAAAATAAAGGCAAAGTACCCCGATGCCTTGCTTTTGTTCAGGGTAGGTGATTTTTACGAGACCTTTGGAGATGATGCCAAACGAGCGTCTGTCATTCTGGGCATAGTCTTAACCCGCCGGGGAACCGGCAGTGAAAGCGAAACGCAACTGGCCGGTTTTCCGCATCATTCACTAAATACATACCTCCCTAAACTGGTTAAAGCCGGGCTGAGAGTTGCGATCTGCGACCAGCTGGAAGACCCTAAAATGACCAAGACCATAGTGAAAAGAGGGGTAACAGAATTGGTCACACCGGGTGTTGCTTTGAATGATGAAGTGCTTCAGGCAAAAACCAATAATTTTCTGGCGGCTGTTCATTTCGGAAAAAAGAATCTTGGAATTTCTTTTCTGGATGTTTCCACCGGAGAATTTTTTACCGCACAGGGGGATGAAGCCCATATTGACAAAATCCTCCAAAACTTTAACCCAAGTGAAATTCTGGTCCAAAAACAGAACCGGACCAAATTTACTGATATCTTTGGCAGTCTTTACCATACTTTTTATCTGGAGGATTGGGTTTTTCAAAGTGAGTTTGCCACAGAAAGTTTATTGAAACATTTTAAAGTCAGATCTCTGAAAGGATTTGCGATCGACGATCTGGAAGAAGGCATAATCGCTTCCGGAGCCATACTCTTTTACTTGTCTGAAACCCAGCACAAAGACCTCCTGCATATCAGCCATATTCAAAGGATCATTGAGGAAGATTATGTCTGGATGGATCGCTTTACCATCCGAAATTTAGAATTGTACTACTCAACGGCTCCAAATGCGGTAACCTTGCTGGATATCATTGACAAAACCATTTCCCCCATGGGAGGGCGTCTTTTAAAAAGATGGCTCAGCCTGCCTTTGACAAATATTGAAGCCATACAGCAAAGACAGGCCATTGTTAAATTCTTTATCGAAAATGAGGCTGTTTTTGAAAAATTTGTTTTTCAGATCAAACAGATCGCCGACCTGGAGCGGCTGATTGGCAAAGTTGCCACCGGAAAAATTAGCCCCCGTGAGGTGGTTTCCCTGAAAAATTCATTGTTGGCCATTTCCCCTGTTAAAACATTGGCGGAACAGAGCAGCAATCATGCCTTAAAGCATATTGCCGGCGAAATGGATCCTTGTTTACTTCTTTGTGAAAAAATTGAAGGGACACTCAATGAGGATGCGCCGGTAAATCTTCAAAAAGGCAATGTCATTGCAAATGGCGTTTCTGAAGAGCTTGACGAACTCCGAAATTTATCTGCCTCAGGAAAGGGATATCTCAACATGATGGAAGAAAGAGAAATTGTACGAACCGGCATTACTTCCCTCAAAATAGCTTTTAACAATGTTTTTGGTTATTATATTGAGGTTCGCAATACACACAAGGAAAAAGTTCCTGCCGACTGGACCAGAAAACAAACCCTGGTCTCCGCAGAGCGTTATATAACTGAGGAACTCAAAGAATACGAAGAAAAAATATTAGGGGCACAGGAAAAAATAAGTGCCCTGGAACAAACCCTTTTTTTGCAACTGACTACTTTTTTACTCGGTTTCATACAAACAGTACAAAAGAATTCCCGGCAGATCGCACAACTCGATTGTTTGCTGGCCTTTGCCAAAAATGCAGTTGATAATGATTATATAAAACCTGTGGTTGATCTGAGTACGGATCTCGAAATAAAAAACGGCAGGCATCCGGTAATAGAAAAACTTCTAAATCCGGGGGAACATTATATCCCGAACGATCTGATACTTAACCGAAACCAGCAACAGATCATCATGATCACGGGACCAAATATGAGCGGTAAATCTGCCATACTCCGGCAAACGGCCCTGCTTGTCATTCTGGCACAAATGGGCAGCTATATCCCCGCTCAGCATGCAAGAATAGGGCTTATAGACAAGATCTTTACCCGTGTTGGCGCAAGTGATAATATCTCGATGGGAGAATCTACCTTTATGGTCGAGATGAATGAAACTGCAAGTATTTTAAATAACCTGTCGGAAAGGAGCCTTATCCTGCTCGATGAAATCGGACGAGGTACCAGTACTTACGACGGTATTTCAATAGCCTGGGCCATTGCTGATTTTATTCACAACCATCCCTCCCATCCAAAAACCCTGTTTGCAACCCATTACCACGAATTGAACGATATGTCCGAATCATTTGATCGGATTAAAAACTTTAACGTGTCTGTAAAAGAACTTAAAGACAATGTCATTTTTCTTAGAAAACTGGTTCCCGGAGGCAGCAAACACAGCTTTGGTATTCATGTGGCTAAATTGGCGGGAATTCCGGCGGAAGTGATCCATAAGGCAAACAAACTGCTGAAAAGGCTTGAAAAAAGCCATGCTTCTGAAGAGCTACAGGAAAAAATGAAACAGGCCAATCAGGAGAACCTGCAGCTGAGTTTTTTTCAATTGGACGACCCCCTGCTCGAAAACATCAGGGAAGAAATTTTAAGTACCAATATTGATACCCTTACCCCGATTGAGGCTTTGATGAAGCTGAATGAGATCAAGCGTATGCTCATAAAAATTAAGTAACACATCATGTGCTAACCCAAATATATTATCTTTGTAATAAATACCCAAAGTATGTTATTGTTTATTAGTGGCGGTGAAATATTTTTAATTCTTGTAGTGATTGTCATGCTTTTTGGAGCAGATAAAATTCCTGAAATGGCCAGGGAATTTGCAAAAATCATGCAGCAGTTAAAAAATGCCACCAACGAAGTTAAAAAAGAAATAGTGGAAAGTGGTATTGAGAAAAAAATAGATACGGGACTCACAAAGGATATTGAACAAGAGGTCTCAAAAATAAAAAACAAGGTTCAGGATAATATCGACGATATAACAGGCTCAATTAAGCGCAATTTGTAAATGACCGGTTTTCAAAATCTGATCCAACAGGACAGGGCTTTATTTATCTTCCTTAATGGTCTCGGAAATGAACGCTGGGACTCCATTTGGCTTCTGATCACCAATCAGTTTGTCTGGATTCCATTGTACATCTTCTTCTTAATTCTCATGTACAAAAAACTCGGTCAAAAAAAATTTCTTTATTTTTTATTACTCATCATTCTATTAATAACTTTTTCAGATCAAATTACCAATTTCGTCAAACATACTGTAGAAAGAACACGCCCTAACAACAACAGTGGCTTAAAGGATTTCATCAGGATAATCCTACATCCTACCGGTTTCGGTTTTTATTCAGGGCATGCCAGTACCTCCATGGCAGTAACAACCTTTATGTATCTTTTGCTGAAGAACCATTTTCAATATGCGCTTTTGTTTTTTATCTGGCCGATCTTATTTGCATACAGCCGGATTTATGTTGGGGTTCATTATCCATCAGATATTGTTGTTGGTTTGACCATCGGTTTTGCCCTGGGTTTCTTTTTCTATAAAACAGGTTTCTATTTTTTAAAGCCTGAAATCGGGCAGTGATCAAAATAGTTACAGTTTCAGATGACCTGGCCAAAAATAATCTCTTCTGAACATGATAAATATTAGGGTTTTTAATCTCTAATTCACTTAATTTTATGGCATCATATCTCAAAAAATCATGAAAAAAATATACATCATTCTGGTTTCGGTCTTTTTTGTGTTTCAAAGCAAAACAACCCAGGCTCAAAATCTATCTCCTTATACCAAAGTGGGGATTCATAAAGATAACCTAACGAAAACGTCCGGTGCAGTTCAGGCTGCGCTTGAATCAAAAGGATTTGTGGTAATCGGATCCTATAACCCTGAAGGAAAACCCAATTTAAAAGTGCTTGCTTTTACCAGAACTGATCTGCAACAGACTGTGATCAAAGTAAAGGACCGGGGTGCACTTGCATCTGTATTAAAAGTGGGATTGAAATCTGTTGCTGAGGGGACTGCAATCTCCTATATTAACCCGGACTATATTTTTAATGCCTATCTGCGCAATGAATATCCAACACATGCCAGCGCCCTCAATAAAGTAAGTGCCGATGTTGTTTCAGCACTCTCTCCTCTGGGAAAAGAAAACAAGCCTTTTGGTGGCTCGATAGCCATTGCCAAACTCAGAAAATACCAATACAAACCAACCATGCCTTATTTTTCCGATCCTGTTACTTTAAAAACATTTTCATCTTTTGAGGATGGTGTAAAAACCATTGAAAAAAATCTGCAGGCAAAGAAGGGTGGTGCAAAGTTGGTGTATCAGCTCAAGTTCAGTTCGAATAAAGTTGCCGTGTTTGGGGTTGGTTTGCTGGATACAGAAGAAGGCGAGCCTGCTTTTCTTCCTGTCATTGGTGAAGATCATTTAGCTGCGCTTCCTTATGAAATCATCCTTCAGGATAAAATTGCCACCATGCTTCATGGCAGGTACCGCATCGCATTACACTGGC
>Ga0209392_1000028_pt1 | contig 31412 bp, 46 predicted proteins | sample PPLLak3cmMay2015_FD_187252 | JGI IMG/M metagenome (GOLD analysis project Ga0209392, IMG submission 187252) | Freshwater sediment microbial communities from Prairie Pothole Lake near Jamestown, North Dakota, USA - PPLs Lake P7 Core (1) Depth... | ecosystem: Environmental > Aquatic > Freshwater >...
TCAAAACTGGAAAATCACCGAGGTGCAAAACTAATGACCGCAAAACTCTCAGCATCAGCCGACGGCACCAAAGTCACCATCGGCACCGCAGCAGAAGATGCCCTGCAAATCGACGCGACGGCCAAGATCATCAAGGCGCTGGCTCCGTATCTGTTCAATGCAGACAACGGGGTGCCGGTCGGCACGATCATTGACTTCGCCGGCACTCAGCCTCCAACCGGCTATCTGGCCTGTCCATTGGTGGCGACCAACGTCAGCCGGGCGACCTATGCCGCGCTGTTTGCTGCCATCGGGACAACGTGGGGAGCGGGTGACGGCTCCACGACGTTTGGACTACCCTACTTCCCTGCTGACACAGTTGGCGTACAAGCTGATGCCAACGTCGGAACACAGACAAACGGTGTAGTCATCAACCACACGCATTCCCTTGGCGGATCGCTTGCCAACCTGAGCGCCGCCGGGTCTAATTGGGGCAACAATGCACCGCTCAACCAAGGCATAGCGACCGCTACTGGGAACCCGACAGGCGGCAATACTCGCAACCTTCCCGGCGGTGCGCGGGTCCGCAAGTGCGTGAAAATCTAATGCACCGCTCCCTCTCCCTCGCGCTGCTCCTGTCGGCCTGTACGACGACCAACATCAATGCCCCGCAGCCGAACTTGCAGAGCATCAACCTCGGCCAGCCGTCGTGCGTTCAGGACTGCCACACGACCCAAACCGCGACGCAGGGCGAGGGCAGCACGAGCGGGGCGATCACCAATACCACCAGCAGTTCTTCTACCCGCAGTCCAACCATCGGAGGATCACAATGATCAACCTCGAACGCATCCGTTCCGCCACCCCAGTCATCATCGCTGTCGTCTGCTTCCTCGTCGTCGGGGTGTCATACGCCTGCACAGCCAGAGCGCAGGACCGCCCGAGCCTGACCCCGGAGCAGAAGGCAACTGTTGTATGGGTGGCTGCCAATGCCATCACCTCGTTCGCTGTCGGCTGGTTCGTCCTGCCCTATGCGACAATCACCGGCAAGCAGAAGGAACTCTGCGACGCCATGAAAGGCAGGTACGACCCCAAGGCCCGTGACCTCTGCGAAGGTGGTGATTGGGTCCGCATCATTCCCTACCTTCGCGACATCAAGGAGAATTGACCATGAAATACCTACTCACCCTGCTGTGCCTGTTCGCTTCCTCCGCCTTCGCCATCGGCCTCGGCAATGACAACCCGCCGGGCGGTGGGGGCGACATCAAGAATACCCAAACGACTGTGGTCGGTGTCAGTAACGAGTCGCGGGCCAACGCCCTGAACTACGTGAAGAACATCACCAACGTGGCTCCGGTCGAAGTGACAACCGCCCCGGTGACTGTCTCCTACAACGAGGCACAGCAGCCGGCCAACACCCGCAACGAACAAGTAGGAACCGTCAATGTACGCACCGTCCCCAACGTCTTCTCCGGTAATGTCTACCCTACCGCGCCTTGTATGGGTTCTTCCACCGTTGGGGCTGCTGCCCTCGGCTGGGGTGCCTCCATTGGCTCCTCATGGGCTGACCACGAATGCGGGAAGCGTGAGACTGCCCGTTCATTCCAGAACCTCGGCCTGACTCAGGATGCCGTGGCCATCCTCTGCACCAGCGAGTACGCCGCAGCCGCCCCGGCCTGCCAGCCGAAATGATCGAGAAGCTCATTGGGCAAGTGTTCGGGGATGCAGATGACGCCCACAAGGAACATCTGCTCACCCGGAGCTACGCACAGCACGTGGCTCTTGGGGACTTCTATGGTGGGGTCCGGGATGCTCTGGATGCGGTCGTGGAAGCCCACATCGCCCTGGTCGGGCCAGATGACATTGCAGACCCTACCGGAAGCCCACTCGAACAGTTGGAGGACGGCTACGTTGCTCTGATGGGGATGCGGGACAAGGTCTGCGACGGCTGCCCCACCATCGAGGACCTGTATGACACGCTGACGGGGGAATACCTCACAGCGATCTACAAGCTCAAACGGCTGAAATGAAGAAAGCCCCCGATTATGGGGGCTTCTTTTGTCACTTCGCGTTGAACTCCTGTGCCGGTCCAGTTGTGGTGCTACGTTCCGCCTGTCTGATGTACCTCAAGGCTGTCTGATGGCGGGTCTCGCCGGGCCACTTGCTTTCGACGGCCATCAACAGTTCGTGGTACAGAGTTTGACTGGTGGCGAGTTGCTGCCGCAAAGACTCTGCCTCTGTGTGCTTGCCATCGACAATTCCGTGACATGCTTCGCAGGCTTCCCACCCGTCCTTTTTGCCATCCCGAAACTCGGCGAGCAGTTCGGCGCACAAGTCGCAGGCGTCGAGCGGGTTTCCGTGTTGGCAACTCATTTCCACCCCTCCACCAGACCCCACACGCCGAGTAGCAGCAGGGCAGTCCAGAGTACAGCCTCGAACAGGTACGGCCATGCCTCGGGGGCTGGCTCGGTGAATGGCAGGTCGGGCCTCGGATCGTGGCTGGCGTAACGCTGCGGGCGAATAGATGTACTAGTGCAGCCGATACGGGTACGTGCTGGTTTGGTCATTTCATCTCCTTTCCAATTTCCGCAGCCGCCCTGACGATGGCGCGACGGGTTGCTGCATGAGCGTCGCTGTCATGCGCTTCGCTGGCCCCACGCCCAATGTCTGTCAGCACGTCGGTTACACCATCATCAACACCAACTGTGAGAAACAACTTCACCGCCAGCCGCAGCGCATCGCCGTCGTCGGTGAGGGGGTTCCACCGTGTGCCGTTGTGCCAATCCAATACAACATCACCCATGCAATTGAACCCGGTGTTCCCTCTGCCCCTACCGCTTGTTTCAGATTTGTCGATCTTCAACCCTGCTGCCTTCGCAGCCAGTTCCAACAGTTCACGGTCGTTGCTCATTGCTCTACATATCCTGTAATGTCTCCGGCGGGGAAGCGTACATATGCCTCCGGCTTGCAAGTTGTATTTCCGTGAGACCGCCAAAACAGTCCTCCGTGCTCAGGGTGCCGCCAGCACTCGCTGATCACGATGGTTTTCTTCGGCTGCGCGGGGCGACCACGATATCTGGTTCCGAAAGTCCAGCCTCGCTGCATCCACAGTATCCAGTCTCCCATGTAGAATTCTTCAATCTCCCACTTCTCGATCTGTGCGCGGGCCACGTCCTGCATGGTGGGCAGGTCTCTCCATTCGCTGCTCATTGTTCACGCCCTCCTAGTGTAATGATTTGCGTGCCAACAATCCATGACGGAACGGATAGCCCTTTCCAAATCCCTTCCATGGTCCTCCTGGTAACTCCCGCCATCCTCGCCAGTGCCTCTATCGTGTAGCCCTGGCGCTTGAGGGAGTTGATAAGGTTGGGCCAATCCGGCTCCACTATAATGATTGTCGGCACGTCCTTGGTCTTTCTCTGGTAATTTCTGCTCATCTCCCATTTCTCATCTTTCTCAGGATACGGTCAGCCTCTGTCTTGTCGGTCATGTAGGTCAAGTCGAGGAGTACCAGAACGGGTTGGGGGATCGTGCGGCCGGACTCATACCGGGAACCGCATGTTTGGCTTACGCTCACAGCTCCCCAGAATTGCTCCTGGGTAAGCCCTAGTTCCAGCCGTTTTGCTAATATGTACTTCATTTCAACTCCTTCAGGTTATACGTAGCTGACTATGCGAAGGGCTACAGGCGATTATTTCGGCGGGGGTAAGGCTAGGGTACCGGCGACTTACGGTATAGCGCCCTAGCCCCTCCTGGACCCCTACGCAGCGCCCTCCCGGCGACGGGAAATCCCTAATTCTAGCTGGAAGCGATCCTCCTCCTGGTCATACTTGACCTTGGACTGTACTTCGATGTACTTCTCCAAGAAGTGGCGGGCCTTCTCCAAGTCCTGGATGCCGTTCTTGTTCTTCCACCGGGTGACGTACTTGGTGATTTGAGCCTGGAAGTAGTCAAGGTCATTAGCCACCACGTAATCCCAGTGTTGAATGGAGGACTTGTAGTGGTTCCCCCCGACTTGTTTGTCATTTGCATTCATGTTGAATCTCCTTGAGAAGTTGGCGAGTTGCGGGCAGAGGATCGTTGGTACGAAGCCAATCCACCCCTCTGGCCAGGATCGGCTTGAACTGCGAGTTACCCATGTTGATCTCTTCCAGCGCCTTGAAGCAAAGATCAAGCATGTCGGCTTGCTTGAGTACCTTGCACCCGTAGGGGGTGAGGGTATGAATGTTGAACCACTGATAGTCGAACCGACGCTCCATGGCGGTCAGTGCTGCCTTGAGTTCAGGACTGTCCCACTTGGCCGTGGCCGGAACGTCGCCGGTGTATTGCTCAGCCATGTCGTGAGTCAAGGCAGCCATGAGCAAAGTCGCGCTGGGCTTCTCCTCGGTGATCAGAACGCACAGGATGGCTACGTTGGCGGAATGGTGACCCACGGTCTCCCCCACAATAGTGTCGCAGGTATGGTAACGCTTGACCTTGTTGCCTGAGCGATACCGCTTTATGGTGGACATAGTGGGGTAGGAGGCAATCACCTCCTCCAGATCCCGCAGCTTGCTGAGGGTATCGCTCATTTCTGTTCCCTCCGCTCGATCCACTGAAGGCAGGCAAGCCGCCAGTCGTCGGCCCGCACATCTTCCAACGCCTTGCGTCCGTCGTTGCGACCCTCCTTGCGATCAAACCACGAATCCCACATAGGGATGGCTACCTCATGGAAGAATGGGTTTTTGATCTCCGTGAAGTCCCCTTCGTGCATAAAGATGTCCAGGTCGTTGAACCAGTGGTTGGGGTCATACACGAGCGGGTAGGATTGGATTCCCTCAACCTCATACACGCTCTCCACGTTGGTAGGGATATTACTATACAATTCCCATCCTTGGCCGATTTCGGTGTAGAGGTGGGCGTTGTTAGAGAATTGGCGATATACCCCCACTTCCCTATGTAGCATGGATGCAACTATCTCCTGGAGGAACGACATATGGACTGCGTTCGCCCCGAACATCCCCCAGATGACGTCGTTTGAGCGATTACAGACCGTCATATTCAGCCGCCCCTTCACGATGTCGAAGTAGATATGGGTGTTACACGGAAGATCCACGGAGTCCACATCCAAATCATCGTTGGGATCCCACATGGCGATAACCGCCCGCCTGGTAAATGGTTCGTGCTGGAGAAGATGGACAATATCCATCACTTGGTCAACCCCGAAGTGTCTCCTCCACCGGTGACCATAGGCTCCGTGGAAGTTCAACTCGTTGTCACTGAACTCGCGCATCCGCTTGTTAAATTGAGACACCCATAGCACGTCGTTCCTACCGGCCATCATCCACAGACACTCCATGAGGTGAAAGTAGGGATTCGCATCCCGCTTGGGGTTAAACAGCACCCGCTCGGTGGGGTTGGCATAGGTGACCATAATGGGCTCAGTAAGCCGAAGCGCCCTTCCATTGCGAGTTTGCTCCAGCTCGCTTGACGACCGGAATCTCCAGAGGATGTCGTTCAGCCCCTGATCCAGACTATGTACAGTTAGTTCCATTAGTATTTGCTCCTAGCGTATCCACGCTTCCATTTGAAGAATTCGCACAGGCAGTTCTGCATATCCTGGGCGTCCACATCGACTACATCAGACACCTCCAACCGAAGGCGATTGACTTGTATTTGAAACTCCTCCTGATCCCACTTCTTGTCCAGGGGGTAGTTGCGAAGGTAGTTCAGCCCCTTCTGGGAGCCTGGGCCGGGAGCGCAGAATATGTCCTTATCGGGAGCGTTCTGTAACACCCAGGTGTGTTTGAGATCAGCTACGATCTGGGCGGCGATGAAGCTGCCACAGCGTGGAGCGTTTTGGAGCTGACGCCACATACCATAGCAGCGGGTCGTGGGGACCATCTTGTCAATCTCGTCCAGCGTCCGGGCCACGGACTCATACTTGGGGGAGCCATCATGCTCGGCAGTAATCATGTACGCCCCCGTCCAGACCTTGCCGGGCCTTTCAGAAAGCTGTTTCATGTTGGCGATAAACATGTCCCTCCTTACCCCCCAATCATCTATGTATCCGATGTTATGGAGAGTGGGAATCCAGTTGATCAACCTGCACATAGCCATATTGAGGATCATAGCTGGGTGGCCGGGGTAGGGATCGCGGAAATGCTCCTTGATGTAGCGAGTAACCTTGTCATCTTCCCGGTGGACGTTACAGAAGCGGTAGGTGGCCAGCATGGGATCGTCGGTGAAGGGGCGCTTCTCCCCTGCCTCCTTCTTGACCCGGACCGCCTCACGCTCCGTGATCCAGAACTTGAGATCGTCAATCATGATGGTTCTCGAATAGGTCAAGAAGTTGGTCGGTAGGGAAGTTGTCCCACTCTAGCACTGCCACGTTCCGGCCTGCCGCAGTGAGCTTCCGCTGGAGAGCGTTGATGGGAATGACCCGCTTGCGAGTATTGTCCTCATTCAACGGCTTCAACTCCCCACGTTCGGCACGGCGAATCTTGACCCTCCTGATGCACTCATCGATGGGAGTATTGAGGAAAGCGAAGATGTGGCGATTGCCCCACTTCTCCGTGATGGCCCCGAGCTTGCCGTAGTAGGTGGAGAGCAAAAGCCCCTCGTACAGCACGTGACCTTCGTCAGCATACTTCTCGATCAACTCGATCTGACGCTCCACAGAGGTCACGCCGTCCATCCCGCCGCACTTGTTCTCATACGGGCCCAGGACGTACAGAGGGCGCTTGAGAGCGGGGTGCTCAACCTTGTACGCTTCGGGCCGCTTGACGGGACCGATGCGGGTGATCTTGTTGGCGTCGTCAAAGATGTCACGAACAAGGGTGGTCTTTCCCGCCCCGCTCGTGCCGTGGATCTTGATAATCATTTCATACTCCTTTCTGTTTAAGAACCCCTATTATACCGGAAACTTATCCTGAGAAGGAACATTCTTATTAAATTGTTCGATGGCGTCGAATAGGTCTTGCTGCTCCCGCCCCTTCTGCTCAAGAACCTTCAAGACCTTGGCATCCATTGTTTTCTCGCCGATCAGGTAGTGGATCACCACCCGCGACTCCGCCTGACCTTGGCGATAGACCCTAGCGTTGGCTTGGTCGTGGAGGTACAAGTCCCATGGGGGGCAGATCCAGAGGATATTCGAGCACGCGCCTTGGAGGTTCAGCCCCACCCCGACTGTTCGCGGGTGGCCGATCAATACTGGGATTGTGCCCTCATTAAAGGCGTTGATAAGAGCGTCCGGGGTCTTAGTCCGCGTTAAGTTGGGAACGCCCCCTAGCGCCTCTTGTAGCCGCTCCTCATCGTGGTTAAACTCGTAAAAGATTAGAAGCGGCGACCCGTTCAAGTCCTCCACAATCCCCTTCACCGCGTTGATCTTCTCATAGTGGATATGCTCCACCCCAGACTCGGTGTACAGTCCCCCATTCGATATCTGCCTACAACGCCCCCCAGCCACCGCGGCATTAGGTGAGCTAACTTTGTCCCCACTAGCAAGGATTGCCAGGAACTCCTTTTCCATGGCTTTGTACACTTTGAACGCTGCCGGGGGGAGGGGGATGGTAATGGGGTTTATGATCAGATCCGGCATGTCGATGTTATCCCTAGCCGACATGCGGAGTACCAGCTTGGCTATCCGACGGTACAGGATGTCCTTATATTGGGGGATGACCTTGTAACTATACCCTGATCTATCGGGCATACAGAACTCGTTGCGGAAGTGAGTAATGAAGTGACCGAGCGAAGCCCCCTGGTCAAGTATGTAGATCTGACTCCATATGTCCTCCAACCCGTTCGGCGATGGCGTGCCTGTTAGAATCCACCTATATGAGAATTCACCAAGCCCCTTCTTGAGCGCCTTGAACCGTTGGCTAGCAGGGTTCTTCCACTCCGCTGACTCATCGATCAAAATCAGGTCATAGCCTGAGGTGAATAACTTTCTGTTCTTGAGGAGGGGAAGGGCTGATTCCGGGTTGATACCGTTGATGAGGGCATCCCCCAGCTGGCGGGTCTGATGCATGTTGTAGTAGGTCATCCCCTCGAAGTCATCCCACTTCTTGATCTCATTAGGCCATACCGTGTACAGCGCCCGGATGGGGGCGATGAGGAGCACCTTCTTGATGTACCCCGCCTCGGCCAACATCTTAATGGCGAACAGGCTAACCGAAGTCTTGCCAAGGCCCATGTCCAAGAACAACCCGGCGTACCTATTCTTCAACAGGAACTCTATGGCCTCCAATTGGTACTTATGAGGGGTGTAGCGCATTTTGCTCCTCCTTGAATCTCCAGATTATGTAGCGGGCGTCGATCAGGTTGTCACATACAAAGATGCGGATATTATGCCGCCGTAGCTGGTCATGAATCTCGAGTTGTATGGCTCGGGGCTTTTCCTTGGCTGCTTTGTATTCTATGAATATGACCCCTCCTCGGTACACATACAACCTATCAGGCCAGCCTACTTGTCCCTTGACGTTAAGCTTCAAGGTCATCATTCCCAGCTCTTTGGCGTAGTCTGATGCCTTGGTCTCTATGCGGCTCTCAAGCTCAGAAGTCCCAAGCACACTCGCCACCCTTGGAGGCTTTGTAGGGGCACCACTTACACGCGCTGTTCGACGGCGTGGCCGGGAATTCTGTGGCGGCATACAGCTTGTCCCACCGCTCCTTCCACGCTGTACGGATGAATGCCTCCAACCCCTTGGGGTAGGATGTTGGGGAAGCCTCTCCCTCAAGATAGAGGGGCGCTACAACCACTTCCTTGACCTCGGGGTAGCGCGAGAAGCCCAGAAGGGCATATACCTCCAGCTGCTCATAGTGGGAGGGGCTGGGCCGACCCGTCTTGAGATCACGGATGTGGAGGATGTCGCCTTCGATCCAGTGGATGTCCACGATGGCCTTGAAGGTCGTCTCGGGAGACTCCTCAAGTTGGAACTCCCACGTATCATCGCGGATGAGCCAAATCTCCTCAGCCCCGGCGCCAAGCTCCTTAGCCCGCTCCAGGATGGGTCTGATCTTCATGAAGTCTACAGTTAGCGACGTGGCTGGAATCTCCCCCTTCAGGAAGCGTTCGCAACCGGTGTGGAGGCGAGTTCCACGTGCCGCGGCAGCCCCAGAGGGGTATTTGATGTCATCGATGTAGGACAGCTTGTACTTGTAGGGGCACTCCTCATACTTGGAGAGTGCGGAATAGCTCGTGCGGGGGATGTTATACATGGTCTTCCATTTCATACCAGTTGGGGCCGACTTCGACCGTTGCGCGCATGGGAATATCAAACTTCCCAGCCTCCATAGCAGCCTTCAGGATGGCTACCTCCTCATCTAAGTGCTCCTTGGACACTGAAATACAGATCTCATCATGGACGGTGGCGAGGAAGCGCCCATACTTTTTGGTCTTGTTGTAGTCTATGATCGCCTGCTTCGTCTGATCGGCAGAGCTACCTTGGATCAAGTAGTTGAGCAGTACGTAGTCCTTGTTCCAAATCCTACCAGTCCGGCTCATTTCCGGTGGGGGAGCATATAGCAGGCGACCGCCCCACGAGCGCACCGGCTCTTTCTGTGAGGCACGGAACTCGACTTGGTCCATGAACTCCTGCACCCCTGTAAGTGCCCTCATATATGAGGAGCGGATACGGGCAGCTTCTGAGGTGGACACCCCCATCCGCTCCGCCATCGTCTTGACCCCCGCCCCGTACAGGATCGAGAATGCAACGATCTTGGTATGCTTACGCTTCAGCGACAGCCCGGTGTTGTCCGATATGATGTCAGCCGCTACCTGATGGATGTCCGCCGCAGGGTCGTTGTCGTACACGTACTTGATTCCACCCTCCGCGAAGTGGCCAAGCATACGAATCTCTTGGGAATGGAAGTCAGCCGACACGAACTCCTCCCCCTCATCCGGCAACACGTACCGGCGCATATGGGGTAGCTCAGGCAGCCCCTCGGGTGCCTTGATACTGAACTCAAGGGGGATATTCTGGAAGTTCGGGTTGGACGACGAGAGCCGCCCGGTCAGCGCCCCATTCTGATCCCCCTTGACCTGATTCCACGCCGGGTGGAGGATGCCGCCGGTAAGTAGTCCCTTCTCATACCAGGGTCGCATGAAGGTGCCGAGGAGCGTCTTGAGCGCCCCACGATAGGCCAGGAGGTGGAACAGCTCGGGGTCAGTTATGACCTGCTCCAGTACATCCCGAGAAGTGCTCAGCCGGCCTGTGGGGGTCTTGGGCCACTCGTCCTCATCGACCGTCATATCAGCCGCCTGCGCCGCCTGGGCTAGCTGCACACCGGAGTCAATGTTAAAGCTGGACAACTCATCCTGTCCCAGGAGGTCATAGGCGCGGCTGGTCACTTCGGCATAGGCCCGCTCATACAGGTCTATGTCGGCCTTGAGGGAGGTCATGTCTATGTGCAGGCCGTCTCTCTCGCTAATGGAGAGGATGGGGGCCAGCTCCCGCTCGCGGTTGTACGGCTCCAGCATCTCCTGCTCCACGATCTTGGGGTACAGGAGGTCATAGAGCATCTTCGTGCGTAGCGTATCGCCCCCAGCGTATGTGCCTACCAGCTCCCCCGGAGCGTCAGCGATATGGGCGCCCCACTTCTTCGTGTTGGACGGCACGATCCCAGCGTTGATAAGCCAGTCCCTCACCGCGGTCTGCTCGTCTGGGGGGAGATTAAGCAGCCGGTCAGCGCTGGGCTTCAAACCCAGAGGAGACAGCGGGTCATTGAGGAACAGGAGGTACATCGTGTCGTGGATACGGAACGGGTCGCCCCACTCGCTCGTGACCTCTGGGAAGAACCTCATCAGCACCGCCATGTCGAAGCGGGCGTTCTGACACAGAAGCTCATGGTCAGAGTTCCACATCCACTGGAGGAGGATGCTCGCAGTCTCCTTGGTACAGTTGTTTCCCGTAGGATGGCCCCAGGCGAGGTAGCAGGCCGGGAGGTCATCGAGCTGGATCGCAACCCCCACCGGCTCAGGTGGGAAGTTGGGATACGGCTCAATGGCCTTGGTCTCGAAGTCAAAGGTGATCATTTTCCTGCGTCGGGATGAGAGAGAAGCTTGATGCCGGAATCGAACAAGTTCTTCATGGCGGCTTGTCTTGCTTCCATACGTGCAATCAAGTCAGAGTTCGCCTTAAGCTGCTGCACAATCTCCTCGTTGTCGATTTCAAGGGACTCAGCCTTCGCTTTGAAAGTGTTACGCTCAGTAACCACAACCGGCTCCTTCCACTTCCACCTGCGCTCCTCGATCTTCCACGTTTTCTCCAGCTCATCATATTGGGGAGCTTCGCTGTTTGCATCATAGCGAAGGGCTTGACGAATTCTCATGAGGTTGTAGGCTTTTCCAAACTTCTGAAAAAGTCCTTCCTGAAGCCCCTCAAGGGAAAAGTGCTCATCGCACCTTTCCTTCAAGAAGATGCTGAGGCGGGTGCGAATATTGTTACGGTAGGTAAGGGTATCATGCTTCGGCTTCATTTTGAAAGCTCCTTAATGGTGGTAAATGCAAGGTTAATTTGAGCAAGAAGCTCGGTGTCCGTCCGAAGTTTCGGTTGGTCGGAATGGTACAGCGATGCGAACATCGCCTTTGCTGCTTTCTGTCCAGCCTCGTTATGGCTGTACATAAGAATTCTGAACTGCTCTATGAGGAACTCTTCTGGCCGACGTTTGGGATCTGATCCTATTGCGGGAAGCTCATACTTGGGCTTTACTTCCGGTTCCGGCTCTGGGTCAGGGAACCGCTCCTTGTCCTCAATCTCTGCTGCTCTCCAATCAGCTATTAACCGCTCTCTGGCTTCCCACGCCTCGTTTTTTAAGCGCCTGTCCTCAGCTTTAGCAGCCGCCCACTCTTCAACAGTGTCGAACCCGGCCTTGACCGCTAGGATGTCATCCCTTCTTACCTGCTCCCCAAACTCCTCAACTACATACTCGAAGTCATCATCTGGAAGGGTGGTGAGTAGGTATAGGCTGTATTGTGCCTTGGGAAGCGAGTTACTAGCGCGGCTAGTAACTCGTTTGTCAGCACCTACGGAAATCATGTTCGATACGGATTGTTGAGACAGTCCGTATCGGTCAGCAATGGATTGTTGGGTGATGTATTCTGGATCGCGCTGATTAACCCCCTCGTTCTTACACAGGAATACCATTTCCTTTGCTGCCTCAACAGTAAAGGTGCCGAACAAGGTATCTAGCTTGTCCCATCTGGACTTACTTGTAGTTACAGCGCTCATCATTTCTGCCTATGTATAGTCGTAGGATCGCTCGGGAGGGGCGGGCCTAGGCCGTACCCCTCCCGACCTTGTTAGAACTTCTTAGCGCCCTTCGCAGGGGCCGCAGCGGGCGATTCGGCGGGGGAATTTACCCCGTTGTCGAAGAGAAGTTCGGTCTCCATCCGCTCAGCCAGGGGCATGACCTGCTCCAGCCAGTGATCATCGAGCAGCTGCACGAACTTGAAGTTCACCTTGAACTGGCTCTTCATGTCAGGCACGGTGGACATCTCGGTGATCACCCCGAACGGCGGACGCTTCACAACGTTGCCGATCTGTTGGACGTACTTGTTCCAGTTCGCCACAGACGTCACCGGAATGCGGGCGAACAGGAAGTCAGCGTTCTCCAGCTCACTCGGGTCGTTGGGGAGGAGAACCATGCCGAGGCGGATGGTGTTCTTGCATGCCTTGCCCTTCCCGCCCTTGGGGTCGCTCTCCCACTCGTTCTTGGGGCAGCTGGCACAGCCTGCCGCATTGACGATCTGGGTCACCTTGCCCAGTACAGGGCCCATGGTGGCCTCGTCATAGCCCACGGCCCAGCAGTCGGCCGACACGACCTTGTTGGGGTCATAAGCCCCAGGGAACCACTGGTTCTCGTGAGCGAACCCGAGCACGATGGCGTTGATCTTGTTACCAGGGGCGGCTTGGCCGTTGAAGGCCAGAACGCCGGACTTGAACGAGATCAGCTTGGCATCGGCCTTGGTCTGGTCCAGCGCCTTCTTTGCAGCAGCCTCCATCATTGCTTTGAAGTCGATGGGGGTAGCGATGTTGGTATTCTCTTGCATGATATTGGTCCTTAGTTAGTTAGAGGATTACGCTTTGCCTCAACCCCCCTTCGGGGGGGGCTGGCAAGGACTACGCTTTGCCCAGGGTGCCCTTCAGCTCCATGACGCGGGCCACGCCAGGAACTTCGTTGCCCTCCTGCCACCGCTCACGCACCCCAGTAAGGGACACGCGGCGCTGGAGGAGGTCAAATGATCCAGTCTCCTTGATGTACTGGTACAGATCGGGGTAGCTGGTCACCTCAGCGGTCTCAACCGGCTTGATCGAGATTTTCCCCAGCTCGCCTTGGACCAGGTCCATGTCGCCGTTCTCCATCTCAGTGATGTAGGCGGCAAGACGTCCATCCTCCTCAGCCTTCATCTTGTCCACATCCTTCTGGAGGGCAATCCGCTCTTGGCGGAGAAGGAACAGTTGGTCGATGCGATACGAAAGAGAGTCAGTCATGCTATTCCCCATATTTCTGATAGATGTCGTCAATGGCAGCGAGGAGCAGCTTGTAGTTTGTATTCTCCTTTTGAGAGATCAGGAACAGATCGTGGGGGAAGTCCCTGTCCTCGGGGTACATCGCATTCTCCAGGAGCATCTTCCACTTGATGGGGAAGTCCCTGAGCGGGACTGAGTTCATCTTGAGCATGTAAAGGCATGCATTCAGTCGCCCATAGTCGTTGGCGGTCGGCTTGTCAACATCGATGCCGAGTTCCTTAATCATCCAGATGGATTGTTCGATGAGGGAAGGGGGAAGGGTGGTCATGCGATTCTCCTGTTAATTAGGATCATACCGGTGATGGGGAGGATGTGATGATCCTCGGTGACGGCTTGCCACATGTAGCCGGCGGCGATAAAGGTGGGGGCGTCCAGCGGGTGGGAAGGAAGGCGACCGTACAGAGCGTCATCCTGCCACTCGGGCTGGAGGGAGGTCGTCATAGGTGACGCCACTCCGGTGGTAGAGAGGGTGGGGCAGTTACAGTGGTACATCGTCAGCTCCTCAGTTAGTCTAGCACTCACGCTAGGGAAACTCTATTATACCGGAGAATTACGATGAGGGGTAACAATCTTCTACCAAATTACGCGATCGCGTATACGTAATATGCGGACCTACACGAAATAAAGACGAGAAATGCCTTTACTTTCTAAAATGCGACGGTATAATTGAGTCATAGCTAGGGTGGTCCTGGCTACAACTAAGGAGAATTACCATGAAACTGCGTCTTACCAATGAAGCTGGTCTCAACGTTCTGCTCGTCGAACATGTCATGCGCAAGGTCGGCACCGACATCACTGTCACCATCGACGGCGTGGAAGGCCTGGCCCGTACCAACGAGAAGCGCAACCTGACCTATGTCACCATCGGCGAGACCGCCATGCGGGTGGCCGCGGTGCTGGAGGACGGCGGCGAATACACCACCAAGGAGTGGGAGGCCAAGGCCAAGCCGGAACCGGAACTGGATGCCGATGGCAACCCGGTCGTCAAGGTCCGCAAGCCGCGTGTCGCCAAGGAGCCGGTTGTGGACGCCGAAGGCAACGTGGTCGAGCCGGTCAAGAAGGTCCGCAAGCCCAAGGCCGTCGTGGCAGAAGCCGAAGCAGCCTGATCTACCTGGGTTCAGAGAATAGCCGCTACCCACAAGGTAGCGGCTATTTCTTTGCCTATCGGAAAGGCGTATACTAGCCGTTCGGTAGGTAAAAAGAAGCCCCCCACAGCGATCAGTCCATGGGGGGCATAGGCGTCAGGGGCAGAGTCCCGACTCATAACACAGTCATAATTCTACCCTGACTTTCTGTGGAAGTAAAGTCAATCGAGGTATTTATTATGGTTCAAGTATCCCCCCTTAATACTCCAACAAACAACTACAAGCGGTGGACCAATAGCTGCGGCCTTACTGATGATGATCTCCTTCGTATGGGGATCAAGCATATTACCAAGGAAGATGCCAGCCAATTCATAGGCTTCATTCCCGATAAGGCATGCGCCGTCATCCCCTACCCAGCCACCACCTTTGTACGGGTCCGCCAGCTATTCGGGCCCAAGGAGGTAGTTGAGAACAAATACCTCTCCCCCAAGAGCAGTGGGTGCTCTCCTGTATATCTCCCGCCCTGGCCCGGTCTTGAGTGGGCGGACATAATGGCCGACCCCTCCATCCCTGTTAGCATTACTGAGGGGGAGGCCAAGAGCTACACCGGCTGCAAGTATGGGGGTACCACTATTGGCATCGCCGGCACCTCCATGATCGCCACGCTCTTTGACGGACAGTGGGCATGGGACGGGCGTGTTGTATCAGTTATCTTTGACCACGACGCCGGGTGCGAAGCTGGGGAGTACAAGCAAGGCAATCACGATGCTCTTGGCAGGCTGTGCAGCCAGCTTATGGCGGTGGGGGCCAATGTAATCGTCATCGACATCGGCAAGGTCTGTAGAGATGTGTCCCGTAAGTGGGGGCTTGACGATTACCTTCTTGATGGGGGAACTTGGGAGACGCTGCTAGGCACGGCCCACGAGCCGCCTGAGTGGTGCTCTCTTCTGGATGAGCTTATGCGCACTTGCGTCTTTGTCGTCGGCACGGACAAGACCCATATCTACAACCTTGTCGACGGCTCCCGTAAGCTGGTAGGAGACTTCCACCAAGCCAACATAAGTAAGCGCCGCCTTGACCGCAGTAATCCAGACAAGCCCCCCAAGGTCGTACAGATCAGCAATACCTGGGTGGAACATAAGAACCGCCCCACCGCGCTGACCTATGAGCTCAACCCACGCTACCCATTCGGCTTGAGGGGCAATATGATCAACCTCTGGCACGGCTACCCCGAATTCAAATTAGGTAGCCGTGCCAAGACTGAGCAAGTTCAGGAGGAGTGGAAGCGGTTTGTGGAGGGGCTGTTTGGGGATCAATGGGAGTGGGTCTGCACGTGGGCGGCTCATATGTTGAATAGGCCTGAGGAGCGCTGTACCCAAGCCGTTATGTTGCTAACTAAGGTTCAAGGCATCGGCAAGTCGCTGTTCGGCGACGTGCTACGCGACCTCACGGGAGTCCATGGGCTGGAGTGCTCGTCAAGTAGGATGTTTGACAAGTTCAACGCCTCCATGGAGGCCAAGACGCTCGTCATGGTGAATGAGCTTGACGTTAAGTTCAACGCCCGTGAGGGCCAGCTTAATGATCTGTTGACTGAGGAGGTGGTTACAGTTGAGCCGAAGGGGAAGGATGCCTTCAACCTAGCCAACCTGCGCCGATGGTATCTTACCACGAACAGTGCGTCACCGTGTAGATTGAGCGCCGGACAGAGGCGGGTGCTCGTTGTACAGCCTCCACGTACTCATGTAGACACCAGAGGCGACTGGGGCGACTGGGTCAGGGATGAGATTGCTGGCTTCCGCAGGGATGACGAGGCGTTGGCCGCGATCCGGCTGTGGTTTGATCAGATCTGGGCAGATTATGGGGAGGGATGGGACAGCACTGCACCCGTCCCGCGCACAGACGCCGCCGACCAACTGGCTGAGGCCTCAATGACTACCAACCAAATCATCGCTGAAAGTGTTATCAGAGAGATGGCGGACATGGATGGAGGGTGGGGAGCCATACACCCTGATCTGAAGAAGTTGAACAATACCATTTGGGGGGAGGTCATGCAGACGATCAAAGCCACTGGAGGGTATGTAGGTCAGAAGAAGGTCAAGGAGGGAGGGAGGGAGGTGTACCTTACCATCTATGACCTTGAGGGTACAATGGAGCGCGTCCGTACTTCCAGCGGGAGCTATAAGATCCACTGCGAGGCTGTGGAAGCCAAAGAAAGGTCAGAAAAGCTACATTTGGCCTTGGAATCCCTTGTGGAGCGCCTAAAACACTAGGGGGGCTACCCCCCTACCCCCTCTGGCTACCCCCCTAGAAAAACCCTTTAGAATTAAGGAGTTGAGTATAAAAGGGGGGTAGGGGGGTAGGGGGGGGTAGTATATAATCAGCGGTAGAAAAAATAGAGACCCTCTTTCATAGGAACGAATTTAGACCCCCTACCCCCCCGCCCCCCCCTACCCCCCCCCCTGCCTGTGATTATGCCTTTTCCACCCCCATTTCCACCCACAAGAGCACGTGGCTGATGTTCCTCACCTACCAATCTACACGCCCGAGCATGGCCCTCCACGATCGCTCGCAGACCGCCCCCGCTACCCCTACAGACTCCCCCAGGAGGCCACTACAGGGCACCGTAGCGGGCTTTCAGGGGTAGGTGGGCATCTACCCCTTCCCGACGCCTAGCGCCTCTCCTGCGAGCACGCATAGGCAATGATGCGCATAGAAATGGCCCCGAAGGGCCAAGGAGGATTGCAGGAGTGGATTGGCTACCCTATGCCTACCCAGAGGGCGGTAAAGGAGGCAACAGCCCAGAGGATCAGGATGGCGCCCTCTCCCCCGCGTCTCATGTTGACCGCCCCCAAGCTGCACGAAGGATGTTACCCAGGGTCATCCGCTGGTGGCCGATGTTCAGGTGGGCATACCGGGCCAGGCTGGTACCCTTGGGCAGCCCACGAATCTCATCCACCCACTCGCCCAGGACTTCGTTGGGGACGCCACGCATACGCAGCGCGGCAGCGTCACCGTTGTCCCAGCCGATGGTGCCGTTGGGTAGGGTGTACGACTCGTAGCGAGCGGTCTTGGCCATCAAGATGGTCTTGGTCATGGTGCTGGCCATCAGAAGAGCCTCCAGGTGGCCACGCGCTCCAGCCAAGAGGTGCGCATCAGGGGCGGCTTGGGCAGCTTGGCCAGCAGGTTCAGCGTGGGGCGCTCAGCCCAGCCCACCAGGGCCAGTAGGCCTATGTACAGGGGCACTACGATGTTGAGAAAGAGGACGATGGCCACCAGCACGATGGCGATGGAGATGAGAAAGATCATAGCAGACTCCTTGGGAGACCGCCCCCGAAGGGGCGGTGGTTGGGATTAGGCGGCGAGCCAGGATTCAGTGGCGGGGGTGACAGCCTCGATCTCAGGGGCCAGCGTCTTGGGCTTGCGGGCCTTCTTGGCGGCAGGCTTGGGGGCGGCGATCTCAGCCATCGCGGCCACGAAGTCAGCCGGCACCTCGACGCCCACAGGAGCGTTGATCTCAGCATCGGTTGCCTTGGCCGCCACGGGGGCAACCTTGCGGGTCTTCACGAAGGAGTCATACGAGCAGTCGGCCACCAACTCGGCAGCGATCCGGCCACCGACCATCTCGCCATCGATGTTCAGGTGCAGGTAGGTCAGTTCGCGGTGCGGGTTATAGATCACCCACTGGATCTCACCATCGATCACGACCTGGCGCTGCTCGCCAACCTTGCGGATGACGTACGGGGTAAAGGTCACTTCCTTGGTACCGATGAGGAGGGCACGGCGGGCAGCAACAACGGGGGCGGTAGTAGCAGTCATTTCAATCTCCAGTAGCACCGGCCAGAATTAGCCGATGAATCAAGTGTACTCCGACGGTATGAAAAGTAAAGGCATTTCGGGGTAAAAGGGTACATTTATAGCTAAGACTTTCGCCCCCATCTGGGGGATGAGGTAAGTGATTCCTTATGTGAGGCCGATGGCTTTCATGACTATGGCGGTGGGCAGGGTTGATAGGCCAACGCTATGCTAGTCAATAGCTATGGTTCGGGGCAGTAGTGATAGGCAGCAGCTATGGCGGCAGGCATGCTGCCTGGTTGGATGACCCCCCCAGCACCAGCGTGGTGGCCCCGGTCTGGTATCGTATAGCACCCCCTCATATATTGATCAGTTTCTATGGACATACCGACGGTATATATAGGCCTCATATTAGCCCACCCTCGTGAGTTGATCAATTTCTATGGACATACCATTAGTATACAGAAGCCCGCGCGCGAGATGCCCCTTTACTTTCCAATAAAACAGGCGTATCCTATGGGGTATGGAGCTACTACAGCAACAGGAGTGCGAAGAGATTGAGGTTATACCCTCATCGGGAAGCGAAGCGACCCAATATGAGGAGGGTCCAGACCTCATGGAGCAGTTCGCCCCCAGGGATCAGCTCTCCCAAGAGGTCATTCAGCTCGCCCAATACGCCATCCGCAAGCGGCAGTCTCGCTCCCAATCTGTAAAGCAGAACATCATAGAGCAGTTCAATACCACCTTCACACTGATAGGGGGTGTCCCCCGATTGGCGCTGTGGGCTGACAAGAACCCAACGGCATTCTATGCCTTGTACTCCAAGATGATCCCTGCCGCGGTGAAGATTGACTCCTCATCGCTTGATCCTAATGCTCTCCACGAGGATGACTTGAAGGACATCAGCACTGACAAGCTGAAGCTGATGCTGTTCAAACAAGCAGCTGCCTTGGAACCCAACTACGATGGCAGTTGACGCAAGACAGCTCCTCCACCAGCTGGAACAGAGGGACCAAGCAAGAACGTCCCTTGCCCACTATGCCAGCTACATGGACATCGGTATCCCCGCTGCCCACCACCACCTGATCTGTGACGCCATTGACGAGCTTCTGGATGACCTCTGGGATGAGTTGATCATATTGGCTCCCCCAGGCTCGGCTAAGTCAACATACACCTCCATTGCCTTGCCCTCATACTTCATGGGCAGGTTCCCCAAGGGTCACATATTGACTGCCTCCTACAGCACTGAGCTGGCGGAGAAGTGGGGCCGACGGGTGAGGAATATTGTTGATACCCCCACCTTCAAAGCCTTGTTTAGCGTGTCTCTGTCCAAGGACGCGACTGCTGCGACCCGCTGGGCTACCAATGAGGGTGGGGAGTTCTATGGTGCCGGTGTGGGCTCAGGCATCTTGGGCTTCCGTGCGGACTTGGCGGTGATCGATGACCCCATCTCAGGTTTTGAGCAAGCTCAGAGTATCACGCAACTGTCCAAGATTCACAACTGGTACGAGACAGACTTCATCACCCGCCTGAAGCCCCAAGGCAAGGTTGTACTGATCTGCCAACGGCTGGCCAGGAATGACTTGGCTGGCTACCTGATCGACCGGAACATCACCTCCCCCACAAGACGCCAGCGGATATTGACACTGCCAATGATTGCCACAGCCAATGACCCTCTTGGGCGGCAACCGGGGGAGCGGCTGTGGCCTGAGTGGTACACCCAAGAGATGGTCATTGACGCCCAACGGGACGACTACAAGTGGAAGACCCTGTACCAGCAGGAGCCGCCGGCTGATGAGGGGAGCTGGGTCAGTACTGAGGAGGTGCAATTCCGTGAGTCACCAATCAACCCCTCCACCACATATGGCATGTCAGACTTGGCTCTGTCAGTCAATACAGGGGACTACACTGTACACATCGTTGTGGCAGTTGACGCTGACGGAGACTGGGACATCCTTGAGGCTAGGCGGGCACGAACAGATCCTGACTCGTCCGCCACCACGCTCGTGGCCCTTTGCCAGGCCCATCGACCTCAAGAATGGTTGATTGACGATGACAACGCCTCAAAAGTGTTCGGGCCGCTGGTGGCGACGAAGGCGCGGCAAGTTGGTACCAATGTACCTTGGAAGCCCATGCCGATGCGGGGGCAGGACAAGGAGACCCGCGCTGCCCCGCTGCGTGGTCAGTTCAAAAGACGCAAGGTGTATATGCCCCCCAACGCTCCCTGGACTTCATGGCTCACCAAGGAGCTGCTGCAATTCCCGAACGCACTGGGCCAGGGAGTGGATGACGGCGTTGATGCCCTCGGCCTGATGGGTCGCCGCCTGCTCCAGATCTCCCGCCCACAACTAACCGTGGTAAAGTCCCTCCCCACCACTGCTGATATGACCCTCGATGAGTTGTTCGAGGATATGCCCAAAGTTTCCAATGTGAGGTTGTAATGTCAACTGAATCCGCATACGCATCATCCCGCATCAAGTCTGTCGAAGAGGCAGACAAGACCCTTGACTCCCGCTATCGCCGTTGGAACGACGAGATCACCATGGCGGAAAAGGAATTTGACAACTTCCGCAAGCAGGGGCGCACAACTGTTCGGCGTTACAAGGACGAGCGGGACTCGGTTGATGGCAGCGAGCGCAAGTTCAACATCTTCACCGCCAACGTCAGCATCCTGGAAGCCTCGCTGTACGCCAAGATTCCCAAGGTGAGTGTCAGCCGGCGCTTTGGACAGTCGATGGACGACCCCGCCCGCGTGGCCGGCCTGATGCTCCAGAACGCCATCATGCAGGACATTGACGAGCCGGAATGCGACTTCGATCAAGTCATGAAGGATGCCGTGCAGGACCGCCTGGTGCCCGGCCTGGGCGTTGCGTGGCTGCGCCTGGAGACAGACACCGAGGAGGAGACACTGGAGGAACAGTGGGACGACCTCAGTGGCGAACTGATCCAAGAGGCTGCCACATTCGAGCGCGTGAAGCGGCAAGAGGTCATGATCGAGCACGTGTTCTGGGAGGACTTCCTGTACTCCCCTTGCCGGACGTGGAAAGAGCGCCGTTGGGTGGCTCGCCGGGTCTATATGGACAGGGATGCCCTGGAAAAACGGTTCCCCGAGGCAGGCGATCAAATCCCGCTGGACTTCAACCCGCGCAGCACCATGTCGGGTGGTCAGTCCAATGAGCCAAAGAACGACATCCTCCAGAAAGCCATGATCTATGAGATCTGGGATCGCCAGAAGCGCAAGGTCATCTGGATCTCAAAAGCCTGGCCGGAAATCCTCGATGAAGTGGATGACCCGCTCAAGCTGGAGGATTTCGAGCCATGTCCCAAGCCGCTGTTCGCCCTGACGACCACCTCGAACTGTATCCCCACCAACGATTTCGTCATCTTCCAGGACCAGTACAACGAACTGGACCTGGTGAACAACCGCATCTCGCTGCTGGTCCAGGCATGCAAGGTCGTCGGGGTCTATGACTCGGCTGCCACCGGCATTCAGCGCATGCTCCAGCAGGGCAGCGAGAACACCATGATCCCTGTGGATAACTGGGCGATGTTTGCCGAGAAGGGTGGTGTCAAGGGTGCTGTCGACTGGCTGCCGCTGGACACAGTCATTCAGGCTATGGAGCGGCTGCGTCAGGCCCGTGAGGACATCAAGGGGCAAATCTACGAACTCACCGGCATCAGTGACATCGTGCGGGGCAACACCAAGGCCAGCGAGACCCTCGGCGCGCAGAACCTCAAGGCACAGTTCGCCTCGATGCAGATTCAGACCCGTCAGGACCAGGTGGCACGCTTCGCGCAGGACATCCTCCGCATCAAGGGCGAGATCATCTGCCGCCACTTCGTCCCTGAACAGATTCTCAAGCTGGCCAACATGGAGTTTTACCTCGAAGGTCAGAACGCCCCACTGGTCCATGCCGCTGTCAAGCTGCTCAAGGGCGACCACGAGGAGTTCGAGTGGCGGGTGAATGTCCAGGCTGACAGCCTCGCCATGGCCGACCATGCCATCGAGAAGCAGGAGAAGGTGGAATTCACCAACGCTGTTGCCACGTTCCTCCAGTCGGCTGCGACCACCATGAAGGCGATGCCCGACACGGCACCCATCCTGTTCGAGACTCTCAAATTCGCCATCAGCGGCTTCCGGGGCAGTCAGGAACTGGAGGGCGTCATCGATCAGAACCTTCAACAGATCATGCAGAAGATTCAGAACCCGCCCCCGCCCCCGCCTGACCCGGCTGTTGAGAAGGCGAAGATGGACATGCAAATGGCGCAACAGACGCACCAACTGGACATGCAGGCGAAACAGGCCGACATGCAGATGGCGCGTGAGAAGATGCAGATGGACACGCAAATGAAGCAGCAGGAGCTTGCCTTCAAGCAAGCCATGCACCAGATGGATTTGGATCAAGCGGAAGTAATCAACCATCAGAAGATGGTGCAGGACCGGGAGAAGTTCGACCAGCAGATTGCCCAGGACAGCGCCAAGGGCATGATCGAGATCACCAAGGCGGCGCGTGAAGATAAGGAGAAATCGGAATGAGCATCTGGCAAGACGTGAGCTACAAGCACAAGTCGGGGGTGTGGGAGCGGAACCTCCACACAGGCGAGGAGCGGCGGGTGGATAAGCCGATGGCGGTTCTCCCCGAGGAGGCAATTGTTCCCCTTGAGGAGCACGTGGTCATCAAGCCCAAGCCGGCCCCCAAGAAGAACTGGAAGAACAATGCCGCGTAGGTCGTTCGTCCAAATCAACGGCAAGCTCTATGAAAGGGGCGTGGATGTTATTCCCGAAGAAGAAACCAGTCGTCAGGCCGGTCCGCGTGTCATGGCCGACCTCCCGGACTTTGTATCGCCGATTGATGGCAAGGTCTATTCTGGTCGTGCTGGCATGCGCGATCATTGCGCTCGCCACGATGTGGTTCCTACGCGAGACCTTGCAGGGCTACCAGTAGGTCCGCAGCAAATTCAACCTGACCGGAACGCTATCCGGCAGGAACTCAAAAAACTGTACTACAAATAAAAGGAAAATGTCATGGATGATCTGCGCTCTGCCCTAGAATCGGCTGTCGAGGAACACTCGGAACCTGAGACCCCCTCTGCTCCGGTCGAGACTGTTGCCGCCCCTGAAACTGCCTCTCCTGCTCCCTCTCAGGATGACGGCGGTGCAGAGGCACCCACCGAAACGACGGCGGAGCGCGGATCACCAGACGCTCACAAGTCCATCGAGGAGGTTGCCAATGAACCCGTTGTGGATAAGCCAGCAGACAAGCCTGGCCCTGACCCTCGCGTTGATCGCGCCCCCCAGTCCTGGAAGGGTGACGCCAAGCGGGTCTGGGCTGAACTCCCCCTCAACGTCAGACAAGAAGTCATCCGGCGCGAGCGCGACACCACCAAAATCCTCCAGGAGTCTGCCGAAATAAGGCAGCGGGGGGATGCTGTACGGGACGTGCTAACCCCCCACATGGACCGCATCAACGCCATGTACCAGGGCAACCCGATCACGGCCATCAACAACCTGCTCGGCGTTGAGCGGGTGCTGGTCAGTGGCGACCCGGCGGCGAAGGTCAATCTGGTTGCCAACATGATCAAGCACTTTGGCATCGACCTCGTGTCGTTGGACCGGGCGCTGGTCGGTCAGCCGATGACCCCGGAGGTGGAGCAACAGTCAAGCATCGAGAAGATGCTGGAGCAGAAGCTCGCCCCCTTCCAACAGTTCATCCAGAGCCAACAGCAACGGGAGCAAGAGCAGCGGGTCAAGCAAGAGCAGGAGGTTGCTCACACAGTCGAGTCCATGGCTTCTGATCCCAACTTCCCCTACTTCAGCGAAGTCAGATCTGATATGGCCGATTTAATCGACCTCGCAGCGAAAAAAGGGCTTTACTTATCATTAGAGCAGGCGTATAATAAGGCTGTAAGGATTAATGACGACACCTACCAGGCGTCGTCGGGACGTGAATCCTCACAGGCAGCTACCCAAGCCGCCCTGCAAGCCCACCAAGCGGCGCAACGCGCCAAAGGAGCCGCAGTCTCAGTGAGCGGTTCGCCCTCGATGCCCGGTGGCAACTCAGGAAATCCAAGTGATCTGCGCGGAACCATCGCCGGACTTTTGGGTGAGACAGGGAACAGGATATGAGCGACTACGTTAGCATGATAGTCAAGCAAATCCTCGGCCCCGGTCATGTGACCGAGGACGCGAACCCCACACCCAAAGCGTTCAGGGGAATTCCTATGCCAGTTGGAGGTGTCCCGCCTGCGACACCCGCCGGAACCAGAGTGTTCACCGGAAGTCCCGCAAGCACTATCCCTCAACCCAAATAGGAGATTCAAATGGCCTTCGCCAATCCCTCGATCAGTGATGTCATCGCGACCACGATCCAGAACCGTTCCGGCATCATTGCCGACAACGTGACCAAGAACAACGCTCTGCTCTCCCGCCTGAAGCAGCGTGGCAACATCAAGAAGTTCTCCGGCGGTAACGTCATCCTCCAAGAACTGTCGTTCGCCGAGAACGCCAACGCTGGCTACTACAGCGGCTACGAGACCCTGCCGGTCGCCGCGCAGGATGTCATCTCCGCTGCCCAGTACGACATCAAGCAGGCTGCCTGCCCCGTCACCATCAGTGGCTTGGAGCAACTCCAGAACGCTGGCAAGGAACAGATCATCGACCTGCTGGAAGGCCGCATCGCTGTCGCCGAATCCACCATGGCCAACCTGATCTCGTCCGGCCTGTACTCGGATGGCACCGGCTTCGGCGGCAAGGAAATCACTGGCCTGAACCTGCAAGTGCCGATCAACCCCGCTACCGGCTCACCGGGCGGCATCGACCGTGGCACGTGGAACTTCTGGCGCTCCAAGTTCTTCGACTTCACCACCGATGGTGGCGCTGTCGTGTCGTCCTCGAACATCCAGACGTACATGAACAAGCTCTGGGCACAGTTGGTTCGCGGCAATGACCGTCCTGACCTGGTGATCGTTGACAGCGTCCTGTGGGGCTTCTACATGAACTCCCTGCAAGCCATCCAGCGTTTCACCTCCAGCGAGTCGGCCACTCTTGGCTTCGTCACCACGAAGTTCATGGACGCTGACGTGGTGCTCGACGGCGGTATCGGCGGGTTCTGCCCGGCGAACACCGGCTTCATGCTGAACACCAAGTACCTGTTCTATCGCCCGCACGCTCAACGCGACATGGTGGCGCTGTCTCCGGGCAAGCGTTACTCGGTCAACCAGGACGCCGAAGTGCAAATCCTGGCTTGGGCTGGCAACCTGACGGCTTCCGGTCTGCAATTCCAAGGCCGCATGAGCGACTAAGGCTTTGGTCTCCCCCGTTACCTTCCTGTGTGGTTGGTGTTCGGGCGGGGGAGACCATCTTCTCTTGAAAGGAGAACAGCATGGCAGGAGTAGCAGGAGCAGTAATCGGCCTTGCATCGGGCGCACAAGCCAACCTCGCGGGGGCGCAAGCCTTGCTCGATGCTGGCACGGTCGGTCGTGGTTGCACGACTAACTTCATCGGGTTCGGTCTGGGCAAGACCTCGCAGGAACCGCTGCCGGAGGACTTCAACGCCACGGATGATACCGTGACGCTGGCGATCACGGGCGGTGCGGACTACGAGCCGACCTACACGGCCATCCCAGGTAACACGACGGCTGAAACGCTGTCGTGGGTTGATACGACGCCCCCGTAATGCTGCCGGGACTTCGCACCGCGCAAGGGGTGCTATACGTCACCACAGTCGCCCCTGTCGCGAGTGATCCTCGCGTTGGGGGCGTAGCTGTGACTGCCGCTGGCTCCATCCGGGCAGCCGTGAATGGAATCCCACAAGCATTCGCTAACGCACATGGAGTGCGGAACAATGGTGCGCTGTGTGTCAATACCGCAGGCACACAGGTTAGCAACCACGTGAATGGCCTGCCGGTCAATTCTGTGGGGCAGCTTGTTTGCCAGTTGAACCAGACCCCCGCACCGTCTGACCCGTATGTTGGTGGCATCCGTGTGGGGCCGCTTGGAGGGGTGTACATCACAGACGCCGCCCCCACGCCCCCTTTTAGCTTTTCCACTGGTTTCAATGACGGGTACTTCTGATGGCTCGCAAATCAATCGTTGAACTGATCGCTCAGGCGACTGCCGACTTCCCCGACAACGTGACCGGGCTGATCACGCCCGCCAAGCTGCGGACGTGGGCCATCGACTTCCTGAATGCAATCGCCCCGGCCTACGGGTATCTGACCCTCACCGGCCCGCTGACGCAGACGTTCGGCCTGTCCCCGGCGCTGGTCGTGTTCCAGGCAGCGTTTAACAGCGACCCGTCCCAGACGACTGCGGCTGTCCCGGCCTCGACTGTGATCAAGGTGGAGCGCGGCAACGTTACTGTCAACTTCACGATGGACTTCGAGGCAACCAATGGGCGCTTCATCTCCTTCCAACTGTTCAAGGATGGGGCTGCGACCGGCTGGCGCACTACGGGCAACGGGGCTGGCGCGGGCAACCCTGTGGGTGTCGCCCTGACCGCTGTCGACTACTCCTCCACCCCCGGTGCGGTCTATGATATTCGCGCCACGGCTGAGATTGCTGGAGTCAGCACCGTCATGAGCAACGGGGCACTGGTCGTTCAGGTCGATCCGGTCCGCAACTTCACGTAAGGAACAGTCATGATTAGCAGAAACAGTTGGGGACCGGGCGGCATGCAATGGTTCAATGGTGAGCCTTTGACAAAGGGGAAGCGGCTTGGGCTTGGAGACCCCAACTGGTTGTCAGGGGGTCAGCCGAATGAAAGCTACCAGCCAACGGTTACTCCGGGCATCAACACTCCGCCGCCGATGCCTGGTCCTGCTCCCACGCAACAGACCGCGCCCGCGCCGGCAGCAACGCCTGTCGCCACGCCCGACCAGTCGCCGTCCCTGAACCAGACCATCACGCAGGCGATGCAACCGACCAATAGTGCTGTGGGTCAGAACCCGGCTCCACTTTCCGGCTTTCCGGGACAGTTGCCACAGCAAGCCGGCCTCACGCAGCCTCAACAGTCGCAGTCGCAGTACGGGTTCCAACCGCAACAGACCCAGACAGTGCTTGATACGCTCCGTCAGGGGGCACAAATTCAGTAACGGGCTGGCATGCCCCGTTTCCCTGCATTGCCAACTACAAGGAGAATAGCCATGAACCAAATGATGCAAGGTGGTCTGCCCACCTACGATGACGCCGCGAACCTCGCCAACCAGGCACGGTTCGCAATGGACCACAAGCTGTACGTCCAGTTCTACATCCGTCCCGTGATGAACAACTTTCGCTCAAGTGAGGAAGGTCGCCCCATCTACGAGGAACAGGAGTACATTCGCATCATCGTTCCTGGCGACTCCAAGACGACTGTCGATTGCCCGGTGGATGACATCTTCCGCATGCGGTTCGAGAAGCAGTACAGCAAGTTCAAGAAGGGGCTGGAGCAGGCTGTCGACGGCACCCCGCTGGAGATGTGGCCCCAGATGACTGTTGGTCTCTGCGCCGAACTCAAGGCCATGAATGTCTCGACCGTGGAACAGTTGGCTTCCCTCGACGACGGCAAGGCCCAGAAGATCATGGGCAGCTATGACCTCCGGCGCAAGGCCCAGGCGTTCCTCGATGCCGCGCAGGGCGAAGCCGCCAACAACAAGATGGTGGCCGAACTGACCAAGCGCGACGACGAAATCACCCTGCTCAAAAACCAGATGGCAGAACTGATGAAGTCTGCGGCATCCGCAAAAGCAACCGCGAAGGCATAACCCATGCAAGGTAACGCGCTCCAGATCGCACAACAGGCAGCAATGGAACTGGGCCTTCCGGCTCCGACTGAGCTTGTTACCTCCAAAGAGCAGACCAGCATTCAGTTGCTCGGTCTGCTCAACGCTGCTGGCAACGAACTGCTCAACGCCTTCGAGTGGCAGTTCCTCAACAAGACGTTCATCCTGACGACCGAGGCGGACAAGGGCAAATACCCGATCCCTGCCGACGTGTCGCGGATCATCAATCAAACCTTGTGGGACTACGGCAACCGTCGTCCTGCATACGGCCCTGTCAGCTCACAAGGCTGGCAGGTGCTGACCAATGCCCTGATCTCTGTTGGCCCGTTCGCCCGCTACCGGGTGGTGGACAACAGCATCGAAATCCTGCCGGTGCCCAAGAACCCCGGCCACGTGTTCGACTACCAGTACATCAGCAACGGGTGGGTGCAGACCTTCCTCGACCCGGCTATCTTTGGCCCGTTCATCACCAACGACAAGGACACCATCCTGTACGACTTCTGGCTGACGGTCAAGCTGCTCAAGCTCAAGATGTGGCAAGCTAAGGGGTTGGAGACCACGAACCTGGTGGCCGACTTCGCCCGCACGTTCGATGCCCTCACCGGCATGGATCATGGCGCTCCGGTGCTCGGCCTGGCCAACTCGTTCAAGACCCCGTGGCTGACCATGTACAACGTGCCAGACGGCAACTGGAACACAGGCGCTCTCTGATGCCGCGTCCCCCGACCCGTCCCGCCATGCGCCAGATCAGCGGCAGCACGACAGTCCCGGCCCCAACCGGCGGGCTGAATGCTATCTCGCCCATCTCCAACATGGCCGAGACCGACGCGATCATCATGCGGAACTTCTTCCCTGAGCCGTTTGGCTGCCGGGTGAGGAAGGGCTACAAGCAACACGCCACCGGGCTGGATGGCGCGGTTGCCTCGATCCTGACCTATCTCAGTCAGACCGGCACCAACATCATCTTCGCTGTCGACCAGTCCAAGGTGTACGACGTGACGGCACCGGGCGATTACTCGGCAGCAATAGAGGTCTGCGACTCCACAAACCCATGGTGGCAGCACACCAACTTCGCCACCCCGTCCGGCACCCACATGATTGCCTTCAACGGGGCAGATGACGGTATCCTCTGGTCCTCGGATGGGCTGCACCGGCTGGTGGCTGGCGACGGCACGACTGCCGACACGTGGAAGAACATCGACCCCAAGAAGCTCGTCGTGCCGGTCATTCACCAGCGCCGGCTGTGGGCGGTCGAGACTGCAAGCACAAAGGCGTGGTATCTCCCCGCCGAACAGGTTTGGGGCGATGCCAAGTTCTTTGACTTCGGCCCCGTTTTCTCTCGTGGCGGCTTCCTCCAGACGCTTGTGGTCTACACCCAGGACAGCGGTTACGGCCCAGATGACTATCTGGTGGCCATCTCGTCGGCTGGCGAGTGCGCCATCTACAAGGGCACCGATCCCGACAGCCTTGAGACATGGGGCTTGGTCGGCATCTTCTACATCGGCTCCACCTTCACCCGCCGTTGTGCTGTCCGCTTCGGCGGTGACGTTGCCATCCTGACCCAGTACGGCCTCATCACAGTTGGCTCCATCGCCAAGCCGACCGAGTACAGCGTGCTCGACAACGCCCTGTCGCAGAAAGTCCAGTACCTCATCAGTGAGGTCATCAGCGAGGGCAGCTACCGCTCAGGCTGGTCGCTCGTGTTCCACCCCGGCATCAACATGATGCTCATCAACGTCCCCGGCGTCGTGCCGAGTCAGACGTTCCAGCTTGCCTACAACACGCTGACGAAGGCATGGAGCATCTTTGAGGGGCAGGTTGCATATACCTGGTACTCGGTGTTCGACTCCCTCCTGTTCGGGGGCGAGAACACGCTGTACCGCGCTTGGGAAGGCAACCTGGACAACGTGCCGCTGGACGGTGAAGGGGGAGACCTCATCACCGCCCAGGTGCAACAGGCGTTCAGCTACTTCAAGCTGCCGGGCGAACTCAAGCACTACAAGATGTTCCGCCCCACGTTCTTGTACGCGGGCAAGTTCGACTTCCAGGCCGGGGCGAACATGAACTTCGACTTCGCCACCCTGCCCCCGCCCGCCAGTTTCAGCTTGGCCAACTTCGGTGTGTGGAACGAGTCCCTGTGGGGAGATGATGTGTGGGCTGGCGGTTCGCAGAGCGACAAGCAATGGATCAGCATCATCGGCATCGGCTACGCTGCCGCCATTCGTATGATCGTCAAGACCGGCAGCGACCTGACCTGGGTCAGCACCGACTGGCTCATGGAGAAGGGAGGCGTGGTATGAACGATCTTACTACATTTGCTAATCTACTCCCCGCCCTGCCGGAAGGCATAAACCTAGCCAGCCGCGAAGGCATCATGGCTATGGAGCATGCGCTCTGTGCGGTGTTTGAACCGGGCGAGAACGAGGACGTGTTCCCCCTCACCCACCGCTTTGCTGACAACGTGTATGCTCGGGAGATTCTGCTCCCCGCCGGCACAATCGTCATCGGCAAGATTCACCGTTACGGGCATCTGAACATCATCACCAAAGGCCATGTGTCGGTGCTGACTGAGGATGGAGTTGAGGAGCTACGCGCCCCACTTACGTTCATCAGCAAGCCCGGCACGAAGCGGGTGGTGTATGCCCACGAAGATACCGTCTGGACCACCATTCACGGCACCCGCCATACTGACGTGAAAAAGGTTGAGGACGACATTATCTGCAAGACGTTCGCTGAATACGACCGCTTGCTGCAACTTGAGGAGAAACCATAATGGCATGGGCAGCAATCGGCGGGGCAGTAATCGGCACAGCAGGCTCGATTTATTCGGCCAACCAACAGAAGAAGGCAGCCAAGAACGCGGCGAACCAACCATCTGCCGGCGAAGCGGCTCAGGCTGCCAATCAACAGTCGTGGACTGACATCGACCGGGTGAATGCGCTCAACCGCGAGAACGCCCTGTGGACGCAGCAGCAGAACATGGCTGCTCAAGACAAAAACATGATCGACTCCAGCAACCAGTGGGGTTCGACCAGCCGTGAGCGCGACCCGGTTACTGGTGAGTTGAAACAGACCTCCTCGCTGGCAGGCCCGTGGAAAGACATTGCTGACCAGGGTGCGACGCAGTATGGTCAGATGCAGGGTGCCCTCGGCAGCGGCTTCAACGTCAACAGCGACTACATGAACGCCCTCCGCGCCCAACTGCAACCGGGCTATGACCAGATGGCTGCCGCCCAACGCAATCGGGCTGCTGCCATGGGAACCGGCTTCAACTCCGGGGCGGCGA
>Ga0209392_1000030_pt1 | contig 29564 bp, 39 predicted proteins | sample PPLLak3cmMay2015_FD_187252 | JGI IMG/M metagenome (GOLD analysis project Ga0209392, IMG submission 187252) | Freshwater sediment microbial communities from Prairie Pothole Lake near Jamestown, North Dakota, USA - PPLs Lake P7 Core (1) Depth... | ecosystem: Environmental > Aquatic > Freshwater >...
GCACTCGGGTCCACCCACAGTTCCAGATCGGGGTCGTCGGGCAGCGACGGCTGGATGATGACCTCATCCTTGCCGTCCCCACCACCGGTCACGGTGGGGACGAACAGCAGCCCGTCACCACCGAGCACCGCCATGTTGTCCGGGTCGGTGGACACCGCCGTCGGCCCGGGAACGCCCTGTGTTCCCTGCACACCCTGCTGGCCCTGCACACCCTGCGGGCCCTGTGGCCCGGTCGGCCCGGTGGCCCCGGTCAGCCCGGTCGCACCCGTGGGGCCGGTGGCCCCGGTCAGCCCCGTCGGCCCTGTCCGCCCAGTCGGGCCGGTGGCACCAACCGCTCCCGCCGCACCCGTGGGGCCGGTCACGCCTGCGGCCCCCGTTGGCCCAGCCGCACCCTGCGGGCCAGAGGCGCCGGTCGGACCTGTGGCGCCAGCCGCCCCCGACGCACCTGTCGGGCCAGTCGCGCCAACCGTCCCGGCGGCACCGGTCGGGCCGGACGGGCCACGGATCAGCCCGGCGTCGCTCCACGCGCTCCCGGTCCACACCCACAGGTGGCCGGTGTCGTTCGTGATGTACCCATCGCCTGCCGTGTTCCCAGTCGGCGGCAGGTTCGCCGACGACGCGACCGAACCCTTGATGCTGACCGACGTACCCGCCGCACCCGTCGCACCGGTCGGCCCCGTCGGACCCCCCGACCCTGTGGGGCCGGACACCCCCGTCGGCCCCGTGGACCCGGTGGGTCCGATCAAGCCCTGCGGCCCGGTCGGACCAGAGGCACCCGTCGGGCCGGACGCACCGGTCGGGCCAGCGTTGCCCTGCACACCCTGCGCACCGGTCGGGCCGGACGCGCCGGTCGGACCCTGCACCCCAGTCGGACCAGCGACACCGGCGGCACCGGTCGGACCCTGAGCCCCCGACGGACCGGTCGGGCCGAGCACACCCTGCTGGCCCTGCACACCCTGCACACCCTGCGGCCCCGTTGGGCCGTCGAGTCCCCGGTCGCCCCGGTCACCCTTGTCACCCTTCGGGCCGACCGGACCCTGCCAGCCCTGCAACCCCTGCTGCCCCGTCGGACCCGTGGGCCCCAACGGCCCCGCCTCACCCGTCGGACCCGTCGGACCACCGAACGGACCCGTCGGACCGACCGGGCCACACGGACCAGTCGGACCCGTCGGGCCGAGGTCGCCCTTCGCCCCATCCGGGCCGATCGGCCCGGGAGGACCAGCGGTGAACGCCGGGCTGTAGCAGTCCTCAACCGACGCCGGGCGCGGGATGTTGCCGGGGTTCCTGCTCGTCATGGTTCCTCCTGACGCTCATGGTAGGGGGGCGACGACGGCTACGGGGCCGGTTCCCACGCGCGCGTCACGGGGTCTTGCTCGTACACCGCGCCCTCATCGAGGACGAACACCGTGGTGCCGGGCTCCAGATCAGGAATCTCGTCCCGCGTGCGGACCGCGAGAGCACCGAGCAGCGCCACGTCCTCCACCGTGCCCGGGAGCAGGTCCACGCGCCCCTTGCGCTCCAGCCGGGCGACCCGCTTGTTGACCAACCGCATCCACGACAGGAAGTTGTCCTGCGAGTCCAGACGATTCGACTTCACAGTTCCACCACGTTCTCCGGCGCAGCCGTCGTCGTGATCGACACCTTCTCCTCGCCGCCCTCCTGCCGGACGTGGACCCGATCCAACTTGTGCCACTGGTCCACCGAGCGGCACAGGTCGTTGGACACCACCTGCACCCACGCACCGGCCACCAGTTCGTTGATGCCGTACGGGGCGTCCGGCACCAGCGTCGAGTTGTCCGGCACCCGTACCCGTACCGGCGCCGGGAACGACGCGTCCAGCGAGGACTGCGCCTGCTCCTGCCACGAACGCAAGTCCTGCGAGGTCGGCACCTCCAGCCCTGCCGCCTCGTTGTACGTCGAGATGACGTGATCGAGGTACCCGTACTTGGAGATCGCCCACGCCGGGGCCACCGCCTGCGACGCGTACCCGTTGCCGTTCGTCACGATCACCCGGGTGGCGAACTCATTGCCGTACTCCACCACCTCCATCCCCCCGGTCATGTAGTCCGCGACCAGCGGGTACGGCAGCGTCATCCACTTGAGGTGCGTGTCCCAGAAGTAGACATCCCGCCCCACCACCGTGTAGTCCATCCCACGGTCCTCGGCGTACTTGTCGAAGTCCTCCCATGTCGTCATCGACCACGCCTTCACGGCAGCCGACGTGGACGGGTCATCCGAGCCCCGCACCCAGTTGATGCGATCGTCAGCGTTCCACGGGTCGCCGTACTTGGCGAACGTCTGGTCCTTGAGCAGCCAGTTCATCACCCACCCGCACTTGGCGATGTTCGGGAACGCCTTGTTGTACGCCTTCTCCAGCGCCGTGTTCTTCGCCACCCACAGGATGTCGTTCGCGTAGATCGTCACCGAGTCGGCGGCGAACTCCGGGCGGACCACCGGCCCCTCCCACACCTTGTCCCCGTTGCGGTACAGGTGCAGTTCGTGGTGCCCGGCCAGCAGTCCGCCGAGTTCCCCGCAGCAGCCCGCACCCGCACCGACCCGGACGTACGCCTGCGAGATGTCGTCGCGGGTCCGCTCCCAGTCCACGAACTCCAGCCGGTCCAACTCGTACAGGATCGTGTTGCCACCACGGGCCACGATGAACGCCTGATGCTCCCCACAGCCGAGCATCAGGGGCTCACCCGACCCATCATCGTCACATCCACCGCCAGCGGGTCGGTACCCAGCGCCCGGTCCACCGCCAGCACGTACTCACCCTTCGGCAGGTCACGCGGCCACCGGGCCGGGCCACCGGACGGGTCCGTCACGAACGTGTCGTTGCGGCGGCTGACCCCGTTCGACTCGGTGGTCACCATCCGCGCCCGCAGATCGAGGGTGACTTTCCCACCGGTGGGAAATCCCTCCATCCACCACTGGCCGACGATCGCACCCGAAGCGTCCGAGAGGGTCAGGCGCACTGACGGGACGAACACGTCAGAGGCGACCCGGATGATCGGGGACACCGACGTGCCGAACTCCGGCGCCGGGACCGTGACCTGCTGCCGCTCCCACACCGTGCGCGGCAGGAACCGGGGCTGCGGGGACAACGACGGCGGGCGGACCGGGGCGGCGGCGACGGCGAACGCGTCCGACAACTGCATCGCGCTGTCGGGCTGCGGGTCCTCCCACATCAGCGCCTCCGGCTCCGCAGCCGCGTACGCGGGCACGAACGAGTAGATGTACGGGTCCGTCACCGTGATGACGAACTCCACCTCAGCCATCGCGCCGCGCCCGTCCATCTCCCGGCGGCGCAGCACCGTCGGCCCCGAGGTGATCCGCGACCCGAAGAACAGCCGCAGCCGACGCTGGATGCACTGGTCGATGCACTCCGGGTCCTCGCAGTCGGTCTGCGTCACGTTCGGGCAGCAGTCATACATCTCGGTCGTCACCGAGTCGCAGGTCGAGCCCGCGTCGATCGAGCGCAACCACTCCAGCCCGAAGCCCAACGCACAGTCCGACGCCGCGACCGCGATGGCCCGCACCGTCAGCGAGCGCACCGTGTACCGCAGCGCCCCGAAGTGACCACCGCCCGAAGCCCCGGACAGCACCTCGATCCGGCGCGTCGAGTCGTCGGCGTTCGACACCGAAATGCCCATCAGGCCGAAGAACTCAGCCGCGTCCATGCTGCCGTCCCACCACGGCGGCGGGTCAAGGCGATTGGCGTCCAGCAGCGGCGTCTCGTACTCGCCGCCCAGCCCGGCGACGACACTGGAGCACGCCGAGCAGCCGCGCACCCACGACAGGCCACCGGCAGCCGCGTACGCCGCAGCCCGGTGCGTGTTGACGACCTCGATGCCGTCCATCGCCAGATAGCCCTCGTACACGACGCCTCCTACCCGGCCATCGCGGCCATGCGGTTCATCACCTGTGACGCGACCACCCTGCTATCCATCCCCGGCGTCGTGATGTTCCAGTTGTTCACGACCATCGACCCGGTTGGGCCCACCTGAGCATCCATCGACCGACCCCACGAGCCCCCGCCGCCGCCGCCCGGGGCACTACCGCCCGCGATGCGACCGATAACCGGGATGCGCTTGATCCACTCGATCAGCCGCTTCACCTGCTCGATCACGAACCCGATCGACGTCTTGAGGGCGTTGAACCCGATCTTGACCGGGGTCAGTGCAGCGGAGATACCGGCCAGCGCCCACCGACCGATCGTGAACATCACCTTGAATGTGGCGATGATGGCCCGGATCACGTCGAGAAGGAACAGGAAGAATCCCCGGTTCGTGTCATTGTTCAGCGACGCAAACAGGTTCGACACGTCCTTTATCACCTGCCAAAGGGCCTTGGCGACGACCTTCGCGTCATTGAACCATTGCTCCAACTTGCCATTCTCGGACACCTCGTTGATCCAGTCCCGGAACTTCCCAATCTCGTCCAGCAGGAATCCGAACAGGTCCTCAGCGGCGCCCTTCGTCGCGTCGGCGGTGAACAGGTCGAACAGGGCCAGCCCCAACTCCTTGATGACATCCCACACCTGCTTGCCGATGTTGTAGGCGTCGGTGAAGAAATCGACGATGGCCTGACGCCCACTCTCCGTCTCAGTCCACTTGCGGAAGTTCTCCGCGACCGTGGCCAACCCGCCGGTGAACCGCTCCACCAGCGGGGAGATTGCGGCGAAGAAGTTGGTGAATCCGGCGAACAGGTTGGTGGCGATCGAGCCGACATCGCGGATGATCGTGGCGCTCAGTTCCCACATCTTGTTGAACGACGCAATGAACTTCGTGTTCTCTCCGAGCGCCAAGAACCCATCAACCGCATCGCCGACCGCACCCGCGACCAGCACAAGCCCGTTCTTGACCGCATTTATCAGCGGCGCGGCCTTGCCGAGCGAATCGGCCATTCCCTCAAACAGGGCCTCCCCGGCCAACTTCTTGAGGTTCTTGAACTGCTCCACCAGCGGCTTCATCGCGGCGACAGCCGAGCGCGCGTTCGGCCCCAACTTGGCCAGTTCCTCGTTGTACGCAGCCCACGCCTCAGCACGCTTCTTCGGGTCCGTCTCGTTGACCGCAGTCCACAACTTCCCGATCGCCTTGGTCGCGTCGATCGCCCCGATCGCAGCCCCGACGAACCCCACGCCGAGAGCGCCGAGGATCGGTACCAGCAGGACCACGTTGGACAGCGCGTAGAACAGGGCCGACCCCAGTGCCACCACCCCGGCGGTCAGCGTGCTGACGAGGATGGAGATGCTGGACAGCAGCCCTTGGAGGATGGCCAGTGCGGCGGCGATGGCAGCGATGGCAGCAGGCCCGCCGCTGCCGAACTTGGTCAGCACCTTGCCCACTGCGGCGAACGCTGTGCCGAACTGCCCGATCTGCCCACCGGCGGACATCATCTTCACGCCGAGGTCGGTGAACGAGTCACCCACCTTGGCCATCAACTTCGGGATGACAGAGCCCACCTTGAACGCCGTTCCCAGCATCCCGGCGAGGATGTTGGTCAGGGTGTCGTACCAGCCGCCGGTGCCCGTCCTGCGCAGCCGGGCCTGCACCCTCCCAATCTGCTTGCCGAGTATGGTGATGTTCCGCCACGAGTTGCGCCACGACCTGTCGTAGTCGCGCCAGAACGCCTTGTTCTCCTTGTCGAGAGTCGTGTACGTCTCCTTGATGAGCCGTTCCGTCTCGTCCATCTGCGCGTTGAGCGCCTTGATCCGCTCACTGCGCTCGAAATCGGCCAGCGACTTGATCCGCCTGCGTTCCTCCTGCGCCTCCTGCTCGCGCAGCACCCCGAGACGTTTGATCGCGGCACGCTGCTCCTCCTCTGCGGCGCGCAGAGCCTCCGGCATCGCCTTCTTCAAGTACGCGGCGAGTTCCCGGGCGGGGACCTCCATCCGCTCGGCTAGGTCCGCGATCTCCGCAGCAGAGATCACGTCGCCGATGTTGATGGGGAAGTCGATCTTGTCGGTCGCTGAACCGATCGTCTTGGCCAGATCACGAGCCCACGACTTCATGCGCCTGTCGAGTGCGTCGAACGCGCGCATCTTGTTGAACTTCTTGGACAGGTCGTTGTCGAACTTTGTGCCGAACGAACGCGCCGCCGTGGTGCCAGCCTTGCCGTAGTCGCGCTCAAGTTCGCCCTTGATGCCAGAGGTGTCCGAGACGACACGGACGTACATGGCACCGACTGAGTCGTACATGGGCACACCTCCGGGATCAGGCTAGCCCTTCGCAGGCGGGGTGACCCCGAATGCACCCGCGAAGGCGGCGAACGAATCCATCTCGTCGGCCACGGTGGCCTGAGTCGGAACCCGACCGGGGATCGGGGCACTCAACTGGTACAGCCACTTGTCCCGCTCCTGCGGGTCGATCCTTGGTAGGCACCACGCGTAGATCGCGTTCAGGAACCGATCCACGCGCAGACCCATCAGGTCGTGGCCCGCGAGCGCGGCTTCGCCGTCGATCTCGACCCAGCGGTCCGCCGCGATGAGGAGGAGACGGACGGCGACTTGGTAGGGCGGGCGGACCACTCCTCGACAAGGCCCTCCACGATGTCGTTCACGGTGTCGAAGTCGAACGGGTCGTTGCGGTCCATCAGCCGCTTGCGGTACATGGCCTGCGCGTCCTCATCGAGGATGCCGTCGAGGAAGTCGATGATGGCGGCCATCGACTCGGACACGTCCCGGCTGTCGGCCTGCGCGGCGATCAGCATGGCCATCTGGCCGGGCGATGGTGGGTACGCGGTGAACGTCTCGCCGTCGATGGCGAACTCGATCGGTTGCGCGTCCTCGACGAACGTGGGCGCGGATGCTCGCGCTGCTGTCTTGAACTCCCTCAAGGTGGACCTCCTGTGTTGGACCTTGGTGTGGCGAGCCTACCGTTTCCCACGGTGGGAAACAGCGCCCGGTACTACGTGTACCGCATCCCGCTGAACCGGGTGTCGGCGATGAGGAAGTCCACCTGATACTTCTCGGTGCTCCACTTCCACGAGTCCAGCAGGACGTACTTGCCGTCCCGCCCGCTTGTGCCCGCGTACCAGCGCACGATGCCGGAGTGCGCCGTCCACCCGAACAACTCCCAGTTCCCCTTGCTGCGGAGCACGCTGTTCGATCGCAGGTCGGTGAACACGATGTGGTTGTTGCCCGGCATGGCAGGCCAGCCCGGCCAGTGCTTCGCGTAGAACGAGTCCCCGAACCGGGTGCTCCTGCGCCCGTACTCCACGTACGGGGCGTGCGGCGCGACGTTGAGCAGCGTGCGGCGCAGGATGTGGCCGTTGCTGCCCTTGCGGCTGGACTTGAACGACGCCTTGTACGTGCCGACCACACCGCCCCGGTGCGTGGCGTTCATCGGGTCGTTCACCGGCGACGTGTTGATCGCCCTCAACTTGCACCGCTTCGCCCAGTCGTTCATCTCCTTGGCCACCCCACCGGACCCGCCGGGGGTGTTGCACGCCTTGATGATGAGCGTGTCGGAGATGACGACCTTCACCGATGACCTAGCCATCGAGCAGCACCGTGACCGTCCACTCACCACCGACACAGCCGCCCTGCGGGCCCTGCGGCTCGTAGTTGCCGAGGAAGTAGTCAGGGAACCCGCAGCACGCAATGGCCCGGTGCATGGCGCCCATGTCGGCGACCGTCGCCAGCCACGACTCCTGCATCTGCTCCTCGGTGGGCAACTCCCCATCCTCGTCGGGCAGCGGGGCGCACCGCAGCGCACCGACGGTCAACTCCACCGCGAGGTACGAGTTGCACTTGGAGAACTCCCGCCCGCCGGGGAACGTGGTCGTGGCGAACACCGAGTTGACCTTCACGTACCCCATGCCACAGTTGCCGCCGGAGCACTCCCCGCAGTAGTCCCACGCGACCTGATCGCCGGGCACCGCACCGCAGAAGCACGTCGGCCCGGCGCCTTCCTCGGCCAGCGCCTTGCACAGGCACTCCACCAGCGAGGCGACTGCCACGGCCAGCCGGGTCGCGTTCGGGGTCACTGCCCACCCCACGGATCACTGGCCACATCCGGGCGGGCCTGCCACGTCGTGTACCGGTGCCCGGCGGTGACCAGATCGGGCGACCAGACACGCGGCGGCATCTTGAGCCCGTTCGGGTTGATCGACGTGAGGTACGCGTCCACCTCGCGGATGCCGGTCATCCCGTCGGGGAACATCCCGGTGCTGATGTCCATGGAGATGCCCTGCCGGGAGATCGACGTGACCGCCGACGGCAGGCGGCACTTGCCACCCGAGCACGCCTTGGAGAACTCGCACGTCAGGACCCCGGCAGCCCACAGCCCGGCGGCGTCCGGCACGATCCCGGGCACGTACCAGACCCCGAGGGTGCCCTCGTCGGAGTCCACGTCCTTGCTCATGTGCTGGCACGACGGCCAGTTCTGGCCATCGGTGCGCACGAGCCTGTTGCCGTTGTCGATCCGGTAGGCGTCCACCGGCAGGGTCACCCCATCGACCTTGACCTGCCACACCTCGGCCACCAACCCGGGCAGGACGATCTCGGACAGCGCCGAGCAGGAGCAGCCCCGCCCGCCGCACGCCGAGTTGACCCAGCAGCCCTGACAGTCGCCGGTGCGGACCACCCGGGGCCCGCTGGAGGCGCACGCGTTGCACGGCTCCGACAGGCACGGGCGGACCAGCACCGGGCAGTTGCCGACCATCCCCCCGCTCAGGACACGCAGGGTGTCCCAAGCGAGGGTGATGGACCGGCACAGCAGGTCGTCGTCCAGATCGCCCCAGTCGGGGCAACACGACATCGTGGGCGAGTACGGGACACAACTCCCGCACGCCGCGCAGAGGTCAGACATTGCCCCTCCCTCGGGGTGTCGATCAGGCGGCGACCGGCAGGGTTCCGTCGGCCAAGAACGCCGTGTACTCCACGTCGGTCAGGCACATGCCGTCCGTCGGCTCCGGCGGCGCCATCGTGGTGAACAGCACCGCGAGGTGGTCGTTGGTGTCCAGCGCCTCCGGCAACTTCGCCGGAACCCCACCGACCTCCATCGTGTTGTACGGGCCCATGCCCCACGAGTTGCCGTCGAGGGTGACCGCACCGGAGATCGTGAACGACACCGCCGCGTTCTCGATGGTGAAGTCGCCGACGACACCTGCCCGCAGGAACGGCAGCACGAGGTAGCCGAACGAGCCGGACTCGGTGGTCTGACCCTGACACCCCTCGGCGCCCGGCGACCCGGCCCACACCTCCAGCGAGAACGCGTTGTCACACGCCTTCTTCTTGGAGTTCATGCGGAAGCCGATCGGGTTGCCCTCGGCGTCGTTGATGGTGTCCTGACCGGTCATCAGCGAGTACAGGCACGGGTCCACGTTGCAGAACACCACGTCCACGTTGTAGCCCTTGAACTCCGCACATCCGGGGTCGCGGACACACGTCTGGCCGTTGGCGTTGGTGACGACCAACTCCTCCGGCTCGTTGATGTTCGCGGTCAGGGCGACGGACACGTACCCGTCGGTGACCGAGATCGCCGAGCCGTCACCTGCGAGGGGAACCCCACAGCCGTTCAACTTGGTAGCCCGCATCGTCCGACCCCGGACGAGAGGGAAACTGGTACCACCCATGCTGTGCCTCCTAGGCTTCTGCGGGGATCGTCGGCATCGCCGACTCAAACGGCTTCGCAACCTTGACCTTGGCTGCCCCGCACTCGATCAGCGGGACGTAGGTGCGCTCCGCGATGACCCGGGGCGGAACGCACTCCAACCCCACGTTCATCGACGGAGCGGACCGGACCATGACAGGGCCGCGAAGCAGGGTGATCTGGCCCGTGGCTGCGGCGTAGTTGTCCGCGTCCACGTACCCGGCGCCGTTGGCCACCGGGGTGCCCTGACAGGTCGCCAGCGTCCCGTCGAGCCCGGCGCCGATCACCTGATGGTGGCAGCCCCACACGGCAGCCACCCGGCTCATGTGGATCAGCCCGGCACCCTCGTAGTTCTCGGCCAGCCAGCCCTCCAGAAGCCCGATGGCCTCACCCGGCAGGGCACCATTGCCGGGAGCCAGATCGACGGCCATGTCAACGATGAGCGTTTCCACCCACCGCTCCACAGCCTTCTGCTCCTTGAGCGCCAGCCCGGAACGGACCCGCGACTCGTAGTGGTCCGCCGGTGCACCCATCAGTTCGCAGTCGATGCCGTCGTACACGGTGAACGGATCACCCACGACCAGAGAGGTGCCGTGGAAGTCCTTGAGCATCGGGCTGCCGTCCGGGTTGCACGGAGTCGCCGGGAACCCGGTGTCGCAGTTCCCGTCCCACAGCCCAGCCGGGGTGCAGGAGTCCGTCTCGTACTCAGCCCCGAGAAGGACATGCGGGTCGTCCACGTCGATGACGTTCGCCACGGCGAACAGCCCACCGCGTCGCGGCGCCGGTGCAGGCACCTCAACGTACTGGCGCGCCCCTGTGATGTTCGGCACTGGACCTCACCTCCTCACGGGGTGGTGGGTTCCGGGGAGGCTGGCAGGTCCAACCAGCCCCCCCGGAGTGAGTTACGCCGCTTCTGCGAGGCAGGCGACCAGATCGGACGCCGCCGTCTGGCCGGAGACGCAGATCGGGATGGTCACCTTGCAGGTGTGGGTGCACTTCTGCACGGCGAGGACGCCCTGCTCCACGAAGATGCCGGTGAAGGTGTTGGACTCCAGCCCCACGGAGTCGTACACGGCGTCCATGGAGATCACGTCCGCCGTGCCCTTGGCCCACGTACCCGCCGGGTACATGAGGACCGACACGTTGGCCGGGATGGTGACCGCGCAACCTGCGACGGCCAAGTCCTGCCAGTCGTAGACCCACTGGACCTTGATGTTGCGGGCCGAGAAGTTGGCCTCGATCTGGGCGTCGGTGACGCTGTTCCAGTCCTGCCCGTTGCGGCGGGCCACGTCCATGCGGATCAGGGACTTGAGGAACACCGGGGCGACGACCTCGATGGTCGCGTTCTCACCGAGGCGGTACTGGTACCGCATCCCGATGGCCTGCAACTCCAGCGCGTCCAGCGCGAAGGAGATCGGGTCGGTGCCGGGGACGGTGACCCCAGCCCCGGCGGCGGTGTTCATCTGGCCGATGACCCACGCGTTGACCTTGTGCGCGTGGGCGACCAGCGCGCCCTCGGTGTAGCGGCGGACCAGTTCGGGGTAGGCCGCGTTCGTGAGGATCGGGACCTTGACGCACATGCCCACCGCGTCGAGGCGGACCTCCTCGAAATCGGGGCAGGTCACCTCGCAGCAGGTCTTGCACTCGCCCGCGATGGCCTCAGCCTCGGTCTGGTGGAACCCGCAGTTCGCGTAAATCTCCGAGAAGTCCGGGCCCGGGGTGTACCGGATGCCGCCGCGCGACACGCCGAACTCGGGGAGGTCGAGGATGCCGCTGACTGTCTCCATCTGGCACATGTCGTACAGCGTCTCCGACGGGGCGCACCAGCCACCGGCGGCGACCAGCGACCCACCGGACAGGCGGGACTCGTCACCGGCGCGCTGGATCAGCGAGTAGTCGTCGTACTCGCGTCCCTGCATGAGGTTGCCGTGGTCCATGCGGATGACGGCGGCCCCGAAGCGCTGGCGGACCGGCGACGGGGCCATGCCACGGGGCAGGCCCTTGAGCCGGGCGACGAGCGCGGCACCGGCGACACCGAGGTCGTCCAACTCCTGCCCGGCGGCGAAGCCGGACACGTCGGCTGCGGCCACGAGGGCCACGACCGGCTGGATCGCTGCGGCCACGACGGGCTCGGGCGCGTTCTGGGCGGCGCGGGCAGCCGGGCTCTGGGTAGAGGCGGCGACCGGCACGGGGGTGTTCTCGGCCACGGGGGCCTCCTCGTTCTCGATGGGGGTGGGTGCCTCCTGCTCCACCTCGGCCACGGGCTCGGCCACGGGGGCCTCCTCCGCGATCTCGGTGTCCTCGGCGGTCTGCTCGGGCACGGTGGCCAGCAGTTCTGCGGCGCGCTGGGCGCGGGCCTCGGCAGCGGCCACACGGGCCTGCTGCTCGGCGCGCACGGCGCTGACGAGGGGCGCGATGCGCTCGCCCTCGGCGATGGTGTCCTCGTCGGAGTCGGCGGTGATGCCCAACTCCTTGAACGCGTCGAGTCCGGCGTTCAGGGCGGCGTTCAGTTCGTCGTCGGACAGGGCCGACAGGTTCTCAGGCAGTTCGTACTGGGCCATGGTGGCTCTCCCGGTTCTAGGAACGGCTAGGTCGCTCCTCTACTCCGAGAGGCCGCTCGCAGGGCTACTCCATGCGCGCGCTGCCGCTGACGTTACAGCACGCCGCCAGCGGTTTGCATCAACTGGCCTTCGGACGCCACGATCCGCCGGTCTTGCGCACCAGCGCGAGCGCGGCAGTGCGGGAGTCCACGACGGTCACCTTGCCATCGGCGGCGACCACCTCGTACTGCTGCTTGCCCTTGCCGCTGTTGCATCCGCACCCCATGTCAGACCTCCACCTTGTCCTTGAGCGCGGCAACGCGCAGCGCCCTCGTATCGTCCAGCAGTGCCGCCGCGCGCGCACGCCGCGTGGCCCGCGCCTCCACCTCGTCGGCCACGGCCCTCACGAAGTCGGCCACGTCGTCGGCGTCGCCGCTGTCCGGCATGACGATGCCTGCGGCGACCAGCGACTCCTGCCGGTCCCCGGACGCGGCCAGAGCCACCCGGGGGATCGGGAACCCGGGCACGTTCACGCCCAGTGCGGCGACCAGTTCCAGCGACCCGCCGATGTCGCGCCAGTCCCCGGACACCGCCCCCGCTGCGCGCAGTTCGTAGCGCTGCTGCTCCGTGGCAGTCGGGCGCATCGCCCCGGCCATCCAGATGCCGTACTCGTCCTGACCGACCCGGATGTCGGCCACAGCGGCCCCGGTGTTGTCGTAGTGGGCTGCCGCCTGCCGGGCGCTGACCCCGCGCGCGGTGCTCGCGTGGCCGGTGCCCATGGTGATCTGGCCGACGTGCACATCGGTGCCCTCGGCGGTGCGGACCACCCCGGTCATGAAGTAGGCGTAGTCCGAGGCTGAGGTCGGCGGCTCCGTGCACACCCCGGTGATCCCGATGTGGCAGGTGCCCCACTGGGCGACGTGGCCGAACACGCGACCGTCGTCGGTGATGGTCAGCGCGGTCGGCCCCTCCAACTTGGGGTCCTCGTACCACTCCGACGGTGCGCACCAACCGCCCGAGGCCACGAGGTGCAGCGCCGGGGCCGGGGTGCCGAGGGCCATCGGGTTGCCCGGCTTGCCCTTCTCGCCCGGCCAGTAGCCCAGCGCGTCGTGGTGCCACTGGGCCACCGTGCGGTTGAGGAACTGCGGGCCGATGTACTTGGCCAGATGCGCGCGCAGCCGCCGGAAGTCGCCCGGGGTGCCCCAGCCGATCTTGGCGTAGCCCTCGTGGCCGGGCTTGGTCCAGTAGTCGTGGATGCGCTTGGTGGCCACCGGGTCGGTCACCCAGCCCGGTCCGCGCTTGAACGCCTCCGTCTCGCTGGACGCGGCGACCGCCAGTGGCACGTCGGCCACGAACGGCAGCGGCACGTCCTGCCCGCCGGTCACCGGCCCGGTCGGCGAGTTGACGCTGACCCGGAACTCCTCCGGGGTGACCAGCCCAGCGGCCATCGCATCCACCTCGGGCTCCACCCACTCGCCCAGCACGACGTACGCCTCGGCGAACGCGGGGATCGCGCACAGGGTGGCGGCGCTGATCCGGCCCTTGTTGAACAGGATCGACTGCGCCTCCTCGTCCTCCACGGCCATCTCCGCACTGTCCACGTCCACGGACACCCCGCGCGCGTGGCCCTCCGCGTACAAGCCGATCACCTCGTCGGCCTCCGGCGTGTCGGCGAAGAACCCGGCCCCGCGCAGCAGGTTGCCGTCCCGCCAGATGTTGTTGATCTGCCCGACGATGACCGCGCCCTCGTGGCCCATGCCGTTCGACTTCTGCCACAGCAGCGGGATCGGCAGGTCGCGCCACTCCAGCGCGCCCGGCGCGAACCGGCGCCCGTCACCGGACGGGATGCCCTCGGGGGCGAGCACGCCGTTCCACGGCACCGGCTCCACCGACCAGTCCTCGTCCGGGTTCCCACCGTGGGAAATCGGCTCGTCCTCGTCCACGACGGGCATATCTTCCTCGACCGCGACGCTCATCGGGTACTCCTCACCCTCGTAGTCACCGTCCCAGACTGCCAGACGATCGAACCGAATCGTCTCACCCGGCTCACCCTTCGCGGGAGTGGTCGGGTATCCGAGGGTCAGGTGCGGGGTCCACTGCGGGTACTGGTCCACCGCGTCGTGTGCGGCCTTGATCGTCTCGTGGGTGAGCATGTAGTCGCGCAACCGGGTCATCGGGCCGGGGTCCAGCATGAGCACGTCGGCGTCGTCGTCGCCCAGCGGCTCCCGGCTGGTGACCGCCAACTCCTGCGGGCCCTCAGCCGCGCCGAACTCCATCGCCGCTCCCTTGACGCCGCCGAGGATGGAGCCCCACTGCTCCGGGGTGAACTCCTGCTTGCCCAGCCAGATCATCGTCATGTGCGGCTTCGGCTCACTGGAAGCGTTCCAGATCGGGTCATCCTGCGCTGGGATGGCCACGATCACCTTGCCGGTGGCCTCTGGGTCGGCGGCGGCGGTCACCGGGCCGGGGAGCACGGCGGGCGCCGCGACACACCGGCAGTTCAGCCAGCACTCCGGGTCACCCACCGGCTCACCGGGGAACGCCATCTCCTCGCCGCAGGCGATGAAAGGGACACCCCACGGCACCACCTGCCCATCGGCCTCGACATGCTTGGGCCGCACCTTCGCGTCGCGGCGGGACAGCCACATCTTGCCGCCCTCGCTCTCCGTCCCGGCGACCTTGGCCCCGTTGACGGTGGCGGTGCCCAGCCAGTCGGCGATCCGCTTGGCCTCCGACGACTCGACCACCGCCTCCAGCCCGGACCTCACCCGTCCGTAGAACCAGTCCCACGCCTTGCGCGGGGAGTCGAAGATGGCGAACGGGGACAGCCCCTCGGCCTCGTACTGGGCGAGGAACGACGCGTACAGCGGGTCGGCGATGTACTCGGCGAAGTCCTTGCCGACCAGCCCCGCCTTGAGGGCTTCGTCGATCGCACCGAACAGGTCGGCGGACACCCGGTCCATCTCCTTGAGCCGGGAGATACGGAACTCCTCGCGTGCGGTGTCGGACATGACCCCTCCTTTAGGGTTCGACCACCCCAGCGGCGATCAGCGCGGCCTCCAGCAGGTCACGGTGGTGCTTGCGCTGGTCGTTGATGATGAACCGGACGTACCCGTCGATGGCCGCACAGATGCGGGCGGTGTCCACCGGGCTGCCTGTTGCCTCAAGCACCTCAGCGGCGAACGCCCACGCGCCATCGACAGCATTCTCCGGCACCGTGTCCACGTACATGTAGCGCCAGTGCGACGGCGTGTCGGCCAACTGCGCCTTCATCGTCCCGTTGCACAGCCGGTTGCCGACCCGCTCCAGCGCCCGGTAGACCAGCGCGTCGGCGGCGGCGATCATGCCCTCCCGGGACTCCCGGTCCTTCGTGGACCGCTGGAGGTCGGGCACCCGGTTCTCCGGGTGGCCCTCCAGTGACCGGCGCGGTTGCAGCACCGGTGGGATCGTCGGCTGGGCCTCGCCCTCGACGGCCAGCGGACCGAGGTCGGCGCCGAGCAGCCGGAGCGCGGCCTGCGTCTGCTCCGGGCTGGTCGAGCCGGTGGCGATCCGGCGCAGCAGCCACTCGCGCTCCTCCTCGCCCTTCGGCTCGTCCTCGGGCAGGAAGCCTGTCTCCCGGCGCAGCGCCGTGCCCGACAGTTCGCCACGGTCGTAGAGTTCCACGGCCTCCCGCGAGCGGTTCGGGCGCAGCCGGATGTCGGAGGTGTCGGCCAGCACGTAGTAGTCCTCGGCGTCGGCGGCGCCGGTCAGCGCCGGACGCAGGTATGCCTCGGTCAGCGCGTGACAGATCACCTGCAACCGGGGCTCCAGATGGCTCTTGATCGCGGCCTCGTCCACCAACCACGCGTTCCAGTGGTTGCTGTCACCCATGCCGAGCAGCACCTCGGGCGGGGTGTCGAGGCCGATGGCCAGTCGCTTCACCGCGTTGTCGCGCATGTTGATCGTCTCGGCGTCCAACTCCGACCAGAAGGTCATGTGCCGGGCCTTCTCCAGATACTCGCCCGGGGCGGTGACCACGATCGGCACGATCGCGCTGGCCGACGCGCGGTCCTTGATCGGGGTGACCATCGCCTCGCCGAGGACGGCCATGAACTGATCGGCCACCGACGCCGACGGGTCGGCCTCCTTCGGGGTAGGGAAGGTGATCTCGGAGGGCACCCAGAGGATGCCCGCACCGGCCAGCCGGGACTCCAACTGCGCGGCGATGTGGTCGGACAGGGTGGCGATCTCGGCCAGCGTGCCCCGGTTCGACTGGGTGGGCGAGTCGGCGCGCAGCGGCTCCCGGGGGTGCGGTGTCCACACCCGGATGGCCATGTCCTTCTTCGACTGGATCGGGGTGCGGGCCCCGTCGCCGAGGTCGCAGGTCAGCGACCCGCTGGACCCGTTCACCTTGTCGTTGGCCAGCACCGTCCACATGTCCTTGAGCATCACGTCGTAGAACTCGCCCGCGACGGTCAGGTGCACCCCGGCCTGCTGGAGCATCTGCTGCTGGCCCTGCAACCCGCCGTGGTACGCGGCCAGCGCCTCGACCGCCTCCCCGTCGTGCTGGACCACGAGGGTGTCCTCGACCCGCTTGGCGACGACCAACTTGGCCCGCGACATGACGTTGCCGACCCAGTTGGCCACGAACCGCAGTTCGGCCACCCGGTCGTAGAACTGCCACGCCTCGGCCTGCCACGCTTGGGCCTTGCCGACAGCGTTGCGCTGCACCGGCGGCATCCGCAGGGCGCTGGCGATCAGTGAGTTGTGCTCCGGCACCGGGGCGGGTCGGGTGCGGGTACGGGCCATGTCATGCCTCCGGTGGGATGTCGCGGACATTCAGCATGGCTGCGAGGTACGCGACCGCCAGCCAGCCATGGAACAGCCACCATGACCAGTGCAAGTCAGAGAGAACCGCCCACGCGATCGACGCGGCGGTGAAGTAGGGGGCCACGCAGAACGGGCACTCGATGAGGGTGACCCATGAGGACTGCCCCCATGCCCGGTCCCAGATGCGGCGGAACCACAGCATCGGCGGCCAGTCGTCGTCCACGACCAAGCGGGTGAGCCGGGCGACGCCGAGGGTGCCGACCACGACAGCGGCCAGCAGCGTCGGCCAGTCAACGCCCCACATCGAACCTCCCGCGAGGAGTATGGCAGTCGGACCTCACGCGGCACCGCCTTTGATGACCCGCAGCCGCCCGTCCGCGTCGCGCTTGAGGTTCGTCGGACTGCTGATCCCCGCCGGGAGCAGGCCCTTGGCCAGATGCGTGACCGCGTACACGAGGGCGTCCACCCGGTCGGGGGAGTCGGTGTCCTCGTAGGGCACCCACTCGGTCATCTGCGACTCAAGGTCCGGCAGCCCGTCGTGCGGGTGGTGCACCAACTTCCGCTCGTACTGCCCGACGACGGGCTCCGCGCGCAACGCCTTGCCGCGCTTGGCGTTGACCTCCTGAATCCGGGGGAACGAGTCAGCGGCCCGCAGGTTGGAGGTGACCATCTCGCCGCCGAAGTTCGTCTCGGCGATCACCGCGTCGGCGCTGAACTCGTCGTGCGCGGCCATCACCGCCCGCGCCCACCCGTTCGGCGAGTAGTGCCCGGACCGGTCGGCCAGCACGTAGAAGTGGTCCCCGGACCGGCCCACGACCACGATGCCCGTCTCGTCGTTCTTCTTCTTCTTCGACCCGGCGGGGTCCACCGCGACGACGATCCGGTCCATGTGCTCCGGCGGGTCGGTGAACCGCAGCGACTCGATCATGTCCCAGTTCCACAGGGCGCCCTCGACATCCTCCAGCACCTCGGCGTTCAACTCCTGACGGCCCAGCCGGGTGCCCTCGTACTTGGGGATGATGATGTCCCGGTACACCGCCGACAGGTTGGCGAGGTTGTCGTAGGTGGAGGCCACCGACATCCGGGTGGTCGGGTCCTTCATCAGGGCCTTGAGCCACGGGCGCGGCTTGGGGGTGGTGGTGACCACGATCCGGGGCTTGGCCCCCAACCGCAGCCCGAACAGCAGGTTGTCCCACACCTGCTGCACGAGCGCCCAGTGCGCGGCCTCGTCGCACCACGCCCAGTAGTGCTCCGGGCCACGCAGCCGGTCGGGTTCCTCGGCGCTGAACAGGGTGGCCACGGCCCCGTTGTGGAAGGTGACCCGGCGCTTCGACGGTTCGTGGACTGGTTTCTTGCCCGGCGGGTACACGTTGAGGATGCCGGACTCGCCCTCCAGCATGATGTCGCGCACGTCGGCGCCGGTGGCCCCGATGAGGGCGATCCGGGGCACCTTCTCCACGACGCGGTGGGTCATCTCGGTGCCGGTGCGGGTCTTGCCGGAGCCGCGCCCGGACTTGAGCAGCCAGACCAGCCAGTCGGCGTCGGTGGGGGGGCGCTGGTCGGCGCGGGCGTGGTTCCACTCCCACTTGTCGTGCGGCATCCCGTTGCAGGCGGGGTCGTGGCAGTAGAACGGGCGCCAGTTGTCGTTCTGGGCGGCGCGCAGCGCTTCCAGCGCCTTCTCCTGCGCGGCGGGGGTCCAGCGCTTGAACGCCTCCGGGTCGATGGTGGTCATGTGCGCAGCGCCCGGGCCCGGTTCCCACGCGGCTTGCTGTACCGGGTCAGGTTCTCCCGCAAGTCCTCCGGCGCACACCCGGCGCGGGCGGCGAGGTCGGCCAGCACCGTGTTCCTGATGTACTCGCTGGGGTGCACCCCGTCGGCGGCTGCCGCCTTGGCCACCTCGCGGGCGGCGACCACCCCGAAGGTGACGTAGCAGTTCCACCGGTCGGGGGTGGACTCGCGGGCGACGACGGCGGGCGGGCCCCCGGCGGTGGTGGTGCGCCAGTCCCGGGCTTCCCGGGCGCGGTCGGCGTCGGTGGCCAGCATCCGGCCCGCCTCCTTGTCGGCGTCCACGATCTCGGGCGGGTCACGCCTCAATGGCGAGGACATCGGCCTCCTCCACGTCGATGACCGATGACGACTTGGACAGCATCTCGGCGACCCATGTCTCGATCTCGGTGGTGGTGGGGGTGTAGACGATGACCTCGGTGGGCATGTCGAGGCCGAGGAGCCGGGCGTGCCGATCGACCATGCTGAGGGCGACGCGGGCGGCGGGCAGGTGTTCGGGGTCGTGCGGGTTGGTGGCCTTGGCCCACACCCCGCGCAGCAGGCGTTCGATGCGGGCGGCTTCCTCGGCGCGCAGCGCGATCCGCTCGGAGGCGTCCACGTCGCGGGCGGCGAGTTCGTTGCACACGAGGTCCCGTGCCTCGGCGGCGTCGGCGAGGGCCAACGTGTCGGCGATCTCGGCGTAGGAGGCCCCGGCGAGGCGCAGGGCCAGCCCGGCGCGTCCGGGGGCTTGGGTCACGGCGCGGCGCTTGCGGGGCATGTCAGTCTCCGAGGGTGAAGCCGCAGTTGGGGCAGCGCGGCGGTTCGATGTCGGTGACCCCGAAGCCGTGACCGGGGTCCTCGATGGAGTTCAGCAGGGCGGCGAGGTCGTCGTTGTCGTAGCCGGTGCCGATCAGCCCGGCTTCGCTGTCGAGGTCGCGCAGCAGCCGGGCGAGCAGCCCGTCGTCGTAGTTGCCGAGGTCGGCGGTGCGGTTGTCGGCGAGCAGGATGCGGGTGGCCTCGGTGGATGCGGGGTGGATCGGCAGCCGCACGATGTCGCACTGCTCCCGCCCCAGTTCGCCCAGCGCGAGCCACAGGTGGTGCCCGGCGAGGATGGTGCCGTCGCGGGCGACGATGACGGGCCGGTACACCCCGTTGGCGAGGATGGATTCCTTGATGGCTTCGATGTCACCGTTGCGCGGGTTGGATGGGTGCTGGGTGAGGCTGTCCCAGTCCACCCGTTCGACGGTGAGGTCAGGCAGCGTCGTCACGGCGTCCTCCCCGGCTCGGTTGGAGCCTGCTGGTGTCGATCATGGCCCGCGCGGCCCAGAGCAGCCAGTCGTTGATGGTCATGCCGCGCCGGTCGGCTTCATCCTCCATCATGCGGGCGAGGTTGGCCGGTACCCGGGTGGTGAATCGGGTGCGGACACCCTTGGATGGTCGTCCCATGGGCTCACGGTAGCGGTTTCGGGCCCCATTTCCCACGGTGGGAACCCTCCACGACACGCCAGAGCCCCCCGGAGGCTACTCACAGGGGGCTCTGGTACGGTGTCGTTGCGGCGACAGGAGAGAGGCTACCAGATGGACTCGATCGGCACCCCAGAGGGCCGGTCCTTCGCGCGCACTGAGGCTGCCCGCACCTGACGCGGCGGGGGAGCCAGCGCAGCCCGGTGCGCGAGCGACGATCCCAGACACAATCCCGGGGCCGGGGCCACGGAGGTCCGGTCTAACCCGCGTCAGAGGCGGCACAGCCCGCTGTGGGAGATGGGCTCCCCACGAGGTCACCGAGACAACACGCAGGTGACCCGCAGGACTCGGAGTGAGAGTCGGCACGCAGCACGGACGAATGCGCGCAAGGGTGGCGAACGCTGGCACCAGTCTGACTTGGGAGCCTGTCACCGAGAGTCCGAGACGAGGGTGACGCGCCAGCGTCGTGACGCACGCCTCTGGGTGTCCAACCCAGTGAGATCAGTCCGTCCAGTCCGGTATCTGCGCCGGAAACGGGGTGGAAATCTCACATATTCCACGGGACACCAGTGCATAGGGGTGCTCCGCGCCGATCACGCTCCGTGACCGTGCCCCCACCCGGGGTTCGTACAGGTGTTCGGGTTGAGCACGTTTCCCACGGTGGGAATGTCACTCACTGTGCCGGATTAGGTGCCTAGGTGCCGCAACCCGTAGTGTTCTCGTCGTGGGGCACCGTGCCCCGGACAGGACAGCCGCCGGACGACCGGCCCGCATCGGACGCGGGTCGCAGGTGGGATGACAAACTCAACAATGGAACGCACCGCGAGGCGGGCAACGCACGGGCATGAGGGGTCGCTCCCTCTACTTTGAACCGTGCGACCCGCGTGGGAGGACAGGACCGTGCCCCGGATAGCCAATGGGGGCCATGAGTGTCGGCGGGTTAGTCGTGGGTCCTACCTGATCGGGACCGATGCGCACCTAGGGATTCTAGGGTTGCGTGGGATCAGGCGGTTGCATCACCTAGCGCAAGTCTGCGAGCGGATGCCGGAACACGTGTTAGGGACCTAGCGGGCCCTATGCGATGGAACGGATACGCACCTAGCGGGCGACCACGGGACCGGCCCAACCCCCGGACCGTGCGAGCGGACATTCCCACCGTGGGAACCGCGCAACGATGGGATGCAAGCACATAGTGCCGATAGCCTCTAGTGGCCTAGGTCAGGGCAACCTAACCTAGGCGCGCTATGGACGATCGGATATCGCCCAACCTCCCGTTTCCCACCGTGGGATTCGGGTCCGCCAGAATCACAAGGAGAATCACAATGAACACCATCACCATTACCGCCGATGAGCGCAAGTCTGCCCAGTACGCCATCGACATGCTGACGAAAGCCGCCAGCACCGAGGACGACATCGCTACGGGCATCGGAGTCCTGCGGGACAAGATCGCAGAGGGTGCGACGATCGCCATTCTGTCCAGCCTGACCGGTCGCAGCGACTCGGCCATCGGACGTGTCCGCACCGTGGTCACGCTCTCGACCCTGCTCGACTCGGACCTGCCCGGAGCCGGAATCCTCCGGGCCAACAGCGCGGTCAACGCTGCGAACAAGGTCAAGGGCCTGAACCTGACCAAGAAGCACGTCAACGTGTGGGTCAAGGACGGGCGCCGGTTCGGCTCATGGAACGCCATCGCCGACGCCATCGAGGCTCTGGTCAAGGGCGCCACCACCGAGGCCGACGACAAGAAGAAGCAATCCGACAAGACCGAGACAGAGCGGTTCGCCGACCTGCTCGCCGCCGTGTCCGCCCACGCCCGGAAGTTCGACCTGTCCGAGCACGACGTGGCCACCCGGATCTTCGATCACTTCGACAAGTCCGCTGCCGAGGTCGCCGATGAGGCCGCCGACGCCGCCGAGTTGGCCTCCTGACCTGCCCGGTTGCTCGTGGTGCGGGCCCGGTTTCCCACCGTGGGAATCGGGCCCTGCGCCATGTCCACCCGGACATCCTGACGCTCTCTGGAAGGAGCACGCAATGCCCGCACCAACCACCGTCCCGCCCTGTGAGTGGGAGCACGAGATCGACGGCGAGGCCGAAGAATGCCCCGCCTGCCACCAGCACACGTCCGCCTGCGGCTGGCAATGGGGAGCCTCCTGCGAACACCCGGCGTGTGCCGCATGACCAACCTCCACGTTCCCACCGTGGGAATCGTCGTGGCCGCCATGGTCACCGGTTCCCTGCTCACCGTCGCCGGGATCACCCTGACCGACCACGACCCCGTGGCCGCGACCACGGTTCCCACCGTGGGAAACACCGAGGGCACCGCGCCCGAGGTGTACGACGCGGGTGAGGGCACCGCGCGCGAGGCGTGGGCCGCGTGCGTGCAACGCGCCCTGACCACACCCGGCATGGGCGGCGACGCCGACATGCACGCCTGCGACGACGCCTACGTGGCCCGGACCGGGGACACCACGACGCTGTGGCTGTGGTGCCCCGGCGCACCCGAGCACGGTGGCTGCCGCGCCGAGGACGGGCCCTACCCGGGCACCGAGCCGACCGATGGCTGACCCGACCACGGTGCGCTGCACCCTGTGCATGGCCGACATCGGCGCACCCTGCCGGACCCGGACCGGGGGCACCGCGCCCCGCCCGCACCGGCAGCGCGTCGTCCGCGTGGCGATGTACCCCAACGACGACCGGGTGCTGGCCGAGGCGTTCCCACCCGTGGGAACCTGCCCCACCTGCGCCCGACCCGCCCAAGGGCGGGCGTTCCCCAACTCCCCGCTGTACCACCGGTGCCTGCTCGGGCACGTGTGGGCAGCCTGACCGGTTGGCTCTCCGGGCAGCGTTCCCACCCGTGGGAATGCTGGCCCGGTGTCCGCCCGGACAACACGACGCTCTCTGGAAGGAGCACACATGGCCAGCATGGAAGGCCACATCATCGCCGTCGAGGCCGACCACGGGGCGCGCATCTGGCGCACGTTCGACTGCACCTCGCCGGTCACCGGTGCGCTGATCGCCCGGAAGGCGACCGAGTACATCACCCGGCTGTCGAAGGAGGGCACCCTGTCCGACATCGACTGCGGCACCGGCTGCCCGTGCCTGACCCCGATCGACGGGTGCGAGGGCTGCGAGGCGGCATCCGCCTACGGGTACGTCCACGCCTGCGTGGAATGCCGCGACGACTACGTGGCGTACACCGCGCAGCCCACCCGACCCAAGCCCGAGGGCATGTGCGAGTGCGGCGACCCGTGGTGCGGCGAGGACCACCGGGACAACTCCGACGCTCTCCGCGAGGCATTCGCAGGGGAGTAGTTTCTGACACCACAAACCCCACGGTTCCCACCGTGGGAAACATCAACGCTCTCTGGAAGGAGCACGCAATGCCAGTCAAGGACTACACGTTCACCGCCGACCTCACCCTCACCCCGAGGGTGCGGGAGCGGATCAAGCAGGTGCACGACCACATCGCCGCCATGCGCTCGGAGCGCTTGGGCTGGGGCACCGAGGCTGCCCGCGACGCCGCCGACACGGCGATGTCGTTCCTCGACGCGCTGGACATCCTCACCGAGGCGACCGAGGTGTGGATCGACGGCGGTGCCGGGTACTCGTTCGGCGGGGTGCTGCCCGGCGGGATCGTGTTCGGCATGATCGCCCGGGAGCAGGCGCCGCGCACGGTGCTGAACTCCGAGTTCACCTACCGCCCGATCGAGTGGACGTTCCACTCCTGAGCGCAGTGCGGGTCCGGTTCCCACCCGTGGGAATCGGTGCCCGGACCGCTCAGGTCCAACCCCTACTGGAAGGAAGGGACATGGCTGGAATCCATGCCGACCACACCGTGCACCGGATCGTGTCGGGCGAGGCCCCGACCGTCGGGCTGGAGGTCATCGACAACAACCTCGACCGGTGCACGATCGTCAAGGTCGCCACCGATGAGGGCTGCGGCTGGTACTGCAACGCGTGGCACACCGTGGCGTACCCGAACGGCGGGACCGGGATCATGAACTGCGACCGGCTCACCACCCGCTTTCCCACCGTGGGATCGGGGGTCCGGTGATGGCGCCGAAGTTCGCGGTGACCATGACCAAGGACGGGGAGTTCCGCACCGAGGTGGACGGCTGGACCGTCTACTACCCGGCGATGTGCAACGGGGCGCTGCGTGACCTCGCGTTCGTCGTGGGCCCGTCCCGCTCGGACTTCGTGCACTTCCACCCGTTCGACGGGCACGCCTACGGAACGCCGATGCCGAAGGCGGTGGCCAAGCGGGCGCAGCGGATGCGCGAGGTGTACCGGGTCACTCTCAACCGCTGAGAGGTTGCACTACCTGTGATAGGATGTGCACAGCACGACCCCACCGAGGAAATCCCACGGTGGGAATGCTTCTGGAAGGAGCAAAGGAATGCAGGACAATCGACTGGCCCTGAAATGCGGGGGCATTGAGCCGAAGCGCCGCGCCGGTGAACTCGTGGCCAAGCGAATGCCATTCTCGAATGCGGGTGGCACGTTCCGGGGGATCGTCGGCAACCCCGACACCCTCGGTGAACTGCCGATCGAGTGGCGCCGGGCGTTCCCCCGGACCCACGTGGACTACACGATCCTGTCCTACTCGACGCCGATCGCGTGGCTCACCGAGGGCATCTGGATCATGCCGCTGGTGACCTACTCCCCGACCACGACCCAGCATCAGGGCGTGCTCCGGGCGTGGCTGCTCGTCGGCGAGGAGGTGGCAACGTGACGGTTCCCACGGTGGGATTCCACCGCTGGCTGTCGGTGGATGTCGAGCCCGACATGCGCGAGGACCGGTGCTTCGGGTGCGGGGTCATCACCCCGGACTTCGGCGAGGGCGTGGTCAGCGACCACGGTCCCCTGCCGATCGGCTGCCCCGGACCCGAGGGCACCGGGCCATGGCCCGCGCACCACTTCGCCGACATCGGCGACGGTGCGATCCAGTGCCACGCGTGCAACCTGCTGATCGACGAGACCACCCTGCCCGCCGACGTGGAGTGGCGGTGCAACCCGTCCTACCAGTGGCAGTGCGACGTGCACCCCGAGGCAACGCCGGACCATGTGGACACCGGCGACGGGATGATCCTCTGGTCGTGTGGCTGCATCACCTGATCCGACGAGCACGGGTGGGGCAGGGGCATCACGTCCCTGCCCTGCTCCGAGCCGACCGGCTCATTCCCACTGTGGGAAATGAATGCTTCTGGAAGGAGCAAGAATGAACGAGCAATACCAGATCGGCGACGTGGCGAACGGCCACATCCTCACCGAGTTCGGGTGGGAGCCGACCGAGCAGACCATCACCGCGCGGCAGATCGAGGCCGAGGTGGATCGACGCATGGCCAACTCCAAGGCGATCGCGTGGGTCCTGTGGTTCTTCCTCGGAGGGTTCAACGGACACCTCGCCTACATCTACCCGAAGCAGAGGTGGGTGATCGTGGTCGTGTCCGTGGCACTGTTCCTCGTGACCTTCGGGCTGTCCGGGCTGCTCTGGCTGGGGACGTGGGCGTTCCTGCTCAACGGGAAGTTCCCCGCCCTGCGTGAGCACACCCGCCGTGAGGTGGAGAGTGAACTGCTCACCCGCAAGGCGCTGTACGCCTGATCCGGTCACGCGTGGAAGGCAGGGGCACCGGTCCCTGCCCTCCCCGAGCCGACCGGCTCACTTCCCACCCGTGGGAAACGACGCTCTCTGGAAGGAGCAACGATGAGCAAGCCGTACACCCTGCACTTCGACCTGACTGTCGAGGTGCACGAGGATGGGTCGGCGACTGCGACCCTGAATGACCCGGGCTCGTTCGACATCCCGCTTGCCGAGCGTGGCGGGAGCACCCCTGAACTGGCCGTCGAGGCCCTGTTCGCCAGCGTGTCGTTCGCCCGGCCCGCCCACCGGATCATCTTCTCGGTGGCCAACGACGACAGCGGGCAGGTGCACACGATGGACCTGAACCCGGGCGTCCTGTCCGGGTGCTCGTCGCCGAACGGGCACTACGTCGCCAAGCACCTCGTCGCCGAGGCCCTGTCCATGGGCATGTTCGACACGATGGCGTCGGCTGCCGTGGAGACGTATGACGACCACTACGCCGACCCGGACTGGCCGCACGCCGACCACTGGCAGACGATCGTGGACGACTCGGAGGAGTGGCTGAACAGCCACACCGTCGGCGGCATGTGGTGGTGGCACGACGGGGAGTTCCGTCTGGACCGGACCGAGGCGTGCCACCGCTGCGGGGAGCAGCGCTGGTCCGACCCGGACTGGGAGGACACCGACTGCCGGGAGCACATGTCCCGGTACTGAAAGGTTGCACCACCTATGTGATAGGATAGGTGGCAACACCTGCACGACCCCGTTTCCCACGGTGGGAATCGGACTGACGCTCTGGAAGGAGCACGCATGGACGACTACATCTTCACCTTCGGGACCGATCATCACCCGGTCCCCAACTCCTACGTCCGGGTGATGGGCGCCACCGAGGCCGAGGCGAGGGCCGTCATGGTCGCCCTCTACGACCGGCAGTGGGCATTCCAGTACCCGTGGAACGACCGGTACACGCAGGACATGGTGGTCAAGTACGACATGACCTGCGTCCGCACCGTGACCGTGAGCACGGAGGTGCGGTGATGACCGAGCGCAGGACTCGACTGGTCCGGGCCATCGACACCGAGGCAGCCCTGCCTCTGGTGGCTGCCGTGTACTCCGCGATCTACGGCGAGGCGCTGGGCCCTGCCTTCAAGGTGGAGGAGCAGGTGCTCGTCGTCGGCTGGAACGCGAAGGAGAAGATGGTGGACGCGGCCACCGTGTGCACCGAGGGGGTGGGGTTGTGGCTGACCGACGAGAACTGCATCGAGGTGTGGGTGGTCGGTGGGTTCTCCCGGTTCAACATCCCGCTGGGGCTGAACCGGGTTCCCCTGCGGGAGGAGCCCGTTGATCTGGGCACCCATGTCCGCTCGTTCGGTGCCCGGCTGGAGTCCAACTGGTACCTGTGGGAGTCCGCCGCCCAGCAGGCAATCGCCAAGGGCATCCCCGCCCACCTCGCCCCGTTCGCGGTGACCCCATGAGCGGGATCATCCGGCGCGGTCACCTGATCCTCGTCGCCGCGTTCGGCAAGCGGGTTGCCAACCCGCCGATGACTGCCGAGGAGCGCCGCAAGGCAGAGGTCGTGGCCCGTGCGCGGGCTGCGGTGGAGGCCCGCAAGCAGGGCAGGTAGGACAGCCCATCGTCCACAGGGGGACAACCTGTGGGCGGTGGCGGTCACACCTGACTGGCGTTTCCCACCGTGGGATTCGCAGCAACGCTCTGGAAGGAGCAACCATGGCAACCGCCATCAACATCCAGCACGCCGACATCGTTCGGCACCGGAACGGCCACATCTACCGGGTCAGCGAGGTTCGGCGCGGCGACATCGGCGACGGCAAGGACCGCATCCTCATCGCCAAGGAGGGCGAGGGCGTGGTGTTCTCCGGCACCGCCGATCAGGCACGGGAGCAGGGGTTCGCGTTCGGCGACGAGCCGTTCTACTCCAACGCCCGCCCGATCAGCCACTTCGACATCTCCAAGATCGTGTCGAACGCCGAGCGCCAGTTCATCGGCGACCTCGTGAGTGACGAGGCGCTGCTCTCGATCGTGCAGTTCGCCATCTCGGCGGGGCCTGAGATCGTCCGGCTCCAGACCGAGGTGCGCGAGGCCAACCGGCTGCGGGTCGCGGCCCGTGAGGAGTTCGACCGGTTCAAGTTGCAGGTCCGTGAGCAGGTCGAGGCTGCACGCAAGGAGCACGACCTGTGCATCGACGGGTGCAACGCGTTCCTTGAGGAGTTGGGCCTGCCCCTGCTCAAGAAGAAGTGGACCGGCATCGTCACGCGTGACAGCGACGGCGAGGTGATCCTCACCGTCACCGGGATCGAGGCTGACGACGAGGACTCGGCGAAGGAGGAGTTGCAGGAGAACTTCTCGGTCACCGCCACGGTCAAGTCGGTGCACTTCGACTACGAGTACGAGGGCGAGGGCGAAGCCGACTGGGAAACCTCGGACTACGACGACGACGACTGGGACGAGACGGACTCCGACATCGCCGACAACCACGAGGACAACCTGTCCTTCTCCGTCGAGGAGGAGTGACCGTGGGGCGCATCAGCCTGACAGGCGTCAAGCCTGCCGAGTTGCGTGCGCTCTACCGGGGACTCCAGAAGCAGGGCGTGGGCCTGTCCATGACGGGCAGGACCCACGTCCGGCTGGAGTTCCCCAACGGGCGCACCATCACCGGTCCCCTGACATCGGGGAACCGACACGCGGCCAAGCAACTCGCTGGCCGCATCCGCAAGCACGCTGACTGGGAGGTCGGGAGATGAGGACTGTGACGATCGAGCGCACCTACTACACGGTGGCCGAGTTGCAGAAGCACAACGGCGGCGGGTTCACCCGTGCGCTGGACGAGTACGCGCAGCAGGAGTGCGCGTGGCAGGACTGGTCCGACGAGCGGGCCAGCCTCAAGGCACTGGACGAGCACGTCGGCTACCGCCGGGATGCCCGCTGGTACCACGACGACGGGCTGGGTGACTGCTCCGGGTTGGAGGGGCGCCGGGCGTGGGCGTGGCTGGAGAACGTGGTGCTCGGCCCGCTGCGCAAGCCGTGGATTCCCACGGTGGGAAAGCGCCGCGACCGGTACACGAGGCCGGGCAAGGTGCCGGACTGCCCGTTCACCGGGCTCTACGTGGACGAGGTGCTGCTCGACAGCCTGCGGGATTCGCTGCGGGCTGGCATGTCAGTGGGCGATGCGATGCTCGCCCTAGAGAGCGTCGTGCAGAAGGTCTGCGACGACGAGATGGACTACCGCACCTCGGAGGAAGCCTTCATCGAGAAGGCCGAGGACAACGGCTGGGAGTTCCTTGTGGATGGGAGGAGGGTCTGATGGCCCGCATGGAGAAGGTGGACATCCCCGAGGGGGTGTCTGGCAACGTCCGGGTGAAGCGGTTTGAGGTCACCGAGGACGCTGCGAAACTGGAGCGGCTGCGCTCCATCATCGGAGGCCGTGGCCGGGGTGTCCCGGCTGGCTGGTACACCGGGCTGTTCCGCAACGGTGGGCTGTGGATGTCGGACACCCCCGACGAGATGATGGATCACTGGGAGGTGTGCCGACGGCTGGAGTCGCACGGTGGCCGGGTGCTCATCATGGGCATGGGCATCGGGATGCTGGTCAGGTACGCCCTGTCGCTGCCGAACGTGGAGCACGTCGATGTGGTCGAGATCGACCCGGACGTGGTGCATCTGGTCGGCCCGTCCTACGAGGGCGAGCGCTGCACGGTGCACCTCGCCGACGCCTACGAGATCAGGTGGCCGGTCGGCACCCGCTGGGATGTGGTCTGGCACGACGTGTGGCAGAACATCAGCGGCGACAAC
>Ga0209392_1000033_pt1 | contig 28477 bp, 18 predicted proteins | sample PPLLak3cmMay2015_FD_187252 | JGI IMG/M metagenome (GOLD analysis project Ga0209392, IMG submission 187252) | Freshwater sediment microbial communities from Prairie Pothole Lake near Jamestown, North Dakota, USA - PPLs Lake P7 Core (1) Depth... | ecosystem: Environmental > Aquatic > Freshwater >...
AACTGCTCGAAGCCGGCAAGTAAATTATCACCCGTGTAACCTGCTGATATCGAATACTATTTGTACTTTTGCAAAAATTTAAATTTCCCATGAAAGATAAAAACAACTCGTCGGGAGGACGACAGTCTAAGTCAGAACCAACACCGATCAAAAGAAAAACCCCCTTAAAGAAAACACAGTCTTCACAAAAAGACATTTCCAAAAGTAAAGAGCTCTCAGCGAGCAAAGAGACTCCTAAAAGCAGGGAGATCCCAAAAAGCAAAGAAGTTGCCAGAAATAGAGAAATTCCCGGAAACAGAGAGATCCCTAAAAATAAAGAAGTTGCCAGAAATAGAGAAATTCACGGAAACAGAGAGATCCCTAAAAGTAAAGAAGTTGCCAGAAATAGAGAAATTCACGGAAACAGAGAGATCCCAAGAAGCAAAGACAAAAATTTCAGACCCCACCCTGAAAAAATTAAACATTTCAAAGTAAAATCGGAACCCGTTCCTGTTAAAAAAGACAGTGATACGGTGCGATTGAATAAGTATATTTCCAATTCCGGGATCTGTTCGCGCAGAGAGGCCGATACTTATATCAAGGCCGGGAGTGTGCGCGTGAATGGCGAAGTCGTGACCGAAATGGGTTACCAGGTTAAGCCGGGTGATGTGGTAAAATTTGATGACAGCACCATTTCACCAGAGACCAAACGTTATATTTTATTGAATAAACCAAAAAATTTCATCACCACCATGGATGATGAAAAAGGCAGAAAGACGGTTATGGACCTGATCGCCAATGCCACTCAGGAAAGGATCTACCCGGTTGGCCGACTTGATAAGTCAACAACAGGTTTGTTGCTTTTTACCAATGACGGTGAAATGGCGAAAAAACTCACCCACCCCAAACACCAGGTAAAAAAGATCTACCACGTAACCCTGGATCAAAAACTGGCTATGGCCGACATGCAAAAGATTGCCGCCAATTTTGAACTCGATGGCAAGATGGTATATGTAGATGCCATCTCCTATATTGATGATCAGCCAAAAAATGAGATCGGTATTGAGATTCATTCCGGCAGAAACCGGATCGTCCGAAGGATTTTTGAGCATTTTGGTTATGCTGTAACCAAGCTCGACAGGGTTTATTTTGCCGGACTCACCAAGAAAAGCCTTCCCAGGGGTATGTGGAGACCACTTACCCAGCAGGAGATCAATAACCTGAAAATGATTTAATTTCCATCTGACTTTCTACTCTGGTTATATCGGATCTCATAAATGAACAGAAACAATTCCTAAACCATGCGGTCGGTTAAGATCTGTTTGGTTTAGGTCCGGGCCTATAGAAATAATTATACTTTCAATATCTTCCAAGCGAAGATCACCTGCTTTGCCTTGATAATCGTATGGTAAAAAAGAAGGGTATGGCCTGGGCAGGATCACTGTTTTCAATGCTTTCAATTGATTCAGGGGGATTTGGTAATCCTTCAGATCGGGACCTACTTCTAGTAAAGTTCCGTATGCCACTCCCCGTTTGTCAACCAGGGTAAGCTGTATTTTTTCAGGTAAATCAGACAGAGATCTCGCGGTAAGCACCAGTTTTTTTCTGTCGGTTAAAAATGGGCCGAGGGCCCGGATCCTTTCTTTTACATAACATTTTATGCTGTAATCGTTGATTACCGGACCCTTAGTATTTTCCGGGTCGGCTACAAAGAGTTCATCGAATCTGATCTGATATTCAGATGCCCCGAACTGGTCGGCCGGAACCAGTTTTGACTCCCCGGACCAGCGCGTGAAAGAAAGGGAAGAGGCATCCATCTCTGCATCAAACAAAGTTACAGGTTGGTCTTTACGAATAACCTTTACGCGATACGGTTCGTTATTTGTAAAATTCCAATCGTAGGGCAAACCTGCCTGACCAGCAGGAAATGTTTCCACTTTTTGACCGCTTTTTACATAAATAAAATAGGTTAAAAAGCCATGTTCCATAAGTTCCTTCGGAATTTCTGTACTGTAAAGAAAGCCCTCTTCCCGGTGCATGTCAAGCAATTTCCAGGTATTTCCGCTTGTAAGCTGCAACTGCATTTTTGCTTCAGGGTCCTGACTTACCATCGTTGCTTCAACGCGAAAGTTCTCTCCTGCAAATACGAGTTCACTGGATTTATGCATGAGATACGTTTTTTCAACAGATGATACCGGGGCATGAAATTCGTTCAATCTTTTGTTTTTCCATGGGTCGGTTGCTTTCCAATTGTGTTTAGTATCCTTACTATGAATCAAATAGGCTCCCGGCCTAATCCCAAATTTGCCATGAATTGCTTCTGTTTGATAGGTATTTCCTTCATTCAGAGGAATGATCACAAAATCCGGGCCCAGATCGGGTAGTTTAATTTCCATATTCCGGCTGTTCCATTGAATGACCGAAATTTCTTTCTGCAAACTGTTTTTGCCAAAGGGATTACCAACCAGACATACATCAGGCATTACTTCCAGTCTCCAAAAACCTTTTTCAAGCTTATCCAGAAAATAGGCTCCGGTACCTGCGTATTTTATGACCGGAGAAGTGCCTGTGCCTGCTATTTCCCTAAGCTTTTTAAGATCTTTCGGCTGCAGATTCGTATTGTTGGTATAAAAGTATTTTTCTGGCAGGTTCAGTGTGGCCAGGTCCTTTTCATAGCTCACCGAAAAATGATCAAAATTTGAATTTCCCGGATAACTGCCATAGTCCTTATATAAGGGAACAGAATGAAAGATCTCTTTACATATCATCAGTGACAAAGCCTTGCCGGGGGTATATGCCAGATTCATGTAATGCGTATTGTATTCTGTGTTGGCAAAGGCTAAAAACATGGGATCGTATGAAAAATGGGTCGCGATCTGTATTCCAGCCGTTCTGAATGACCTGGCCATGGCCGGATAAATATAAGTACGGTTAATATCTGCTGCGTCAAATTCGTATACGATCTTCGCTCCTTTGTATTTTCTGATCACGGGATCAAAAGGGATCTCATATTGATCAACATTGGGCAGAAAATTTCCCTGAAGTTCATTTTGATACCCCAGGCCTGTTGGGTACCACTGAAAGGTACCTCCATTAATCCCTGCTTTGAAATAATCATCCATAAGCTGCACACTATGGGTAATATTGTAGAGAACAGGATTTTTATAGCCGCTTTTTTTTACAGCTTCCACCATCCGTTCAATAAAAGATGTCACTTCGCTTCCGGTGCCCCTGTGGTGTGGTTCATTGCTGATCTCAATTGCAATCAGATTCGGGTCATCCTTCATCACCATTCCGGTATAGGCATTCTTATGCAGCATAAACTGGCTTAGGTATCTTTCCTGTGCTTTAATTGCTTCAGGATTGGTCAGGCTGCCTTCTTTTCCGTATCTGGCTGAAAAACCGGGAGTTTTTTCGTCAGGCTCAGGCCATCCGTTTCCCCAGTAAGCTATTGGAGTTAATACGTAGTTGATCTTTCGTTCCTGCAATTTCATGAGCAGGTAATCCAGGGTATTCAGGTGTTCATTGTCGAGTAAATTCCCCAAACTGTCACTGATCTCCGTATCCCAGACATGCACACGATACAGGTCGAAACCCAGTCTTGAAAAATGATACACATCTTCATCGATTGCTTTTTGGGGATCGATTCCAAGCTTTTTCGCCGATCTGTAAACATGCGCAAATGGCAGGGTATAATTTACCCCAAAGCCCTTTATTTCTTTTTTGTTTTCCTGCCAGCGCAGGATTCCGCTCTCATCAACATAAACCTGCTGTAAGTCGGAATTGCTGAATCCTTGTCCAAAATGGACTGTACTGTATAAAAAAAGGAGCATAGGCAGGCAAAAACTGATTATTTTGGGAAGGTTCATCAGACTGTTTTTTTATTCTTAATCAAATTAAAAATACAGATTATTTTATCAATAAACGTAAAAATGGCCCGTAAAGATTGTTACGGGCCTTCTGTTTTTCTAAGATTGTTTTGGAATAAAATCCTTAATGTGAACTACTGTTATTTCAAAGAAGCTGCTTTTTGTGTCCTTTATTTGATCACCAGACGTTGCGTACTGCTTCCCAGATCGGATTTAATTCTTACCAGGTAGATGGCCGGTTTCATTGGTGTCAGGTCAAACTGATAGTTCACCGGGAAATTGCCTTCAAACTGCTGCACCTTTCTGCCCAGAATATCATAAACCTCCACTTTAGTGGCCTGTTTCCCTATTTTAAAACTACCATCGGCAGGATTCGGATAAATGACAGGCAGCTCAGAATCATCAATATCCTCATTGGCCAGGGTTACCTGGCTGCTGCCATAAATAATGTATTCTCCGGCCTGCAAACTGATCGGAGCAGCAGTATTGGTCACGCTGATGGAATTACTGTTGAGCAGGTTGTACCATGTTCCTGTTTTCTGAAAATTGGGCACAATGGATTGGGTAGTCACCCCAAAATTTCCAAGTATGGTAATGTATTGCACCTCAGGATTTGAACTGTTATCTGTGAGCTGAATTTTTTTCAGACCCGTTGCAGCTGCCACGTCCAAAGTGAAAGTTGCTGTGTTAAAAATGGACAACTTATCTTTTAGTTTAATCATCGCTGACCATTTGTCATAAAGTGCCTTTCTGTTCGGATCGGTGTAATATTCCCATTTGATGGGTTTGTTGCTCACGCGGCAATCGTTGTTGATTGTCCCATCAGGGCAACTGTTGATACTGAAATCATAACCCAATTCACCGAACTGCCAGATCATTTTTGGGCCCGGTACAGTAAAATAAAATGCGCCGGCCTGCTCCATTCTTTTCAGCGCCGTATTTAGCTCTTTTGTATTGTAGGATCCGCTTGTATTTCCAAAAGTCAGGTTTTTGTACATAAGTCTCTCCTCATCGTGACTTTCCATATAGGCTATGTTCGCTGGTACGGTCCAGCCTCTCTTTATGTATGAGATCCACGAAAAATCAGATTTACCACTTTCATGATAACCCATTGTAGCTTCGTTATAATTGCCGTTCAAATTACTCCAAACCAGAATACCTTTCCCTTCATTTAAACGGTAATTAACCCATTGTGTCTCTTCTTCATTCGTTCCCAGGTGTTCGAAGATCACATAAAAATTCGGATCCTTTTCCCATTGATAATCTGCGTATTCTTTTAACACAGCCACCCTGTCTGCCTGGGTTGCATTGGTACAGTTCTGGTCATTGCCGGTGCAGTTTTGTGTAAATCCTTTGGTGAGGTCCCACCTGAATCCATCGATTTTATATTCTTCTATCCAGTACTGTGTTGTCCTTTTTACATAATCCCTTGTAGCCTGTTTGCTGTGATTAAAATCGTTGAAAACACTATAGGAATGCGTTGCTACCGGGTTGAAGAAGGGACTGTCCGCGCTGGCCAGACCTCCATAACCACCACCGTCTGTATTCCACATGCGGTAAAAGGGATGCTGGCCTGTGGCGTGGTTATAAACTACATCCAGTATAACAGCCATGCCTCGTTTATGGCATTCATCAACCAGTTGTTTGAATGCGTTCGGTGTTCCGTAATACTTATCCAGAGCCATATGAAAAGCGGGATTGTACCCCCAGGACTCATTGCCGTCAAATTCAGAAATGGGCATGAGTTCAATTGCATTAATACCCAAAGACTGCAGGTAATCCAGCCTTGATTTTACCGCGTCGAAACTGTGTAGTACATCAAAATCCCGGATAAGCAGTTCATAGATTACCAGATCCGATTTTGCAGGCTTAACAAAGTTATTCACCTGCCAATTATAAGGTGCGTCTCCTGTTCTTAATAAAGAAACCGCATGGCTTGCTTTTCCGGTTGGATAGGGTGGCAAATTGGGATAAGTTACTGAATTAATAAACTTGTCATTGGCTTCGTCCAGTATGGTGGTGGAATACGGATCGGCTATTCTGGTTTTACCATCGACCAGGTATTGAAATCCGTAGTTCTGTAGTGGCGTTAATCCTGTTAATTCAATCCAAAATCTGTTTTTCGCAGTATCTTTTTTTAACAAATAACTGGTCTGGGTCTCCCAGTTATTAAAATCTCCCAGTACATATACGAACTGCTTCAATGGAGCGTAGAGCACAAGGGTAACTTTGGAATTGTCTGCGCCATTGTAATTGATTCCGTCTTTCATGCCGGCAGGAACAGGGGCTTCGGTAACTGGCGGAACAACTATGGTTCCCACCTGTGAAACATAATCCTGTGATTTTTTATCACCTGTCCCGTTTTTGGCTTTAACAAGAAAACCGATACTTCCGATACCTGTCCTGTTATAGAAGGTGTTTGGAACAAAACTTATTGAATAGGTGCCATTGCCATTGTTGGTCATTTTTTGTGCTTCATTGGAATTTTCCCAGGTTCCATTGTTAGGCGCATCCATTTGGTTGGCTCCGGCAGTATTTGATGACCAGGCCCAGAGATAGATATCCGTTACTCCCCACAGGCTCGGATTCACATTTGAAGCCGTTATGGTGATTGGGGTATCTTCATTAAAAGTTGGTGGAACTATTGTAAAGGTAACATTTTGCACCTGGGCAAAACTTATACTTACAACAAGGAAAGCAATACATTGCAGAAATCTCTTCATTTGTACAACCTGTTTTAAGGAGAAAGAGGCTGTTAAAAACAGCCTCTTTCAAAAATATTAATAGAAAATCACTAGTTCTTTGTTATTGTATAGGTCATGTTATTAGGATCTGACAAATCCATGGTAATGCGGTAATTACCCGCCTTACTCGGAATATTATCTCCTCCGGATTCTAATTTACCATCCAGACCAGTATCTCCATAATTCACTGCCCAGTCATTGTTGGCCCTGAATTTAATTTCACCATCTAAAAGAGTGATTGATTTGATATAATATACGCCTTCTTTGCTGTAATCAGGAGTAAATGGATAATCAGGTGTTGCTCCCCAATTGTTATATCCGGATCCAACTACACCATATACAAGGGTTTTCTCTAAAGTATAGGTTAAATCATTTAAATCCAAAACTACGTCATAATATCCGGCTGTGACAGGGATATTTGCGCCACCAGACTCCAAAGTGCCATTCTTTCCATCATCACCATAGTTTACTCCCCAATCATTATTTAACCTGAACTTGATTTCACCTTCCTTCAGTTTAACCTGCGATCTCCAGGTATCTGAGTAAGAATCGTAGCTCAGCGGCATATCGGGTCCATCCCATCCGTTTGTAGTAGCACTACCAACCAAACCAATCGTATAAGGAGTAACCGTATAAGTCAAAGAATTCTCATTAAATACGATTTTATACGTTCCGGCAGTTGCCTTAATATTATCTCCATTGGCTTCTAAAGTACCATTGGCACCCGTATCGCCATAGTTCAAATCCCAGGAGTTATCTTTCCTGATCTTCCATTCCCCTGTTAACAGGGTAACATAGCATACATAAACACCCGCTTCATCTGTTTTATAGAAAGGAGCATCAGGTGTTGCACCCCAGTTATTGTAAGCAGAACCCACAAGTCCCCATGGAGTTGAAAGATCCAGAAGATCTGCATATGGAGTTGCCTTTAATGTATTGGGATCAGATAAAATTCCATAGCCCGTTTTGTCATTCAGAATCGCTGCCACAACAACAGTCACATCGGCTGCCTCATCAGGTTCCAGTTCAAGATTCAATAAGATCTTATTCAGTTCTTCTGATTTGAATGTTTTTGAAAAGGAGCTTCCTCCGTTTACAGATTCCGCATCCGCAATATCTCCACCTGCTTTAGTAAAATATATTTTATAGTTCGCAGCAGCGGGGTAACCAAAATCTGGTTCGGTCCATGTTACGGTAAGGACATCTGTTCCTACCTCATCCTTATCCAACACGACCTGAGTAGTTGACAGCGTCGCTACTGTTTCGGCATCCGGATTGATTACGATCTGATCGTCATCGCTACAGGATCCCAGCATCAGTGAGATCGTGAGCAAAAACAAGATTTTATTTAAAATTACTTTCATATGATATAATTTATTTGTTTTTATCGGTCATATGGAACACCCATTACTATCCCTCATTGTGTTAAAGTTCAGCCGTGGGTGTTTCATTTCTTGGTTTTTTAAAAATTAATATCCCTCATTTTGAACCAGGGTCGGATTGGCAATCATATCCGAAGAAGGAATAGGATAGATATCCCTGAAAGCTTCCGAAGTCTTGCCGTCTTTAACACCACCTTTCCAGGGCCAAACTCCCTGAGTTGAAAACTGACCGAATCTGATCAGGTCCGTTCTTCTATGTCCTTCCCAGAACAGTTCACGAGCTCGCTCGTCAAGTACAAAGCTTAAAGTCAAACTGGGGGAAGTAATATTTCCAGCCGAATTTCCATAAGCTCTCTGACGTAACATATTGATGTAATTTACAGCAGTACTAACATCTCCTCCTCCACCTCTCAAGTGGGCTTCAGCATACATCAGATAAGCATCTGCCAAACGGAACATCGGAAAGTCCACATCGACAAAGTTACCGGAAGCATCTTTACCCTGTACTCCGTTTACATCAAGGTTCTTGTACTTGGCAATAGCATAACCATCCCCAAAATTAAACGGATCTACAATTTCCAGAGTCTGATCTTCGGTGAAGAACATATTTCTGCTGTCACCTGATTTTGAAATGGTGTATTTCAGTGTAGTAAGGTTCATGGTAATATAGTAAATACCGGGAGTGGCAATAACCAAATTCGGACCGTCTTTTACTAAATTTCCGTTGGATCCGCCGTAATTATTTCCCCAATCTTCATTAAAGCGGAATTTCATTTCACCAGCTTTTAAATCGGCGTACACGGCATATGTATTTGAACCGGTTGAGCGCATTTCGGTATCGGGTCCATCCCAGCCATTGATGGTAGCATTTCCAACCAGTCCCCAGTTGGATACAGCCCCTAAGCCAGCATTGATTGAGCCAAGATCTGGTTTTCCATCGAATTTCTGTACTAAATTTTTCGTAGTTCTCAAACCGCCCCAGCCACTGTTGATACCAAAATCCTTAGCTACCATTTTTCCGCCAACTGCGGCATGTGTCAGGAAGGTAGTTCCACCATAACCGATAGTATTAAGTCCATCGAAACGGATAGCAAAAATATTTTCGTTTTGTGCACCATTCACATCATTATCAGCAAGAAACAGATGCTGATATTTGGGGGTTAAGGAATATCCTCCTTGTTCAATGACTTTTTTAATATAGGTCATTGCTTCTGTGTTCTTGGCAGTTCCTGTATATACCTGTGCATTGAGGTACAATTTACCCAACAGCATCCAGCAGGCTCCCTTATCGGCTCTGCCGTATTCATTCTGACGTGGCGCAACCAATACAGGTTCTATTTCAAGTAATTCTGATTCTATGAACTGAAATACTTCTGCTCTGGATTTTTGTGCCGGGAAAAAATTTCCTACAGGGTCTGCTTCAGTTACAAATGGAATATTTCCATATAAATCAATGGCATGCCAGTAACTCCAGGCCCTCATAAATCTGGCCTCTGCTCTGAAAACTTCGATCTCTGCTTTCAATGTGGCATCCACACCCCTTCCATCTAATTTTTCAGGAGTTGTTTCGCGAAGGAACTGGTTGATCAAGCCAACCTGAAAATAAATACGGTCATACATGGCACGCACAAACTCATTGGAAGGAGTCCAAACATGGTTGTGTAAATCGTGGATCGTTCCATCTTTCCATGCGATAATTGCCTCATCAGTAGTTAATTCCTGATGTTTCCAATACTGACGCAGATAGTTAGAAAATCCTTCATCTATTCCTGAAATATCAGGTTGACCTGCAGGCCCCTGTTGCCCGCTTACGGAAATGCCGGCATATACTCTTGCCAGGAACTGCTTATAGGAAGCGGGATCTTCAAAAACCTGATCTTCCGTTAATTGCGTGATAGGCTCTTTGTCTAATTCACTCTCACAGGAAGCGAACACCAGTCCAAGCATTACCGCGATAATGCTTAAGCTTAGTCTGAATTGTTTATTAAATACTTTCATTATCAATGTATTTTTTTAAAAGTTAACATTAAATCCGAACAACAAGGTTTGCGGACGAGGATAGAAATTGTTGTCAATTCCACCATTAATCTCCGGATCTAAACCATCATAATCAGTTACCGTGAACACATTTTGAATGGTTGAGTATAATCTCAGGCGTACATCACCATTTTTGATATTCTCAAAATTGTATCCCAGGGTTATGTTGTCCATTTTCAGGAAGGATGCATCCTGAATATAATAATCTGACCAATATTGCGGGTTTCTGAAATTCGTATCCAGCAAAGAGACGTGTGCATTTCTGATTGTACCCAGATCATACAGGTTGTCCTGATTTCCGTTCGCAGAAGCTACGTTATTGTATGCAAAGTTTCCAATACTTGCTCTCATTGTGAAGCCAAGATCCCAATTTCCGTAATACATATAGGAAGAAAGTCCCAGCAGCCATTCGGGGTTCGGATTGTGGTATATACGTTTATCTGCATCTGTTAATACCCCATCTTCATTGGTATCTACATAAACACCTTCTATAGGATCTCCGGCAGTATCATATACCTGCTGATATACCAGGAATGAACTTTGAGGATATCCAACTTTATGTGTTTGTATGGTATTACCCACACCACCACTGATTCCTCCTGTTGCGAGGCCCGGTGAACTTGGGTCATCAACCGTATTCAGTTTTATAATTTCATTTTCCAACCAGGTGGCATTGAAATTTAAATTCCATCTGAAACTTTCGCTTTGAACAACATCTCCGTTCAAGGTAAATTCCACACCGTGTTTATCAAGATCACCGATGTTGGTGTACAAACTGTTGGATAGATTTGAACCTGCAGGTGGAGATACAGTATTCAGAATATCTGTTGACTCTGTTGTAAAATATTCTATAGAACCAAAAATCCTGTCATCAAAGAATCCGTAATCCAAACCAATGTTGTAAGTAGCAGATTCTTCCCATTTTATATTTGCGTCGTAACCAGAAGGTCTAAGTGTGTTGTAATAACTGTTTCCGAAAGGATACCTTACATTATCCTGACCAACCATGTATACAGGTAAGTATCCAAAGTCACTGCCTATTTCCTGCTGACCTGTTTCACCATAACCCAAACGCAGTTTTAAGGTAGAAAGTGTTTCAGAATTCTCCAGGAATGACTCTTCAGCTATATTCCAGGCCAGAGCTCCTGAGTAGAAATTACCCCATCTGTTGTCTTCAGAAAATCTTGAAGAACCATCACGTCTGTATGTAAAGGTAAGTAAGTAGCGGTTGTCGTAACCATAATTTGCACGGAACATATAAGATAACAAGGCATTTGTAGAGGCCCATTCACTTTCAGTGATCGTACCATTACCGTCCTGATTAAAGGAACTGTTCTCTCTGTAAAAATCCTGAAAAGACTGACCCAGCATGACATCAAAACGGTGCACATCATTAAAGGTCTGCACATAATTCAGATAGATATCCGCCAGCGTGTTTCTTCTCATACTGTCATAGACACCATTGGATCCCCCGTTGTAATATCCACTTGCAGAAGTGGCTGAAGTACTGTTATATCCATCTACTTCAGAAAAGTCAAAACCAAAGTTGGCTACAATGCTCAGTCCTTCAAGGAACCAGAAAGCATAGTCAAACTTGGCATTACCAATATATCGGTTGGTGGCAGCATGGCTGTCAAAAGCATCAAGCAAACCCACCGGGTTTCTGGGAGCAAGGTTATTTGGTGAACCATCATTATTCAACCATTCCCAATATCCGTTATACTGACTATTCCCGCTGAAAATAGGTTTCGTTGGATCCATAGAAACTGAGTTTCCGATGGCGCCTTCATTGGCGAACTCATCCTGGGCAAAAGAACCTCTTATGTTAAAGTCCATTTTAAGGCTGTTGTCAAATAAATTCTGACGTAAGTTTAAAGCCAGGGTCGTTCTGTTATACTCAGAAGTTTTTAAAACACCTTCCTGAATTAAATACCCTGCAGAAATTCTGTAAGCCGTATTTTCGTATCCTTCAGAAATGGATAAATTGTTGTCTGTACCAAAAGCAGTTTGATAGATTTGATCCTGCCAAACGGTTTCATCATCTCCAATCAAAGCGCTGGCATCAGGCTCTCCCAGATCATTGATCGCGCGGATGAACTGATCTCTGTTTAATACATCAACCTTGTTCTCAGCCTCTCCCCATGAAAATTTACTATCGAAACTAACGCCAAAATCCTGGTGCATTTTTCCGGATTTGGTAGTGATCAAAATAACACCATTACTTGCCCTTGAACCATAAATAGCGGTTGCAGAAGCATCTTTTAAGATGTTAAAGCTTTCGATATCATTTGGATTAATGGTATTTAATGCCGGCCCATCCTGATCTACAGGTACACCATCAATAACGATGAGCGGGCTGTTGCTTGCGCTGAGCGAAGAAACACCACCACGTATTTTAATTGTACCTCCTTCGCCAGGTCTACCACTTGGAGGAACAACGTTCACCCCGGCAGATTTACCTGTGATCAACTGTTCAGGTGAAGCAATGGCGCCCGGGTTGAAATCCTCGGAACCCACTTTTTCAACAGCTCCTGTTGCATCTTTCTTTGTTGTTTGTCCGTAACCGATTAAGATTACTTCCTCAAGGCTTTCTGCAGATTCATCAAGATATACAGTCATATTTGATGTCGCCGCCATTTCTATGGTATTGTACCCTACAAATGAAAAAACCAGTAAAGCGTTCGCATTGTCGACTGTGAGTTCGAATACTCCGTCAAAGTCGGTTGCGGTCCCCTGGGTAGTACCTTTCTGTAATACGGATACTCCGGGTAGTTCAGATCCTGTTGCTCTATCCAAAACTTTTCCTTTGATCACTGTCTGTGCAGACATTACAAAAGGAAACAGAATCAATAAGCCAAGGATTAAATGTCTAATTTGTTTCATAAATATTATTGTTTATAAGCACTAATTGTTTTAAAAAAAACTTGCCTTTCTTTTAAATTCACGCCCAAAAATAAATTATTAACATTGATTTAACACTGACATAAATCAGTACCGACATTACTAAAACGTTTTCGTGTTGATAAGTTTTCTCACTCTAACGTTTGCGTAAATCATAATTTTGCTGCCTGTAAACTTAATAATGAGGAATTATCTGTTTTTTTTAACCGATTTTATTAAAAAATCCTTAAAAAGGGTCAATACACGGCCGGATTTTTGATAGCCTCAGGCAGTTTTATTATCTTTAGCTAATGAAATCCAAAATTACCTTAAAGAAAATTGCCAAAGAATTTGATGTCTCCATTTCAACGGTATCAAAAGCGCTGAAAAACAGCCATGAGATCAGTGTGGACTTAAGAGACAGGATTCAGGCTTTTGCCAATTATTACCATTATAAACCCAACAGTCTGGCGCTCAATCTGCGCAATCAGAAATCAAAAACAATCGGTATAATCATTCCCGAAATAGTCCATCATTTTTTTACAACGGTAATCAGCGGTATTGAGCAACTTGCCAATGAGAACGGTTACAATGTGATCATCTGTCTTTCAAATGAGTCTTATGAAAAAGAGGTGTTTAATCTGGAAATGCTGGCAAACGGAATAGTAGATGGCATCATAGTCTCCGTTTCAAAAGAAAGTCTGAAAAAAGGTGAATTTGAACATTTTGAAACCCTGGTCATGAACGGAATGCCACTGGTCATGTTCGACCGCGTGGTTGATTCCATGGCCTGCAGTAAGGTAACCTCAGACGATTTTGGAGCCGGCTATCTGGCATGCAATCACCTGTTTGATGCAGGTTGTAAAAGACTTGCCATAATTACAACCGATGATTTTGTTACCGTGGGTGCTCAGCGTAAAAATGGTTACCTGAAATCCCTTGAAGAGCACCATGTGCCAGTTGATGAAGATCTGATCTTACATATAGATGAGCGGTATGAAATTTCCAAGCAGATCGAAAATCTTTTTAAACAAAACAATCCTCCGGACGGGATCTTTGCAGTGAATGAAATTTATGCGGCCACGGCCATGAAAATTGTGCAGGAGCTCGGTAAAAAAATACCGGATGAGGTGGCGATCATCGGATTTACCGATGGATTTATCTCGAAATTTTCTACTCCCTCCCTGTCAACAGTCGCACAGCACGGCTACTTAATGGGCCTGAAGGCATTTGAAATACTTCTCGAAGAAATAGAGCATCAGGACGTTGAATTTCTTCACAGGACTGAGGTCATAAAACCCGATCTGGTCATCAGGGAATCAACAAAAATGATGTAATTCGCTTTTTTTTCATTTTTTATTCTATATTTGCACCATTCACAACCATTTAGAACTTGCCTTTCTTTTAACTTCACGGAGTTTTACTTATCATTGCATTTACTATTAACTAAATAAGAGAAATATTTTATCTCTCCGGAGCTGGCTATATTTCTTTTGCCTATATCTTTCAACAGATGGAAAAAAGAAGATTACATATTATGGAAATCTGGAATCTCAGCATGGGATTTCTTGGAATTCAGATGGGCTTTGCCCTTCAAAATGCAAATGCGAGCAGGGTACTTCAGATTTTTGGTGCCGATGTGCATGAATTGTCCTGGTTTTGGATCGTTGCACCTCTGACCGGATTGATCGTTCAACCCATTGTTGGTTACTACAGCGACCGGACCTGGACTAAATTAGGCAGAAGAAGACCTTATTTTTTGGTTGGAGCCATACTGGCCTCAATTGGTTTAATGCTCATGCCAAATGCCCAAATGTTTACAGCCTTTTTGCCTGCACTCTGGATAGGTGCCGGTATGCTGATGATCATGGATGCCTCCTTTAATATTGCCATGGAACCCTTCAGGGCTCTGGTGGCAGATGTATTGCCCAGCGATCAGAGAACTTTGGGTTTTAGTATTCAGACCGTCCTCATCGGAATCGGTGCGGTTATTGGTTCCTGGTTACCCTATGTGCTGACCAACTGGTTTGGAGTATCCAATGTGGGTACCGAAGGCCAGGTGCCATTAAATCTATTGCTCTCCTTTATTATTGGAGCGGCAGTTCTGATTACAAGTATCCTGATCACCGTATTTACAACCAAAGAATACAATCCTGAAGAAATGGCCAAAATGAACGGGGCGGCTGAAGGAGATGAAAAAGAATCCAACCTGCTCCATATTTTCAAGGATTTTAAAAAAATGCCTTTGACCATGAGGCAGTTGAGCTGGGTTCAGTTTTTTTCCTGGTTCGGACTCTTTGGTATGTGGGTTTTTACCACCCCGGCTCTGGCACATCATATTTACAAGCTCGATCTGAATGATACAGCAAGTGCTGCTTATCAGAACGCAGGCGACTGGGTAGGCATTCTCTTTGGAATATACAATGCAGTCGCGGCAGTATTTGCCTTCTTTCTGGCGGCTATCGCAAAAAAAATCGGACGCAAAAAAACACATGCGCTTTCACTGATTATCGGTGGCCTAAGTTTGATATTTATCTATTTTGCTCCTGATGAAAACTGGCTTATCCTTTCCATGGTCGGAATCGGAATAGCATGGGCCAGCATACTGGCAATGCCTTATGCAATTCTGGCCGGTTCCATTCCTCCGAGAAAAATGGGTGTATATATGGGCATCTTCAACTTTTTTATTGTAATTCCTCAAATTATCAATGCACTTATAGGAGGCCCCATGGTAAAATATCTCTATGGCGGTAATCCCGTGTATGCTCTTGTAGTAAGCGGCGTCTCCTTTCTGATCGCTGCCTCTCTGGTGGCCAGGGTAAATGACGTGGATGACGAAGTAGAAAAAAAATAAACCTCATGAAGAAAGCATTCATTTTTGATCTGGACGGTGTGATTGTCGATACGGCAAAATTTCATTATCTGGCCTGGAAGAAATTGGCCAATGACCTCGGTTTTGATTTTTCCGAAAAACAGAACGAAATGCTCAAAGGCGTGAGCCGGTCAAAATCACTTGAGATCCTGCTCGAAATTGGAAATTTATCCCTGACACAGGAACAAAAGGAAAAGCTTATGTTTGAAAAAAATCAAAGGTATCTATCCTCTGTGGAATCCCTGGGTGCTTCTGAAATATTACCGGGCATCAAGGATCTGATTCTCTTTCTCAAAAGTAAAAATATCCGGGTAGCCCTGGGATCTGCCAGTAAAAATGCGATTCCCCTTTTAAAAAGTCTTGAACTTTTTGAGTTTTTTGACGCCATTGTTGACGGCAATGATGTGACCCATGCCAAACCCGATCCGGAGGTCTTTTTGCTGGCAGCAGAAAAATTGCGTGTATCCCCGGAAAATTGCGTGGTGGTTGAAGATTCTCAGGCAGGAATTCAGGCAGCAAATATTGCCGGAATGACCAGTTTAGGCATTGGTTCTCCGGAAAACCTTTCGGGATCTGATTTTCTTTTCGCCTCAACCGGTGATTTAACCACAGATTTTGTTGAAAGATTCTTGAATTTTAAAAAAGCATAACAAATGAATTTAAATTATATAGTGCCTGACGAATGGCTGATCGTTGAAGATGGGTTCAAGGCAGAAAATGTAACGGCCTCTGAAAGTTTATTCAGTATTGGCAACGGATCCATGGGACAACGGGCCAATTTTGAGGAATCTTATAGCGGCAATACCTTTCAGGGAAGCTATATCGGTGGTATTTATTACCCCGATAAAACAAGGGTCGGCTGGTGGAAAAACGGGTATCCCGAATATTTTGCCAAAGTGCTGAATGCTCCGAACTGGATTGGCATTAAAGTTTATATTAATAATACCGAACTGGATCTCAACAAATGCGTGGTAAGTGACTTTCGCAGGGAATTAAACATGAAAGAAGGTACGCTTTCGCGCACCTTCACAGCTGAACTCGCCAACGGAAACCGGATCAAAGTGAATGCAATTCGTTTCCTTAGTTTGGTATACAATGAGGCCGGAGCCATAAAGTATGCTGTAACTCCCCTGAATTTTTCCGGAGAAATTGCTTTCGAGCCTTACCTTGATGCAGGAATCATGAATGAAGACGCAAATTACGATGAGTTCTTTTGGAAGATCGAAAAAATCGAGCAGGGAAGTAATGAAGCCTTCATCATTTCAAGAACCTTAAAGACAAATTTTTTAGTTTGTACCGGAATGAAAGTTGCCTTTACGCTTAACGATTATGAAGTCCCGCTGGAATACAAGGCCGAACTTCAGGAAAAATCGGTAGCATATCACTACAAGAAGGAGGTACATCAAAATGACACTTTTACCATATACAAATTCGGAGGATACACCCAGTCCATGAATCACCCGAAAGAAGACTTGATACCGGCGTCTCAGCGCATGCTACGTCAGGTTTGTGAACTTGGCTTTGATGACTTGCTGGTAAAACAAAAAAATGCCTGGGCAGAGATCTGGGAAACGGCTGATATCATTATTGAAGGAGATATCAAAGCCCAGCAGGCGATCAGGTTCAATATCTTTCAGCTCAATCAGACCTATTCCGGAGCTGATGAACGGTTAAATATCGGCCCCAAAGGTTTTACCGGCGAAAAATATGGAGGCAGTACCTATTGGGATACTGAAGCCTATTGCATTCCTTTTTACATGAGCACAAAGGACAAGAAAGTGGCAAGAAATTTGCTTGTTTACCGATATAATCACTTGCAAAAAGCCATAGAAAATGCCCAAAAATTAGGCTTTTCAAATGGCGCAGCACTCTACCCTATGGTAACGATGAATGGGGAAGAATGTCACAACGAATGGGAAATTACCTTTGAAGAGATTCATAGAAATGGAGCCATAATTTACGCCATTTACAATTATGTCAATTATACAAATGACTTTGCTTATATCCCTGAATACGGGATGGAGGTCATGATTGGCGTTGCGCGGTTCTGGCAACAGCGTGCTACTTTGTCGGCTCAAAAAAATAAATATGTGATCCTGGGCGTTACCGGGCCGAACGAATATGAAAACAATGTGCACAACAACTGGTATACCAATTATATAGCCAAATGGTGTATTGAATATGCGCTGTCAAATCTCATTAAACTAAATGAGGAATATAAGGCCGATTACCTGAGGATTACTGAAAAAACTGCCTTGAACGATGAAGAAATACGACAATGGAAAAAAGTGGCCGACAACATGTATTTTCCTTACAGCGAGCAATATGATGTCTTTTTACAACAAGATGGTTTTTTAGATAAAGAGCTCATCCCGGCCGACAAACTGCCAAAAAAAGAAAGGCCTATCAACCAGAAATGGTCCTGGGACCGGATCCTGCGCTCACCCTATATCAAACAGGCCGATGTCTTGCAGGGAATTTATTTTTTTGAAAATCATTTTGACACGGAAACCATCAAAAAGCATTTTGATTTTTATGAGCCGTTCACTGTACATGAATCCTCTTTGTCTCCTTGCGTTCATTCTATACTGGCAGCAAAAATAAACAAGATAGAGAAGGCATACGAACTGTATTTGAGAACCTCAAGACTTGATCTTGACGACTATAACCACGAAGTACACGAAGGCCTGCACATAACGAGTATGGCCGGAACCTGGCTTTCTATTGTTCAGGGTTTTGGCGGTATGCGGAATTTTGACAGTCACCTGTCATTTCATCCTCAAATCCCGCAGCAGTGGAAGTCCTATTCTTTCAAAGTCAATTACCGCGGAAATACCATCAAGGTCTTTACGAGTCACGAAGCCAGTATTTTTACCAATGAGTCAGAAACTCCAATGGAAATAATTGTTTCAGGCAAAAAACTGGAGCTTCCTTCAAAAGCATTTATAAAAGTATAAACCAGAAAAAGGTCTATTCGATTGACTTTTCTGCTATAAAATATTTAAAGCAAATTATACAACTATGAAAAACTGGGGCCTCATACTCATATTAATTAGTTCTTTAACCATGCAAAGTCAAAAAATTAAAAAAGTCGAGCCTCCCCACTGGTGGGTGGGCATGCAACACCAAAAAGTTCAACTGATGATCTATGGTGACAAAATATCGGCTTACACGGCATCTGTTGAGGATAAGGAAATCATAATAGCGGAAGCAGAGCAAACGAATAACCCCAATTACCTCTTTCTGACCCTGGATTTTTCGGCTGTAAAACAAGCCAGAGACTTTAAAATCATTTTTTCAAAACCGGGCGAAGAAAATCTTATTCACACCTATACTCTAAAATCACGGGAACCCATGTCGGCTCAAAGACAGGGATTTAAAAGTTCTGATGTGATCTATCTCATTACCCCTGACCGGTTTGCGAACGGAGATACTTCAAATGATATAAATAAGGAATTGAATGAAAAAACAATCGACAGAAAAGATAATTATGCGCGTCATGGGGGGGATATCAAAGGGATTACTGATCATCTGAATTATATTGGCGATATGGGCTTTACAGCCATCTGGCCCAGCCCGATGTTAAGCAATAATATGCCGGGACAATCCTACCACGGCTATGCCATAACTGATCTGTATGAGGTTGACCCGAGATTTGGAACCATGGATGAATACAAAACCCTTTCGAAAGAGACTAAAAGTAAGGGAATAAAATTAATCATGGATATGGTGGCCAACCATATCGGGAGTGAACACTGGTGGATGAAAGACCTGCCTTCAGAAGACTGGGTAAACTTTCAAAAGGAATTCCTGAAAGATAGCCTGGTTGTGACCAACCACAGGCGGACCATCAACCAGGATCCCTATGCGTCTGAAAAAGATAAAAAATCCATGAGCGACGGCTGGTTCGTTCCCAGCATGCCTGATCTGAATCAAAAAAATCCTTTTCTGGCCACCTATCTGATACAGAACAGTATCTGGTGGATAGAAACACTGGATCTCGGGGGCATCAGACAAGATACTTACCCCTATCCCGATAAATACTTTATGGCTGAATGGGCCGGAGCGATCATGAATGAATATCCCAACTTCAGCATAGTGGGTGAAGAATGGAGTTACAATCCCCTGCTGGTGGGTTATTGGCAGCGCGGAGCCCAAAACAAAGACGGTTATGATTCAAATTTGACCTCAAGCATGGATTTCCCGATGCAGAAAATGATCGTGGAAGGGCTGAAGGAAGCAGAATCCTGGGACAAGGGATTTGTCAAATTATACGAAGGCCTGGCCAATGATTTTTATTATTCCAATCCGAAGGATATCATGATCTTTCTTGATAATCATGATATGGACAGGGTCTTTACGCAACTAAATCACAACGTGACACAAAACAAAATGGCCCTGGCTTACATGCTTTTGCTTCCGCGCATACCACAAATATATTACGGCACGGAAATCCTGATGGAGAACAGTAAAAAACCGGGAGATCACGGTCTGATCAGAACAGATTTTCCGGGTGGCTGGCCCGGCGATGCCGTAAATGCCTTTACCGGAATCGGATTAAACGCTGAGCAAAAAGAAATGCAGTCGTTCTTAAAGAAAGTACTGCAATACAGAAAAAGCAGCGAAGCCATACACGCTGGCAAAACCATTCATTTTGCACCCGATAAGAATGTGTATGCCCTGGCGAGAAAATTAAATGATGAGATCGTTCTTGTTATCCTGAATAAAAATAACAAACCCTTCCGCGCAGATTTGAACAAATTTGACGAACTCGGTTTAAAGGGTAAAAAAGTAAAAAATATGATTACCGGGGAAATTTTTGATCTGGGAAAGACCCTGGAACTGAAAGATGAAGGAGTCATTTTGTTGACTACGAAAATAAACTAAAGGAAATCTTTTTATAAAGAAAGTTTTAGATTTTTTGATCTCGTAAAAACGTATTTGAGCTATTTAAACAAAATGTAACCTTATTATTTAAAAGAAATAACAGACAAACCACTTATGAAGAAAATACTGCTGTTTCTTGTAGGAATTGCCCTGTCACTTCATCTGCTCTCTGCCCAAAATGAACAAAGGAAGTTCATCAGTTCCGGCTTCGATAAAAAGGGGGTAACGATACAGACCAGCGATGGAGCATACCGCATAACCTATTACAGTAAAAATATTGTAGAAACTACCTTTATTCCAAAAGGTGAGAACAAAAATGAAAATTCCCATGCCGTCGTTCTTGAACCCCGGGAAATTTCCTTTAGTTCAAGTGAAAATCAGGAAACTGTTCTTTTGAACTCTGAGGGAATCACGGTGAGTATCGACAAGGCCCCGTTTAAAATTAACTATTTTTACAAGAACCGGCCCCTCATCTCAGAAAAAGCGGGCTATATCAAAACCGATTCCCTGGAAATAATCGAATTCAATCTGAACCCAACAGAAGTACTTTATGGCGGTGGTGCGCGCGCTTTGGGCATGAACCGCCGTGGCCACCGACTCAAACTTTACAACAGAGCCCATTACGGTTATGAAACGCGGTCGGAATTGATGAATTATACACTTCCTGTCGTTCTGTCATCCAACCTGTATGCCATTCACTTTGACAATGCGCCCATCGGGTATTTGGATCTCGACAGCAAAAAGAACAATACCCTGTCCTATCAAACCATTAGCGGGAGAAAGACCTATCAGGTAATCGCCGGAAATAACTGGGATGAAATAACCGATCATTACACTTCCCTGACAGGCAGGCAACCCTTACCACCAAGGTGGGTCTTCGGAAATTTTTCCAGCCGTTTTGGCTATCATTCCGAAAAAGAGGTCAGGGAAACAGTCCGTAAATTTGCCGAGGACAGCATTCCACTGGATGCGGTCGTTATAGACATTTACTGGTTTGGCAAGGACATTCAGGGCCATATGGGCAACCTTGAGTTTCTGAAAGATTCCTTTCCAACTCCTCAGCTGATGATGCGTGATTTTCAGAAAAAAAATATAAAAACCATCCTGGTTACAGAACCTTTTATTCTGACCAGCTCGAAAAAATGGAAAGAAGCCTCTGAAAATGGTTTTTTGGGTAAAGACAGTTCTGGAAAACCCCTTGTTTATGATTTTTATTTTGGCAATACGGGCCTGGTTGATATTTTCAGTCCAAAGGCCGCTGACTGGTTTTGGAAGCTCTATAAAGAATTGACGGAAATGGGTGTGCAAGGCTGGTGGGGCGATTTGGGCGAGCCGGAAGTGCATCCATCTGCCATGGTGCATGAAACCGGAACGGCTGATGAAGTACACAATATTTACGGGCATCAGTGGGCAAAAATGATTTATGATGGCTATCGCCGGGATTTTCCTGATCAAAGGCCTTTTATTTTAATGCGGGCCGGATACTCGGGATCACAAAGATTTGGCCTGATCCCCTGGTCGGGTGATGTGAGCAGGTCCTGGGGTGGTTTACAATCACAACCCGAAATTGCCCTTCAAATGGGCATGCAGGGGCTGGCTTATATGCATTCCGATCTGGGAGGTTTTGGAGGGGGAGAAAAATTTGATCCTGAGTTGTACACACGCTGGTTGCAATACGGTGTTTTTCAACCCGTTTTCAGACCACATGCTCAGGAGCACATAGCCCCCGAACCGGTTTTTCATGATGAAAAAACCAAAACACTGGCCAGAAAGAGTATCGAACTTCGCTACGCCCTGCTTCCTTACAATTACACGCTCGCTTTTGAGAACAGCCGAAGCGGCCAGCCCTTTATGAAACCCCTGTTTTTTGAGGAGCCTGCCAATGAATCTCTGTTCAACAGAGCAGACAGTTATTACTGGGGAGAAAATTTTTTAGTCCGACCCATACTGCACCCGGGTGTAAAAACAATTGAGCTGCAATTCCCTGACAAGAATAACTGGTTTGATTTCTATACAGATCAGCTTTACGAAAAAGGAAAATCTTATCCCATACCAGTTCTGGAGGATCATATCCCGGTTTTTGTGCGGGGAGGCGCCTTTATTCCCATGGCCAAACCGATGCAGCATACTGAGGACTACAAGTTCAATGACCTTTTGGTTCATTATTATTTTGACCCGGAAACCAAAACCAGTGATGCCCTTGTTTTTAACGATGACGGAAAAAATCCTGAAAGTATTGAAAAAGGGCTTTATGAAATCATCCATTTAAAAAGTACGGTTAAAAAAACTATACTGGAGATCGATGTATACTGCACCCCATCGAAATCATTGTCTGTAACTGATAAAAAAATTGAGCTGATCCTACACAATTTGGCTAAACCAAAAAAAGTAAAAAGATTTCCGTTTACCAGCGATGAAGTAAAAAAAATCACCCGGATTCCGTTGGTTCTAAAAGGATCAGACAAACAAACCATTCGAATTAAAATGTAAACGCCATGAAATATTTAATTCTGTCATTATTGTTATTGATGAGTAATCAGTGTGAAGAAAAAAAGGAGATCCCTATGCAAAAACAAACAACAAAGGCACCTTTTCTCTGGGAAGCGGCAAATGTTTATTTCTTATTGACCGACCGTTTCTATAACGGAAACCCGAATAACGATATAAATTTCGGCCGTACTAAAAAAACCGCCGTACTGAGGGGTTTTGAAGGAGGTGATATCATGGGAATAACAAAAAAAATTGAAGAAGGTTATTTTAATGATCTGGGAATTAATGCTATTTGGTTTACACCCGTCGTGGAACAAATTCATGGAAGTGTAGATGAAGGTACCGGTTCTACCTACGGCTTCCATGGCTATTGGGCCAAGGACTGGACTTCCCTGGACCCCAATTTCGGCACCATGGAAGACCTCAAAAAATTGGTGGATACCGCACATAAAAACGGGATCCGCATTGTACTTGACGGGGTGATTAACCATACCGGTCCGGTAACGGAACAGGATCCCGTCTGGCCAAAAGATTGGGTGAGAACCGGGCCGACCTGTACCTATAAAGATTACGAGACCACCACTGCTTGTACACTGGTTAAAAACCTGCCTGATATTCTTACTGAAAGCGGAAAAGAAGTTGATATTCCTGTGGCACTTGCGAATAAATGGAAAGCCGAAGGCAGGTATGAACTTGAAATGAAGGAACTCGATGAATTTTTTGCCAGAACCGGTTATCCCAGAACGCCGACCAATTACATCATCAAATGGCTGACGGATTATATAGTCGAATTCGGCATCGACGGTTACAGGGCCGATACAGTTAAGCATACCCATCCGGAAGTATGGCTTGCTTTCAAAAAGGAATGCGATGCTGCATTCGCTCAATGGAAGCAAAAAAATCCGGGACTGGTGCTTGATGACAATTCTTTTTATTTGGTAGGCGAAGTGTATGGCTACAGTGCTAGTAACGGGCTATGGTATGATTTTAACGATAAAAAAGTGAACTATTTTGAAAATGGCTTCAACAGCCTGATCAACTTTGAATTTAAGTACAATGCCAAAGAAAACTATGAATCCCTTTTCTCAAAATACGACAAACTTTTACACAATGAACTGAAAGGGTTTGGTGTGATGAATTATTTGAGTTCACATGACGATGGTTCACCATACGATAAAAGCAGGGAAAAGGCCTTCGAATCTGCCACAAAACTGCTGCTTAGTCCGGGAACCTCACAAGTGTATTATGGCGATGAATCATCCAGGTCGCTCTCCATAGAAGGAACCGTTGGAGATGCCACACTGCGCTCGTTTATGAACTGGGATGACATCAAAACAAAGGACAACACAAAAGAAATTCTGAAGCACTGGCAGAAACTGGGCAAATTTAGGGCTGCTCACCCTTCGGTCGGAGCAGGAAAACATGAGGTGATCAGCCAAAAACCTTATATTTTTAAGCGCACCTACAGCTCTCAAAGCTATTCAGATGCAGTAGTGGTAGGATTGGAACTGGCAAAAGGCAAGAAAACACTTGCGCTTCAAAATGTGTTTGCGGAGGGAACTGTGCTGACAGATGCTTATTCAGGAACAACAGCAACTGTTACAAAAGGTGAAGTAGTAATTGACTCTCCTTATGATATCGTATTATTGGAAAACAAATAAAAAAATATGAACATTTTTAAATTGCTTTTTGTCATTTTTCTTAGTTTCGCCTGCCTTAAGTGCAGTAAGCAAGAAATAAAAAAACCAGAACCCTCAATGGAAAAACCACAAAAAATAGTTGTTTATCAAGTCTTTACACGCTTGTTCGGAAATACCAACACAAGCAATAAACCCTGGGGAACCATTGAAGAAAATGGCGTTGGAAAATTTAATGACTTTGATGAAAAGGCTTTACAGGAGATCAAAGCACTGGGTGTCACCCATATCTGGTATACGGGTGTACCCCATCATTCCACCATTACAGATTATACTGCTCATGGTATCTCAAACGATGATCCTGATGTGGTAAAAGGCAGAGCGGGATCTCCCTATTCCGTAAAAGATTATTACAATGTAGCACCTGATCTTGCCGTAAACCCGGCCAGGAGGCTTGAGGAATTTCAGGACCTGATCAAAAGAAGTCATGCTGCAGGACTTAAAGTGATCATCGATATCGTACCCAACCATATCGCAAGAAAATACGAGGGAAAATCCAACCCGGAAGGCGTGACTGATTTCGGAGCCAGCGACAACAAAAATGAAAGTTATCTGCGCGATAATAATTTCTATTATGTGGTGGGAGAATCTTTCAGGGTTCCGGAATGGAAAAACGGATATTTGCCTTTGGGAGGCGAAAAACACCCCCTGGTGGATGGAAAATTTGATGAAAATCCTGCCAAATGGACCGGTAACGGATCGCGTGCGGCCCAGCCCGATTTTTATGACTGGTACGAAACCGTAAAGATCAATTATGGAGTAAGGCCAGATGGAGGAAAGGAATTTGAAGAGCTCCCCAACAATTTTTATCAAAAAGATTATAAAGAGCATTACGCTTTCTGGAAGGACAAACAGGTACCTGATTCCTGGAAAAAATTCAGGGACATTGCCCTGTACTGGCTTGATAAAGGGGTAGACGGTTTCAGGTACGACATGGCCGAAATGGTACCCGTAGAATTCTGGAGCTATATGAACTCGAGCATTAAAATGAAAAATCCGGAAGCATTTCTGCTGGCAGAGGTTTACAACCCTTCCTTGTACAGGGCATATATACACCTCGGCAAAATGGATTACCTGTACGACAAAGTGGCTCTTTACGATACCATCAAACATATCATGCAGGGGCGCAGTTCAACAGATCATCTGCCTCGTTTGCACAAAGATCTGGAAGATATAGAACACCACATGCTCCACTTTTTGGAAAATCATGACGAACAGCGTATTGCCAGTCCGGATTTTGCAGGTTATGCCGAAAAAGCCATGCCTGCCATGCTGGTTTCTGCCACCCTGAGCACCTCGCCTACCATGATCTATTTTGGTCAGGAAGTTGGTGAACCCGGGGCTGAACAGGCAGGATTCGGATCTCCAACCCGCACTTCAATATTCGATTATATAGGTGTTCCTCATCACCAGCGATGGATGAACGGTAAAAAGTTTGACGGCGGCCAGCTGTCTTCCAAAGAAAAGGAGCTTAGAAATTTTTATAAAACACTTTTAAACTTCACCATAAGCAGCTCAGCTCTGGCCGGTAAATACCAGGACATACACTATTACAACAGGGAAAGGACAGAAAACTACAGCCACAGGCATTATTCCTTTGTGCGCTGGAGCGATCAGGAAAAATTGATAGTCGCAGCCAATTTTGATGATCAGGCGGGAAGTGAAATTGATCTGAAAATCCCGGCTGATATAATTAATCAATGGGGACTTAAGGACGGTACCTACGCATTAAATCAAAAACTGCTCGGGCCTTCCGGACTGCAGCTGGTTGTAAAGGACGGAGAGGGCCATATTTGGCTGCGCTTGGAGCCGCTGGCTTCGAATATACTGCAACTGCAATAGTATAGTTCCAAATGAAAAAAGACCCTCCATTTTTTGAAGGGTCTTTTTCCAAGGGGAACGAATATGCGTTATGATCCGCTGATCAACAATTGCTTTTGGGATTTTAAGATGTCTTTAATCACCCTGAAAATTTTCTTTTTCAGATATTTAAAATTCAGTACAAATGACTCAACATCGCTTTTCATGGCTGTATGTTCTTTTAATATTCCATAAAGACCTTCAGGATGATTGGTTTCCGTGAGGGTTGCGATTTTCTTGTCATAGGTGTTGATAAATTCACTTAACTCCTCCCTTCGCGTATTCATGTCACCTAGCAATTGTATTTTCTTTTTTGCTGCTTCATACGAATCTTTTGAACTCAGTTCTAAAAAATGAGAGGACAACAAATGAGTTAAAAAATCGTACTCGTCCTGGATAAATTCCAATTCTTTGATCCATTCAGTAACTTCTTCATGCAAATGCACCAAACCCATCGTTTTATATTGTTCATCTTTATACATAACCCTTGAATTTAATGGAGGTGGCCAGGCCACCTCCGCATTTAACTATTCAATTTCAATTACTTTTTTATGAGGTAATGCCTCAACAGGAAGCTTATTCAAAACCAGCTTCAGAATTCCGTCTTTGTATTTGGCTTTGATTTCTTCTTCTTCGTTAATATTTTCTGGAAGTGAAAATGAACGCATGAATTTGTTGTAGCTGAATTCTCGTCTGGTGAAATTCTCCAGTTTTTCCTTTTTTTCAATTTTCTTTTCAGCTGCAATATGAAGAACTCCGTTTTCAATATTTACATCAAAATCTTTTCTATTGAATCCGGGAACTGCAACTTCAATTTCGAAGTTCAGGTCGTTTTCCTTTATGTTCATTGCCGGCATCCAATTGTCTTCCAGTAAGAGGTCTTTGGTAAATAATCTGTCTGTTCCCAGCAGATCAGAGAACATGGTGTCGTACCATGGCAGTCTTGGGTTTCTAAATTTAACTAAGGTCATGATCTTTGAATTTAATTGTTATTATTAATTTTCGGAACAAAGTTATCAGGCCGGTAATCAGCAAACAATGACGCAGGTCAATCAGCAGAATGATTATCGTCAATTAATTGTTAAAATTTCTCATAATACTATTCTGCGATCCTGAGGATCAGAAGTAATTCCGTACTTTTTCGTTTGCTCAAATCCATATTTTCTATAGGAAATTACCGTTCTCGTCCAGTTTTACATGTATCTTTTTATCCTTGTTCAACAATGTAACTTTGTATGTTTTTTTGGCTCCCGTATTCTGGTGGTAGGTGATTCCATAAACATCTTTATAGATACTCCATTTTGGATATTGTTTGGCAATAGCATCCAGAACTGGTTTTGGAAGTGCAATATCCTTGTATTTTTCAATGGTTCGCAGAACATTTCCGTCTTTGTCATACGCAGCAACTATTTGTCCGTCAGGAATATAGAAAGTTACTTTATATGAATCATAATCATCTGTATAGAACTCAGATTCTTTCAAATCGTACTGAGCCACTTGTTTTTGAAGGTAACCTACCGGTAAAGCTGCATTTTTAGTTCCGGCTGCTGCAAGGTATTGATAGTTTACGGCTGTTAAATCAACCTCACCCAACATACCTCCTTCAATAACCTGAGAAAAAATAGGACTGGTTAATCCTAAAATAAACAAACCAAGAATTAGATTTTTCATGATACATGATTTAGAATTTACCCGAAGTTACGATATCTTTTTTGCAGACAAAATGACTTTGGTCAATCTGCAGATTGATCTTGGTCAATAAAAAAAGAACAGGAAGCAC
>Ga0209392_1000034_pt1 | contig 28265 bp, 39 predicted proteins | sample PPLLak3cmMay2015_FD_187252 | JGI IMG/M metagenome (GOLD analysis project Ga0209392, IMG submission 187252) | Freshwater sediment microbial communities from Prairie Pothole Lake near Jamestown, North Dakota, USA - PPLs Lake P7 Core (1) Depth... | ecosystem: Environmental > Aquatic > Freshwater >...
TTCCAGCTCCAGAAGGACTCGCCAAAAATATAGCTTTGGGGCTGGTTACAACCTCTAAAAGAATAGACAATAGTTTCATAGCGAATATTTGTAATAAATATTACAAATCTCGTTTAGCTCTAGTTTTAAACCCAGTAAATATAGGTGTAGGATTTGGATTTTCTAGGTCAAACAAACGTTTTACAGTTTGAAAAATGTCTAAATTTTCTTCTTTTGAACGTGAAGACTCATACATTTCCCATCCCTTACCCTGCATTTTACCTTTAGCTGGTCCTCGTTTTGAAGATTTTAACCACAATATCCCAGTTCGGTCTACTTTTTTACCAAAACACTCCTCAAAACATTGAGCATAAACTGCAGTTTGTAAATCATAAGTAGTTTGAAGATGATTAGATGTTTTAAAGTCTATAACCCATAATTCTCCATTTAATTCACAGACTAAGTCACAAGTACCAGCTACTTTATATTTGTCTGAGAATAGATGGACTTCTGCTTCTATTAGGGTTGGTTTATATTCTTCCCACCAGTCAACAAATTTAATAAACATTTGCCAAACATCTGGGTTATATCTAGGATTATCATATTCATCTAAGAAAGTTAATTCTTTACCATTAAGATAATTTTCAATCATATTATGAACCTGAGTACCTTCCTCACTTGCTTTTCGAACTATATGGTCTGCTGAGAATCCAACTTGTTTTAGCCAATCTTCAAAATATTTTCCTTTAGGATAGTATTGCAAAACATATGTTATAGAAGGATAATATTCACCATTTCGTCTATAATATCTTGAATCAGGAAGTGTTATTTGCTTATGATCATCTGATATTTCTAATATCCGACCATAAGAGTTTTTTATTTTACTCATGTTAATAATTTTCTAGTTAGTAACCCAGATAAGGTTAAGGGTTGAGATCTATGTAGTATATCTAAAAAGGAATTAAATCCTATTTCAGAAGGATCTTTACCATTCATTTCTAATAAGTGAACTTCTTTACCTTCATTCATAAATTGTTCACAAAATCCTAAAGCATCTTTCTGGGCGTCTTGGTCTAAAACTATATAGATTTGTTTAACTTTAGATGAGACAATTTTTTTCATTAAGTTGTTTTGGATATGTTTTCCTAATAATGGAATAGCATTACGTTTAATAGCCATAGCATCAAAAGGGCCTTCACATAATACTATTGGTGATTCCCAATTAATAAAAAGTTCAAAGGGTATAATATCTTTAGAAACAGAAGGATTTTTATATTTTCTATATGATTCTTTTTCAAAACTTCTACCTACAAAGAAATTAAGTTCACCTTTAAAGTTGTAGGAAGGGATAATAATCATGTTAGCATATTCTCCAAACTCACAATATCCAATATTATATTTAATAATATCTTCAACAGTTATACCTCGTTTTTTTAAATAAAAAAGTGCATGTTTAGCAGAAATACCTGTTGGGGTAGGATATAAAGGAGTAAATTCTTCTGGTAGGTTGAGTTGATTTTTGACAACTGTTTCTTCTACTTCATATCCACCCCTAGTATAAGATTTTGCTTCGGCTATTTTTTCAGGTGAAGCTTCTGTTTTTTTAAATAATCCTACTATAGTTTTTCCTCTCGTATTACAAACCCAACAATGCCAAGGATTATGTCCTTGTTTATTTTCAGTGAAATTTATTTCAAGTTTAGGTTTATGGTGATGGCAAAAAGGACAATGATAAGCATAGTTACCATTTGATGTTTTTCTACCTTGCCCTAAGACAGAATCAACTAGAGTTACTAGGATGTGATTAATCATCAAAGTATAAAGATATAAAACTATTCTTGAGTATCAAAATCTTTTCTATAAAACTTGCCTAGGATGTTGTCATTATAAAAGGCATCTGGGTATTCTAGTACCCCATTTATGAATAACCATTTAGTTTCAAAGTAAGTTAATAGTTTTTTGTTATTTACAAATTGAATGATTTCTCGTTTAAATTCTTCTTTTTTACCTTGAGTAATATATTCTTTAATATCTTTTTGAGAACCATAATAGGTTTTCCAATCACTTTCTTTTTGAACTATTTTATATAGAGATTTCCTACCTCTACCAGTTAATAATTCTAATTCAGCTTTAGTAAGTTTTTTCTTTTGATTATGGTAAAGTACTTTTTTACCAATATATATTTTATTAGAAAGAATATGGGTTACCTTATAGATAAATCCATATGTTCCTTCAGGAAATTGTGATATGTTAACAATCTCATCTTCATAATATAACCAATTCATCTATCAATGTTTATTAATATTGTTGTATCTGTTGTTTGAGAAGTGGGTAAAGGTTGAGCTAATTTACCCACTGCTATCAATTCTTGATTTTCATTATATAATCCTACAGTAGTAACATAAGGTGAAAAATCAGACCCTGTTACAAAATCTTTGTAAGTATCAGTTGATCCACTTTTTAGTAATGAGGGATTTAATGAGTAATTGTATTCATTAGCTCTAATAGTACATTTATATTGAGTCTCATATAATGTTATTGAAGACTGAAATTCAATGTTGGGGACTGAGAAGGTTGTTCCTATTCCGCTGCCAGTTCCTGTAAAGATTAGAATTCCATCTTCATATATGATGTTGCCAGCATGGGTAGAAGATGATATTATATTTCCTTCTCCATCATCTGTATAAGAACCTGAAGGGATAGAGCTGGCTGATATTATTATTTGAAGAGAATTGGGTTGGATATAATTACCATAATATTTAGATGGTATAGATACAACTCCTATATTCCCATTAGTTACATAATATCTTAAAGATCCAGTAGTATTAGATAAAGAATTTATATAGTTAGTTGTGTAAGCGGGACCTATTACAGTACCATCAGTGTTAAATGAAGCTGTAGAGGCATTGGAAATCAAACCATTACTACCTGAAATATAATTACTATAATATAACTGTTTAATAGAGTTGAATACTAAAGCCGCGCTGGATGTACCTTCACTTTCTCCTGATAGTGAATAAGTTATATTTGAGCCTGTAAAATATGAGTAATATCCACTCCCAGAAAAAGTCTTATTAACTGTAAATGGGGTTACAATTACATCATTACTGGTGAGTGTTTTTAAGTAACTCATTCATTAGAAGTCTAATTTAACTCTAATAAGAGCTTCTTTGGTGAAATCTTTCTTAAGTGGTTTGCTTAATTTAGCTACAGCTAATAACTCATTAGCATCATTATACAAACCTACAGTTGTGATAAATGTTTGAGGAGCATTTATAAAATCATTATATAGTACTTCACCTGTAGATCCAGAAATAAATGATGGATTTTCAGAATAATTAAATTCTGAGTTTCTAGCTCTTATAAATAGATAATCAGAAGTTATATTTTCCTGACTGTTTAATTTAAAATTAGCCGCTCCTGATAAAGCTGTATAGAGTTTTATAGAATTACCAGCGTCAGTATTTGGAGTGTAACTGGTAGCTAAACCTATACCACCATTGGCTGTTGATAAGTCTAAAGCTGAGGCGTTTAATAAAATAGTCCCTATGTCAGGTAAGAATAAACCATATGAACCTGAGTTGGCTGTATAGCCATCATTTGAGTAAGCTTCACCTGCTGTTCCACTAACTATTTGATACACTCTACCGGCCTCATTAAATGATACAACTGAGGTGTCATTACTATTATCTGTAAGTTGTAAAGTAGCACTGCTTGATTTTAATCTTAAGTCTAAAGTACCTAAAAATAAATTTCCTTTAAATCTAGATCTATTAACAGTGATAGCATAAAAACTTTGGGTCACTGGGGTTTTATCTCCAAAAACAAAACTACTGTTTTCATCTCCTAAAACAATATTTTGGAATTGACCAAATATAGTTGAAGAAGGAGACTTACCAGAGATACCAGAATCATATAATAATGATCCTAATCCATTTTCATTACCAAAAGCTATATTAAATTGAACTTCAGCTTCATCTAAAATAGAGCTAGTTTGAAATATACTAACATAATAATCTCCACTAGTACCAGCTACTTGGACTGAAGAGGTAAAGAATGTGGTTAGGGTGGGAGTATTACCAGTCCAAGCCCCCGCTGTCACTGAGTCAGCACTGATTAAAAAATCTTCAGGGTCTAATCTTTTAAATGACATGTTTTATATTAAGCTGTTTTAGTGATTATTACAGGGACTGTTATTCTGGCGCCACTATCTCTACCAACAATTTGTAATGTAGTATAAAGTTGAGTGTTAGAACCAAATAATGTGTTAATGGTTGTGGCTGTTAAATTAATTGTAGTTCCAACAACTGTTTTAGATACATTAGTACCTAATGTTTGAGTTTGATTTAAAGTAGTAGCTTCAGTTGTTTGAACACCTACACCATTAAAGGTATTTAATACTCTAACATCAGCTATTGTAGCAGTATACCCATTTTGTTCAAAAACTTGATTATTACCTAAATAATTAAGAGTTTGAGGTGTAATAGCTAAAGAAGCACCTTGTTTTAAGGTGATAGAAGTATAACCAAGATCCAAAACAGGCATTTTAGCTGTTCCTCTAGGTAAGGTAACTAACTTATATCTTAAGTTTTGAGTTGTTTCTGGAAAGGCTTCTAAAAGAGGCATGTTTTCTATGGCTTGGCCATAATAAGCGCTCCCTGAGGGGTGGATAGGATTATATAAAGTATAATCTATCTCATCATCAGATAGGGCAAATTGAGTGATTTTAAAAGATCCATCACCTCTAGCTAATAATTCTCTACCTTTATTAGTTAATATGGCATCTACTGTTACTACAGAGTTATTTAAGTATCCCATTTTGTTTATTTGTATAATAATAAATATTACTATTCTTTAGTTTTTTATAATATATTTTTTTCTTTTAATTGAGATAGTATATTATCTAAATTATTTTTTAATCTTTCAGAAGGATATTTTGGTAAAATTATTCCTGTAAAAGGATTATCAGGATCACTGATGGTTGATTTTTTAACTATATCTAATATTAAATATTTTATATCTTCATTATCTACTCTGTGGATAATAAAATTATCTATATTAGTTCCATCTGGTATGGTAGTATTTAGTTTGAGTTTTAAAAGTCCTTGACCATCTTCTTGAGGAGAAATAGTTTCATATATATAATAGTCTTTAGAAGGATCATACTCAAATCTTATTCTATCTCCAATTCTTGGTGTGAAGGTATTAGTTATAGGAGAAAGCCCAAAAGATCCCCCAGTGCCAATAAAATTAGATGTATTTTGAATATTACCGTGGTTTAATGATAAAAAACTAGAAGCAGTTAACCAAGTTATATTTGTATCACTCCCAGTAGACCAAAAATTAGTTTGGGTTCTAAATGGTGGGAGAGGACTAGTGGTAGCTAAAGAAAAAGCTATGTTAGAAAAAGTCACAGGAGTTGTAGTCTGAGCTTGGATTCGTATTTGGGTAAGGGAATTTGGGGGAGAACCTAATAGATTATTACGTGGTATAGTAGTTATAAATTCTCTTTGTTTAGATAAGTTAGGGGGGATTATAAAAATATCTTCACTAAGAGTTATAGTTCCTCTTTTAAGTATAACTATCATTTCAGCAGGACGAGAATTATTATTGGTAACATTATAGGAGATCTTAAATGTAAAAGTATTTATAGTTTGAACAAGTTTATTAGAACTTGTAAGTATTAATAATCCAGAGCTAGAATCAAAATTAGCATTATTTAAAGGAGCTACAATTATATCATCAAAATTAGTGATATTAGTATAAGAGATATCATCAAAATTTAAACTAGAAGTTCTAACCATTGTGCCTAAAACATCACTAACTGTAGGAGATGATACTGCAGGAGCTCCATTAGGAGCTGAGAATGTTAAATTTAGGGTATAACTTGATGAAGGTATTCCATATTGAGTATATAATATGGGTTTTTGAGAACCTACTCCTGTTATAAGATGTTCACCTCCTAATTGAGTATTAATACTAGAAGCATTATCTGTTCTAACTATAGCTGTTTTACCTATAGGAAAATTTTGGAGAAGATTTAATCTAGCTATAGAGTCTGAAGAGGGTTTAGCTATTTCTCCCTCATAATCTACAACATATTCTATAAAATAAGCTGTGTTATCTATTATTTCAGGCCCAGTTCCTCCAGCTCCTTTAAAGACTATAAAATAATCTTGGGTTTGTTCAGCTACAGGTAGACCTCCTAAAACACCATAAACATTATCAGGTTGTAATTGAGTTGCCATTATGTAGTTATATTAAAATCTGGTGATGAAACTCTACTCCCGTTGTATCTACTATTAGACCATCCTGTGGCTGTATAATTTGAGTCTTGGACAGGGGCTACATCCGCATTACCACTAATCAAAAGATTAAAATTAGTAGGTACTAAGCCAGTTGAATAATCTATATCTTGATAAATATTAGAATATCTAGGTATAGTAGCATTATTTAATAAAGCATTATCATCTAATATATTAAAATCAGAGTTGGGTGGGGAGATATTAATGAGAGAAGAAGAAGGGATAGAGAGTGAAGTCGCTACTATATTAAGTTCAGCAAATGAAGCTGTTACTAAACTAGCATTTAATGTGTTAGTTATTTGTATATAAAAATAAGTTCCACTAATATTATTTACTAGACTAGATATTTGGGAAAAAGATGTAGATCCACTAAATCTATTTGTTGTATTGCTAAGTACACTAGCTGAGGCTAAGTGGATAGTTTGAGGGGGATATCCTGTGGCTATCAAATATAAGGAAGCTGTAAAAGGAGCATTTACACCACCATTATTGTTTTTTATAGAGCAGGTAAATTGTATAATTAATTCTTCATTAGGATCTTTTCTAAAAGTATACTTAGAGGGGTCAGGACTACTAGATCCGGTTTGAAAAAAAGAAATAGCATCTCCTGTTGAATTATTATTACCACTTCCTGAACCTATATTCCAAAAGTATTGTGTTGCTCCTATTCCAGGCCATGAGGGCCCATTTAATGAGCTTGTATTATATGAAGCGCTAGCTCTTAAACTAAAGCCATATCTACCGGGGGTAGAAGAAGTTGTAGCTGTGGGTATTATTCCTAAAATAAAATAATTTGATTTTTGTTGGGTTGTTAAAATATCATATTGGACAGAGCCGGTACCCATATAATTAATTCTAATAGAATCAGCGTTTTGTAAAGTAGAACTATAATTATTACCTCTACTGTCTATAGGATTAATTTTTAAATATTTTACACCTGATGATACTACAGCCATTTTATAGTTTTATTAATTTTTTATCTTCCTCCAGGAATTACAGGAGGTGTTCCTCCCCCACCACCTCCAGTAGAACTAGCTCCTTCAGTACTTCCTGTATCATACCATAAATATATTTCACCAGCACCCGGGAATATAGAATCTTGAACAAACCTAGTGTAACTAGTTATATCTGATGAATATAGGTAAGGGGTATATTCAATTTCTAAAGTAGATGGGAATTTTGAGTTATTCCAATCATTTAATTCCCCATTAGTAGCTTTAATTTCTGTACCTTTTAACTCTCCATTATAAAATTCGTCTTCAGTTTTATGAGTTAATGTTGTACTACCTGAGGGGGTAAGGATAGTCTCATCCCAAATTTGATAATTTTCTAAAGGGTTAGAAGGTTTAGGAGTGATATATGGGTAACTATATACAATAGCTCCCGCTAAAATGTCTACAGAGGATGAAGGGTTATAAGAAGATAAACAATATAAAGAAGTATATAAAATATTCCCCCCGTCTATCTTAGTTAAGACTTCAAAAACTTCATTTTCTAATGGAAAAACTGTAGAAAATTTAAATATATAATTATTATTTGAACTGAGTGTGGTTACATTTAAATTTTCAATTTCTCCTCTTAAAGAGGAAGATAATGAGGCTGATAGAAGATAATTAGCACCCCCTATTGAAATTTCATGACCAAATGTTAAGGGAGGGTTATATTTAGATACTATCCCAGAATGTAAAGAAATGGTTCCTTGAGAAGGATCTGTATAAAAAATTCCGTCTGAAGTAAGATAATTAGATCCTGAGAAAAGGTTAGTAAATGATGTTGGAATAGGACCTAATATTGATCTAGATCCTGAGAGAGAACTAGGGGGAAGGGGAAGGTCACTGTAGTCATTTAATACTCCACCAGCACCCCCGTTTATTTTACTTATTCTTGAATTAGAGATATAAGTACCACTAGTTATAGGATCCCACATTTGTTGTGAATAGATAGATCCACTATAATAATGTTGAGAAATTTCAACTTGAGCTGGTCTTTGTCTATTTCTTTCAAGTAAATGTTGTTTTATAACTACTCCTGTTGAAAGACCTGATTTGGCAGGAGTGAAATCTTTAATCATTTTAAATAAAGAATTATCAAAATATTTGATAAGTCTTATATAATCATTCCAATTATAATTTTTATAATATTTGTCAAAATAAGAATTACGTAGCCTATCTAAGTCAGGATAAGAATAAGAAGATTCAGATACTTGACGTGGGTCTCCAATATATTCTCCTATATTAAAATACCCCATTGATGAATTAATATCATCATTAATTTCATTTTGAGGTGAAAAAGCTACTTCAATATAATTTACATCTCGAATATAACTTTCACTTTGAGGATATCTTTGTTGTATAGTTCTATATGGAGTTAAGACATCTCCTGTTGGGAGAAGATTATCTTCTATTCTTATTTTTTGTGAGATTCTATTTTTTATACCAACTGTAGGTTGGTCATAATATATAAATTCAGTTTGGGGATAGAATATAGAACGGGTATTTATAGTGTAATTACTATCAGTACTAAAAGAGTTAGTAATAAATGATCCAGTTACTTTAGGATGGATAGATGTTCTAGTTCCTGTTGTAGTTATCAAGTCTGATCCTAAAGGAGCTCTAAAAATAAGGTTATTAGCTGATGATGAGTAGTTAGATCCTTCTATAGAATAGGGATTCATAACTAAATCATAAAACTCATTTTCACCTAATTCTACATTATAATATCTTAATTCTTGATAAGAACCTATAAAGGAAGTATAAATATTTCCCCCAAATCTAACAGGATTAGGTAGTCCAGAGGCAGATATAAAAGGAATATATAAGAGTATAGATTCACTCCAAGCTGTACTTAAATTAGTAGTTGAGTTTGAAGCTGTATAACCTATTTTAAATCCATTGTTCCCATTATAAATTTTATTAGCTGCTTTTAAGGTATAAGTACTACCAGATGATAAACTAATTGACCACCAATTGCCATCATAAAAAGGAGCGTCTATTGAAACTACAGAACTTGTACCTAAAGTTGAACCTGAGCTCCAATAAGTTAAAGTGGCATATTGGTTAGAAGAGGAAGGGATAGATCCTGAATAAGAAGCACTTGAATATCCTGATCCTGTATAGGTTAGAGTTATGTATCCAGTATTGATAGGACTAAATAAATCAGCATCAAGATGAGCTAATATTTGAAATTGATTTGAAGGAGGGAGAGAATTAGGTTTAAACCTAAAAGATAAAGTTTGAGGTTTGTTATTAGGAGAATTCCATAAGTTATTAACAGACCAAGGTATATCTATTAAACTAGATGTAAAAGATGATGAGATATAAAAAGTATAATTAGATTTATTTTGAAAATAATCCCAATCATTAGTATTATCTTTATCCTTACCTCCAAATTCAGATATTCTTAATATTGTATCAGGGATACCAAATATATTAATTAGAGCCCTTAAACCTTCAACTGTACCTTTTTTCTTAAGTAGATAAGGTAAATTATGGTAAATTCTTTTGTAAGTTTCTTTATTTAAATCATCTAGTTTAATTAAAGGAGGTGATATATTTGGTATACTTCCTGTGAAGAAAGCAATAGCTGGAGGTCCTTGGGCTAATAAATCACTTAAATAAACTGAGCTAGTAGGTGTTCCTGGGGGTGATATGAAATAATCATAATTTACTATAAAATTCTGGCTTATACATGTGAACACATCATTTTTATAATATAATGATGAAGATTCAACAAATCCTCTATAATTATAATCACTATAATAAACATAGTCTGTAATTAATTCAGATCCAGTAGGGGGTAATAAACTTCCAGAACCATTTATACCTAGTAAAGCTGAGTATAAATCATCTGATGAAAAGTTATTTTGATATAAATTAACTCCCATACTTTGAATAGCATTAGCTACTATATCTTTAGATATACCATAATTTAATCTATTATCAGTATCAAATCGATTTGATACGTCTTTTGTATATACCCACATGTTATCAAAATGCTGGCCAATCATATCTAAAAATAGAAAGAAAGAAGCATTTGTATCATCATCTTTTACAAAAGATGGTAAATTATTAACTAACCTATCAGAATTTTCAATATCATAATTTGATCCTGAGGTAGTTTGGGTTGTTAACCAAAGTTGAGAGAAAAAACTACTTGTTGAAGTTAAGATATAAGGAGGAACAGAGTTAGTTTTAGGATATATATTTGATAATCCATCTGATGATCCTGATGAGTAATATTGGTAATATTCATACCTATCAAAATTTTTAATAGTATTTTCTATTTGTTTTTCAAGTAACAAAATACTTGAAGAATTATCTGTTGGACTTAAAGAATTTAAATTATTTATCTCATTTTGATATTCTTCAATTAAACTTACTTTATAATAAAAATTTCTTACTCTTTCCTCAGCTGAGGAGAAATAGACAAAATTATTAAAGTCACTATAATCAACATTAACTGTTATTCCTTTTTGAGCTAATATATTTTGTAACTCATTATAAGAAGAAGTTAAAATAGTAGTTGTTAATGAAGTTAAATTTTTATAAGGAGTAGAATTATTAACAACATCCTTTAATTGTACTTCAAAATTTGGTCCTCTTAATTTTTTTGATTTTTCAGGTTCAACTATTCTAGGAGGAAAATTAATATTAAAAGAAACTTCACTAGCTGTTTGAAGAGTTACCCATAAAGTATCTTTTTCAAGAAATTGAGGTTCTAGAGGTTCATATAGTTTAATTAAAACAGTATATTGAGAATAACTAACAGTATCTAATAATATGTTATTAGCTATAAAAATATTATTATTACCTAGATTAATTTGAAAATCTTCAAAATAAGCTGAGTTGGTTAATTCTGTTTTAAATTCATTTACTAATTTTTCTAATTCATCATTACTGATGTCATTATTAGCTAATCTTAACTCAGTTCTATCTGAAGAAATCTGTTTTAAATAAAAAGGACTATCTAATGATGAAGATAATTGGTTTCGAAAGAAATTATAAACAACTGTGTAATTACCCTGGTCATATCCTGCTTTTATAGTGTCAATTTCAGGATCAACATTAACTGTAGATACAGCGTTCTGTTGAGTATTATAATCTAAAGTAACAGTGTAATTTTTATAACTGTAATCTATATATTCAAGTTGGTTTAACTCATTATAAATAGAAAATTCTATATTATCAGTTTCAGGATTAAATTGGGATATAACATCAAAGGCTGGGATTAGATTAAGGTCTTGTTTAGTGTAGTCCTCAAATAAATTAGTATTTATTTTATTTAATGTTACTAAAGCCATTATTGTATATTAATTCCTTGAGTTAATTGGGTTTGTTGAACTTCTATTAATTGAGTTTGAGTTTCTAAAAGTTGTTCTCTTAATGAATTTATTTCTTCATATAAAGCATCTAATTCTAGATTGGTTTGTTCATCTCCAACATACTCACTACTTCTCTGTATTAATTCATTATGAGAATTAGGACCAGTTTTAGGTATATCAAAAAATAAATTATTATAAGCTTCAAAAAATTGTGTTACTGTTATTTCAGGTTCAATATCTGAAAAAGGGACTGGGGGGGCAAGTTCATTAAAAGAGGTATTAATAGTATTTTGATATTTAGTTTTATCATATACTTTTCTAGTAAGATTAATTCTTTGTCCCATTTTTAATTTATTATTTTAAAATAATAATTATCATCTAAAATTATAGTTTCCCCATTTAATACAGTTTTTATTAAAATTTGATAATATCTTTCAGGTTCTAAACCATTCATATAAATAGTAAAATAACTGTTTGAACTATCAGCACTTATCTTAGTGTAAGTATCATCAAAATTAAATATAAACTCATTAGTATCCAAGTCTTTTATAGCATAATATGAAGTTATTGGTAGATAATAATTAGTTGTATAAATTGAAGAGGTTTGGTAACTACGAGCGGGGAACTCAGGTCTACAGTTTAATCTAAATTTATATATTTCTGATCTTCTAAATTCAATAGGATTATTAGCTAAAGTAACCACCATTTGAGTTGTATTAATAGTGGATTGAGCTGATGAAGTTATATAGGAAAAATCATTCCATTGAAACTGGAGTTCAGGAGGGTATATGGTGTTAGTATCTATAGAATAGAATTGCAATTTAGCTTGTTTTGATAAACTATTTACAAATTCATCAGCTGAGCTTTGTTTAAGGATAAATCCATCATTAGTAAATCCTCCTAATCCTTTTGAAGCACTATACCAAGTTTTTATAGTGTTTGTAACATCAACATCTAAATCTTTAGAGCTATTATAACTATAAATTTTAGATTGGACTATATTTAAACCTAAAGAAGAACCAGTATACCAAGTTCCTCCACCTGCTACAGTGCTATAAGAAGCTGTTACAAATGAAGAAAAATTTGAAGTAGCCCAAGCATTAGATCCAGAATATGTTCTATAAACCCACCCACACCCATTATCAATTTCAGGATTACTATTAAATTTACCTGTGCCCATTCCCCAAGATCCTGATAAGGGGTATATTTCTAATGTTGTGTCAACATTAAGATTTTCAATATTAGATATATAGTTTTTAAGATTAACCTTAAAAGAAGAAGTATTAATCTTATTATCTATAATAGAATTAATTTCTTCTTGAGAAAATTGAATTAAATATCTACTAACATGAGTAGTACCTGTTGAAAAGTCAGCTATGGCTTCTATAATAGAATCTAATCCTGTGTTTTTAACAGGATATCTTGAATATATAGTGGTGTCTTTTGTTGGGAAAATTTTATATACTGCCATAATTATAAAGTTTTGACTCTACCTCTAATATCAACATTGGGGTATTTCACCTCAAAAATTGAAGGGTCTAATGAAGGATAAATAACATTATTTAATGTAGCACCATTTATATCATAAGCATATTGAGAGTAGCCACTAGCCAAACCACTTTTATTAGTTATTTTAACACTATCAACAGTTTGAACTCCTTTAATTTGATCTAAAAGAATATATATGTCTCTTAATAAAACAGGTTGATTAATTTGTTGGTTATCTATATTAAAATAATTTTGTAAAGCTATTATACAATCTGCTATTACTTGATTGCTATTAAAATTAGGCAATACAATAATATCAAAATCAATACCTATGTTAATTATAAAAGCGTCTCTGATTTTAATAGAGTCATTTATAGTTCTATATTCTGAAAGGTAGGTAGATAGATTTTGTTTTAGGGTTGATGAGGCTATGGTTAATTGTCTATCAGCATTATAACTTAAAATATATAAATTTAATGATGAAGGAGATTCACCTGGTAAAAGGTTTTCTAGTTTTTCAGATTCAATATAAGCTTTAGCTATAGTCCCATACTGAGAAGGAAGACTTAAAGACCTAACTAAATAATCTTCTTGTGTTATAGTTCTTAGCTGGGTTCCAAAGTTACTTAAAGTATTATTTCTAATTTCTTCTATATTATCTCCATCATCCCCTCCAGTAGCTGAAGAAGGATTTATAACTAAAACTGAGTTAAATATGTTTTGGGCTAGGTTACCCGTGTTGTCTAAATTGGAGTTTTGGAATTTAATATCAGCACTTACAATAGTATTAATAACATTGGATTCAACATTAGCAGTTACTCCTCCACCTATTAAATAAGTTACAGTTAAAGTAATATTAGAAGGAGCTATACCATAAGTATTACTATATAAAAAATTGGAAGGATTAAAAGCTGTTGTTAGCTTATTTTGGGATGATGGTAATCCTATACCTACATTATTAGGGTTGGGTATTATAGTCTCATTAACATTATTTTGGTTAGTCCCTGCTCCAAATTGAATATCTAATTGAGTTTTGGATTTAAATCTTGTTACAAATCTTCTTGGTACTTTTTCTAAACTTAGAATATAAGGTACTTCATTTAAATCAGATTGAGCATTAGGATCTGGTCCAAATGGATTTTTATTTTTTATAGGTTTAAAAACAGTTTCTTGAGCTAAATAAGGAACTTCAGTCCACTCATTACCATCACTATCTATAATACTTAATATTCCAACTATATTAGCTTCATTAATAGTTACAGTTGGATATCTTTGTACTGTGGTGAAGGTAAATGTTGTTGTTTTAGGAGTAGCAGAGATAGCTTTACGTGTTTTTTTAAGAAGGAAAGATGAGGGATTACTTCCAACTACTTCATATACTGTAACCACAGTAGGGTCTAATGATGAAGAGAATGAAAAATCTATAGGATCTTGAATTAAGAATTGAGTAGAATTACCAGTATTAGAACCTAATATAGTATTATTACTAATTAATAAAGCGTAATCATAATCCGGAACATAAATTCCACCAACAATTTTAGCTGGGACTTTTTGATAAATATCTATATCAACAACTGCTACTCCTGTGGCTTTGGGTTTGTAACCCATCATATAAGCTAAATCATATAAATTAGGTTCTTGACGGGCATATTGTAAAAAAGTTTCCTGTATTTGGTTATCTAAATAAAAAGATAAAACATCTCCAACATAGGAAGCCATCTCAATAAACATTGATCCTGGGGAGTTTGGTCCAAAGTCATTGTAAGTAGTGGGGAAATAGGTTTTTGAAAATTCAATAAGAGATGACCTTAAGGAATCAAAATCCCTATTAATATATTTTATATCTCTATTTATTTTATTATCAGCCATTATTATGGATTAAAGTTTATAGCTAAAGTGTCTACTTCATTATTAAAAACAGAATAGGTCAAAACTACAGTTAAAGTATGATTATTAGGGGATCCTAATACTTCTATTTTTTTTAGATTAACTTGAGGGAACTGAGAAGATAATTCTTTTTTTACAACATCTTCAACATTTGAGAGTGTATTTAATGATAATTGTTCAAATAAAAAATTTTTTAATCCTCCTCCATAATTAGGATTTAAAGGACGTTCACCTTTATTAGTTGATAGATAAACTATTATATTAGATTTTATTTGATCTCTAGTTGTATAATTTAATTTAAAAGGTATTGAGCCTGAAGTGGCTGAGTTAGTAAAAGGAAAAGACAAACCAACAGCATTTCTTGGTTGTAAATCAATGGGAAATATGTTAGTTTGTTTAATAGCCATTATTTATTCATTAAACCCATTATTTGATTCATACTTAATTCACCCGCTGGTAGGTCTGATCCAGGCATAACTCCTTGAGGTCTAAATTCACCTACATTTTGGGTTGTAAAACCCATAGCAGTCTCACCTAAAATATTCCTATACTGTTCTCTTTTTTGTTCCATAGTTAGTGAAGGAGAAGAAGAAGGTGAAGAAGGTTGAGAAATATATTCAGTGACAGTTTGTTTAGGAGCTTTAACAGCTTCTAATAAAATTTCTCTTAATTCTTCCCTAATAACCTCTCTAACGGCTTCTTTAATTATAGATTTGAAAGTGTTAGTCTTCATTGTTTATAAATATTTATTTAATTTGCTTTTAAATTATCTCTATTAATTATAGACTTTAATTCTTGTATTAAAATTTCAGGTTTAGTTGTAAATGATAATTCAGTTTGAAGAAGGACAATACCATCTTTATTTAAAGCTAAAGCTCTTTTTCTATTTACTGTTGGTGTAAAAGAAACTTCTTCTATTTTAAATATAAATCCTTTATAAGGAACTCCTAAAACACTTTCAGTTGATTCTTGAACTGATTCTTCAATAAATTTAATCATTTCAGGATCTAGGGGTATTAATTCAGGTTGTTCTTCTTCTGGGAGAGATTTATAACAGTTTACTATATCTACATCTAAAGCTTCTAAAGAACATATAAGAATCCTTAAAGCATTAGAGAATAAAACTAAAGTAACATCTAAAGAAGCTAACCCATTATAAATGTTTACTAACCTAGGTTCACCATCTTTTTTAAATCTTAATTTATTTACAACTTCTCCAGCTGTATCAACAGCTGCTCCTACTTTATCTGGGAGGGGAATTGGGGAGGCTATACGAGCTATATTAAGGGCTCCTATTAATGCTTGTGATATATTAATGATTAATAAAACTCCATTTACAATTTGTAAAGTTATTCCAACTGTGTTAGAAAGTCTATTTACTCTTTGATAAATTCTATTTATTTGAATTACTAAATTATTTCGTGTATTAACTATTTGTTGTAATTCTTGATAAGAGGGACATACATCCTCAAATTTTTTTATTAATTTATCAATTTTCTTTTGATAAATTTGCTGTAAATCTTCATATTTTTCAGCTATAAATTGAGCTAATTTTTGTAAGGCTCCTAAGGGAGGTAATAAACTTAAAATAGATCCTAAATCATCTTTAGGTGGATCTTTACAGAAATCAGCCATTATATAGTAAAATTAGATTTAGACTTTGATTGAGTTTCTAAAACACTTTTAATAGCGTTTAAATTGCCTACTATAGAAGTACCAGCTAAAGGAGTTGATCCTACTTTAGCGTTAGGGGGCTCACTACCATATATAGTGAAAAATTGAATTAAAGTATCTATTAAAGATGAAAGTTGAGTAACTGTTATATTACCTTTTAATAAAGGTTCAGTGGCAGCTTTGTTTCCTAAATAAATTTGTTCACTATTAATTATAAAATTTTTAGTGTCTATATTTATGGAATTTATAGAATTTAAATTTATAGATTTTTTAGAAGATAAAAGAATATCATTATCAGTTGTATTAAATAATAATCTACCCGAGTTTAGTATTATTTGGGTTTTATCATATTCTTTAGGGGATGTTGGTAGTTCATTATAACTATTATAATTTTTACTTGATACTTCTATGTTTATTTTTTGGTTAGAAGTTAGATAAATTGAAGATTGATCTTTATTTATATCTTCAGTTATAGGTACCCAACTGTCACTTGATATATTAGAAGGTTGACCATTTCTAATTAGAACATTAGGATTATTAGTATTATTATTAATATAACTACCTAGTCTAATTGAATTACCCCATCTTCCTTCTAATAAATTATCCCCAGGAAAAAATTGAAGAGGATGGGTATTTATTTGCTCATTAAATTTAGGACCTAAATCAATATCTGTAGATTCATCATTTACTCTTCTTATATCTCTAGCAGAGCCATCACCAGCATCTTCATAGTCTGATGTTGTGTTATCTTTAGGTTGTTTAGTAGAGTCAGGGACAGCATTATGATGTTGACTATTCCAAATATTAATAGGAGGGAGATAGTAAGCTGTTGTTAGGCTGGTGTTTGTCTGAGAGTCCCATGAAGCTAAAAATACTATAGGGACTAGTTCGTTTATTAATGGGTAAAACTTATGGTTGGAAAATAAAGGTATAGCTATATTATTAGTATCAACAGCAAAAGGAAATTGAACACTATCAAAAAACACAGTTCCTATCCCATTCCACTCACCATATTCTTTAAATCTAGGATGGGTATTATCTAAAATTATATCAAGTACACGAGCATAAAGTATTTCTTTCCCTTTTATAGAGGGGGGAGTACTGTCATTCCCTATATTTTTAGTTAGGGTAGAAATACCTTGATATATTCTAGGCATTATTTTTTACCTTTATCCTCGTTATATTTTTTTACTTCATCTAATAACTGTTGCTTTTCAGCTTCAGACATTCCAAATGCATCTCCTCCTTCTTCAGCTTGCATAGATCGCTGAACAATGGTAGCCATTTTAATTAAGGCTTCATCATTTTTAACTCCTATTTCAAGATATTCTTTAATCAAAGGAACTATAAGAGTAGCATCACCAATTTCTTGAACCATTGGTTTAAGTTCTTGAATCAGAACTGAGATTTGTTCCTCTTTCTTTTTTTGGTTGTTATAAATTTCTTCTAAAAGATTAGAGAAAGTTACCTTACCAAATATTTTTTTATCAAATTTACCCATGATAATAAATATACTTTGGTTAAAAATTGGTATATCCGTTATTTAAATAAAAGATATATTGTTCCTTATATATTTCACCTAACCGATCAGCGACGCGGGTTATATGTGGAGTTTTAACGTCTATAATTTCCCTAATATAAATGTAAAGAGCTTTTTTATTAAAAATATCTATATTTTCTCTTTTTCTGAATACTTCTAAAATAGCATCAGCTACCTGAGCATCTTTATCTTTAGGGAATAATTCATAAATATTTTCAGAGCAATATTCTACATATTGGTCTATAAAATCTGAGATATAATCAGCCTGGTTTAAAGGAGTATCTAATTCATAAGAGTGATTTAGATCTTTATATAGTTCTTCAACTGGGGCTTTGTCAACTCGTTTTTTATAGTTTTTAGTATTTTGAATGATGAGATATCTTTTAACTATGGTTCCAAAATAAGAGTATGCTTTAGCTCCTTTTTCAGGGTTAAAGAGATGTATTTTTTGGAGGAGAAAAGTTATAATCTCATGTTGCAAGTCTTCAATATTATCTACTTCAGTATAATAAAACTTAAAGGTATGGATAATATTTTCTGTTAATTTAAAAAAAGCATAATGAATATGCCTATGATAAATTTTTTCCTTTTCATCGGTGGAAGTGGCCCTATTATAGGCCACTATAGCATCCTCAGTTTCTTGAGTAAAATAATTATTTGATGATGGTTTTTTTTTCTTTTCTATTATTTCTTTTATCATAATTTATCCACTCTAAAATTTGATAAAACTTTTTGTAGATTTTTTATTTCTTCATATATAAAACCTACCTCATCATCTGTTTTAAAAATACCTTTACTATCTATAGTTTTTATTTTTTCATCAGCAAACTCAACAATTCTGGAGAGGCTGTCTAGATAGTTTTGATATCCGGCTAAGATATCTTCTTGTTTTTCATTTTTCTTTAGAAGGTTGAAGGTCGTGAATCCTAAGATCACGACCAAACAACCTAATATACTAATTATTATAGTAGTCATAGATTATCTAATATATTTTTTAAACTTTCACTTTTAATATTTCCTAAAGCTTTTTGCTTAATAGGAGTCTTTTTTTCCTTAGTTAGAGCAAAATTTTTATTTTTAGCCTCAACTTTAGTTTCTTTAAAAGTTGGAAGCCATTCTTTTTCAAATTCAATTCTAGCAGCCATCAAATCAGCCTGATGGAGAATATAAGGGAGAGCAGTTCTAGGTTTGGTAGCTGGGGAGAAATTAATCAAATATTTTTTATTAGCTTCATCATATAGGCCATCATGAGTCTGAATACCTAACATTTCATTAAAGGTATATTTAACATCATGAGCCTGGAGAAGATATAGACCACGATCAGGAATAGAAGCAAAAGCTAATTTATCACTATGTTGGTAAGTTTCTCCCAACTTATCTTTTCTCCATTGGTCAGTCTGGGGGGTGTAAGCTTCATGCTTTTCATCTCCTATTTTACCTAAGTCATGATTAATAGCTGAAAATATTAATTCTTCCATAGTGAATGTAGACATATCTACTCCCATCTGCTGCCAAACATTAGCTAATTTAATAGCGCAATCTACTACACGATTAACATGGTCTACATAACCACCTGGGAAAGCATTATGATATTCTTTTTTATGAGCCGCAGGCATCATAATAATACGATCTTCATATTCTTTATAAAAATTGAGTAATTTTTGCTTACGCTCTCCAGTAATAAAAACTCCAATATTATTGAGAAAAATCTCCCAATTCTTTTGAATTTGCTCAGCTGTTAACATTTTTTATTTACGATTAAGTTCTTCAGGGCTAAGAGGTTCACGTTCAATTGAAGCTCTAACATCTCCTAATTGGTCTAAACACTCCGCTAAGACAATTCTAATATTGTCTAGGTCATTTCTAGAGGCATAAAAATCTATATGCTTCATTTTAGCTTCTAACTTATCTAGTTGATTATTTATATATCCTCTCTGTCTCATTTTTTTCCTTTATTTTTTAAAAATTATTTATTTTTTTATTTAATCTGAAGTTAATAAATCTTTTAGGGAAGGCCAATTTACTTTGAAGAAAGGTCAAAAATTTTTTTTAGGAGGGCACATTTTTCATACTCCTCAATTTCTTCAAAATACTTAATAGATAATTTAAAGGCAACTTCTAATTCACTATCCATATATGAAGTTAAGACTTCTTGGGACTTTTTATCCTTTACTTTAAACTTGCTTATATAAGTGTAAGCTCTTTCATATAACATAGCCTCACCTGCCCTTTCTATCTCTTTAACATCTAATTTAGGATCAACTTGTTTAAACATTAAAGTTAACCCTTTATTATAAGAAGTATAATTCATAATCATCTTCTTAAACATTTTAAGCATAGTTAATGGGTCATTATAATCTATCTTAGGTAAGGAAGTAGGACTGACATAATCAGGTCCCTTAGGGTCTAACCCTCCTTTACCCCCAAATAGATCAAAAACTTTATCAGGATCAATAGGCATGTTAATTATAAATATTATTTGCAGTGATAATCAGCCGCTCGTGTAGCTATCTGTTTAACAGGTTTAATATTAGCTCTATAACCTAAAGATGTGACCCATCCCTTAGCAGCTGAAACTAATTTATTGCTAAAATAAAACTCATCATTATTATAATCCAAGTCTATTTCAACCTTAATACTAGGCATATGCTCAGTTATTAAGTTAGCCATTTCTAAAGAAAACTCAGTTTCTTTCCACAACCGTGTCCAATTATCCTTAGTAGGTGGAAGAACACTTTTTTGAAAAATGTAATGAACCCCATTATTTAGGTAACGATAAGCTATAGCAGTAACATATATAATTTCTTGCCCATAACGTTGAGAATCCGTTCCTATATGGACTTCTATAAACGGGTCGCCACCTATCATTTTAGCTGTATAGGTGACGGGATTTACCGGTTTTCCATCAACTGTTCTGAATTTCATAGTTCTTCTATTCTTTTAGCTTTGTCGTCTATTACTAAATCAAAATGGGGCTTTTCATCCCCACATTTAAGTTCATGATATTTACATCCCCACTCATTAAGTTGAGATAAAGTATGTTCTCTATAATCTTTACCTGAAATAGAGCCTCGGGCTGTCCAATAAACTATTTTCCAACCTTCATCATAAAGTTTATTTATCTTAGCTATATTTTCATTGTTAGGAACAGATAAATCATATCTTCTCTGTTCTGGGTAGAAACATATTGTTTCATCAATATCTACTAAAGCTACTTTTTGTTTACCTTCTACTGTAAACCTATCTGAAACATGAAATTCCATAACATTAATGGTTAAGTTTAAAAAATTAGTACCCAAGGAGAGACTCGAACTCTCACGCCTTTCGGCACTGGCTCCTAAGACCAGCGTGTCTACCATTCCACCACTTGGGCATCCTCTATTTGCTTCGTTCGGGCGGAAGATGTTGGATTCGAACCAACGCATCAATTTCTTGACGACGGTTTAGCAAACCGCTCCATTAACCACTCTGGCAATCTTCCTTTAGGCGGTGAGGGAGAGATTCGAACTCTCGGTACCTTGCAGTACAACGGTTTTCAAGACCGCCGCAATAGACCACTCTGCCACCTCACCTAGAGCCCATTACTGGGCTGGCTCTGGAGTTTCTGCTGGGAGAGTCTCGAGTGAGTCGAGCAACTCGTGAACAGAATCAACAGGTGCTACATGAGCTGTTGAATCCTGAGCAGCAGTTTCACAGTTTTCACATTCGCCGTGGTTCCCACATCCCATGAGACCCACAATGGCCATAACAACAAACAAGTTTTTCATATCTATTATAAGTATTAAATTTTTTACCAAATATCCCATTCTTGACCAGCCATAATATAAGCTGAGCCGGAGTCTAAGGTTGGGTTTTCAAGCATAAAGGCTATTGCTGTTGATCTAACTTCGGTTACAAGACCATGCTTATTAGCTTCATTTAAAACAGCATCAACAATATCTTTATAGTTATTATTCATTTTTTTTCTTTTTTTGTTATTGGGGGAGGCACTTTACCTCCCCCTCAAACAACATGGCATATATATTAATCTCAAACGAATTGAGAAGCGATTTCATACAATTCTTTGTTAATTTTTAAATCTTGCTTGAAATTCTTAACACGACGAGCTTTACGGAGTTTAACACCACTAACATATTCAAAATCCCCATCAATCATTTTTTCTTGGAGAACATTAAATACATTCCACAAATCATTCCCTTCATCCTCCTTGCGAGTTGGTTTGAGAACTTCTTCAATATTAATTCCATAGTCTTTAATAATATTTTGGTTTTCATTAATTTTTTCAAAACGAGTTTCAAGAGCCTTTTTAGCGAACTCTACTTTTTGTTCTTGAGACAAAATAGTACTCTTGAACTTATTCATTACCTCAACAGTAACTGGAAGCTGCCCTACCAATTCAGATACAATTGCTTGAACTTCTTCAAATGAATAGCCCATATGGCGGACTTTTTTATCAGCAAAATGCTCAGTGGCAACTACCAAACCATTAGAACAAACCAACCTAAACAAACCAGCTGTAAATTGAAAGCTATTCTTACCATCATGAGAGTTTGAGATAAGAATTTGTGGGTAAACTGTGTCACCATCATTACCATCAATTACAATATCTGGGTTACGAAAAACTAGCATGTGTTTTTGGAAACCTTTGTTACGGCGGGCTCGAACTTCAACAGCCTTGCTAACACCCCATCCCATTTTTTCCATATCATCAATGATGCGGTCAGTTGGAATGTGAACATACTTGTCTGAAGAACCTGCCATTTTGTGAGAGGTAAAAACTGAAGGCGCTGTTTCTTTGATTTGGTTTCTTGTGAGAAATTCCATAACTTTTATTTTTTATTTTTATTTAAATATAATAAGCTTAGAGTGTGGAGCCAAGTTCTTAGTTAAAGAGAGCTTGAAACTCAAGCAAATCTTTTTCGGCTTCCTCGTAATTACCAATTCCGTATTGGTCAACAATCAAGTAAAGAGCATGTTCATCATCAAAAGCAGCCATCACATGATCACCTTCAGTGGCTTTAAGGTATTTTCTAATCATGATAGCAGTAACAATAAGCTCATCAAATGAACATTCATTCTCAATAAGTTTTGAAGCAAACTCATTTGTCAATTCGGGCAAAGCTGAAATAGTCATGTTGTTAAATTTTATTTCTTATTTTACACTCTAAAGATAACAAATTTAGCCTGTCAAGCCAAACTTTTTAATAAGAAAGATTAACCCCGTAAACTGTTGTAACAGACCCACTTAAAACTGTAGGATTTGTTGCTATAAACTTAATATGACTTGCAGGTATGGTAACAGATGGAGTAAAGGAAAAAGTCGCTGTAGATGACGGATTTACTATAAAACCCGCATGTATTGACTCTGTTATAACAGTACAGTTTGTAAGAGAAGAAATAGAAGCAGAGTTAAAAACTTGTCTATAAGCTACTCCTCCATAAGGAGAACTTGGATCAGAAAAAGTAGTTCCTTCAATAACAAAATAAGTTACATAGGGGATATCATTTATTAAAGTAAAAGTAGTAGCTCCAACAGATAAATTAGCTGAAGCAGTAACTCCATTTCTTAAATCAGTTCTTGTGTATGTTGGCATGTTAATAAATATCCAAGATCAAGCCAACTTGCACATACCTCACCTCAAAATATCCGTATATACAAACCTTATCTAAAATCTAATGGATCTTCAGTAGGAAACTCATAATCATCATCATACTTGCCTTCCCCTTTTCCTCCTTTATAAGGCCCAATTTTATAAAAATAAGCTAAATCATCAGGCAATATAAAAAAATCAGGTTTAAAAGTATTTCCTACATATAAAACTTCATCTTCAGTGAAGGAAGATATAGTGTTCATAAAATCAGGGTTAAATATAAAATTTGGATTATCCGAGGAAATCCCAATAATAATAGGAACTCGATCAGAGGTATCTCGAGATTGCCTTGAAATGAAATTATAAGCGATTCTCGGGTCTGTAGTGAATGAATGGATGCCCCTTTGGCTACGAGGAGCAACTTCTAACCCGGGGTTGGGAACTGCTATAAATTCATATTTTGATAGATCAATATAATCATCCCAATTGAGTTTTTCAAATGTAGAGAGGGGGATAGTAGCTCCCCTGAGGATTAGTTTTTTACCACGAGGAGTAGCAATCAAATCATTTGAGTTGGTGGATGCTAAGGGGTCTAAGATCCTGGGAAATTTGGATTTTAAGGATAGGAGCTTTGGGGCGTTACTAACTAAAATAGAAGGGATATCTACCCCTTGTCCTATTGTTGCTTTTGTAAAAGACCTTAACCCCGATAAGAATTCATTTTCATCTTCTGTATTTTTTTCATGTTCATCCCCAATTAAATAAGCAAATTTGGCTCTTTTTGAATTGTTAGTTTTTATAGCGGGTGAATATGGATCGGCAAATAGTCTTTTACCGTACTCTAGTTCTCTGAGGATATTAACTAATTTCACGGTTAATAAATATTATAAGGCATCATGAGGATACCATTCATCATCATCCCATTCTGAGATGATTTCGTTTTCTTCTTCGTCCATAGATCATTAAATGTTTGAAGGTTAGTATGTAGTTTTTAGAGAGGAAACCTGGGTTAACTCATAACAATAAATATAGGTATATGTTTTTTCAATAGCAAAAAGTTTTAAAGATCTTTTTTTACAATTTTGTGGCTTTTGAAAAGGTTTGGCAAAATGGGAAAATGGGATAAGTTATGGGATATAGGTATATATTTTGTCGATGGGAAAGGTTTACTCTCCCCATTAAAAACACCACACCCTGCTAACATACCCGGTCCGCATCGATGGATAACAACGCGCGTGGGAGATACGGTGCTATATAGCGGTACGTACGTACGACACAGATACGACAGACTCCTTACGGAACCTGTCGCACCACATTCTTATCGTTTTGTAAATTACGCCTCGACAGATTCGACAACTTTTTTAGGGCGGCCGGGCTTTCCACCTCCCATTGCTTTTTTAGCGTTCAATTCGGCAATTCGCATTTGACGCTTCGATTCCGGGTTCACAGTACCTGCTGGTCGACCGCGCTTAATTACTTCACCACTTGCGATACGATTCGCAATTTCGGTCAAACGCTTCTGACGAGCCGATTCTGGATTGATACCGCTGCCAACCGGCCGACCGGCCTTACGCTTTTCAACATTCAATTCAACGTTCATCACGACTTGGTTTTTGGTGTTCTTAGACATGGTGTGTTGTGTTTTGTTTGTGTGTGTTTTTTTTAAATCTTATACCTAAATATAACGATCAATCTTGCGGTTCTAAAATCCTAAGTGTGCGTTGTTTGCGTTTGAATTACTTATCTTCGCTCTTAGTGAGCGTGTAGATGATTGGATATGTAACTAAGAAAACACTGTATGCGATTAAGCCATATGACCCAACAGTGAAAATAGCGTTCATAACAGTTTCAAAATTCATGGTCGGTTGGTTTTGGTGTGTATTACTTTTAAATCTTATACCGTAAATATACTATCTGATTACGGTGGGTCAAAACCCTGAATACATTAGTAACTGGTATCCCAAGATTTATTAACCAACATTTCGTTCAATCGCTCTAAACTCTTCCTACCCCCATGTCTGAGTTCGGAGTACCTATCCAACAAATCATCATCATTTGAGTTGGTTAGTGTTTCATTAGATAACTCTACAACGTATCCTGCTCCTATAGCCCCGAAGGACATACCTGTGTCTCTACCCTCTCGAATCTTAACTATAGACACATTTACATTGTTGATGGTCATTTGGCTTTGTGTTTGGTTGATGTATATTACTTTTAAAACTTATACTGTAAATATACGACCTGATTGCGTTGGGTCAAAGCCCTGGGTGCGTGTTGTTTAGGTCTTAAAATATCGCTCCCGTCTTATTCAACTCCGCTGCGTCAAACGCCTTAACAACTACCTCCTCAAACGTCTCCTCGTTACGTGCTTTTCCATACTTCAAAGCATCTTCATATGTCCCATTGTACAGGTTAAACATCCTGTGACCTGAACAATCATAACCGCTATACTCAGTCCAAAATATGATCCACAGGTTGTTGTTCATTTCTTTATCTTTTAAATCTTATGAACTAAATATAACGATCAGTTTCGGTTAAACCAAACCCCTAACTCCACTCACTTATGTCTCAACCTCTTAAATACATCAAGCAACTCTGGGTTGTTCATTATCCTATCCCTCAATGCCTTTGACTTTTGATCCAAGAAATCGTTATATTCTTTCTCACTCTTAAATCCATTCTTTTTCCAATTTTCCATTTTAATCATTATTTTTATTATTAAATCTTATACATAAATATAACGATCAGTTTCAGTTAAACCAAACCCTTCAACTCATTTACCCCTTAAATTCCTTAATCAACCCTTCAACCAACCCCAACAACTCATCATTATTACCCTTAAATCCAAAATACTTCTTCACATCACCAATTTTCCAATGACGGTTTGGTTTCAAACCAACACTATACATTTTCAACTGTCCCCGCAACACATTCAAATTCCAATAACAAACTGGTACTTCATTACCGTTTACCGTAACCGTCTTTCCACTCTCAACCTCCAACCAGAACTGGGAATTTTTGTTAATAGTCATCTTTATCTATTTTTAAAACTTATACCTAAATATAACAAATAAATCCAATCAAACCAAACCCCCAAGTTAAAACACCCCACCATCAATTATAACCCTCTTCCTAACCTTATATTCTTCTAACCCCTCATAATAAACATTCCCTACTTTTACACTATCTATTTTATTAAAATAAACATAGTCAGATGGATCTTCTCCTCTAATTACTACTTTTAAATTTTTATTTTCAACTTTCTCCAACATCCCAATCAATTCTTTAACTGTCATTTTTCTTATTTTTAAAACTTATACCTAAATATAACAAATAATTTTTAATTATTAAAATACCTTATACTTAAAACTTACTTTATAAACTTCTCCATCTTCAAACTTCCCATTTTCTACACTTCTCTTTACATTCCAAACATCCCCATTATATATTTCAATTTCAAAATTCTCCCATAAACTATTATTACTAATCTCCTCCATCATTTCTTCTATTTTAATTCCAATACTCCACATATCAAACCAATCTAACCCTACTTTATATTCTACCAAATCTCCTTCTTTATAATCCTTATAATCCCCATCCAAACTACTAAATACATTTTCTAAAATATAATCAACAACCTTCAATTCTCCTTCTTTAAACTTCTTCATTTTATTTATTAATTATTTTAATTAATTATTATTAAATATAATAAATAAATATTAATTAATAAAATTCTAAATTAATTAATTAATTTCCTCTCCTTTAATATAAACACCAATCTTGGCTTCTTTATCATAAAAAGTGACCAAATTATTTTCAATATATTGTGTCAATTTAAGGCCCATTCCTTCCCAAGCTATTGTTTCAATTAAATTATTTAGACCTTCATAAGCTTTATCAAAGGTCAAAAAATATCTATTTTCAATTATTACCAAACCATCCTCTTCAACCCACAATTTAAATACTTCCATTTTTCTTTTTTATTAATTATTTTTAATTAATTATTGCTAAATATAACAATTTTTATCTAATAAAACAAGTATCTAAATTAAATTATCCACGTAGCGCCCTTACGCTAATGTGTGATTAATCAATCAGTTCAATAGCGAATTCGCCTGAGAGCATTTATTGAATAATAGTGAAAGTGCCTGGGAAATAGGCTATGTGCTAATTAATCATTAGCTTTACCCTTAGCATCACGAGCATGTTTTATTTTATGATTCAATAATGAAAATGCCTCGAAAACAAAACAGTGATAGTAAGGAAAATTCCTGATCACCTGGTGATCAAAAACGAAAACGCCCGAGACAGAAGCATAGTCAATAGTGAAAATGCCCGTAAAATTGAATAAATTGCTATTAATCTGTTTGGCTTTAGCTAACTTAAACCGATGCACTATCGACATTCTTATACGCACTTTGGCGGGTCTGGCTGTGGTGTTTGGCTGTAAGCTTATTAATTAATAACGTTTTATTACGGTG
>Ga0209392_1000036_pt1 | contig 28238 bp, 29 predicted proteins | sample PPLLak3cmMay2015_FD_187252 | JGI IMG/M metagenome (GOLD analysis project Ga0209392, IMG submission 187252) | Freshwater sediment microbial communities from Prairie Pothole Lake near Jamestown, North Dakota, USA - PPLs Lake P7 Core (1) Depth... | ecosystem: Environmental > Aquatic > Freshwater >...
CTGCCCTGAAAAGGGTTCAGGACGGCTTCGAAAGACTGGGTTTTGGCCTGCTTATTTATGATGCCTACAGACCGCAAATAGCTACTGACTATCTGGTTCAATGGGCTAAAGATGAAGCCGATACCCTGATGAAAGAGACTTATTATCCCGCGATCAATAAAAAGGATCTGTTCAATCTGGGCTATATCTCTGAAAAATCAGGCCATAGCCGGGGCAGTACAGTCGACCTTACGATTGTATCACTTACCACCGGAAAGGTATTGAACATGGGCAGCTCGTATGATCTGTTCGATGAAAAATCGGGTATAAACTATGAGTTTGTAACTAAGAATCAAAAAGCTTTGCGGTTATTACTCAAAAGAAGAATGGAAGCAGAAGGCTTTAAGGGATATGACAATGAATGGTGGCATTTTACGCTTGAAAATGAGCCTTACCCCAAGACTTATTTTGCTTTCCCGATAGAATAGATTGTGAATTACAATATTGATTTGTATGAAAAAGGGCCTTTGATCAGGCCCTTTTCTTATTGTTCACCATCCCATTTGTAACGGGTATACCAGGTAAACTAGTTCATTAATTCAAAGCTCCTTTTAATAAACCGTGTCAGGTCCTTGCCCTGCAATAAATTCTGAGATAAGCGCGCCAGATCAAGTGCCTGATTGATGTATTCTTCGCGCTTTCCTTTTGCCTTCAGAATTTTCTGCATCAGTTCATTGTTCGTATTGACGACCAGGTTGTACATTTCCGGAAAATTGCTCATTCCCATAAAACCGCCACCACCTGTTTTCTGCATATCCTTCATCCTTCTCAAAAACTCAGGTTGTGTGATGATAAACGGATTCGAATTAGAATCCATGGCTTCCAGCTGTACACTGTACTTTTCTTTGGGCACGAATTCCTCGATGATGGATTTTAATTTAGTCTGATCTTCTTCACTGAGTTTGGAAATCTGATTTTCATCTTTTTGGATCAGCCTGTCCATCGAATCTGCATCAACCCTTGAAAATCTTATCTTTTCATTCTCCCCTTCCAGTTTCTGAATAAGGTGCGCTACGATAGGTGAATCGAGCAGCATCACTTCATAACCCTTCCCCTCTGCTTCCTCAATAAAACTGTGCTGCTCTTCCTTGTTGCTCGCATATAAAATGACCAGATTGCCATCCTTATCGGTTTGGGCAGCCTTTAGCTTGTCTTTTAACTCTTCAAAAGTAAAATATTGATCTTTTACGGTTGGATACAGGGCAAAACCCTGGGCTTTTTCAAAGAATTTGGCTTCTGAAAGCATGCCGTATTCTATCACAATTTTGATATCATTCCATTTTTTTTCAAAATCCTCCCGGTTTGACTTAAACAGGGCACTTAATTTTTCGCCAACCTTCTTTGTGATATAAGTTGATATTTTCTTAACAGAACCATCAGCCTGCAGGTAACTTCTGGAGACATTAAGCGGAATATCCGGAGAATCAATTACACCGCGAAGCATCTGAAGAAAATCAGGTACGATCCCTTCCACATTATCGGTAACATAAACCTGATTCTGGTATAGCTGTATCTTGTCTTTCTGAATATCCAGATTACTGGTCAGTTTTGGAAAGAACAGGATACCAGTAAGATTAAACGGATAGTCAACATTTAAATGGATATGAAACAAGGGGTCTTCGAACTGCATGGGGTATAATTCCCTGTAAAAGTCCATGTAATCCTGGTCTTTCAGCTCGTTTGGCTGTTTGGTCCAGGCCGGTTTGGTATTGTTGATGATATTGTCAACGACAACCTTTTCCGGTTTGGCATCTTTATCCGATCCTTCAGGCAGCGGTAGTGTTTCTTCTTTGGTTCCGAATTTGATCGGTACCGGCATGAACTTGTTGTATTTATGCAACAGAGCACTTATTCTGGATTCTTCCAAAAACTCGGTAGAGTCATCGGCTATGTGCAGAATAATTTCTGTACCCCTTTCTTTTTTGTCGGCTGTTTCCAGGGTATACTCCGGTGAACCATCACATACCCAATGTGCCGCTTCTTCGCTATCAACAAAGGATTTGGTAATGATCTCTACCTGTTTGGCTACCATAAAAGCCGAGTAAAATCCAAGGCCAAAGTGGCCAATAATGCCGGATTGGTTCTTTTCATCCTTGTACTTTTCTAAAAACTCCTCTGCACCTGAAAAAGCGATGTCATTAATATATTTCTTCACTTCCTCCTTGCTCATACCAACACCCTGGTCGATGATATGGATCTTTTTACCTTCTTTATCTACTTTTACCTCCAGCTTTAAATCGTCCACATTTCCTTTAAACTCTCCAATACTGGCCAAATGCTTGAGCTTAAGGGTAGCATCGGTGGCATTGGAAATAAGTTCTCGTAGAAATATCTCGTGGTCTGAGTATAAAAACTTTTTGATCAGCGGAAATATATTTTCCACCGCAACATTGATTTTTCCTGTAGTCATAATCTGAATTTTAATTTTTAATCAATATCCCTCTAACAAATAGAATACCAAAGGATTCTTTCTGACAATTTGACATACTGCTGAAATTGTTTTATATGCAGATCAACACAAATTTTCAGGTGGTTGTATCCAAATTAAATTATCCAGATACATTGTAAAGAGTGCATGGAATAACGAACCAAATACCTGCCGGCTAAAATAATCATGATATTGTATTGTTATTAAGTAGTTTAGTTGTACTTTTGCCGCCGAAAAAAACAACATATAAATCGAGTATTATGGCTATTAAAAAACAATTTTTGAAATCAAAACCTGTATGTAAAGTATCTTTTAAGGTAAGTGCCGAGGAAGCAAAAGGAGCTAAAAAGGTACAGATCTTAGGGGATTTTAACAAATGGAGCAAAACCGCTGAAGGTATGTCTCAATTAAAATCAGGTGATTTTACACAGACCATCGAATTGGAATCAGGTAAAGAATATCAGTTCAGATATTTGCTGAATGGTAAAGAATGGGCAAACGACGCTGAGGCTGACGGATCTGTCGGAAATCAGTTCGACTCTTCCAACAGCATTGTTTCTACAATTCAGTAATTCTTTTTAGGCAGGTTTTTCTTTTGAAGAACCTGCTTTTCTACTTATTTCAGGAATTTGAAGGTCCTTTTCCTTTCCGTATAATTCAATTCCGAAATTGATATTTTATTATATTTGATATTATTATATGTTTGGAAGCATTTTTTAATTAATTTGCCCGCCAGAAACATCATTTATTAATAATAATCAAATTTTCGTTTTATGTACCATTCAAAGATTACCGGATTAGGATTTTTTGTGCCCGAGAATATAGTTACAAACCAGGATCTGGTCAAGATCATGGATACTACTGACGAATGGATACAGGAAAGAACCGGTATACAGGAAAGAAGGTGGATAGAAGAAGGAAGCGGCGAAACCAGTGCCACAATGGGAGCGAAAGCGGCGAAAATTGCCATTGAAAGGGCGGGTTTAACAAAAAATGATATCGATTTTATAATTTTCGCTACTTTGAGCCCTGATTATTACTTTCCGGGTTGTGGGGTTCAGATTCAGGATATGCTTGAAATGCCATTCATTGGGGCACTTGACATCCGGAATCAGTGTTCGGGTTTTGTTTATGCCTTATCAACCGCTGATCAGTTCATAAAAACAGGCATGTACAAAAATATTTTGGTGATCGGTTCAGAATACCATTCCAATGGCCTGGACAAAACCACGCGCGGCAGAGGTGTTTCGGTGATCTTTGGCGATGGAGCAGGCGCTTGTATACTGAGCAGAACTGAAGAAAAGAACAAAGGGATCTTGTCGAGTCATCTGCACAGTGAAGGCAAACATGCCGAAGAACTCACGGTAATATCACCCAGTATAAAACACTGGGTACCTGAAATTCTTGCCAGTAAGGATGAAGACCTCTCTTATTTTCCATACATGAACGGAACTTTTGTGTTTAAGCATGCCGTTGTTCGTTTCAGCGAAGTGATCATGGAAGGACTGATAGCCAATGGTTTGTCTGTGAAAGACATCGATCTGCTTATCCCCCACCAGGCCAATCTGCGTATATCACAATTTGTACAACAGAAGTTTCAATTGCGGGATGATCAGATCTACAACAACATCATGCAGTATGGAAATACTACTGCTGCATCAATTATCATAGCACTTACTGAGGCCTGGGAAAAAGGCATGGTGAAAGATAATGATCTTGTGATCCTGGCAGCCTTTGGAAGCGGATTTACCTGGGGAAGTGTTATTATCAGGTGGTAATATTACTTTTTGTAAGAATCATCCCAATTCACAACACTGGGTTCACCCAACAAACCTTCCGAATTTGCAATAACCATAGCTACAACAGCATCTCCGGTTACATTCACTACTGTTCTGCACATATCCAGTGGCCGGTCAACAGCAAAAATTAATGCAAGTCCGGCTTCAGGGATACCCGCCTGTGCAAGCACTATGACCAGCATCACCATACCGGCTCCGGGAACTGCAGCTGAACCAATACTGGCCAGCGTAGCGGTAACGATAATGCCAAGCTGAGCAGATAATGACAAATCCATACCAAAAGCCTGGGCAATAAATACGGCGGCAACAGCCTGGTAAAGACTCGTTCCATCCATATTTACAGTTGCCCCGATGGGCAATACAAAGCTTGCGACTTCCTTATGCACACCCAGATGCTCTGTTACCCTTTCCATGGTAACCGGTAAAGTAGCTGCGCTGGAACTTGTTGAAAAAGCGAGCAGTTGCGCCGGTGCAATACCCTTAATAAAAAACTTAGGAGATTTACCTGTAAAGAATTTAATGAGAATAAGATAAAAGCATATAACACCTATTAAACCAACAACCACCGTAACGGAATACATTCCCAGTGCCTGGAATAAATCCAAACTGGGCGCTTCGGAAACCAGCGCACACAATAAGGCAAAAACGCCAAATGGCGCGGCAAGCATAATCAGGTCTACCATTTTTAAGATCACTTCATTAAAGCCGTCGAAAAAATCCTTTACCGGTTTTGACTTATCATCAGGAATCAAGATCAACCCGATTCCAAAAAAAATGGAAAAAAAGATGACCTGTAACATATTCTTATTTTCACCGGCAGCATTGAAAATATTATCAGGTACTATATCGATCAAAGCCTGCAAAGGCCCGCTGGTTTGCTGGTTTACTGCCTCTTCCTGGTACTTTTTGGCACTATCGGTATAATTATTCAGTAATTCAAGGCGTGTTTTCTCTGAGATAATGTCTCCCGGCTTTATAAGATTGACCAATACCAGTCCCAGACTAACGGCAGCAACAGTAGTGGCCAGATACATCAGTACCGTTTTTCCTCCCATTTTAGATAATTTGGCTACATCCTTCAGATCAGAAACACCTTTGATCAGTGATCCCAAAATCAAGGGTACCGCAATTAATTTGAGCGCATTGATAAAAATCGTACCGAAGGGTTTGATCCAATCCTGTACAAGCCGGCCACCGCCCTCAAAATTTGAAAAAATAAGTCCGGTAAGGACGCCGAGTAACATTCCAATAATTATCTGCCAGTGAAGCGCCAGTTTTTTCATTTTCAAATTATTTTGTTTACTTTTATGGAAGTTTATAATATAGTCCTGAGATATTTTTTTTCAGGAATGGAAAGATAGTAAAATAATATTTTGATTACCTATTATTATAATAATTTTAAAACCAAAAGAACATGGCCGGAATTCAAGATTTACTGAACAGTCAGATCGGCAAAGACCTGATAGGAGGAACAAGCACGCAATTGAAAATAAATCCGCAAATCGCAGCTACGGCTTTAAGTGCCGCCATGCCGATGATCTTAGGCGCTATGAAAAATAATGCAGCAAAGCCTGAGGGAGCTGCAGGTTTATTAAAAGCCTTTGGCAGTGAAAAGCACAGTAGCGGAGGCTTATTAGACCAATTATCAACTGTCCTGGGCGGAAACGGTATAGACCAGAATGTACTGACCGAGGGCAGTAAAATACTGGGGCATTTGTTCGGCAACCAGCAAAACAATGCGGCTGAAGTAGTAGGTAAATCCAGCGGATTGGACATGGATACGGCTGCAAGCCTGTTGAAAATTGCCGCGCCGCTGGTGATGGGTTATATGGGCCGAAATGCCCTGCAAAAAAGCGCTTCGAATGAACAGGATGTTATGGGATTGCTCGATAATTTTTTAGGAGATGACAACAAAGAGGAATTGCTTCAATCAGTTGGAAAAATTCAGGATTTTGACAACAATGATGATACCACAGATGATATAGCCAGGGTATTTTCGGGCTTGGGAGGTAATCGCGGTATACTTGGAGGTATATTGGGAAATCTTTTTAAATAAGGTCTTCGTTTTTATTTTTTTAGCTATTTTTGTCGGCATTTTTATTTGATCAGTCTTTATTTTAAAGGACTTGATATGTTTTGCTAAAAAATCTAAAAATTGGAAAAGTTTAAAGAGCGCTGGAACATTACTTCAAACTTTCAGCTATTCATTATATTACTTGTTTTCTCAATAAACGGTTCCTTTGCCGTTTATATAGCCAAACCCCTGTTGAATGCCATTGGAATTTCAAAAGAATCCTTGCATCCCCTTGTTTTCTGGCCCTTGCGGATATTCATTATCTTTCTTGTTTACCAGTTCACCCTAATTATAGTAGGAACCCTTTTCGGACAAAGGGAGTTTTTCTGGGCCTTTTCAAAAAAGATGTGGAGCAGGTTCAAACCCAATAAAAGTGAGTAAATTCAGATAGCTTCAAAACCCGAAGCTATTTTTTTCTTATATAAAACCGGTAAAACCAAACAAGAGTGAAGGAGGGGAAAAAATCAATTATAGGAAGTGCCTCTTCAAGAAAGGAAATGATACCACCCACTTTTCCAAGATTGTCCTTGTGTAATTTTGTCATCAACCAGGCAGAAACAGGAGCCCAAGCCACATCGATTAACGGAAATAAATAAGAACTAAAGCCGATCAGGTCAAAAAGCACTGACATGACCAGCAGTTGTTTTTTGGAATAATCTCTGTCCAGTATACCCATTGATCAGTTACTTCAGTTTGCTCTTGTATTTCTTTACGAACTTATCCAGTTTCGGGTTGATTACCGCCCGGCAATAACCCTGTTCTTTGTTGTTGTTGTAATAGTTTTTATGGTAATCCTCTGCTACATAAAAAACATCGAATTTGGTCACTTCAGTAACAATTTTATCACTATAGACCTTTTCACTAGTCAGTTGCTCAATGATTTTTTTTGCTTCCTGTTTTTGCTCTTCATCGTGATAAAAAATGGCTGAGCGGTACTGTGTTCCTATATCCGCACCCTGCCGGTTCAAAGTAGTCGGGTCATGTGTGTAAAAAAATACTTCCAGCAGTTCACGGTAGCTGATCACTTTTTGATCATAGCTGATCTGGATCACTTCGGCATGACCGGTATTCCCCTCACAGACTTCTTTATAGGTAGGGTTTTTGCTTGTACCTCCGGCATATCCGGGCAGTACAGAACTTACTCCTTTTAATTGCATAAAAATTGCTTCTGTGCACCAGAAACACCCGTTGCCGAAAGTGGCTTTAGACTCATTGTTCATATTTCCCGATTTAACAGCTTTCTGCTGTGCCTGCAAATTAAATGAAAATGTGAAACAAAAGAACAAGGGAATTAAAATTTTTCTCATCAGCTTTAGTTTGAAATTGGACTTTATTTCAGGTTGAATTAGTTGCCGGGAAAGGAAATTACGCTTTCCGCACCTGTATCTGAAACACTGGCTACTCCAAATAAATAATTATCGATTACCATATTTTTGAATTCAAAAGTATCGGTCAAGCCGATAAATTTGCTGTTTTGCCATTGAGAATCCGTTGTTTTTCTCCAATAAACCTTATACCCTTTCAACCTTTTATCCACGCTGAGACTCCAGGATAATACCGCCGAGGGCATAACTGCTCCGGCAATCTTCACGTTTTTAGGGGACTCAGGTGCACTGGCCAGTGCAGCCAGGGTCAGGGCATTGACTGCTGTTAACTTTGCGGCATAATCAAAATTTACTCCTTCGATAACATCTCCAAACGCAATGCCGTTCTCCAGCCGGGTATCCTGATGCTGGCGGTTGTAATTTTCATGAGTTTCCATAATGCGTACCCCGGGATATCCTGCATCATTAAAAGGCTTGTGGTGACCTCCTCTGCCAAATCTGTCCAAACGGTAGATCAACATGGGTTCTACACTGGTCAGATACTCAGTGCTCAAAGAAGATACATACCTGGCGAGTTGTCGTGACGGGCCATCGGCTTCGCCGCCATAAAACCGCAGACCATTCTTCTGCTGTTCGGTCAGCTTCACGGAAGTGGGCTCCGAAAAGATCCTGAAAGAACGGTTATCCACTACGCCGTCAATTCCATCTATATTGCCGATCATGTCGTTATTCAGGACACCAATGATATCCCATCCTTTTTCATTGGCTGTTTCTGCGAGAAACTTTCCTCCCAGCAGGCCCTGCTCCTCTCCTGACAAACCTACATATATTATGGAAACCGGAAATTTATACTTGCTTAAAACCCGGGCCGCTTCCATGGTTCCGGCCATACCGGATGCATTGTCATTGGCTCCCGGCGCGTCATCGGTAAAATTGTTTACATCACTAATCCGGGAATCTATGTCACCCGACATGATTACATACCTGTCCGGATTAACAGTTCCCCGCTGAATAGCGAGCACATTTACTATCCAGGTATCCTTTGTGATGCGTTTATCGTCTTTCTTAGCCAAACCTTTGTGGTAGGAAACTTCCAGACAATTGTTGCAATCTTTTGAGATTTGCTCAAACTCCGACTTAATCCAGCGCCTCGCTGCACCAATTCCACGCACCTGGGATACCGTATCCGACAGGGTATGGCGTGTGCCAAAATCAGCCAGTGTTCTGATATCCTTTTCAATTCTTTGAGCTGATGGTGCTTTGGAAATTTCAGTTAATATATTTTTTATATCTACCTTATTTACATCTTTTTGTGACATGATATTTAATGTAGATATTAAATAAAAAAACAATAAAAATAAATAGTTTGTCTGCATGTGAAATTGTATTGAATGTCGTTTTTTTAAAAGTTTTTTATTACCCTGATGGTTTCTTCCATCATGCGGTCATCAAAATCCAGATGTGTAACCATACGTAACTTCCCTTCTCCCATACCAATGATAAAAATATGATTTTCTCTCAGGTAATTTAAAAACAGCTGTTCATCCACATTTTTATTTAAATTAAAGATAAGAATATTGGTTTCAACTTTCTCCACACCCTGCACATATGGCAATCCAGACAGGGTCTCTCCCAATATCTTCGCCCGTTTATGATCATCAGCAAGCCGGTGAACGTGGTTGTCAAGTGCATATATTCCGGCTGCAGCCAGATAGCCAACCTGCCTCATGGCACCGCCAAACAGTTTTCTGATGCGCAGGGCCTTCTGCATGTGTTTTTTGGAGCCAACAAGTACGGAGCCCACCGGCGCTCCCAAACCTTTAGAAAGACATATTGAAATGGTGTCGAATAATTCTCCATATGATTCCGGGCTCTCATTTTTTTCAATCAGGGCATTAAAGATCCTGGCTCCATCCAGGTGGTAAGCCAATCCATGTGTCTTGCAAACCTGCTTTATTTTGAGCAGTTCACCGAGATCCCAGCAGGCACCTCCCCCTTTGTTGGTGGTATTTTCGATCGCCACCAGGCTGGTCACAGCTGTGTGAATGTTATTCGGGTCGTTGATCAATTCCTCCACCTGGTCAGCCCTAAACATGCCGCGTACCCCATCGACCAGCCTGCAGGAAACACCGGAATTAAATGCCGGGCCACCACCTTCAAAATTGTACACATGGGCCCATTTGTCGCAGATGATTTGTTCTGCCGGTTGTGTATGAATTTTAATTGCCGTCTGGTTGGCCATGGTTCCTGATGGAAAAAAAAGAGCTTCTTCCTTGCCGAACATCCCGGCAAGTTTTTTCTGCAAGAGCAGCACGGTAGGATCGGCCATAAACACATCATCGCCTACCTCAGCGCCCATCATGAATTCGAGCATTTCTTTGGTTGGACGGGTAACCGTATCGCTGATCAGATTAATCTCCATAATAACTATTTTATTGATTTACTGTATTTTAAATAATAATATATCAAATTTTACTTTTAACTAAAACTTCAGATCAGTTCCACGTTCGTATCTTGAAAATTGAGTTACGCAACATGTATATTTCAGATTGCCGCTGTTCGGATAATTTTTTATAAAGCTAATAAATAAGACTTATAAAATAAATTTAGAATCTGATTTTTAGTTTAATTTTGCATCATTATGATTACACTGGAGCAAATAAAAGATATTGCCGGGCGCGTTGAGAAAATTAAGCAATACCTGCACATTGATCAAAAAAGGATCGAAGTCAGCAATGAAGAGGAAAAAGCGTCCAACCCCGCTTTTTGGGATAATGCAAAGGAAGCCGAAAGTTTTATGAAGACTTTGCGGGAAAAGAAAAAATGGATTACAGATTACGAGAAAGTTAAATCTCACAGTGAGGACCTTTTTGTACTCTATGACTTTTTCAAGGAGGGTGAGTCAGGCGAAGATGACCTGCAACAGGAATACAGCAAAACAATTGAATTTTTAGAGGCGCTGGAATTCAAGAATATGCTTTCCGAGGAAGGTGATAACCTGAGTGCTGTCCTGCAGATCACTGCAGGAGCAGGTGGTACGGAAAGTTGCGACTGGGCGCAAATGCTCATGCGCATGTATATCATGTGGGCCGAGAAACACGATTACAAGGTCAAAGAACTCAACTTTCAGGAAGGCGATGTGGCCGGAATAAAAACCGTCACCATTGAAATAGACGGCGACTATGCTTTTGGTTATTTAAAAGGAGAGAACGGCGTTCACAGACTGGTTCGGATTTCACCCTTCGACAGCAACGCCAAACGGCATACGAGCTTTGTTTCGGTATATGTTTACCCGCTGGTAGATGACAGCATTGAAATAACGATCAATCCGGGTGATATTACCTGGGACTTTGCACGCTCAGGTGGCGCCGGAGGGCAAAATGTGAACAAGGTCGAAACAAAAGCCATTTTAAGGCATAAACCCTCAGGCATTATGGTTGTGAACTCCGAAACCAGATCACAGCTTGACAACCGGGAAAAAGCGATGCAGATGCTGAAATCGCAGCTCTATGAGATCGAATTGCAAAAACAAAGAGAGAAAAGAGATACGATAGAAGCCGGAAAGATGAAGATCGAATTCGGCTCTCAGATCAGGAATTATGTTATGCACCCTTATAAACTGGTCAAGGACGTGCGCACATCTTATGAAACGGCCAATGTGGATGCGGTAATGAGCGGTGAGATCGATGGGTTTATCAAAGCCTACCTGATGCAAAATACACCCATAATTTCGAATGAATTATGACAAAAAATATAGACACCATCATATTTGATCTGGGGGGAGTCCTGGTGGACTGGAATCCCAAATACTTGTACAGTAAGGTTTTTGAAGGGGATACCGAAAAGATGGAATGGTTTTTAAGAGAAGTCTGTACAGCCGACTGGAATATTGAGCAGGACGCGGGAAGAACTATAGCGGAAGCAACGGATCTGCTGGTAAGGGAATTTCCGGAATACGAAGAATGGATTGCTTTGTATTACACCCGCTGGGAAGAAATGATACGAGGAACGATCCCCGGCACGGTCGAAATCTTAGATCAGTTAAAAAAAACCAGGCATTACAGGCTTTATGCACTCACCAACTGGAGCCATGAAACCTTTCCTGTTGCCAGAGAAAAATACGACTTTTTAAAGCACTTTGAAGGCATTGTTGTATCCGGAGAGGAAAAGACCCGAAAACCGTTTGACGACATTTACGAAATCCTGCTTTCACGATATGAGATCATTCCCGGTAAAGCGCTTTTTATTGATGACAATCCGGATAATGTGGCTGGCGCAAGAAAGGCAGGAATACATGCCGTGCAGTTTCATAATCCCACAGAACTGATTCTGGACCTCAAAAGACATAACATTCATTTTTAGTTTACATTAATTTTCCCGGTCCCTTTTCGTCCGATTTCCCGAAAGGTCTTTTCGTGAACATTCTTATTATATCTATTTTAAATAGCCCATAATTTCTGAGAAAACGGACCGGTTTCTATCATAAGAAAAATCTATTCATTATCATTATATAATTGTTATTCAATACTATACTAACTTTACTTGAATTATATATTTAAGTCTATCTTTTTTGCACTTACACAAAATTATTCAAGCTTTTGTACGGGCATTCCCTACTTCTGTGATCAGATAAGAAAAGAAAAAGACCGGTCGTACGGATATCCTGTATCCCGAACCGGTCTGATTTATATTGGGTTAAACTGGTAATTACAGTCCTTTCATCATGAGTTCGGCTGTGGCCGGGTTGGTTGCCAGGGGCACATTATGCACATCGCAAAGCCGCATGAGCATAAAGATATCCGGTTCATGCGGATGCTTTTCAAGCGGGTCTCTGAAGAATATCACCATTTTTGTTTTTCCTTCCGCAACCCGTGCCGCGATCTGCGCATCCCCTCCCAGGGGTCCCGAAAGTAATTTTTTTACTTTTAAACCGGCTTTTTCTACCTTGGAACCGGTGGTTCCGGTTGAGATAATATCAATTTCCTTGACGTCCAATATTTCCTTATGGTTCATTAAAAACTGGACCATTTCAGCTTTTTTCCCGTCGTGTGCAATAATTGCAAGTTCCATTTTACAGATGTTTTATATGATACTCAGCCACACTCAGTATGGGGTGGCGAACAATTTTTCCGAGTTTCAGCCCGTATTCTTTCATGACGATCTTGATCTCATCTTTTAAGAAATGTGCGATCGATCCCACAAAAGAAACAGGGATTTCTTTACTTTCTTCGAACTGGAGGATATGATTTTCGGCGAAAGACCTTAAGCCATCCAGAATTACTTTCTGACCGTAGGCATTGTCTTTATTCAAAATGATGAATTTGCCCAATTCGGCAAGATAGGTATTGGGGTTCTCCTCCTTATACAAGTTTCTCACGATGGTTTCCGCGTTCAAATCGTATTCAGAGGCAAATTTTGCAGCCAGATCAGCAGGCATTTTATTGTAGTAATAATCCCTGAGCAGCTGCCTGCCATAATAGTTACCGCTGGCATCATCCATGATAATATAACCCAGGGAAATCACTTTTTGGTGCAGGACCTCCCCATCGTAATAACTGCAGTTTGATCCGGTTCCGAGTATACAAATAATGGCAGGATCATCAGACTGTAAGGCTTTGGCTGCAGCCAGCGTATCTTCATGAACATGTATATCCGCTTTTGTGAATATAGTCTTAAAAACCTCAGCCAGTACCTTTTTCCCCAATTCCGTACCACAACCCGCTCCGTAAAAGAAGATCTTCTCAACCTTTTCCCTGTTATGGGCGAGGTCTTTGCTGCCCATTACCCGTTCATAAAGTGTTTCTTTCGTAAAAACTCCGGGATTCAATCCCTGGGTTTCGGTTTGAAAAATATGCTGACCATTCCTTGCCAGGGCTATCCAACTGGTTTTTGTGGAACCGCTATCTGCGACTAGTATCATGTTTAAAATTATTATGGGTTAAAAATAACATTATTAAATCCAAAACAGGAATTTCTCACTGTTTTATACGAAACCGTTTAATTCCTGCTGAAGGATTACAGCAAAAACGACAAAAGTGCCAGTTCATAGCTTTTTAATCCAAAACCGGTTATCACGCCGCCTGCATTCGGCGCTATATAGGATTGGTGTCTGAAGGTTTCCCGTTGATACACATTGGAAATATGCACTTCAATTACGGGAGTCTTAACAGCTTTAACGGCATCCGCAATACCGACTGAAGTATGTGTATACGCCGCTGCATTCAGGATGATCCCGTCGAAATCGAATCCGGTTTCCTGAATTTTCCCGATGATCTCCCCTTCTATATTCGATTGAAAGGAATGCAGTTCGTGCTGAGGGTACTTTTGCCGAAGGGTCTTAAAATATGAGTCAAATGAGCTGTTCCCGTATACCTCGGGTTCCCTTTTGCCCAACAAGTTCAAATTTGGGCCATTGATTATGATTATTTTCATGTGATCATATTTAATTTTATCGGTGTGAAGCATGTATTTCAGGTAATACGAATTTCCTGGCCTTTTATCTCTGTCCAAATTTAATAAAATTATATGATAACTTTGTGTACCTTAGAATCGGTTATGAACTGGAAGGATTCCTTAAAACAATACAGGTTTTATTTAAAAATAGAACGCGGGATGTCGGACAATACTGTTGTAGGTTATGAGCAGGACGTCAATAAGCTGATCACCTACCTGGATGAAAATTCCATCGATGCCGACCCTGCAGATATCGGGGAGGAAACCTTGCAGCATTTCATTTATGACAGTTCGAAAAAGGCGAACCCGCGCTCACAGGCCAGGCTGTTATCGGGTCTCCGCAATTTTTTTGATTACCTGATCTTTGACGGAAAGCGAAAAGACAATCCCACAAACCTGATCGAATCCCCGAAGATAGGCAGAAAACTGCCTGATTTTCTAAGTACGGCAGAGATCGATGCCATCCTGTCGGTTATAGACCTCAGCACGCCGGAAGGTGAGAGAAATAAGGTGATGCTGGAAACTTTGTACAGCTGCGGGCTTCGGGTTACAGAACTAATCACTTTGCAGATCTCCGATCTCTTTTTCAATGAAGGTTTTGTGAGGGTTATCGGCAAGGGAGATAAGCAGAGATATGTTCCCATCAATGAGCAGAACATCAGGCTGATACAACTGTATCTCAGACATATCAGAACAGCCATACCTGTTCAAAAGGGTTATGAAGACACTGTTTTTCTTAACCGGAGAGGCAAACAGATCACAAGAAATATGGTATTTATGATCATCAAAGGTTTGGCGCAAAAGGCAGGTATCAGAAAAAGTATCAGTCCGCATACTTTCAGGCACTCCTTTGCTACCCATTTACTGGAGAACGGAGCAGACCTGCGCGCCATTCAGCAGATGCTGGGCCATGAAAGCATTACTACGACGGAGATCTATATGCACCTCGACCGCAAATTTTTAAAGGATGTTGTAGAAAAGTACCATCCCAGAAAAGATCAGTGATTACATGCTGTGGAACAGTACCAGGCTGGCCTCATGGTATTGCGGACCCAGTTTATTCAGGAGATTTCTGATCAGATCCGGATCGCCTTCAACCGCAAGTGCGGAATAACCGGTCTTACCCTTTTCACCCAGCCGCATATCAACAATATTGATATTTCTGGAGGCAAGTGCCGACAACAGGATCAGCAATACACCCGGCTGGTTGTTGTGCTTGGTAAGAATAACCTTGTCGCTGAGTGCCAGTTTTAATTCTACTCCATCCATTTCGTAGAGATAGACCCCTTCCCTGTAAAAATCGGGCAATTCCGTATTGTCCTCATAGGAAATATCTAAAAATATATCCCTGTCGGTTCCTTTCATGAAGTCCATTGCATTCTCAATATTTTGCTTATCTCCGGTAATCGTCAGAAAGGCAACAGCAGTGCCGTCGTTATTTGATTTAAGCCTTGCTGTTTCTACGTTGATCCCTTCGGAGGCCAGAGAATTAAATATTGAGGAGAGTATACCGGGTTTATCCAGATGTTTGGAAAGCAAGCCTTTCACCTTGTTTTTCTCCAATGAGGGAATTTGATTACCTACAGTAACCGACTTCTGGTGCTTTCGTATACGAATGGCATCGTATTCCCCCATGCCTGTTGCATTTTTATAAATACCCAAAAACTCAGAAAATTTACCTCCGAATGAAAACTTGGGGATTCCCTTTCTGAACTCATTGTCGAGACGCTGGTTTAATAGCTCAATCCCTTTGTTGAGTATAGTATATTTGACCTTCAGCTCATGATCATCAAAAACCGTTCTTTTTTCCGGTATTAATTTGGAATAACTCACATAATGCACATAACCGGCATCATGAATATATTGCAGGCTTTCGCTGAAATTTTCACCGTAGTATTTTACATGATGGAGGTCTGTACCCAGACAAACCGGGATCTGCAATTCCTTGGCTCTTTTTAAGATATTCTGAGAGGGATACACTCCGCAGCCTTTCACTTTACCTGCCATATTGACATCAAGAGACAAATTACTATCCGCAATTATTTCAAGCAAGGACCTGAATTTATTGGCAAGCGGGTGCTTGCTGCTTTCAAAATTGAGAAGCACATCCGGGACAGGCATATTGAGTTTGGGAAGATCGATGTGGCCAATTACCTGTATCATATCTCCAAAACCCTGGATCATCTCGATCATTTCATCAAAATATCCTTCCCAGTAGGCCTCCAGCGAACCTCTTAAAAGCAAAAGCTCCTGTGCTTCCTCCAATGTACCGTCATAAGGCAGGCCTTCCGGTCCAAAGTGGACTGAACCAATTACGAAATCGGCATCTTCCGCCTGAAATATTTTCGAACGGCTCCACTGCAAGCCAAGGTCAGAGCCCATCCATTCCAGTTCAACACCGTATTTGATATTTATCTTGCCGGCGTACTTTTCCCGGAGATTTGCAATCCGCTTTGGATATTGCAAATAGGAACTGTTTCCCCGGATAAATTTAATATCTGTTTCTCTTTCTGCTGTATACCTGAAATTGGTGAGGCGGGGTGAATGTATGATAAAAGTAATACTTGGGTGCTTTTGTTCTATGGCCTTATCAACCACATCCTCAAGTCTGTCAATACCGTGTTTGATATGATCTTGTTCGGTGCCGGCATGAATTCCGTGGGTCTCCCAGATAAATTTATTAAAAGGCTTCATAAAACTTTGTTTTTCCATTTGCAAATTTACCATTGATTTTACAAATATTTTAAAAAATATTTATTGATCACTTATAAAAATGCCTGACCCGGACTGTAATTAAACACATTATCAATAAATATGACAGCCGAAATGCATTATACCAGACGTGGAATTGTGATCAGCTCACCATTTGTAGTGTAAAAAGATTTCATAAGATCTGCAGTCAGGCATGAATGCACGGGTAATATATACAGTAAGTCACCGAGCTTGTACTTATCAAATAAATGACAGGGGACCTTTACGATTCCATGCTCCTGCGACAGGCCTTTCAATACCATACCGGGAACAAGGCTTCCCCATTTCAGACCATGCTGTTCCGCTACTTTTCCATAGATCAAACCTTCACTGCCTGTTTTTAAGCCATCTTTTGAAAAGTGAACCCCTCCGCCGTAAATGACTAACTCCAACCTTTCCGGATGTTTTGCAACAAGCGGACAAGCCATGGCAACAGCGATATCCTCTATTTGATTTGAACCTATATTTTCCTGAGTAAGATCGTAAAAAACAAAATTTCCCGGCCGGATTTCATCCAGTCCTTCAAAATTTTCAGCCAGGCTGCAGGATGGGGTGTCTCCAACAGAAAGGATCAGGTCGGGGTATCTGTTTTTGTATTTTTGCTTTAATTCAAGCATGATCCCGCGGGTCTTTTCGTGAATTTCAATGACCTCATTTTTCGAAGTACAGCGGTAGGTATGTCCGGAATGCGCCAGAAAACCCCTGAACCTCATGTGATCGCTGCTATCGATGACATCCATCACGGCTTCAATGTTCTTGGTATCCTTCGGATCCGCACCGGTTCTGTGGGTACCAACATCTATTTTAATAAAACAGCCTACACCTGCCCGAAGGTTTTCGGACAGGAAGGCCGCACTTTCAAAATTCTCCAACTGTATATTCAGGGTAATCTTCCATGCCAGTTCATTTATGGTCTCTATTTCGAGTATGTTTACCGGGAAGGCTACGGTGATATCATTCCATTCGCCTGAAAAATACCCGGCCATAGACAAGGAGGAAACGGTGATCTTTGTTACCCCGAACTCTCTGTACCACCTGCCTATTTCAAGAGACTGATGGGTTTTGAAATGCGGGCGGAAACTGAGTCCCTTGGCTGCGGCTTTTGCTGCCATCCTGCCCATGTTTTTTCTGCATTTATCGCTGTCCAGCAGCAAAGTTGGTTTTGTGATCATTGCGTTTATGTTAAATCATCGCTTACAAAAGTAACCAGGATAAATGATTAATGCGACAAGGTGGTTAAAGTAATTTAGACGAAAGTAGTGAGATGTGAGATGTGAGATATGAGAAATGAAACAGGAAACAGGATCAAATGACTGCAAAGATTTTTTTATCTTTTATCCTGTTTACTGATTCCTGATTTTGATTAATAAGAAAGTTTTTTGAAGTAAATAAATAATTATTAGAAACCCTGAATCGTCATTACTCCTTCCACCCCCGAAATAAGTTTTTTTCCCCCGAACAAACAAATTTCAATTTTCCGCCGGTTTCAAGATTTCTAATAATTAGTTTGAGCTTGCATTCAATATTACCATGTTGTCTAATCCATTATGCCTGCAAGCAATTCTTTTTCCTTTTCTGTTAGAATTTCCCCTTTTAATGATTCCGCCAATTTGCATAAGCGTTCATAGTCATCAGTTACCACCATTTCTTCATCAAAATTCACCTGGGAGAAGATCATATGCAAATTTCTTACTGCGTCCAGGCTCCTGAGATCCTGGTCAACAATTTGCTTTATTTCCGCTTCCAAAACTGAGAGTCTGTGAAGTATCATGGCTTTTTTAATTCGTGTGCAAAGATACACCTGCTATCCTTTTTGGTAAGCGACATCGACTGTCAAAAAATCCGTATTTTTTTTAATTATTTTAATTATCTTCGAAAAGTAAAGTTTTCCCCCATGAAAAAGTATTACACCTTAGGCGAATTGCTTATGGATTACCGGATCCACCGCAATATATCCCAGCTGGATTTCGCTGCGCGCCTCGGTGTAGATCCCCGATCGGTGCAAAGGTGGGAAAAGGACCATACCCTGATCAAACCCGAAAAGGAAGAAGATCTTGTGATAGAAACTTTATTCCCCTATCAGTTGGTCAGAAATCTGAATGCTCCGGTTACGATTCCAACATATTATGATTTTATCATTCGGAAATATGCCCTGAACGACATTGACTGCGAAACACCGGATGCCGAATTTTTTAAAGACCAGTTATACCGGGATACTGACAGGATCAGAACGATCATTTTTGATCAGGATTTTACCTACCTGAAGCGTTATCTGGAAATCTATAAGCCACTTTCAGGCAACCTAATCAAAGTTATTCAGGAATCAATTGACAAATTGCCTGAAATAAATAATATCATCATCGATGAGTCAGGCTATTATGCCGGACATTCTCTGGTATTTTCGATCAGCGAAGAGGCCTACGAAAAAATTAAGACCAGAAAAATGACCGAATTCGATCTCACAACCGAGGATCTGGTTGATTATAAAAAACAAATAAAACCAATTTTCTACACGCTAGATTTGAGTGCAGATTGCAATGTAAACTGGTACCTGATCGTAAATCGCCTGATTCGCTTTGTCGAAAACCTGCCCGATCACAATTACCTGCTTTGTAGCTGCCCCTTCAGGCTGGACAGCATAGCGCTTATCAAGCAGGCCGGTCTTGAAATTATCTGGGAAGGAGAAACCCAGGTCAACAATTTAGGAGAACAGTACCGAACGAGATTTCAGGAAGGAAATTTTCATAATTTCATGAACACATAATCACTTCTTTTTTTCCGGAACCGGATCATATCCACTGCCACCCCATGGATTACAGCTCGCAATCCGCTTGATGGTCAGCCAACCGCCCCGTATCAGTCCGTGTTTTTGAAATGCCTCAATAGCATAATGAGAACAGGTTGGTGAATAGCGGCAACTGGAAGGAAACAAGGGAGATATCAGCACCTGATATATACGGATCAGGAGTATAAAGGGTAAGATCAATATTTTTCGAAGGAGTTCCATGCGGAATCAATTCATACTATATGTGGTTCCTTCCTTTGCGTCTTTTAGCTGAATCCCCAGTTGCAGCAGTTTGTCTCTGATCTGATCAGAAAGTGCCCAGTTCTTATTAATTCTTGCATCTTCCCTCAATTCGATCAGCAACTGCACTGTACCCGACAATCTATCCGAAAAATCATCCTTTTGCTCTTCTATGGGTAAGCCCAGAACCTCAAAAAGAAAGTTTAACAAACTTTGCTGCAGCAATTCCAAACCTGCTTTATCGAAAACTGCCTTACCTTCTTTTGCCAGGTTGATCGCTTTTACTGCATCAAATAAATGGGCTATCAGTATCGGACTGTTAAAATCGTCGTTCATCGCAGCATAACACTGCTTTTTCCAGTCTTCCACATCGAAGGTTGCGGTAGCTGCGGGTTGGAGGCCCTGAAGAATTTTCACGGCTTCCATCAGTCTGTTATACCCTTTTTCAGAGGCTAAAATGGCATCATCAGAAAAATCAAGGATACTTCTGTAATGTGCCTGCAACATAAAAAACCGAACCACTCCGGCACTGTAGCCCTTGGACAGAAAAGGGCTGTCTCCCGTAAACAGATCACCGGGCAGAATATTATTTCCTGTTGATTTGGCCATTTTCTTGCCGTTTAAGGTCAGCATATTACCATGCATCCAGTAGTTAACCGGCGGCTTGTGATTACAAGCCTGTGCCTGTGCTATTTCACATTCATGATGCGGAAATTTGAGGTCCATTCCGCCTCCGTGTATATCGAATTGCTCCCCGAGGTATTTCGTACTCATTACCGTGCACTCGAGGTGCCAGCCCGGAAAACCAAATCCCCAGGGGGAAGGCCAGCGCTGAATATGCTCGGGTTCGGCCTTTTTCCAGATAGCGAAATCCTGGGGGTTCTTCTTGTCGGATTGCCCATCGAGATCCCTGGTATTTTCGATGGTTTCCTCAAGTTTTCTCTTTGAAAGGATGCCGTAGTGTTCCTTTTCATTGTATTTCAACACGTCAAAATAAACAGACCCATTTATTTCATAGGCCAAACCCTGATCCAATATGGTTTTGACTGCCTCGATCTGCTCAACAATATGGCCGGTTGCGGTAGGTTCTATATTGGGCGGAAGGAAATTATACCGGCGCAATATCTCGTGAAAATCAACTGTATAACGCTGAACAATTTCCATAGGTTCCAATTTTTCCAACCTGGCCCGGCTTGATATTTTATCTTCAGAGTCATCATCCGTAAGGTGACCGGCATCCGTTATATTTCTAACGTAGCGCACCTTATAACCCAAATGCAAGAGGTAACGATATACGAGATCGAAAGAGAGGAATGTTCTCACATTTCCCAAATGCACATTGCTGTAAACCGTTGGTCCGCAGACGTACATGCCCACATAGCCACTTTCAATGGGTTTAAACAGTTCTTTTTTATTCGTCAGTGAGTTGTATATATGTAATTCTTGCATTCCCTATCAGAAATTTTAAGTTTTCAAAGATAATAACTTAAAATCAAAACAAAATATAAATTATTGCTGGGCATTGATGGTACCGCTCTTGCGGCCGGTTTTATAAGAACGGAACACTTATTCTTTATAAAATGGACAATTCTCATATCATACGGGATTTTTCAATAAATTTACCTGAACTTAAAATAAGTAAGCCAAACGCGAATTTTTAGGTCAATTTTTAATAACAATAAAAACCGGCAGGTAGGAACTGTTTTTTTGGATGCATGATGCACAAAAAAGTAAATACAGAAGATTTTTTCAGGGAGATCAGAAAAGGAAACATCAGTTTTCTGAGCAGGGCGATCACCCTGATCGAAAGCACCAAAAAATCTGATCAGTTACAGGCCTTGCAACTGATACAATACTGTCTTCCTTTTGCAGGAAATTCCATCAGGATCGGAATCACAGGTCCGCCCGGTGTCGGCAAAAGTACTTTTATTGAAGCTTTTGGAAACTATCTGATCTCACTCGGTAAAAAGGTAGCTGTTTTGGCGATCGATCCGAGCAGCTCGGTTAATAAAGGCAGCATCCTGGGTGATAAGACACGTATGGAAAAGCTGGCCACAAACACAAATGCATTTATTCGGCCCAGTCCGGCGGGAAATACTTTGGGAGGAGTTGCCCAAATGACCAAGGAGAGCATTACTTTATGTGAGGCTGCCGGTTTCGATGTGATACTTGTCGAGACCGTTGGGGTTGGCCAATCTGAGACCCTGGTTTACAGTTTGACAGACTTTTTTCTTTTGCTCCATCTGGCAGGTTCTGGTGATGAGTTGCAAGGGATTAAACGGGGAATCGTGGAAATGGCAGATGGGATTGTGATCAACAAAGCCGAGGACAATAATATACAGGCTGCCAGGTTTGCCAAAAAAGAATTGGAAAATGCACTGCATTTTTATCCGCCCAAAGAAAACCAGTGGAAACCGGAAGTGCATCTGTGCAGTGCCATTCTGAATCAGGGCATCCGTGAAATATGGGAAATGATCTCTGAATTTCTGACGCTGACCCGGAAAAACGGATATTTTGAGGCCAAGAGAGCCGAGCAAAATAAGGAATGGCTTAAAAAAAGTATTACCAACCTGCTATTGCAGGATTTCTTTGCCAGTATCAAGGTTAAATCGAGCATAAAAAAAATGGAACAAAGCATTGCGCATCAGCAGATATCTCCCCTTGATGCAGCCATACAACTGATCGAACTGTACAGAAACAAAAAGGAGGAATAAAAATTCCTCCTTTTTGTTTTGTTTATTTTTTAGTTCTCTAAAATTTCAAGTTGGAACAAAAGATCTGCATTGGGCGGAATAAGCCCGCCGGCTCCTTGCTCTCCGTAACCGAGGTGTGCAGGTATGATCAGCATAACCTTGTCTCCGTAGTTCATATTCAACAACCCTTCTCTGAAGCCAGCGATCAACTGAGCATCAAGGCTATAATCCATTGGAATTGGGCCATATCCGTTCATGGCATTTCTTCTTTCATCATATTTTCCGTAAACCTGCGCAACTTCTTTTATATTGGAATCAAACAGATCGCCGGTTGTAAAATAACCGGCATAATTAACATTAACCTTTGACCCTGCAGCCGGTTTTTTACCAGCTCCTTTGTTGATATAAATTATTTTTAAACCGGATGGCAGTACCTTTGCTTCCGCCTCTTTTTCTTTGATCATCTGAAGCAGATCTGCTTTGGCTTTTTCTTTCGTTTCTTCAACTTTTCTTTTTTCTTCAAGTAATTTGTTGAAATATTTCTCAAAAGTACCCTTGGCATTAAAGCCTTCCGCGTCCTTCCCTACCCTTATGATGGAAATCTTGTTGATCAGATCATTCTCTTTGATCGAATCCACAACTTCCTGTCCGACCACAACATGTCCGAATACCGTATGGCGTCCGTCCAAATGCGGGATTTCGTTATGGGTTATGAAAAACTGGCTGCCATTGGCAGCAGGTCCCGAATTGGCCATTGAAAGAATGCCGGCCTTATCGTGTTTAAGCAACAAATTGCCCTGATCATCAACAGGAAATTCATCATCAAACTTATATCCGGGATCACCGGATCCGTTGCCGCGCGGATCACCGCCCTGTATTACAAAATCTTCCACAACCCTGTGAAATTTCAGGCCATCATAAAATGGTTTCCCTTTAAATTCCTCATTTACATAGGGGTTTGTGCCATCAGCCAATGAGACAAAGTTGGCCACCGTAATCGGCGTATTTTTATATTCCAGTTGTAGAAGGATATCTCCTTTATTGGTTTCGATATCGGCGTAAAGTCCATCGGACAAATCTGGATATTTAGCTGTTTTACAAGAAGTTAAGCCAATAGCAATAATAAAAAATGTCAATTTAATAAATTTCATATAACTTAATTTTTAATGATTATTTCTTTTAAATGCACAGTATAGATCAGGGGTTCGTTGGGATTAATACCCTCGGATCCACTGTAGCCGAATGCTTTATGTGAGGGGAAAAGGAAGGTTACGATCTCTCCTTTGCGCATAAGTTTTATCCCATCCTGCAAACCTGTAATGAGTTCCTGTTTGTCCACTATATAACGAATATCGCCCAAAACATCCCTGCTGTAAACAACAGAGTCATTGATCCTTCTCACTTCATAACCAAAGATCACCTCATCGCCTTTTTTTGGAAGCGGACTGTTGAGAGAATCTTTTTGAACATAGTAGTACCAAAAACCCAGATCGGATTCAAGATAGGTATTCAGGGTATCTTTTTTTATTTTCAGAGCGAGCACTTTTTCCTCCAGCTTGATCCTGTCAATGTTTCTTTGTATGGATTCTTTCAAAAAGGTACCGGTTTTTCTGACCACCGGTTTTCTTGGCTCCGTATCAGCGCAAGAAATAAAAAATAAGACTGATAATACTATAATTAATCTATTCATGGCCTTGCATTAATAAGTCCTTATACTTTGGTAAGATTCCTAAAAATCCTGCAACAGTTTCATTTAATTGCTTTTCGCTGCGCCCGCCTGCCGCGTTGACATGGCCCCCACCGTTAAAATGGGCTCTGGACAATTCATTTACATTAAAATTTCCTTTTGATCTGAATGATATCTTTATGATCCCCTGTTGTTTGTCTTCAATGAAAATGGCTGCAAATATAACATCTGTTAACGAAAGTGCATAATTTACCAGGCCTTCTGTATCTCCTTTCTGATAATTGAATTTATTCAGCTCATGATTGGACAGGGTGATATAGGCTGTTCGGTAGTCTTTCAGGTACACGAGGTTGTTTATGGCTTTGCCCAGGAGTTTTAACCGGTCAAATGAGTTCTCGTAGATCAGACCGTAAATTTTGGTGTGCTCGATTCCGAGATCCAGAAAATGAGCCGCGATCCGGTGCGTATCTCCGGAAGTGTTGGGAAAACGAAATGAACCGGTATCTGTTAAAATTCCGGCATACAGACAGGAAGCCATTTCCTTATCCAGCAAATCCAATTCGCCAAGCGCAGCGATCAGCTGATAGATCATCTGGCTTGTTGAACAGATTTTTACATCAACAAAAGAAAAATCCGCAAAGTCATCCGGATCAGGATGGTGGTCTATCAAAACATAAACCGGATCGATTTTTTCAAGAACTGCCTGCATCTCATTTCCTACCCTGTTCAGTGCATTAAAATCAAGTGCAAAAATGATTTCTGCGCGCTGCAGAACTTCGGTTGCCGCGGCCTGGTTTTCTTCAAATATGAGAATTTCATTAACGCCCGGCATCCATTTTAAAAAATCAGGGCTGTCGTTTGGTGTCACAAAATTGACATTATGACCTTTTTTTTTGAGAAAATGATAGAGTCCCAAACTTGACCCGTATGCGTCTCCGTCCGGATTTCTATGAGAGACAACGGCTATTTCTCGCTTCCGGGAAAGCAGGTCTTTTATTTGTTCTATTTTGTTCCACAGCATAGGCTGCGAATATACAATAAAATTAATTTTAAGCATCCATATCACGCTGCTTTGAACTATTTTTACCACTCAATCAAAACCCATGAAGTTTCTAAAACATATATTGACTTTTCTGCAAGGATTTTTTATTATTTCCTGCGCTCCTGCCCAGGAGGATTTCAAAGCTGATTTTACGATCGCATTTGGCTCCTGCAATAATCAATCCATGGAAAATCCTTTATGGACAGCAATTTCAGAAAATAAACCTTCAGTTTTTATCTGGGGTGGTGATGTAATTTATTCCGATACTTTTGATCCAAAAGTACTCGAGAAGAATTATCAGAAACAGCTGGAGAACCCTGCCTACCAAAAATTTTCCGAAAGTGTTGAGATCCTCGGTACCTGGGATGACCATGATTACGGCGATAACGATGCAGGAGCTGAATATCCCTTAAAAGAGGCATCTCAAAAATTATTTTTAGATTTTCTAAAGACAGGTGCAGAGGATCCTATAAGATTGCAAATAGGTATCTATAACTCAAAAACATACAGGGTCGGTGCTCAGGAGATAAAAATCATCCTGCTGGATACCCGTTATTTCCGTACAGCCCTGACCAGATCAGAAGGTAAAAAAAAACGCTATACACCCAATATATACGGTGTAGGAAGCATACTGGGGGAAACACAATGGAAATGGCTTCAGAAGGAACTAGAGAATTCAAAAGCCGACTTTAATGTGATCATGAGCAGCATACAGATTCTCTCTTCCGAACACGGATTTGAGACCTGGGGAAACATGCCACATGAAGTTGACAAGCTTATGAAACTGATTTCTGATTCAAAAGCGAAAAATGTGATCTTGCTTTCCGGCGACCGGCATATTGCTGAGATCTCTTCCAAAAAAATCGAGGGTCTGGCTTATCCCGTTGTGGATTTTACGTCCAGCGGTATGACGCATTCCTACAGCTCATTTAAAGGCGAGCCCAATCAATACCGTATTTCGAAGGTTGTTTCTGATAAGAATTTCGGACTCTTGACATTTGACCTTTCTAAAAATCAGGTACTTATGGAAATTAAAGGCGAAAAAAATATTACCTTTGACAAATACCTCCAGGTATACCTAAAATAAATTTAAAACAATTGCATGCAATGGCATTTTGCGGTATTTTTGCGGAAAATTTAAAATAAAGAAATGATTACCAACAGAACATTTACCATGTTGAAACCCGATGCCGTTGAAAAAGGGCATATAGGAGCCATATTAAAAATGATCAATGCTGCCGGTTATAAGATCAATGCATTGAAACTGACCCAAATGACGGTTAAGGATGCTGAAACCTTCTACGCGGTGCACAAGGAAAGACCTTTTTTTAAAGACCTTGTAACGTATATGACCCGCGGACCAATTGTTGCAGCAATTCTGGAAAAGGAAAATGCCGTGGAGGATTTCAGAAAACTCATCGGAGCAACAAATCCTGCAGATGCAGCAGACGGCACCATACGTAAGTTATTTGCCGTATCTATCAGTGAGAATGCAGTTCATGGTTCAGACAGCAATGAAAATGCAGCTATCGAAGGTGCATTTCATTTTGCCGGGCGGGAACAGTTCTAAACATAACAATTCCGGTTAAAGAACCGGAATTGTTTACTTTTTAATTCAAAATTTTTGCGCTGGTTATGAAAGAACTACTGTTTGATTCTATTTCAATGGCTTATGCCGCAACAGGTTTTGTAAGTCTGATTGGTTATTGGCCAACCATCAAAGACCTCTACCACCACAAAAAACCAAGTGCCAATATTTCTTCATATATACTTTGGTCAGCCACGGCCGGAATCGGTTTTTTATATGCGATCTTCGTCCTGCCTGATCTGCCGCTTCGATTTGTATACGGTGTGAATTTTTTCGCCTGTTTAACAGTGCTTATCCTTAGCCTGAGGCTCCTGAAAAAAGATGGTCCCAGAAAATTCCGAAAATCTTAACTTCAATAAATTATAAGTTTCCTGCTTATCAATTCCCGGTTTTCCAACATTACATTGAGAATAACAGGACTGCCCGATTTCATTTTTTCAACTGACACACGGTAGTCTTTGGCTTGCGGATGGACATTTATCAGGATTCTGCCCTGTATGTCGAATATTTTCAAATTGCTGATGATCTGCGCTGATTTCAGGTGAATTTCTCCTTGTTTTTGTGATATGATCAGTTCCCTATTATCGCTTGGTGGTAATTCCGGAGCCACAGTTTTGGCTTTGAATTCGATGGTAAACCTGTTGTTGACCTCTGCCGGAGTATCTTGTCTGAAAGTATATGCGCCTTTACTCAAATCATGGGTGATAAGCAAAAAATGATCCACGAGAAAGATGCCGGCCTCTTTTAAAGCACCTTCAGATCTTGATATTTCTATGGTCAGATCCTGCTGCTCGGCCACCTGTAAACCCAATGGAACAGCCTTGTCATCATCAAATGAATCCAAAGCCTGTATGCCAAAACGGTCTTGTCCTATAAGAGAATACCATTGCAAGCCATCTCCTTTCCATGAAGGAGCGTCATAACCGGCATCAAAGGCCGTGGTGGCTTCCTTAAAAAATCCGATCATGATTTCCTTTTTCACTTCTTCTCCATCGCTCAGCGCCAACCACATGCGGTCTTTATCTGAAACGGTTGTAATTTCTCCTTTATTTATTTCTCCTTTGTAAAAATAACTGTTATTGCCTTTTACACGCATGCCGTTGTTGAACTGAATATTGCCATTCGAAGTTGCATTGATCATAAAACCCTGAGCAGAAGCAATATAGTATGGATCTGGAAAGCTGCTTCCCTGGCCACCGGCCAAAGTATAGGCCATATAATCGGCCTGCTGATAATGGCCCCCAACCACATCCTGCTGGTGGCGCCAAACATAGATGGCTCCATCAAAAACTCCTGTATTCGCCGGGATAAAGATATCTGGATCAATGGCCGAA
>Ga0209392_1000044_pt1 | contig 25201 bp, 32 predicted proteins | sample PPLLak3cmMay2015_FD_187252 | JGI IMG/M metagenome (GOLD analysis project Ga0209392, IMG submission 187252) | Freshwater sediment microbial communities from Prairie Pothole Lake near Jamestown, North Dakota, USA - PPLs Lake P7 Core (1) Depth... | ecosystem: Environmental > Aquatic > Freshwater >...
CCAGCCATGTGGCAACGCCTGCGCCGAGCGAGGTAATACCGGTGCCGCCGTTGGCGACTGGCAGCGTGCCGGAGACGTGAGTTGTCAGGCCGATCTTGCCGTAGCTGGGGGCCACACCTACGCCGCCCGAGATCAGCGCATTGCCCGTGGCTACATCGGCCAGCTTGGACAGCGCGGTGGTGGTGGAGGCGTAGAGCAGATCGCCCACGGCATAACTTGATTGCCCAGTGCCCCCGCTGGTGGCCGCCAGCGTGCCGGCTAAAGTCACCGCGCCAGTCGTAGCAGTTGCAGGCGTAAGCCCTGTAGTGCCTGCGCTAAATGATGTAACTGCAACGCTGGACGGCGTTGTCCAGGTTGGTGTTCCAGCGGCAGCAGAAGTCAGAAATTGACCGCTGGTGCCCGCTGGCGTAAAGGCAATTGCAGACCCAGTGCCGTAACCAATACCGCCAGCCGTAGGCGAGCCATTCAAGTTGTACGATGCAATCGTGCCCAGTTCAGGTCTGGACGGAAGCGTATCAAATTGATTCTGAAGGTTGAGCGTCGCTTGCTCGTACTGCGCAATCATTGACGCAAGCTGAGCTTGGTCATACACGATGCCAAGCTGGCCAAGCACGGCTTCTGCTTGGTCTGACATGGCCGCAAGCTGCGCGCTGTCGCTGATTTGTGCGATCTGGCCGGTCAGATCATAAACAGGTGGGCCAATCTGAAGATCGGATAGCGAAGTGTCGTTAGCGCCGCCGCCGGTCAGATTGAACAGATTGAAGAAGAAGCGATACCATTCCCGCGACATAAGACCGGTGCGCGGGTCAATGAACTCAACGCGCGGCGCGGGGATGTTGGTGATATTGATCGGGCTAGGCATTGGTCGGCGACAAGTGAAGTTCAGCGCCCATAATGGCGATCTTTACCGGGTCAGTGCCCGACACCTCATAGACTCGATCACGCAGCTTCATGGTCATGCCCAGCCTGCGCCAGAGTACGCGTCGGCCATACTCACCAATCTTGCCCATGCTGCGCCAATGCTCGTTTGACCATGTATGACCGGCATCATCCGACCAGCGGAGCATGACCTGGGGGTCTGTACCCTGAACCGTTGAGACCGACACCAAAATCGTTGTGCCGCTTTCAGCCAGCAAAGCCAGTCCAACTTCAGTGTTAAGCGAGTTCAGCAGCGTAGAAACGTCATTGCCATCCAGACCAACGCCCGATTCACAGTCAAGCTGAAGGCTGTGGTGGGCCATACGATTCAGATTGTTCTGGCCGGTTGGCAACGCACGCCAGGATCGCAGCCACTTCTGAATGTCGCCGTTGTCGGAATACGTGGTGAGGTCAAAGGCATAGATGTTGCCATTAGCGTAGTCGCCCACGACAATTTCACCGCCAAAGTTCATTTGGCAGTTGCTGCGGTGCCGCGTGAATTGACCATTGCTGAACCCGGCGCGTTCGTGCCAGGCTTGTGTGGCTACGTCATACACCCACGTCTTGCCTGCTGTGGGGAATACCAGCACATAGAATGCGTGGCCGTCTTGCTGGTAAGTGTAAGCAATCGCATCGGAAATATCCGAGTATTGTTGAATCTGCCATTCTACGGCGTGCGTGCTAATACGCTGCCCAGTGTAGCCATTGGCGCGATAGACGATGCCGTTACCGCGAGCATCAGACCCCAGCCAGAAGATGCCGTTATCCAGCTTGGCTACCGAGTAAGCGGCGGCACAGCCGATCTCGTTGAACGCACCTTGAATGCGCGCCAACGGGAAGTCGGCGTTGCCAGCGTCGTACCAAACTTCTACTGAATTAGTACCAAACAGCCACGCTTCGCGGTGGTCAATGATCAGCGAGACGAGTCCGTCGGGCGACCCTTCCGCGCTGGCAAAATCAAGCGGATCAACTTGAGTGCCTTCAAGCAGACTCGTAATCCAAACTTTTTGACTGTTAGGCTCATTGAATACAAAGTAACCATCTAAGTACCCCACTGTTACCGCGCCCGGAAAATCGGGGTCGGTAATCTGTTGGAACACAGAAGTGGAAGAATTGTAGATGTAGCTCGGGCCGTTACAAGCAATAAATAACTGGTTGCCGTTATCCGACATGGACACCGGCCCGGAACCTGACACAGTACCGAGCAGTGTCACTGCCCAGCTAGAGCTAATCCGGTAAAGATTGGTGCCGCTGACCGCGTATCCGTAGCCGCCGTACTGCCACAACCCACGGACAGGGCCGTCGCCCAAGCTGGCAAGCAAACGCAGCCCTGGCGCGCGACTCAAAAACGCAGGCTCTTTGCCCGCTTCCGGCACCATCTCGGGAAACAGATTCACCATGCGGCTATCCGCAGCATTGACGCTGCGGGCTACATAGCTGGAACCGAGAATTGGGGTTTTCATAATGCGTCTTGATAAATCCAGTGTGGGCTGTCATCAATCCAAATATCAGCTTTTATAATTGAAGCTTTTGCTTTTCGGCTGGTGTAAACAACATCAATTGGAACGTCGCTCACTACTTCATCAGGCCTACGCATTGTGACAATCTTTACAGTATGACCACGGGCACGCGCCGACTGGATAAAATCCTCCCACAACACCGGGTCGGCGGTGTAGGTTTTGTCGTAGTCAAGTGCAATAAGCATCAATAATTCCCTGCATACACGTTGAAGCGTTGGCGAGTAGCCACCAGCGAGTACGGCAGGCTCATAACGTCGTCAGGATTGTTGATGCGCTTGATGTTGCGCTTGGCAGACATGGCGATCCGTTTGACCTGCGGCGAAGGCTCTACACCAAACTCAGCCGCAATTTCGCACGCAAGGTTGTAACGGAAAGCGCGCAGATAGCCAGGGGGAAATGCAAGATCAGTTGCCAGCGTTGCAGGCTGCGAAAGGGGTTCAACCGAAATGAAGTGCCATTCCAACGACCGCGTAGGTTTCGGGTAGATGAACATCGAAACGTCGGGGTACGTTTCATTCACAAAGATAACTTGCGGATACGTGGAAGTAACCGTTTTGACGGCGATGCCGTTATATTGCTGCTGATTGATGAACTTAATGCCAAACGACACGTTAGTGCTAGGGTCGCGGTAGTAAGTAGCATCATCCAACCTAACCGGACGATTACCTACAAAGTTTCCCGTCGGGCCTAGTGTTCGCGTTATCTCATCAACAGGCCAAGTAAATACTTGATCCTGAGTGCTAAACACCGAAAGTCGTTCAATGTTCCACGAATCAATCATCTGATTCATGGCAAACAAGGCGTCGGCAGAAGTCTCAGCAGAGGGTGACTCACCTTCGGCAAGCTGCCCAATCAGACGCAACGCGCCGTTAATCAAGTCACCAGCAGTTGCCATCAGGCTCCCCTTTTAAGCTGCAATCTTCGGCGGTCGTCCTCGCCGTTTCACTTCAAGTTCATTGACTGGCGCGGATTCCGAGACAGGTTTCTCGGGATTATAGCGCACCCAGCCATGTGATTCATCATACTCAGCCTCAAGTTCCATAGTAGCGACCTTGGTGCCGTGACGTTCGTGTTTGAGATAGATATTCATAGGATAAAACGGGGCCGAAGCCCCGTTTGGCTTTACAGTACGTGGATCACAGCAAAGTTGATCACAACCGCTTCAGACAACGCGCCGCCTGAAAGGTTGCGCAATGTAATTGTGCAGCTTCCAACGCCTTTGCCGGAAACCCAGCAGTTGTATGCACCAGCAGTAGCACCAGATGCAACACTTAAAACCACAACATCTTTAGCGCTGATTGTGCTGTTTGTCAAAGTGAACGTGACGTTCGTGACGTTAGCCAACTCAGCGTTGTTCATGGTAATCTGGCCAGCAGACTTGTTCAAAGTCACGCCAGTTGATTTGCTTGTCAATTGAGTCACTGCGCCGCTTGCTTCTGCGGCGTAACCCAACTCGCCACCAGACATCACAAAGTCAGACCCAATGATGTTTTGGTCTTCGTAGGCAACGCCAATTGATTTGGTATTGGAGGTCATAATTTTTCCTTGTAAAACAGGGGCCGAAGCCCCCGTTTAATCTTTAGGCGATTTTGTACACTACATAAGCGCCGTCGCCAGTCTTACGGAAACGGAACAGTGCGCTAGTAGTGGCAGCCAGCGAAATAACAGCGTTGCCGCCGTTGGTCACGCCAGTGCTAAGAGCAAACGCCGCAGTGTAAGTAGCCGCAGCCGCATTCACCAACGCCAGATCAAACGTGCTGCCCACGCGGGCGCTAGGCACAGCCGCGTCAATCAAAGCGGCAGTAGGAAGCGTCAGTGTGGCGTTAGCCGTAGGAGTCGCTACCAGAACGCCACCAACAATTTGAGCAGCCGTCAGGGTTGCAGTGTCAGTAGCAGTTTGAGGGGCGGCAGCGTAACCAAGGATAGTTTCGTTGTTATTGCCGGAGCCAACTTGATAACCACCCGAACCATTAGGAAGAGCCATGATGTAATCCTTTCAATCGTTAAAAACCCCCGGCGAACCGGGGGGTTTGCAAACTTAGCCCCAGATACGGCAAGCCATTTGCGGACGAATTGCGCTGTAGCCGTAGAGTACGTCAATACGGCAGGGCATACGGTCGTTGTTGATGTCGTATTGACGCACAACACGCAGCGAGATGCCGTTATGCACAGCACGCGAAGCCATATCCACGCCTTGCGGCAGGAGAAGGTCGGCGGTGGCAAACGTGATCGCATCCTTGTGATACACAAGGTTTTGAGCGTACTGCGAAGCAGCGGAACCCAGCATGGTGACAGCCTTGCCGCTGGCGGGCAGCACATTGACGGTCGCCAGAGCGTGAGCAGCGGAATACAGGGACGGGTAGAACTTCAGCGTGCCGGAGCTAGATGCGGTCAAATCTTCAGTCACGACGAATTGCTGGAGCGAGCCAGTGGATTCGCGGGTTTGCGGATTGACAGCATACACGTCGGCGATGGTGAACACGTCGCCCACTTTCCATGTTTTGCTGGAGCCAGTGAAAGAGATGCTAACCGACGAAGCGCCTTCGGAAGTCACAGCAGCGCCGAGGGTGATCGTGGTGCCCCAATCGCCGGTGGTGTGCTGTTTGATCGACTGGGACATGTTGATTTCATCAAAGCCCAACACGCCCGTGCCCATCATGCCATTCTTGAATTGCTTGGAAATGGTGTCGGTGGGGTTGAACAGACCCTTCATGCCTTCCACGAGGCCAGCGTTAGCGGCTGGGTTCACGGTGGCATAACGGGGCGACATAACAGCCGCGTTTTCGTTCAGCTTCTGTTGAGCTTGCAACAGAACCAGCGAAGTCGAAGGAGTTGTGCCGGGGGTGCCCACGCTGTTGCCGATGTACTTGTAGGCGTTAGCCACGTCAGCATCAATGGAGGAAGCCAGTTGGCTGATACGCGGCTTCAGCACGCGGTCAGCAAAGTCATCCAACTGCATGGTCAATTCAGCAGAGGTGAAGTTGATGCCGATATGCTTCTGGTTTGCCACGGACAAGGTGGTGAATTGTTCGTTGTCGTCCTGAGTTTGCAGGGCGGCACCGTCAGTCACCAGCGCGCGGTCGGGCAGACGGATACGCAGTGTGGAGCCGATTTTCGCGCCTTCAACGGCAAACGAATCGTCGTACTGGCGGTTCACGTTACGAGTAAGCACAAGATTATTCTCAAGGATTTCCAGCGCCTTGCGAGTAATCATGTCGATGGTTAGGATGCTATTTGCCATGATGATTCCTTAAAAGAAGTTAGCGGTTGCGTTGCGCTTCAGCTTTCCGAATTTGCCGGTTACGTTCTGCTTCAATCCACTCCGACGCGCTCATGGTTTTAGTTGAGCGTGGGTCAGTTGTATCGTAAGCAGTTCCGCCAGTAGAGCGGGCAGTAACAGGTGCAATCGGTGCCGGAGCACTAGTCGTTTTCTTTGTGACCGGCTCAGAAGCTAACTTAGCTTCGATCCGACCAATTTCTTTGGCTTGTACGAGGGGCGACAAACGAGAAATACGGTCAGCTTCTTTCGGATTAGAGCCAAGGTAATACGCTAGGTCTGGCCCTGCATCGGAAGATCGAATTGCCTCTGCCATCACGTTGGTGATTCGCAGATTGGGGTTGTATGCGACTTGCTCGAAGTCCTCATACTTGTCCCTGGCCTGCTCTTCACGCTCTTGATAGGCACTCAGCACTTCTTGCTGTTGCCGTTGAACTTCCCGCTGCTGGAGTCGTTCTTCTGCCTTACGGTCTGCCAATGCTTCGGCATACGCTTCAACAGATTCAAACTGATCCACGGGCGGCAAATCCACTGGCGCACTACGAGGCGCTTGTTGCTGCGTCCGTTGTGCTTGTTCCCGTTCCCACTTGCGCTGTTCTCTTGCAAGCCTTTTACCGATAGCCGCATCCAGTTCTTCCTGTGTGAAAGTCTTGGATACTGTTTCGGCAACTTCCGGCGTCGAAACTTCGGGTTCAGGTGAGGCCGTCTCAACCTGTTCCGGCGCGGGTGCTTCCGCTAATGCTGCAACTTCTTCATTCATGGTTGATTCCTGTGGAATCCCTGGTCTAACGGGCCAGTACGTTTAATACAGTTTAATACTATTTTGTTTATTTTGTAGCCCAACGATTAAAGACTACGCGTGATCCAGACGCCGCACTGCCAGCAAGCCCGGCAGTCAATGTAATAGACGTTGTGCCGCCACCACTGGCAATCGTAGTCCAATGCGTGTCGCGGTTATCTAAATTGATGCCTATTACGTCGCCGTTTGCGGTGCCCGTCCCGTTGGCAACGGTGATGCTAGTCGCCCCACTCAAAGCCCCGGCACTCAAGGTTGTTTCAAGTGAAAAAATGCAAATGTAAAACGAAAGGCCATTTGTATTTACACAAGTCCAACCTAAAGGAACAAAACCTTGCGTCGGTATAGCAGTGACCATCTGCATTGGAGACTGATACCTAGCCTCAAGCGGGTTATTTATGGTGGTCTTGCTGTACCTAACTACGTCAATATCACGCGACAACGCATTGGCAAGTTGTCCATTAGAGGAACGTACCCCTAAAACAACATATGCCACACCCGCAGTTATCGCCGCAGCAGTAAGTCGTCCGTAAGCGTAACTAGCGCCGGTTCCGTTGGTTAGTATATTTCCCGATGCTGCAGTTAGATTTCCTGTCGTCAGGAAATTAGTTACCGCAGTAACGGCAACAAGATTTTTGTCGTAGAACGCCACGTAAGCGCGGTAACGAACCGTGTCTCCGCTGTTCTCGTTCCGGTAGTTAAACTGATACACGTCGTCTTGTACCGCTTGCACAAAGTCCGATACACATGCGTCAGTATTATTACCAGCAATAATCCTCTGTAATTGCGGCAATCTTGCAGATGCCTGCCCAGATTTATTATTTACAATAGCATCTGCAATAGATGCACCGGCAACGATATTGGATCTGTAAATAACAGATTTTGAGTCATAAACAACGTTGCTTACACCGTTGTCTGTAATAGTACCGGTTACAATCGGGCTTAAAAAACCAATAGACTCGCTGCTGTCCCAAGTGTTTTGAATGATGTTTCGGCTTGCGTTTGTGCCGAAAACAATGGTTGTCGGCCCTGTTTCAAACCGCATACCATAAAAATAATTGTCAGAACCACGGTCAATGTTAATTGAAGCCGTATTTTCAAGAGCTCCGCTATAGAAATTATTGTGGTTATGGGCGTAAGTCCCATTAATCAAAATGTTGCTTGTGCGGTTTAAATAAAACTGATTTTCGTTAATCCACTGGACAGAAGATCCAGTCGTTGCAGGGTTATTAGTTAGCTCAATTGTTTCAGCATACTTAAGCCAAAAACTGCTGTATGCAGATGAATAATCTGTGGCATTTACCGCTGGCTCAGTGTCTGCATAGATTTGAAAATAAGTCGCTCTATCAACATAAATATGCTGGCCTTTTGCACCAATACAACGAACCGTTGGGGTTGCTGAAGAATCTGTCCCAACACTTCGCGTTACACTAAAGAATTTTTGCTCTGGGTTATTTGCGTTTGTTGCATTACCACCAATAAATATGCCGATTCCTGCGTGTGCAACATTTATAGATGCGTTAGAAAAATCAACTGTAATGTATCGAAAATTTATCGATGATGTAACGCGATACGATCCTTCAGCGCAAAGCGTCAGACCGTTAGAAAGACAATATGTAATGGCAGCTTGAATCGCCGCCGTGTCATCCGCCACGCCGTCACCGACAGCGCCGAAGTCTTTGACGCTCGCCGTCTGACGAAGTTTGGCTTGAACGGTAGTCGTAACGGCACCTGTGCCTGTTGGCACGTAGGGCATGGTGGCAAGCGTGGTTTGGACAGTCGCGCCGCTCTGCACAACCGGCACAAGTTCGGCGCCAGTCAGCGGAAGGGTGGCTGCTGGGAGTTCGGAGATTTTTGTGCCGGCCATGTGTGCTTACTCGTAAACGACGGTGAATTCGATGGTGTTAGCGGCCACAACGTACAGCCCTTTGCTGAACCACATGCCTGCGGGGAAACTCAAGTACTGAGCACCTGCCGTAACCGTAATGGTGTTGGCAATCTTAGGATCATTAGTGTCGGCAGTTGCAGAATCATAAACAGCAAGAGTGCCGCTTGTAGTGCTAGAAACAAAAATGCCGAACAGTTTGCCCGCGCCGACTTTGACCTGATTGGTTGTTGCAAGTTGCTTATAGAGAGCCATTTTTTACCTCAAGCCAAGAAGCGAAGTTTGTATAGTGTCGAGAGGTAAAGCCCGACAATTTCATCAATGATGTTATGGATAGCGGTGCAGTCCTTATCGACTACCTTGTAACGCACAGACTCAATTTCATCCATTTGGTTCTGCAAGAATTCTACGATATTAGTCGTCTTTTTGGCGGGTTGCAGGGCAATTCCGCCAATCAGACCGTATTTGCCTTGATACGTTTCGGCAAAGTTATCCGCCAAATCAACAATACTTTTATAGAACTTCTGCAAAGCCTTGTGCTTGGCATAGCTGCGGGTATTCAGATGCACCGAATGGGCTACGTCGCGTCCGAGGAATAGCAGACCGACAAAATCAGCGGCTTTCATTGCATTCCTTCCATTGGTTGCGGTGCCTGCTCAGGCATCATTTCTTGAGGTTGTTGCCCCATATCTTGCATCTCTTCGCCCGGCAGATCTTGTCCCGGCATCTCAGCCATCAAATCACCCGAAGTAATCATGCCATGTACGGTGCCCATGACAATATCCTGAATCTGCTCTGGTGACATGCTGGCTTGAACCGCGCTGATACGTTGCGTTTCGGCTTGGTATGCTTTGACCTGAGAATCAAACTCTTTGATTTCAATGTCGCGCATTTCCATCGACTTGCTGACGTTTTGCAGCATCTGGTGCAGTTGATCAAGTTCTTGACCCATCGCCTGCATTTGCTGTTCGGCGGCCTGCAACTCCGGCGATTTGTCGCCATCTTCCAGCAACTTCGGGTCAATTGTTTTCTTGAGACGTGCTGCAAGTTCATCTGCACCCGGCCAATCCATGTTCTTGACGAACAGATCGCCAGCCACAGCCCAAAGTTGCGGGCTACCTTGCAGAATCTGACTCATGGCGTCCATAGCTTCCTGACGCTTGGTCATGTAGCTGGGGCCAGTGGTCACGCACACGTCGTACTTGCCGATGCCGGGGTTGTAGATCTTCTTCAGCACAACGCCGGTCTCATCCACGATCTTCTTGACCGGCTCTTGCTGAGTCGGGTCAATGGAGGCCATATCGGTTGTGCCGTCCATGCCGATGATGCGTGCAATTCGCTGCGTATCGTAGATCTTAGGGATCATATCCACGATCTGACGGGTTACATGACGCACGGCGCGGGCCAGATTATCGACGTAGTGATAAGTACCCGTATCGCCTTGCTTCTCACGCGCCAGAATAGCCCGGCCAGAGCGTTCGTTGCCCATCATGCCAAGGCTGGCGTCATACTGTCCAGTCGTCGATTTGATGTCCTCAGACGCGCCCATTTTGGCTTGAATCAAGCCTGTTTGGGCCATCGGCGGCATGGCACGCTGCGGCAGCGGCAGAGTCTGGCCTTGGCCGTCGGTGACGTCAGGATTGACTTCCAGATAGGGCCAATTCTGCGTGTTAGCCGTTTTCCATTGCTGTTCGTAGCCTTCAAACTGACCGCCGTAACCAATGAACGGTGCCTTGGGTGCCAGCGCCAGCATTTCGGCTTCTTGGCTCACCCAATAGTTGTACATACGCTGCGCGTCCTTGGCGTTGCGCACAAGGCCGGACATATAGATGCGACCATCTACTTCAAATTCGTTGCCTACAACCTTCACCACCGGGATGTACTTGCCAGCCCATTCTTGCTCTTCCAGCACTTCGTAGCCGTTGATCTTGCACCATTTGACCTTCTGGCGATCCACACGGCGAGTCTTGATAGGCTTCATGCCCATCGCCTTCATCTGCTTATCTTCAGGCGTACCTTCAAAGGCGGTCATGCCGTCGCGGTACATGTTCAGCGTGGCAGGTTCGTGATCAATGTAGAAGTATTCGGCAATCCGAATGGTGTTCTCGTTCAGCCACTGGTTGATCGACTGATCGCCCACGCCCATCTGTTGCAGCGTTGTCACCGGCGAAGCATCCGGGAACATGCGCTCGTAATCTTCTTTGGTAATGTCCTCGGTGATAAAACACCACTTGGCGTCCGCGCCGCAGGGGTCTTGAATCATTGGGTCCATATAGACCGAGAAACTGTTTCGCACGCGCCCGATCTTAATGTCTTGGTCAAACGTGTTCTCGTCGCAGTATTCCGTCAGGATACGGATGTAGCCTTCGCCATACGCAACTTGATTCTCGCACGCGGTGTCATAAGCAACATCGGCGTCGGAGATGTACTCAATGTGCCGGACGATGCCGTCGAAGATTTCAGCGACTTCAATGTCGGCTTTGTCGTCAGCAGGAATGACTTTTCCCGCAGGGCGGTTCTGGCGCTGGTCATTCGTAACCTGTTTAACGTGCTGTGGCAGCTTGTTGATGGTGAGGCAAGGGCGTGCGTTGATCGTCTGCCCTTGAACCGCACCACGGGTCGCTAGAACGTCCGCAGGCCACTGCCAGTGGTTATCCGGCGAGCCTGCGAAGAACCGCAGATCGTCCAGTTCATCTTCGCGGCTTTCGGAATACGCCGAAATCGCCAGATTGAGCCTGGATCGGGCAGTTGAGAGCAGTTCTTTGTCTTGCTTCGCCATTAAGCGCCCATCCATGAATTGATAACGCTGTTACCTTGATAAGTACGCGGTGTATTCTTATCCGCATACTCTTTATGCGCCACCGGGAAAGCAAACGTCACCGCCAACGCATCTGCCGCATCAGGAGAAGCCAGCCCTCGGGCTTTCATCTCCTTTTTGCCTTCCAAAAAGATAGTCCCTTTGGAATCAGGCTTCTTGGTGGGGCCAATAAGGTCTGATTTTAACTGCCGATCCGTGGGAATACTAGCAGTTCTCAGCCATTCGCGCATCGCACCCCACATTTCCGCCCGCCGATTGCCCCACATAATAGGTTTGGACGACTTCCAGCCGAAATTGACGCCTCTGACCTTATACCGTTGCTCAGTCAGACGATCCAGAATGCCGTAACCCAGCCCACCTTCGTCGATCACCGTCAGCGCAGGTCGGAATTCCTCAATCGCCTCGATTACCCGACCCACAATCGTCATGGTGTCCTCACCCTGATAGCGTTTGATCGAGATAATGTCCCGTCCCTGCCGCGCCAGTATCACCGTTGAGTCCGCGCCGCTGCGCGCCGGGTCCACCCCTACGATAATCGGCGCGCTGGTGTCCTGATACCGTGGCCGCGCTTGCGCCTCATCAACCAGTACCGGCGAGATAAACTGATCCTCACCCGCGCTGGGGAACTCGCCATACACTTCAATCCGCGCTTGGCTGGAATCCTCGCCATACTCCGCGATGATCTGCTCATACACTTGTATGTCCGTACCTTCTACCGTACGTGCATCAATATTGCGCGTCTTCCAGAAGTTACGTTTCGAGTTGAAGCATTCAAAGAAGTACCCCGTGTTGCGTCGCGGGTTACTAAACGCGAACCAGTACCGATCCAGAATGTTCTCGGTGAAGAACCCCGCGCCCACCGACCAGATTGCGTCCGGTATGCCGGAAGCCTCGTCGAAGATCAACATCATGCCGTCGTGGTTATGCACCCCGGCGTAGCTGTCCGGGTTCTCTTCCGACCACAGCTTGCCCTCCGCCGCCCAGTAGCGTGCGCCCTTCTTCAGATCGCGCTCGACCAGTTCGGTGATCCATTGCGCGGGCAGCAGCTTGGTCGCCGAGATCTCCCACCAGTGCGCGTTGATCGCCATCGCCGCCCACTTGGACAGCTCCCCCCAAGTGACGCTGCGGAGCTGCGCCTCACTGTTGGCGCTGACGATAACCGTCGCGCCGATGCGCGTCGTCATCATCCACAGGATCAACCAACTGACTAACGCTGACTTACCGATACCGCGCCCTGAAGAGACCGCCTGCCGCAGGGTGTCCATCTGCAACTTGCCGTCGTTCGCCTTGATGTGATCGCCGATGGATCTTAAGACCTCCCGTTGCCACTTGCGCGGGCCGCTGAACTTAGCCAAAGGCGTGTTCGGCTGCCCCCACGGAAAGCAGAACAGCACAAACGCTTCCGGGTCGTCTTTGACCTTCGGCGACCAGAGCCGCGTCATCAGCATCATTTCTTCGTCAGACGAATACAGGGGCTTTTGCATTACCGTACAACCTCACCTTCAATGACGCGCTCATGCGCGGCTTGAAGCGCTTGCGTGATCGAGATGCGCGTATGCACATCCACGTTGATCTCTTGCTTGGGTGTCCAATCGTGGCGGTTCTGAAGGATCGCCAGTGCCGCTTTGGTGTCGCCCTCCATCGCTGCGTTGTGCATCACCTTAGCCAATCGCACTTCAGCGTCGGCTTTGCCCTTTAGCGCGGCTGTTTCCGCAATCGGATCCATCTGGCACAACTGCCGGTATTCAGTAGGCAGCATGCCAGCAGCCAGGGCCAATGCGTCGCCTTTGAGTCCTAGTGCGGCAGCGTCATAGATCGCCTGCAATCGCTGTTCGGTTGCGCGCAGTTGTCGCGTCGAATTTGGAATAGATAGCATCATACGTTTTCTATAGCAGTTTTCGCGGGTCTTGTGAAGATTGTAAGGGATTGCCATATAACTTTTATCAAAATTTTTGTAAAGGATAGCCGTACAGTTGTCAATTTAACATCAAAATTTTTGTGTAACAGTAAGTTTTACGGTTTTCAATCTAACATCAAAATTTTTGTGGCCCCTCCCATAACTGACCACGACCTGCGCCGGCCCTACCCGGGGGCCTGTTTGCACAATGCACAATTGCGCAGCCTGCAAACTGCATCGAGCTGACGGCGTGCGCTGGCGGCTGGCGGCTAACGGCTGATGTGCAAGATGTGCCATTTGTTTGCATGACTGAGAATGCACATGTGCCAATGTGCCGTTTGCGCGGTCGGTTTGCAGTCGCGCTAGGGCGCAAGGTCTATGTGTCATATGTGCCATGCAAACAAAAGACACATAAGGCACATGGGGAGGGCTAAATGCGCGGGGGTTGGTGGGTGCGCGGGCGATGTGTCATTGCATACGTCACTCATGTGTCACCGTTCGGCACATCGTAACTAATTGATTACGCGGCCAAATACGCCCCGATGTGTCAAATGTGTCACTTTTCGTCGTCGGTCCAGCTATATAACACTACTACTGTATATATATACAGTACTTCTATTATTTTTCTGACTAACTAACTAAAAGAACACATTTGACACATAAGGGCCAGAAACCGTTAAATTTCAGATACTTAGCCATGTGCCGTCACCCCCAAAATCGCGACTCATGCGCAACTCATCACGACACATCCCCCACATGTGCAATATTTGCCACCTCTTTTGATGTGTCAAATGAGCACTATGAGAAGAATTTGTTCAAATATCCCTTGCATGATGTACGGAAAGGTCTTACACTAGCTACATCAACTAACGAAACGAGAAAAACAAAATGACTAACAAACTTGAACAGATCGCGATTTCAGCTGTTGTTGCTTCCGTCGCCTTCGCCGGTGTTTCTGTTGTTGTGATGGCTTTCCTCTACTTCTAATCAACACCCCGCGCCGAAAGGCGCGCGCTTATCCCCCCAGACCACAGGAGCGTTAAATCATGCAAGCAATTCAAACGAAGTACTTTGGCCCCACCAACACCAAAGGCTCGCGCATCAAGGCGACTTGTGCGGCTGGCTCGCTAACTATCGATTACCCGCACGAACTAAGCGGGCAGGCCTGCCACCGTAAGGCAGCGGAAGCGCTGGCGGCGAAGTTAGGCTGGTCGGATCACGACGCTCTTTTGGGTGGGCAGTTGCCCGATCACTCATACGTTTTTGTTTTCGACAACGCACTGAGCAGGGGTTGACCATGAAACAAGTACCGATTGAAGGTAGCGACGTCACCAAGATCGCCCCCGTGAATGGCATGCTGCACGTTGGCGGGATCATTCGCTCACCCTCTGACCTTATCAGCATCCGCTGGGAAGTGGATAACGCTTCAGGTTCTACCGAATGCGAAGCATGGCGGGGGCAGGTTGAGATTGATAACCTCACCCGCGAGGGATACAAAATCCTATCCGTGAGCTTACACAAATGAAAATTGAACGCGAACAACGCACCACATGGCGCGATTACGCCTTCGCCTTCGCATGGGCCGTGCTCATGGCATGGTTAGCCGTTCAATTCATCTAGGGGGCGCAGATATGCTGCACGCACTTGAGGAAGGCGCAGTCTGGTACGCCACACGCGCAACCATCGCGGCGCACCTGAGAGCCGGCCGCGTTATTTACTGGCGGGGCAAGTACCGCCTAACAGCTATGGGGCACTGGTCATGCAAATAACTCGCGCTCACGCTCACCACCTCACGCTTACCGGCGCCGCTTACGTTGTGGGCACGATCGGGCCATATCATCTACTTAACACAGGGGAGTTTTTTAAATGATTGATAACCTTAAACACGCGGCCCGGAATGACGGCGCATTTATCGGCGGCGGCGCATTTACGCAAGAAGAATGCAAACAAGCCGCCGCCCTGCTTGAAGCCGCGCCCGAGTTGTTGGCGGAATTGGTAAAAATGACCGACGCGTATGCTCAGGCGATGAAAGATGCGGGCGTTACTTGCTACCCCGAGGCGCTTGTGGTGGTACGGCAAGCCCGCGCTGCAATCGCTAAGGCTACAGGAGGCGCAAAGTGATTCGCCACACCTACGAATATGACGGAATCCTGTTGGATTGCCTGCTGGAGTACTCACCAGCCGTTACAGGCGCACGCGAGCGCGGTATGGGTGGGTTACCCTTAGAGCCGGACTACCCGGCCACTATGGAACTGCTAGAGGCTAAGGTTCAGGATACGGACATCTTGCCGCTGCTCACGCAATCAATGATCGACGACATTGAATGGGAGGCGTTACAGTGCTACTCGCCGTCATAGTGGCTGCGCTTATCGTTTATCTTCTCGACATATGAAAAACGGCCCCTAATTGGGGCCGTTTGTTATTGCTCTACTTCACCTGCCTAAGCGCCCCGCCCACTACACCCGGAGGCGCGTCCTCCACCATGCGCCGCAAGTCTGACTTGCTATGCAAAGCAAGCATCTCAGGCGCAGCGAAAACGTGTTTCTTCGTCTTGAATTCGGTTGATGTAAGGCGCCCCATATCGACCCAACCCGCATCTTTTAAAGCTGCGAATATAGCTGCTTGATGCACCCTCACCCCGCTGGCAACGCTACCTGATAACCTATCCGCCAGCGCGTGCCACGGCGCACCCACCACGCCCTTCGCAAACTCACCTAAGCGCCGTTCCATCAATTCCACCAAATGCGACTCAACACCCGATCTGCCAGTCTGCACCATGATCGCTTTCGCCTCGGTCATAGGTGGGGGCGCGGCAGGGTTCCACTTACTCACGTCACGGGCGGCCAGGAAGCCCGCCACGGCCTCAAACCCACCTGACTGATACCACGACCACAGCGCACTAGCCTCACGCTCAGCAAGACGCCCCGCGTCCGACCACAAACAAAACCACCGGCGATCGTCACTAGGTATCGTGATGGCAGCACGCTCATTAGAAAACGCGACCACGAACACGCGATTAACCGCGTCGTATGGGGGCAAGCCTTTGCGCTGGATAGTTAGATACTCGGGCGGGGCAGCGATGATAGGCTTAAGCTGGTTTTCCAACGCGCGTCTGTCTTTCGCTTCCGCTTGGCGCAACTCCGATATCTGCATTACTTCGCATTCGAGCGCATAACCCCATTGGGAGGCGATTTCCTCGGTGCGTACCAGCGAACAATTGTGCAGGGCGGAACCGCCAATGGCACGAAAGAACGGCGCGAAAAGCGTATCCTTCCCCGAACCGGGATTGCCGCCGAACAGCACTGCGTGGTTGATCTTGATGTTGGCGTGTTGCACCTTATGCGCCAGCACGTTGAGCAGGTGTTCGCGCTCATAATCCTCGGGGACCATGCGGTGCAGGTGCGCGAGCCACGGGGAGACGTCGGCAACAGCCGTACCGGGGCGGGCATCTTGCCAACGGTTACCATACACCCGACCCTCACGTGCCACCAGGATCGACTCGCCGGCGGCGTAGGTCAGACCATCCAACACCCGCGCACCCATCGCCTGGCGGTTCTGGTCGTAACAGCCACTGGCCTCGATTTTGCCGCCTGTGTGAATGCTCTTACAGGACACGTGACGATAAAGGGCGTCAAAGGCACGACGCGTTAACACTCGGCGCTCGATCAGGTCAAAGTAGGCATCCTCGGTCATCACGTACGCGAAACGGTCATACCAGCCCGCCTTATCGATCCGCCCCAGTTCTTTGCGATCCACTTCGGCCACCACTGCGGCGGCGGCGTCTGGATATGCTTCGGTCGGGGCGATCTTGGCGCGCATGTCGCCCATCACCTGGGCAAGCAGCTCCTCGCGCAAGCCCGGCGCGCAAGTAGGGCCACCTTCGGCGGCCACCCACGCGAGATACCGAGTACTGTCCCAATCGCAGCAATGCGCGTGCAGGCACACGTAAGCGCGATTAACCGCATGGTAACGGCCTTCGGGGTTGCCGTCTGTATGTTCGGCGGCATTCGGACAGACCACGCCCGACCAACCTTCAGGGTTACGTTCGGAAATCAACTGCCCCTGCGCACGTACCCACGCCAGCACCACGTCTTTGCCATCATCCTCAAGCGCCACACGGCGCACGCGGGCGGTGTCAGCCTCGGCGGGCACCACCTGAAGGGCTTCGCAGATCTGCTCAAGGGTGTATTCACGCTCGGGCGCAAACTCTACTAGTTTGGACTCAAACCCTTCCCGCCCCGGCTTGAGATTGATTGACCCGGGCAGGCGGAAGTTGCGCACAGGATTGATTGCGCCCTTGTCGGTGTATCCGGCATCAGCAATTGCCTTGATCGCGGCGCTGAACTCGCCCGCTGTTGGTTGTTCGCTGAACACGTAACCCCACTGGAAGTTACCCGGTGAAGTTTCCATCTTCCAAGTCGGTTCTAGCGGCGGTACTTCGGATTTCGTGCCTACATCATCCAGCACCATAACGATCACGAAATCAGCGTTAGCCGCAGACGCAGACGGTTTGCCATCCTTAAAACGAGACACGACAAACGCCCCGGTGTTGCCGTACCAAGCGTGTCCCGGCTTCCATGCGGAAGGCAAGTAAGCGGGCCAACTGCATTTCACTGCGCCATCGGCGTGTTTTTCACCGTTTTTATTTGGCTTCTGCTTGACAATCAAAGCGGTTTCACCTTCACCCGCCAGAGACGTGATAAAATCAAGAAATTGCATTTCATTTCCTCCCAAGGAAATTCGTCCCCCTAGCTCACTACTAGGGGGATTTTTATTTAACTGCAATCAACCCCTTATTGTGTAACTTTCTGTCTGCGGCATTTTCGCTAATCGTTCCGTATTTAAGATTACTTAGAGCGTTGTTGAATTTGTTGCCATCCAAATGTCGAATTTCACAACGCTCATCCATCGACGGACGATATCCTTCAAACGCTAACAACACTAATTCATGCGTGTAAGTTGTTTTTGTGACACCGGCACGCGAAAGTTTGACGCTTAAATAAGTATTGGAAACAAACTGTTTAATGTCTTTGCCCTTATACGTCATGCCTTGGTGACGGCCATAAGGCACAGACCGCGTAAGCGACCGAACATTTCCAAAATTACTTACTTCGTAAAAACCCTCATAGCCGGGAATTGAAGTCCAAATTTCCATGTTCAACCTTTCCCGTAGCGCGTCATTGAATGTACTTCTACATCCAAAGGCAACTCTTTCGCCCATACAGGCGGCGTTTTCATAATCTCGGCGAGCCGTTCCATCGCGGAATCAGCCGCCGTTGCATCTACTTCTAAAACAATTTCGTCATGCACATGCAACACCGCGTCGACCTGTCGGAGCGAATAGCGCAGCAGATCATTCGCAATTGCCTGCGTGATATTCTCGCACGCCAGTCCCTTCCACAAACGCGCACGCGGCCATTCTTTTGCGTCTGCCGTAGGCTTCCATGCGGCTTTTGCATAGGTCACGCCTTCGGCTTCATTCCGCGCAAAGGGATAGCACAACACACGGCCAGAGGGCAGTGCATACCAAAGGTGCAGTCCGTCAAACAAATAAACGACACGCCCTGCGTGGAACTCGTGGCCCTTGTTTCGCATCGCTCGCGTATAGGCTTCTTCCAGATCTTGCCAGTACGGTACAGCCCACGGATTCGCCCGTCGCCAACCATCGACCATGCGCCGAGCGTCCGACTCGGGCAGATGCACGCCATAGACGCGGCCCATCGCAGCGAATGCGCCCACGCCGCCAGCGAATCCACAGGCGAGTTCCTGCACCTTCCCGATCTGGCGCTGCTCTTTGTCGATCTGCTCATATGGCACGTGGAACGTCGCGGAAGCATTCACCTTATAAACGTCCTCGCCACGCTCGAACAGTTCCAGCTTGGCAGTACCTGCGCGACAGTTGGACGCCCACGGATTCACCCGCGCCTCGATACCCGCCCAATCCGCCACGACCAACACCTTCCCCTTAGCGGGAATGATCGCCGGGCGCAGCATGGCCTTTAAGACGTCTGTAACCCGTTTTCCAAACTCAGGCACCACTGAACCGCCTGAAACCATTCTTGCTCGAACGGCGTCAGGTTCTGCGGCGCATTTTCGGGTGAAGTTATGCACCTGCGCGCCGTAGCTACTAGCTCGGCCAGTCGCTGATCCGCCAGCAAAAACGAAGGCTCCCCGGACTCGGTGATCTTCATCATCTGCCAGCGCAGCAAGGCGGCTGAACTTAGCAACCGACGACGCCCACAGATCATCTGCACACTGAATGACTTCTTGGACATGCGGCGGCACCTCCTCGACGTTATCAATCGTCAGCAAATTCGCCCGGACGGTCTTGTCGATTGAATACTTCTCGCCCGTCCACATGAGCTTCTTCGCCTGCTCGCCTACCCGCGCTAGTACCCATTCACGCATCTTAGGTGAGCGCACACTGCGGATCTCGCCGTCTGTCGCTTCGACTACCTTCGCCTGGATCTCTTCCACTTCGGCTTCGGAATACCGCACAGCGGCCAAGCACAGCGGAACGTCTACCAACACGCCCCGGTCGTTGATGCGCTCGTTGGTCTGGTAGTCACTAAGTTCGTCGGCGCTCAGGTCACGCATACCTTTGGAGACGGCACGCATGGCGAGCACGTCCTGCTCGCAATAGGCGATCATTTCGGCCATCAATTTAGCGTCCTGGCGGAACGATCCGTCGGCCTGGGGTACGGATAGCAGCCGAATCAGTTGGCTGCCTCGGTGATCCTTACGCATCACGCTGGACAGCGCGCGTCCCACGTCCTCAAGCGAGCCGGGCAAGCAATTAGCGCGTGCCTGTGCAGCGGTGCAATAGAACTGCTCCGGGTGAAAGTTGATCTGAAGGACGTACCAAAAGATAAGCCGCTCGAAAGCGGCGTTGTGCGCGCGTATCTGGCCCTCATGCGCCAAGATACGTCCAGGAAAAGGTTGATCTGGCGTCCATGTCTGCACGTCCTCATCGTCAAACGCGTAGGACATACACAGCACGTCGGTGCTGGCGTCCTGCGCGTAGTTGTAGACGCCCTTAGCGCGCAAGTCGCAGCGGCTACGGGTTTCGAAGTCGACATAAAGGATCATTCGCTTATGCATCCAATAAGGAATGCCAACACGCAGCCAATAGCCGCGCCTGTACCACCACCAGCGAGCCAACCCACGAAAGTGCAGAATGTTGCGAATGCCCAGAAGTCCATCTTCGTTTCCTTTAGATTAGTTTAGTGTGGTGCTGACGGTCGGATTCGAACTGACGACCTACCGCTTACAAGGCGGTTGCTCTACCAACTGAGCTACGCCAGCACAGGCTGTTGATATTGCACCAACAGAAAAGCAAACCGAGAACACCGAGTTTCCATCCCCATGAAAGTTAGGAATTCCCGATTTGCTTATCTGTTGGTCCGGGGAAAATCAGCCTGCGCCCCGGTTCGCAGGTACTACTTACACGCTACGACGGCGACGACCCGGCGTTGATTCTTGCACTGCTTCAGCATCCCCTTCAGCGGGCGCTTCCGGTTCTGCTTCCATGCTCACGAATTCGACAATATCGAAGATCGGAGTATAGATACGGCCATACGACTTGTGCTGATAATGCTCCTTCTTCAGACGCACGACAGGCACAGGCTTGGTCTGGTCGGCATCAACCTGAGTGGCAATCGCCACAGCCAGTTCTTGCACTGCACGCTTACCGCCGACCGAGGTCACGTTATAGCGCGCTTCCATCCCAACATCTTCGCCCTTGATGCACTTAAGCGACATACCGACTTGCGTCTCCCAACCGCGTTTAGCGGCAGCAGGCGCAGGGCCGACTTCCGGCAGCGGTTCAGCAACGGGCACCATCTTTTCGCCCAGCACTTCCCCGTCGCCCCATGCAATGAAACCATGCACGAAGGAGAACGGATTCACTGCCCACAGGCTGTCATCTTCTACTTCGGTTTGATCCGCGCCGAACACCCAGTGGCCGGTCTTGTCCATCTTGATAATGACGGAACCAGTCGGGCCAACATCGGACGCGATAGAACGCAAAGCGGTTGAAAGCGAAGCAACTGCGGGAAGGTTTGCACCAGCGAAAGCGACAAGATTAGACATAGTTTTTCCTTTAGATCAGTTTAGAGAGGGCAGCAGTCAATTGCTGTCCGATTTGCAACACTTCAGGCCGGGCATCACTCACATGAGCGAGAGTGCTACCCGACGAAGTTGATGCTACACAATCCGGCAACGGTTGTCCAAGATTTTTTAACATCTTTTCTGCCTTGGCGGGTGAGATCAGAACGCGGTCATAAATGTACTCTTCCAACAGGTGTTCCGACAGTGCAGCGCGCGCAGCATCTTCATCCGTCCAACGCCGGACGGCACGCTTGGCAACCAGCTTATGCTCAGGCAGTTTGATCCCCTTCTCCAGCATCTGAAACGCCAGCGCGCGGAGATCTGTAATCCACCCCTCTAGTACATCGGCATTTTTAAGATAGGCGCTGATCTGCGCTGCGTCCAGGTCTTGCAGCGACGTCTTAAGCGCGCGATCAACTGCGCCCGTCATTTTGGGGCAAATGGGTTTTGCGGCACACCAGCGGCAGTGGTCGCCCGCGCTCAGGTTGGCGTCAGGTTTCTGTGCTTCGCGTACCGCCATCGCCAGCTCATGTTCGAACGCCTTGATGCGCTCCGGCGTAGTCACCCAGCGGCTAACGCCTTTGGTCGGCTGGACAATCACGCACTCGATTTCTGTTGCACCCTTAAACACCCACTGCACTTCAGGGGTGCGCATCGCAGCGGCAGCGTAGAACAGCAGTTGTGGATTCTCTTCCGCTGTCACCAGCACGCCGTCGCCAAACTTCCAGTCAATTACCAGAGCCTTAGTTCCAATGCGACCCAATAGGTCAGTAGAGCCAAAAACGTCAGGTAAAAAATCACCAAAACCCACTCGGGTTTCGACAGCGAATTCCATTTGTTTCGTCGGGTCGATTTCGTCGAGAGCCGCGAGCGCCGGTAGTAACTTGTCATCTATCAGTTCCTGGGTAAGTTCAATGTCTTGATACTTCATGCCTAGGAACGAATCCACCGGCAGCGATTTGTCCAATATGTCGGCGATTACGTTGTGCAACAGCGTGCCTTCATCTGCGTACTTGCTAGACAGTTGCGGCGGCATCTTATTGACCAACGCCACGCTACCGGGGCACGCCATCACTCGCTTGGCGGTGCTACCGCCGACTACTTTACTGTGTTGCATTTGTGTTTCCTCCGTTTCAGGCTGAATAATAATTGAAAAAAAGTTTTTGACAACCTAATTTTTCATGCTAGAGTGAGTCCATGAAAGAACACGAGATAGAAAGTTACTTTGTCTGGGTAGTCGAGATGCAAGGCGGGCTGACATACAAGTTTAAAAGCCCATCCCATCGCGGCGTCGCTGACCGGATTGCGTGTCTGCCGAACGGCCAAACTTGGTTTGTTGAACTTAAAACCAAAGGCGGGCGCTTGTCAGAACTCCAAAAATTGTACGCACGAGACATGCGCAGCTTAGGTCAAAACTATGCGTGCCTCTGGACTAAGGAACAGATTGATGAGTGGGCCAACACTTAGGTCGTATCAAAACGAAGCGGCTGATTTTATTTACGAGCACGACCGCGCAATGATTCTCGCGCCAGTCGGTGCGGGTAAGACAGCAACCACGCTGACAGCCATGCAAGACGCGATTAGCGACGGCGTAGTCAAACGATTCTTGGTGTTGGCACCTAAGCGTGTCTGCACCGACGTATGGCCTGTAGAGCGTCTTATCTGGTCGCCATACATCACTATGGCCGTGGCGGTCGGCACGCCTGAACAGCGGCTGACTGCGCTGAACAGCGGCGCAAGTGTGGTCGTCACCAACTATGACAATTTGTTATGGCTGGCGAATCAAAAGCTGGACTTTGACGGCGTTGTGTTTGATGAACTGACGCGCCTCAAGAATCCGTCAGGCGCACGTTACAAGGCGCTGCTGAAAGTCATTGAACCCATGCGTGTGCGTTGGGGTTTGACTGGCAGCTTTACCAGTAACGGGCTTGAGGACGTGTTCGGCCAGTGCAAGATCATTGACCAGAACCTGCTTGGGCGCAGCAAGGGCGCGTTCATGCAGACGTACTTTGTGCTGATTAATGCCGACTACGGCGAGTGGGCGCCGCGTCCTGGCTCGCTTGATCGGGTCATGCAGAAGATCAAGCCGGCGACGTACCTGCTGGAGCCGGGCGAATACAAGGACACGCTGCCGCCGTTGCATGCCGTTGAAGTGCGTTGCGACATGGAAATGACGCCGTACAACAAGATGAAGAAAGACTTCGTGTTTGAAGGTATTACGGCGGTAAACGCGGGGGTCGCTGCGGGCAAATTACAGCAGATGGCGTCGGGGTTTGTCTATGAGACGACAAAGAAACCCCATCCCGATAAGCCGGGCAAGTTCATTGTAACGCAGATCCCGGTGCGATTCAGCGCGCACAAGTTTGATGCGCTGGACGATTTGTTAGAAGAAAACCAACGGGCGAATACCATCATCGCCTACACGTACCAAGAAGAGTTGGCAGAACTGAAACGGAGATACCCACATGCAGTCACCCTCGAAGATCCCAACGCAATCGAACGCTGGAATGCTGGACGTGTTGAGCTACTGCTTGTCCATCCAAAGTCTGCCGGTCATGGTCTTAATCTCCAGCATGGCGGCTGCAACATGGTATTTCTTTCGTTGCCTTGGTCGCTGGAACTGTACGAACAAACGGTAGGGAGACTACATCGAAGCGGCCAACGGCATGATGTGTGGTGTTACGTCATGCTAACCAACAAGACCGTCGATGAAAAGATATGGGCCGGACTACATAACAAACGGACCATATCGGATATTGCACTGGAGGCACTGAAGTGAAAAGACTGGATCATTGGAGAACGCTGTTGAAAGCAGCAAAGGCGGAACTTCCCATGCGGCGGCGGGCATCTAACGCCGCTGCGCGAAGCCTGCGCAAACTTGAAGAGAAGATTGAAAAACTGGAGCAAAAAATTGAACATAACCTGGCGAGTTCTTAATGATGTACTGGCGTCCAAAACAGAAGAAGAAGTTTTGGAACTGCTGACTTTTGAGCGCGAGAACCTTTGCCGCGTTACGTTCTTGGAGCGGTTGCATCAACGGTACTGCGCGCTTCGCGCGAGCAGGGAACGCATCGAACTACTTAAGGAGGCGAAAGCACCATGAAGTTAGCACGCAGGGCTGTAAAGTTGTTCCCGTTTAAAGACTACACAACACGACAAGCTGTAATTCACGTCCGTAAGGCGTGGCTGCGTTCAATGCTGACTCTGGGGGACAAATGGCTTCTCGCAAACGCAAACCGCGTCCGATAGAGATTCCGTGTCTCGTACTGAGTCAGATAGTGCCTGACTCGCAGATAACGCTTCTGACGGCTTTAAATGCGTTTGTTGAGGGGTGGGCTACACCTACGCATTTTGACGTCATGTTGGACACCAGAGACTTGCTGCTGTTGGGTGCAAGCGCGAAAGATGATGAAGGAGTCATGGCAGTTTGCCGCGCAGCAAACATCGCGCTGGCGAACATCCAAGACAGCTACAACGGCGCGTTCAAGTCAGAACAAGAAGAGCTAAACGCGTTGGCAATGTTGGTCGATATATCAAATGACTTTTGGAACCGGCAGTCTGGATCGTTGTACCGCGCCGCATACATTGCTTTGAAAGAATGGCGGCAAAAACAGGGAGCGGAAAATGAAGGTCAGCGCAACGAAAGAGGAACCCATTAAGCCCGGCTGGTACGTTGTTGAATGGGGCGAGTTTGCAGCAAGTCCGACGCTGATTTATTACGACGAACGTGGCTGGCAACGCAGCCCAGGCAATGAAAGTTTTTTTGGTACGCACGAAGGCGACGTATGGTGGGATGAGTTTGAGCCTAGCGACTTCACAATGTTTCTCTTGAGGGTAATGGCATGAATTGGGCGGAGTATGTAAACACCATACCGCAGACGCTTGATGAACGCAGGATTGAAAAATCTGTCCAGTACAAACGAGAGAAGCGAAATGAATACGAGCGAAAAAAGCGGGCTTCCAAAAAAGTGGTGCAGCAAC
>Ga0209392_1000048_pt1 | contig 23135 bp, 40 predicted proteins | sample PPLLak3cmMay2015_FD_187252 | JGI IMG/M metagenome (GOLD analysis project Ga0209392, IMG submission 187252) | Freshwater sediment microbial communities from Prairie Pothole Lake near Jamestown, North Dakota, USA - PPLs Lake P7 Core (1) Depth... | ecosystem: Environmental > Aquatic > Freshwater >...
GCGAGCATGGGGCTGTGGGCCTCCCGGCTCAAAAAGGGCCGTGCCGGGGTTGCGGTGTGGCCTTTCGCGCGTTTTCACGTCGTTTTGGTACTTGGACCTGTCCTGCTGTTCGGACGCGTCTATGGGCTCCCCACTGATGTTGGCGGCGTTACGGCCCACCCTGCCGCCTTTCAGCTTCGCCTGCATCTTGGCGCCGTGCCGGGAGTTGCAGCTCCAATGGCTGACCGCGCAGTCACCGGGGTCGGGGATCATGTCGCCTCCGAGTGCGACGGGGTGGAGGTGTTCGAAGGTGGCGCTCATCGGGTGCGGGTATTTCTGCTGCCAGTCGATGGGCCTGCCGCAGCGCACGCACGGCAGACCCTCTTCCTTCCAGCGGGCCTTCACCTTGGTGCTCATCTTGCGGTATTGCCATGTGGTGTACCTGTGGCTGCGGGTGCTCATTGGCGGAACCTGTTGGCGGGCATGGGCGGGTGGTGGGTCCAGCCTTTCTTGACGAGCCGCCATCCGCGTTGGGTCATTTGTTCGGTGGTGAGGCAGTGTCGTTGTCCGGGCGGGTTGTACGGCCCGGTGCGGTGCTTGGCTGCGGTGTGGTCGTTGCTGAAGGTTTGGTGGCAGCCGTCGCGGCAGTGGCCGCCGCTGTTGCCGTGGTAGGTGGTGCCGCAGTCGGGGCAGGTGCAGGTCATTGCTGCTGCGCTTTGAGTTCGGCGATGAGGTTCTCTAGTTCGCAGTGGGTGCAGTGTGGTACGTCGGCGGGGCCTGGGTGGAGGACGGTGTTGTGGCCGCAGTCGGGGCAGGTTGCGCCGATGGCCATTTCGAGGCATGTGCGTGTGCAGGGCGGGTTCATTGGTTCTCCTGTGATGGACGGCTGTTTGGGGTCTGCTGGTGCGGTGATCCGGGTCGAGTCAGGTGCCGTTTTTGGTCGTTCTGAGCGTTGCAATTCGCGCGCGTCGGCTGCGTTACGACGCATGTTTTCCTCTGCCACTGATAACCCCTTGTTATGTTCTGTTATGTTGCATCGCGCAAGCATTGCTTGGAGCATCCTTGGAGCAATGCTTGGAGCATGCTTGAAGCATTGCTTGGAGCATGCTTGGAGCATTGCTTCAAGCATCACTTGTCCCACCTGGCTACGGCCCCTCGGCGTGCCCTGTCCTTCCGTTTGTGCTGTTCGGCGGTCCACTGGTCCTTGGATTTCTGGTGTGCGAGGTAGTCGTGGATGAGCCACCCGCCGCAGTCGCCGATGTCCATCGCATGCCACAGGCCGACCTCGAGCAGGGCTTCGGCGTCCTTGCCCTTGAACCCCCGGCTGGACGGGAACCAGGGCGGTACCCATCCGTCTGTGAGGTGCTCGGTGGCGTAGCCGATGGAGTCGAGGTACAGCCATGCGGCTTCGTGCCTGCGGCTGTACCTCAGTGCGAGGAGTTTCGGGTGTTGTGCGATGCCTACGTTCGCCCGGAACCATTGTGGTTTCCATCCGTTCAGCGATTCGTCGGTGTTCACCGCAGCGGTCCGCGCTGCCAGTCGGGTGTGTGGCGGGCGATGCCTTGGTGGTCTGCTGCCCAGGTGCGGGCGAGGAGGTGGTTGTCGGTGTGCTTGGATTTCCAGCCGCAGGGGTCGCAGCGGGCCTCGTAGAGGCGGACGTAGGGTTCGCCGTGGCGCCGGCCCTGTTCCCATGACGCGAGGACGACGTGATGACGGTCACCCATCACGGCCCGCCGCGAGTACCCGCAGCCGCTCGGCTAACCGCCACGCCACGTTGGCGAGGTCGGGCGGGAGCGTGTCGCCGAGGTCGTCGAGGTCGTCCGCTGTCCGCCCGAGCCGCGCGGCGCGCGCACCGACGACAGCGGGGCACCAGCGGGTGTGCGACCCAAGGCCCGCGCACCCCCCGCACCCGGTCATTCTTCGACCACTTCCGCTTCGACAACCACAGCGTCGAGTGTCCGTGCGAGTGCTTCGATTGCGCGGGACGCCTCATCTGCGGTGAGGTCTTTCGCGGTTGCGAGTTGTTCGACTCCGGCGAGCGCGGCGATCATGTCGCGTCGCTCTTCGCGGCTGAGTTTCCTGCCGTCGGCGCGTTCCAGCTGGGTCAGTTGCGCGTTGAGTTTCCGTAGCTGCGCTGGTGTGACTGGGACCGGTCCGGGGTCGGCGGGGACCGGTCCGGGGTCGGCGGCCGGTTCGGCCTCCGGCTGCGGTTCGGTTTCCGGTTCCGGTTGCCCGGCCGGGAGCGCCGCTGCTTGTGGCGGTTCGATGATGGCGCGTGACGCAGTAACAACGGGCTGCTGCTGGTCGCCCGGTTCCGTCGCCTCGATACCCATGAGCACGTCACTGGCGACCATGCCCGCGCACTCCGTCAGCGCACGTGCGCGCAGCATCGCACGCGGGTAGCGCGCCCAGTTCGTCTTGCCTGCCAGCCCGGCGCGCTGCGCATCCGTCAGCGTCCACCTGGCGGACGCTTCCCCGAGTCCGTCGCCGCGCACGATCCGTACTTCCGCTGCTTTGTCGGTGTTCTCAATCCAGTCGATCCGGTGCCCTGCTGCTTGGAGTTTCGCTGCCACGAGTTGCGCGGACATGGACACCCGTCCGTCGATCACGTCCAGGCCGCGCAGCGAAGTCATCGGGCCGAGGGCGAGTTCACGGCCTGTGAGGATCGCCGCGGCGACGCTCGCCGGTTTCCCCCGGAAAGCCTTACCCACGAACTCGGTGCCCGCGACTTTGTTCGCCAGGTCACCGACAGCACCGAGCATCGGCACCCACGAGTCTGTCTGTTCGTACTGCACGATCTCGTTCATAGGATCTCCCGGAGTTGTGGTTTGCCGATGGCCTTCAGGTTGCGGAGCAGGGTGAACAGGTCTGTTGCTAGTGCGCGCTGGTCGTCGGTGACGGTGTGCAGGGCGACCCCTTCGGGCCGGATCGCTGCGACGAGGAGCGTGTCGATCCGTGGCATGGGTATGTCGCCGGACGGGGTGGCGAGTTCGTCGGCGGCCGAGTATGCGGCGACCTGGATGGCGTGTTCGGGCCACACGCCGCCGGTCTTCCAGTCGATGATCACCTGTCCGTGGCGCGGGTGGGTCGCGATGAGGTCCGCTGTCCCGGCGTACCCGCATCCGCCGTACTCGTCGGTGGGCGACCAGATCATTGCTTCTGTCCTGGTGGCGGTGAACCCGGCGCCCTCCCACCAGCGCGCGAATGCCTGCACCGTGCCAGCGTGTTCTTCGGGTACGTCCACGGGCAGGCCCGCGAGGAGTTCTTCCGCCCAGCCGTGGATTGCGGTGCCTTTGGCTGCGGCACGGTTCCTGGTGTTGTCCGGTGCGGCGGTGAGTTGCCGGACCCGTTCGGACGGGGGTAGTGTCGCGAGCCGCTCCCAGTTGTCGACGGCGGTTTCCGCTGTGACCCGTGCCGCCCATTTCACGAGCTGCGGTTTCGCGAGCAGCCCGATCAGTGTCGTGACGGAGGTTAGGCGGGTCTTCTTCCCGGTGTCCGGGTCGGTGAGCCAGTAGGCGTGATTACCTGGCGTGAATGTCAGGCTGCTAGGCACTGGCTGTTCCTTCTTCCAAGTCGTGGCGCAGCGCGTCCAGCCGGTCGGCAATGTCCATCAGCGCCGGGTCCGTGATCCCGAGCTGCATGAGCCGGTTCTCCAGTTCGTTGCAGTGCTGCTCCAGCCGGGCAGCCCATGCGCGCCGGACAGCGAGCCGGTCGAGTTCTTCGGCGTCCATGCGCGCGATGAGTATCGATAGGTGCAGAGCGATGTCCGTCAACGACAACGGCTGGGGGGCGTCGCGGAGCGCGTCGAGTGCGAGCAGCCGTTGCCGAATGTCGTTCATGTCGCTGTTCATGTCGGCGGTCGTCCCTTCGACCCGCATAACGAGACTCGCCAGTCGCTTCGCAAAAGTGTCCTCTGTCATTCGTGGTTCCCTTCTCCGATCAGGTCCGGCAGATCCCGCAACCGGACGAGGACGTACGCGTCCGACACGGGCCGCCTGACGCGTTTCACGATCAGGACGGGTAGCGACCCCCACGCCCGCCGCTGCCGGTGCGCCTGATCCATCCACCCCGCGAGGTCCAGCCGCGAACCGTTCTTGCACTCCACGGACAGCAGCCGGCCGCCCGCCGTTGTCACGGTCAGGTCGTCACCGGCCTCCCCACCGGGCCGGGCCTGCACGCCCCAGCCGAGACCCGTCAGATGGTGCCGCACCGCGAGCTGCCAGCGCGCCCCCTTCGCACGGGAGTCGATGGTCATGGGACCAGCACCAGGAGCAGGATTTTGCGTGCCAGGTGGATGCGGTGCGCGCACACCGCTAGCAGCGGGTCGGTGGAGTCGAGGCAGATCGCGTCTGCGGCGTCGAGCATCCCGACCACGGTCAGCAGGTCCCGGCGCACAGCGTCCAGGCGCTCAGGGTCGGTGGTCATTCGGCACCACCGGCGATACGTCGCCGTTCGCGTGCCCGCGCCATTGCGGCGGTGTCACGAAACGCGCGGATCTCGTCGAGCGCGACCTGCAGCCTGTCCTCCAGCGGGTGCAGCGCCACCGATACCCGTGGGTCCACCGCTGCTGTACGTGCCGCCAGGAGCTGCGCGCACGCGTACGCCAGCAGGTCACGCTCATCGGTGCGGCCCCCTAGCGCCCTGTCTACGGCGGCACGGCACTGCCGCATGTCCGGGCTGTCATGAGCTGCGATCAGCATGACGATCGACTCCACCGCACCCAGGTCGGTGGTCATGCGTGTCCCTGTTCGATGATGGCGCGGGCGCGCGCCATCGACTGGCCGTAGGCGTCCATGTACTGGCGCCCCGTCATCCCTAGGACGGCGGCGGCCTGATGGCACAGATGGTGCGCGGCGCGTTTGCGTTGCAGCGCGGCCTCCCGCTGCGCATCGGTGTACGCCCGTTTCGGTGGTGCGGGCGGGGGCGCGGGCGGGGGCGCCGGGGGTTCGATGAGTCCGATGGCGAGCAGCAGGGCACGGGCGTCGGCGGTGCCGGTGGCATGTTCGCAGACGATGAGCGTCGCCGCATGCCGCTCCTGCTCTGTCGGGCGCCTCACGACCAGTCCGCCGAGCGGCGCCATGTCGGAGCGGCTCACCGGACCATCTCCCGGATCGGCTGGCACAGGCACACGCTGTGCGCGGTCGGCTCCGGGTCCGGGACGGCCACGAAGTCGGCGCCGACAGGGATCCCGTAGCCGCGGCACGCGCAGCGGGGCAGGCCCGTCGAGTCGTTGGCGAGGATGCTCCGTGCGTGCTCCGGTGACGTGAGTGCCATCGCTTGCACGGTCGCGAGGTCGAGTCCGGGGCCGTTCTCGGCGCTGCGGCGGGCCAAGCGCAGCCACACGGCGAGGGCGAGGGTGTGGGTTGCCAACCAGGCGACGGCCAGCGGGGTCATGAGGCTGCTTCGAGGAGGGCGTCGATGTCGGTGCGGCGGTAGCGGACGGTGCCGCCGAGGCGGATGGGGGTGAGCAGGCCGGACTGCTCCCAGCGTTCGAGGGTGGAGAGGCTGACGCGCAGGAGTGCTGCGGTTTCCTTCCGTGTGAGCAGTGTCTCGTGCGGTGACATGTCGCAAAGTGAATCACTGGACTGTGTGACATGTCAAATGCCCCCACGCGACTGCATGCGTGGGGGCATTTGATGCGGGGTTACTTCTGGTTGTCCCAGGTGACGGCGACGAGGTTGAGCCAGTGCCGGATGGCGTTCCACTCGGCCTGGGTGACGCGGTGCGTCTTCTGGTCCTTGTACGGCTTCAGGGCTCGGATGACTTCCCGCATGGCGACGTCCGCGCCGATCTGCTCCGGGGTCTGGGTGATCTCCTCCTCCGTCCACCCGCCCTGCGGCTTCCGCTTCAGACCCGTACCCGTGGAGAAGTAGCGCGCCGTCTTGCCCCGGCCCTCCTTGCGGACCCAGTCGGATGAGCTCGATGGGCGTGTGGCCGACAACAGCACCTGTCCCAGGACGTGGCGCACCGCGTTCGGGTGGAGTCCCTGGAGTTCGACGCTCGCCGGGGTCATATCGGCCTCGGTATGATGAACGTATCCCTTCTCGTTCATCATACCGATGTTGATCTTACGTTGCCCGTTCATGCGGGCGGCATAGACCCGGTTGGCCCACCCACGGCTGACCCAACGGTCACGGAGCGCGACGTCAGCGATCTCGTCCAGCGTCGCGCCCTCCTCGCCCTTCTGTGCGAGGTAGTGCTCCAACTTCACCGTGTACCCGTGGGGGCCCGCCGCGTCACGCCCGACCCCCCGCTGCGACTCACGCGCCATGCTGACCCAACACCTCGTTCGCCAGGTCGCGCACCGACCGCCACGACTCCACCCACGGCCCGCGCCGCTCCGGGTCGTTCTCCACCAGCAGCCCCGCCGCGCCCCGCAGCTTCACCAGCCGCGGCAGCACCATCCTGGCGTTCCGCAGCTCATCGGCGACCGGCACGTGGTGGTGCGGAGGCGGCCCGGACGGCAGCAGCTCCCCGCGCCGCTGCGCGATGATCTGCAACTGCTCCGCCTCGGACGGCGCGTCCTTCAACTCCTTGACCAGCGCCGACAACTCCCGCGCGCCCGGCTTCACGTCCGCGACCAGCTCGACGGTGGCCGCGAACGGCGCGTCCAGCGCGACCTGCGACAGCTTCCACTGGTCGGCCTTCTTGATCCGCTCCAGCCTGTCGGTGACCAGGGTCCGCTGCGCCCGCTCGGCGCACTCCTGCTCCCGGCGCCAGTTGTTGATCTGGGTGCGGGAGTAGCCCAGCTCGCGGGCGATCGCCTCGTCGGTGTACTGGAACCGCATCAGGTCCAGCGCGGCGGTCTGCACCTCCTCACGGGACAGCGGCCGGCCGTTCTGCTGGTTCACCGCCCCGGCGAACGCGCGGGCCAGCATCATGTTCGGGAACGTGGCCTTGAACGCAGGCACGGTCTTCGCCTTGATCCGCTTGTAGGCCTGGGTGCGGGTGTTGCCGTCGAGGAGCACGTCGAAGTTGGTGAGCACGATCGGCGGGAACACCGCGCCGTTGGCCATCTGGCCGGCGTACCGCTCGGCCTGCTCCTGGCTGACGCGGTGGTCTGCGGACCGGATCTGCGTGGTCTCGACCTGCTTGATGCCATCGATGGGGAACTCTGGGAAGTACTCGTACGTGATGTTCCACTCGATGAGCTTCGACTCGATCATGACGCCGATCTTGCGGGCGTCGAGGGTCTCGGTGGTGTTGACTGCGGTCATGGGATGGGACCTCCTGGGGGTCTTGTTCCTAGCCCCCTGGATGCGCTGCAACGCTCCCAGGGGGCGCCTGCGTTGTGCCGACACGATGAGTGTGCATGCAACGTTTGGACATGTCAAATATTGACCCATGACGCGCCATGACGTATGGTGACGTCATGAGCACCGCGCACGAACTCCCCGAACTCGGCTTCGGCGACCGCCTCCACCGCTACCGCCTCAGCCGCGGCATGACCCTCCGCCAGTTCGCCGAAGGCACCAACGTCAGCCACGCCACCATCGGCCGCTACGAACGCATCGGCGGGAACCTCAGCGACCCCGCCGTGCAGCGCCTCGCCAAACTGCTCCAACTCCGTCACGGCGTCCCAGCCGAATGGCTCCTACAAGGAACGGCCCCCGATCCGAAGACCGAGGGCCGCACAGTAGCGGGGGCAGGATTTGAACCTGCGACCTCTGGGTTACACGCGTGGGCGCTGGCCGCATGAACCCCGCCGTCACCGACCACTGCGACGCCGACCGGCACCGCGACTGCACCTCCCCGTCATGCCTCTGCGGCTGCCACGTGCTCATGGTTCCCGACCCGCACGGCTGGGAACCATCAACGTGAAAGGGGGGACGCCATGCGCTGGGACGAGGCTATGGCCCTGTGGGAGACAGACCTGCGCTCCCGCAGACTGTCGCCGGAGACACTGCGGACCTGGCGGTCCTACCTGCGCCGCTGGGGCCACTGGTGCGCCGCGGCCGGGCTGGACCCGGTGACCGCGCGGCCGCGGGACGTGAAGGCGTGGATCGCGGCCCAATCGTGGTCGGCGTCCTGCCACAAGTCCGCGCGGATGGCCCTCGGCAGCATGTACCGGCTCCTCGTCGCGGAGAAAGTGATCAGGCGGAAGCGGAACCCGATGGCGCGCATCGCACCGGTCCGGCAGACGCCAGGTGTCCCCCGACCGGCATCGGAGGCCCAGGTCGAGGCCGGTCTCAGGGCGGACGGGGACACGGCGCTGATGGTGATGGTCCTGGCTCAACTGGGGGTGCGGTGCGCGGAGGCCGCTGCGCTGCGACGGGAGGACCTCGACGCGGACGGGTGGGGGATCACGGTGCGCGGCAAGGGCGACCGGTCCCGGTGGCTGCCGATCGTGGACCCGGCGCTCCGGCGGGGCCTGCTGGACCGTCCTGCGGGGTTCGTGTTCCCCGGCCGGTTCACCGGGCACCTGCACCCTTCGACGGTGCGGCGCAGGGTGAAGGCCGCGGCCGGGTGCGCGCCGCACGAGCTGCGGCACCGGTTCGCGTCCACGGTTCATGACGGCACCGGGGACCTGCTGGCCGTGCAGAAGCTGCTGGGGCATGCGTCGCCCGCGACGACGCAGGTGTACGTGGGGGTGCCTCGGCGGCGGTTGCGGGATGCGGCCGGGGCTGCGGTGCCGCGCCCGGTGCTGCGGATCGCGGCGTAGGCGGTCGGGGCTAGTGTCTGGGCAGGCCGTGGGGGGCCCCCCCGGCCGGGGATGAAGGGGAACCACATGAGGACGAAGACTGCTGTTGCTGCTGCCGCCGGGGCGCTGCTGCTGGTGGCGCCGATGGCGCAGGCCACCCAATGGCCGCCGCAGCCCGAGCCTGTCGAGGACGTGACCTCCGACGCCGACGCGGACGCTGATGCGGATGCCGACGCCGACGCGGATTCGGACAGCGACGCGACTGCCGACGCCGATGGCGGCAACGCCGACGCCGACAGCGATGCCGACGCCGACGCCGAAGGTGGCGACGCTGATGCGGACGCCGATGCGGACGCCGACGTCGATGTTGAGGTTGACACCGATACCGACGTTGACACTGATGTCGATATCGACGTGGACAACGACTCCAAGTCCGAGTCGTCCAGCAGCGTCGTGGTGAACTTCCCGGCACCGGGCGGAGGCTTCGCAGCTGCTACGGTTCCGTCCGGCGCGACGTTCAACACCTATGACAACGACGGCGTGCTCTACGTCAACTACGTCTACGGCGGCACTGTGTACGAGGGCGTCGAGTTCAACACCTTCCTGTCGTACTTCCCTGCCGACTTCGAACTGGTTGTCGATGGCGTCGTGTACTACGGGACCGGTTCGACGTTCGTGCAGTACGGCTTCTGATAGACCCGTCCCGATCCTGGGGCGCTAGTGCCCTCGGCGGGCGGTTGAGCGGGCCGGTTTCCCCCCGGCTTTCGGCCTGCTCCCGCCCGTCGAGGTTCCAACCAAGGGGGGTCGGTATGTTCAGCAGGCGTGTCGCGCTGGTCGTGCTCGTGCTCGTGCTGCTGTCCAAGATCGCGGGTCTCGTGCTCGTGCTTCTGGCCGCGGCGTGCAGCGGCGCACCGCCCCAGCCCGTAGCGGTCGAGACACCGGCCGCGGCTGTCCCTGTCGGCACCGACCCGCAGCCCGAAATCCTCGGCGCGGCGCGGCTGGAGTTCGAGCCTGCCGAGTACCGGACAGTGAACTCCACCCTGGCCACGGCAGCGATTCACGGGCAGGTCATCATGCCCGGCGGCACGCTGTCGATGAATGCGCTGGTCGGTGAGCCGTCTATTGCGCGCGGCTACATGGATGGCGGGTGCATCATCGGCGGCCAGTGGGCTACCTGTCCCGGTGGTGGCGTGTCCCGTGTCGCTGCCGCGCTGTGCGAGGCAGGTCACCTGGCGGGGATGGATGTGTCCGGTGTCCCGCACTCGATGATCACCGACGCTATGGGCTACACAGCGGGCCGCGAGTGCACCTACGCCTGGCCCGCGCATGACACGACGCTCACGAATCCCACCCCCTACCCGGTGCTCATCGGGGCGAGGCTGGAGGGGAACGTCGTGGTCGTGGAGGTCGTCGGGCCGAAGTGGTTCGACGTGCAGTCGCTGGTCGAGCCGTTGACCGCGGATTGTCGCGCCGTGGTCACGCGCAGCAGGTGGTTGCCGGACGGGACGCTCTTCGATGAGGAGACACGGGGCACGAGGTACGAATCGTGCTGAAGCTCAAGATAGACACCGAGAGTTCCTTGGTCACCTTCGAGGTGAGTTCCAACGGGGTGCTCACCGTGGAGGTAGATGACGAATGGTCCCCGCACTACGCGGTGGGGGTCCTCAGCGCCAGTAACGCGCAGGTGCTGCTCGCATGGCTGGAGGAACACATCGGGCCGGACGGCACGCTCTTCGACTCTGAGTCGAAGGGGACGAGGTACGAATCATGCTGAGACCGGGTGCGCGTTGACTGCCCAGCAGGAGCCGTCGGGGAGTCGCAGGATCAGGCCGTCCGGCGGCTGTGTCTTGGCAACGATGTAGTGGGGGCTGTGCTCTGCGAGCGCCCGTAGGACGGGGCTTAGTGCTGGCCGCGCCAGCGGTTCGGCCCGCCCCGACCGCTCGTCGACGATCCAGGCCACTACGGCCCCTGGATATCGAAGTAGCGTCCGAGCACGACCCGCAGATCCATCAGCGCATCATCATCCAGGAAGTCGGCGACATGCACCCACCCGCCATCCTGGAACCGCCACAGCCGTGGGCCGAGATGGGTGCTCTGCATCCCCCACTCCCTGCCAGCGATTCGCATGTCTGCCGCATCCGGCGTGCCATCCATCCTCACCGTGGCTCCTGGTCGGGGCCGTCGTCCACGAACCCGATCCTTGTAGGCTCGATCTCCTCCTCTTCCCCGTCATCGGTCCCGCGCGCAGCCTCGTAGGAGATGTACGCCACCAGGCCGCCGCTGATGAGTGCGAGGATCGCCAGCAACTCGACCGCCAGTGTCGCCGAGTCCCCGCCGATCTCCACCGTCCCGGTGAGCAGCAGGACCAGGCCGGCGATCAGTGCGATGCCGACCGACAGCGCCAGGATGACGGCGACCAGATGCCTCTTCATGCGGAGTCTCCTCTGCGGCCGTTCCGCGACCATTCTGCGACCTCTTCACGTACCAGTGCGATGATCATGGCGGCCCCGGTCCCGAAGATGGTGAGAAGCCGCTCGAAGAAGGACGGTTCCCTCACGTCCCCTCCTCGCAGTCGTCGCACTCCAGCGGGTCGGCGTGGCCGGACGGCTCGTGCACCGTGGCGGTCTGCATGATCTCCGCACGGCCCTCCAGAAGGTGCGCCAGGCACCGCTCCCGCCAGTCGCATTCCGGCACCATCGTCATGATCTGCCACGCCGCAGCCGAGAACAGCGATTCGAGGTCGTAGCCGACCGTTCCGGGGTCGCGGGTGACGGCGAAGGCGTCGGTCCATTCCTGTTCGCTGGTCACCATGGCGCGACCTGCCCGAAGGCGTTGGGGTCGTCCACGTTCTGGCCCTGCGCCCATTCGATGACCCTGCCACCGGCACGCTGCGTGATCGCCCTGATGTTCGTCTCCTGGGTGGGGTTCTGAATCCTGCGCCGGATACCGGCTGCCGGGTAGGAGGCCCAGCGATGCCCTCCGTGGTTGATGAGGATGACTACTGGCACGTCTGCTCCTGTCGGTGGTTGGGGTGATCCTGGTGGTGGTGGGGCCGACGGCGGTGCGCCGTCCTGGTCGGCCAGTTGGCGGATGCGCGGGAGCGCGTTGCGCAGCGGGTCGCCAGGGCAGGCTGTGGCGATGTGCTGCGAGTGCGGAGTGATCGCCCTCCCGGCTCCCCTGGCGCGCAGCCAGCGGACTCCAGCGGCAATGTCCTGGAGGAGTTGCTCGGACGGCGGGGGGTCGCCCGTTCCGCTGGTCACGGCCAGGGCGTAGCTGCGCTCGTTGGCAGTCCGATTCCCGTTGGCGCCGGGCCTTACGCGCGGTCTTGCTGCGGTGCTCCTCGCCTCCACGATGCCCCTGCGGGACATGTTGGCGGACACCAGGATCGAGTACGAGATGTCGCAGTACCCTCCCGACCCGCTCAAGTGCCACCGCCTGATCTCCCGTGCCATGTGCTCGGGCGTCTGGTGCGCCCAGCGGCCCGGACCCATGTGGTGGATGACCACGCCGTCGATGGTGCCCGCCATCGCCCCGCTGCACGGTGTCGTGGCGGGCAGCCCTGCGGCGGCACGGGTGATGAACGGGATGCTCATGACGCCGAGATCCACCACATTGTGAGGCTGCGGACCATGAACACCCCTGCGGCTACCGACTTCCTCGCCTCGACCACCAGCGGCCCGGGCGTGTCAACCACCCCGGTCAACGACACGAGGTTGCGGTCTGCGCCGTCCTTCGGCTCCATGCGGACACCCTCCCCGCCGTTCGCGCGGAACTCGGCGCTCGTGGTGGTGGAGTTGCCGGTCCATATCCCGCTGATGCCCCACACGCCCGCGCCTGGCATGTCGAGCGTCAGCACCTCTGACCAGTCCGTGGTGAGCAACTGCGGGTTGTCCAGGTACGCGGCCTCGGTCTGCTTGGCCGGAGCCTCCCCGACAAGGCGGAACGGCTTCATGCTCTGCACTTGTGCCCGGATCTGCCCGTCCGTGATCACGGCGGGGTCGCGTCCAGGCTCCACGATCCCGGCGGCCACGGCGCTCTCCCAGGCTGCAGCCCAGCCGGGTGCGGAAGCCAGCACGCGTCGCCAGGCACCCATCCAGATATCGGGGTCGATCCCCGCGTCCGTGACACCTTCCTGCGCGGCGGATGCTGCGATACGGTCGCTCATCCACTGGTCACGGCTGATAATGCCGAGAGTCAAGTAGGTCATGGTGGTCCCTTCCTAGGTTGAGAGGATCGTCCCGACGAGGTGCGCGGTGACGGAGGTGTGCACCCAGTTCGATGCCTGCCCGGACCACACGCCGGGGAGGATCGCGTCCGCCCTGACCGCTTCCGTCGCCCCATTGCGCCAGTACGCGCCCTGGACCCGCTGCGGGGCGCCCGTCACCAGCGCCCCGATGTGGAAGCGCCATCCGGGGACGGCATCCACGGTCAGATGCCCCAGCGTCACCCGGAACGTGTCGCCGACCACGGAGAACCCTAGCCAGCCGTCCAGGCGCAGGCGGCACGGCGCGGTCACCTCGATAGCCAGCCCCGACCCCTGCGCCGCTGCCACCAGCCCCGGCCCCGGCGCCAACCGCACCACAGTCAGGTCGATGGCCGTAGCCGTAGCAGCAGGGAGCGCCGTGGAACGGGCGCCCTCAAGGAAAACCGACGCGTTGATGGTCCTGGTCAGCGTGTCGATCCTGCCGTTGTCGGAGTCGATGGCCCTGGCCAGCGCCTCGATCTGCGGCGCCCCGTCGGGCGGGTCGGTCGGCAGCGGGAACGGGAAGCCGCGTGTAGTTGTACCTGGCATAATCGACTCCTAGTTCGGGATCGCGCTGTCGGGATTCGGGTTGCGGCAGGTCAGGCGCATCGGGCCGGGGCCGAACGGCCACTCGATGCTGGTCAGCAGGTACAGGTCCGTCTCACCGCTGCGGTACGTGATCCTGACCGTCTCCCCGACCCGGAAGGTGTAGTCAGGGATCGCCTCGACCCTTACCTCCCTGGCGTACCCGCGCAGCGTCGCTGCTGCGGCTGCCGCGTTGGCGTCGGCCTGGGACTGGCGCGCAGGCAGGTTGTCCCACCAGTCGGCGCCCACGTCCACGGTCTGCAAGTGGGTGCGGGGGCCGATGGCGTCCACTCCCGACAGCGCGCTATTGTCCTGCCACACACCATCCAGGTACTTCTCATCCTCGCCCTCCTTGCGGGCGCGGTGCGTGAGGATCACCTCGTTGATGACGCCGCGCATCTGGAGGTCGTAGGACACGATCGTGCCGGTCTGCCCCGTGCGTAGATGCTTGTTCGCCACCGTCGAGATCGCCGGGGGCCGTTGCAGTTGGAAACTGCCGCCGCCGGTCACCATGATGTCCAACTCGTTGGCGATGAGTTGATCCTCGATCAGTCGCCACGCATCCTGCCCGGACACTTGCAGGTTGTCGCCGTCCACCGTCCCCAGCGGTGTCCCTGGGGCGACGACGATGCGCGGCACCGGCAGCCCGCGCGCCACGGCGATCCGCTCGATCCACTGCGGGAGGGTCATCATCCCCCCGCCCAGGCGGAAGTTCGGGTTGCCCGTGAACTTGGCCTGCTGGAACAGGACCATCGGGTCCATCGCTTGCAGGGAGACGGTTCCGGACGGTCGTGCGGCGCTGGTGTCCATCACGTAGCCGCTGAAGAGGCGCACCCCGTCCGGGGTGTCCACCAGGGCGCGCGACCCGTAGGGGGTGCGCAGCAGGTCGGTTTCCCCTGGCCCGTGGACGAGGCTCACATCCAGACCCCAGCGCGGGTAGCGGTCGAGCGCGCACGTCAGGGAGCCGCCGGTCACCAGCGGTGCCCTGCTCCCGACGCTCGGGTGGTTGAGGATGACCCGCAGACTCATCCGGCCACCAGCGCATCCCATGTGGCCACCGACGCGGGCACGTCGGCCCATGTGGCGAACTCCATCGGCACCTCGAACCAGAGCCTTCCGGCGATCCGCAGGCGGTCCCCCCACAGCGGTTCGATGAGCCTGTACTTCAGTGTCGCGTCACGGTCGGGGCCGTGGTGGTTGCCGCTCCCGATGTGGCTCTCCTCCATGCCCGTCGGTGCGAAGCTGATCGTGGACACTCTGCCGTTGCAGAGGGTGCGCAGCATCAGCGGCATCCCGGAGCGGATCAGGTCGCGGAACGCTGCCAGTGCCGGGCCTGGGAACGGACCGCCGGGATGGTCGAACCTGAACACCAGTTCGCCGGAGATGTCGGACGGCGGCTGGTAGTCGATGTACGGCACGGTCCGGTCGAGCACCTCGTACAGGACCGACCGTCCGACCACTTCGTACTCGCGCTGGGAGACGACCACGACTCCGACGGCGGTCGGCAGCGGAGGGTCCACCAGGGCCGACAGGACCGGCAGCGGTTGCACCGGGGGGACGACGGTGAGCGACTCGTCCTCGGTGCCGATGCTCGCCGTCCAGGTCACCTGGACACCAGTCTCCAGCGGGACCATGATGTCCAGGATCGGGTTGCCAGTGCCGAGCGGGTCGAACGTGTAGCGCCCGTCCGGGTAGTTGCTGGTGCGCCACCAGGTGACGGTGCCCGGCATGGTGGTTGACAGTGTGTAGGACTTCGTGCGGTCGTCCCAGGTCGCGGTAATCATACGAGGTACTTCATAACGAACGCTCCCAGCGGGCCAGCAAGAGCCTGGACCTCGGGCCTGATCTTGAACGTCTTGTCGGGGATCTTCTTGTTCGCGAGTTCGTCCAGTTGCCGCCTAGCGGATGCGATCTGCTCATTCACGTCGAAAGCGTCCCGTCTGACCCAGTTGAGCGACGACTTCGGCATGTTCTCCAGCGTTGTCTTGGAGTTGGCCAGTGCCGTGTTCACGTCTTCCGCCTGCTGCTTGATCTTCGCCACATGCGGGTTGTTGGAACCGATGATCCTGGCCTGCTCCTCCGCTGTGAGCATCTCCCAGCCGAGATCGGCTGCCTTGTCGAGAAGTTCGTCCAGACCCACATCCCCCGACCCGATCTCGGCAGCGGCAGCGATGGAGTCGTTCAGCGTGTCGAGCAGTTGGTCCGCGTTGGCCCCTGTCTCGGATACCGCATCCCGCCACGCCTTCTGCCCGTCCACCGCGCCTTCCAGCGCAGTCCGTTGCAGGTCTGTGGTGGCCAGCAGTTCCTTGTACGCCTCCAACTGCGCGAGGTTCTCGTCGGTGACGTAGCCCTGCTGGGTGACCTGCTTCTCCAACGATTCCTGCTGCGACTGGAGGTTGCGGCGCATCTCGTCGGTGCCGGGGGTGATCTCCCCCGTGATCAGGTCTGCGATCTCGCCCATCGAAAGGCCGGTGGCCTTCGCGTAGCGCGCCGCGTCCTGGAGTCCTTGGGAGAGTTCCCCGCCGCCCAGTTCGGCGAAAGAGGTACGCAGGAGCGCCCGCCGGTCCAGTTCACCCGTGATCTCGTCGAAAGCCTCAAACACGTTGGCTGTGGCGAGCTTCTCGGCCTCCTTCTGCGCGGCGAACGACTGCCACACGAGCGTCCCCAGGACCGCACCCGCTGCGACCGCAGCCCCTACAGGGCCGGACGCATCCTGCACGAGATCGCCAAGCGTACCGGCGATCAAGTCCTGGACGCTCCCACCGCCCTGCCCGACGCCCTCGCCCAGGTTCGACATGAAAGATTCGCCGGCACGCCTGCCGCCGTCCCCGAGTTCCTTCTCAGCGGAGTCCCCGGCCTTTTTGGCACCCTTGGAGATGGAGTCGCCCATCTTGTCGCCTGCGGTGTCCCCGGCCTTCCCCACGTCCTTCAGGGCACGTTCCAGGGACTCGGCGTCCTTCCCCGCCTCCCGCATGGCGCGGGCTAGCTTTCGCTCCAGGTCCGGTGCGTCCTTGCTGACGGCGTTGAGGGCGTCAGCGAGGTCATCTACGGTGACCTCGACCTTCTTGGTGTCCCGGAGGAAGTCGGCTACGTCGCTGAGGAACCGGAACTCGATAGGCCTACTCATACGTCACCGCCTTGGCGATGACCCGCACGTACCGGGCCACCAGGGCCGGAGTCTCCTCGGCCAGCGCCGGGTAGATGAACCTGCCCGTGGCGCTACTGGCAGGGATCTGCTTCCTGGTGCGGCGGGTGATGAACTGCGCGTCCCTGGTGTACCTGTTGCGGCCCAGGTACTTGGTCTTCATGTTCCGCCGGTTGGTGCCGAACTCGTACGGCCTGGCAACCCTGGCCAGCGGGACTCCCGGGCGCAGCCTGCCGGACGAGCCGAACCGCGCCACAGGGCCACGGTCGGTCACGGTCACCTTCCCGCTGGCCGCGATCCTGCGCTCCACCGGGCCACGGGCCCTGGACTTCGCAGCCGCCACAATTGAAGGTGCCCAGGCGCGGGACTCCTGACGGATTCCGCGCTTGATCTCGGCGGGGGCGCGCTTGAACAGCAGCACCACCGCTTCGAGTTCCTCGACACCCTCGACCTTGAGCATCAGACCGGGCGGCCCATCACCGCTGTGATCAACTTCAGGTCCAGCGGCTGCCTGGCGTTGCCAGGCTTACTGAACGGCAAGGTGAAAGTGTTCACTCGCGCACGACCGTCGAACTTGATGGCGTGCGTGTTCGCCTGGTCGGCGTAGTAGGTGATCGAGTACAGGAACTCCGTGCCCCCCTGGTACAGGGTCGCCAGCGCCCAGGTGATCCCGGTCGCCGTGGGGTCCACGAAAACGTTTCCTGCGAGGCCGCCGTCGGACGTGGCCCCAGGCTCGGACACCTTCCCATCAGGGCAGGCCACCTCCACCGTCTCCCCGGGCGTGATCCCCGGCAGCGTCAGGGTCGCGTCGATGACCTGGCACTGGTACTCGATGGGAGCGCCATCGAACTCGATCGTGAACTCCAGGGCGACGTTGCGGACAGTAGTTGTCATTGTCAGGGGCCTTCCTTGTGCGTGACGAGAAGCGTGGCCTCGACGGACGCCGAGTCCTCGGAGAACTGCACCGCCGTGGCCGGTTCGGTGATGTGGGGCAGCAGCGGCGGCAGGGCCACGGTCCACAGCCACTTGCGGGAGTCGGCGGTGTCGGGGGCCGGGGCCAGGAGCGTGATTTTCACAGCCACGTCGTAGATGCCGCATCCGCCACCACCGACGCTCGTCACGGAGTCGATCTCCACGAACGCGCACGGCAGGGCGACGCTGCGGATATCGGCGGTGACCCTGATCCCTGCTGCCAGGAGGTCGTCCCACGGCTCCCAGCCCGGACCCGGCCACCACATCAGCCCACCCTGGGGCGCTGGTAGTAGCCGACCCGCAGCATCCTCGCGACCGTGGAGTCCAGCGCCAGCGGGACGGACAGGTCGCCATCGGGGCTTGTACCGACGGCGCGGCGGTTGTAGAGGCTGACGGCGAGCATCAGCCCGCCGAGTTCTGCATCCGCCGCGCCATCGAGATCCGTTGCGACGGGAAGCCGGTTGACGTACGCGTTGGCGGCAGCCGCAGCCCGTTCCGCCCATGCGGTGTCCGCGCCGGACGCGGGAGGCAGCCCCACCGCGTCCAGCACATCGGCACCCGTCAGCGCGATCATGGTCAGGCGACCTCTGCCGGGACCACGAGGTATGGACGCTGCACCACGGTCAGCGCACGAGCCTCGGCAATCGCGGACAGGATGTTCCTGCGGAACGCCGAACTCCCGTCTGGCATCACGTCCGAGTCGGTCAGGAAGTATTCGATACCCGACCGCACGTAGGCGACCACGGCGCTGGAGTCCAGCACGAGAGGCCGCCCGGCGGTGATCTTGCTGGTCCGGACCACGCGCAGACCCCACACCGGGGAGCCGTACGCGGCACCGTTGAGGGTGCTGCCCAGGAGCGTGATGTCGAGGTCGGCGGCGTCCGCCGGGTGGACGAGCAGCAGGTCCGCGTTCCCGTCACGGTCCTCCACGTAACTCTGTGCGAGCCTGATGGCCTTCAGCAGCGAATCCGCTTCGGCGCTCGGCGTGGTGACGCCGTTGATCGCCAGCGCGGCCTCAGAATTCAACTTCCGCGCCACGCCGTTGCGCAACTCGCCGTCGATCACCGTGCGGATCGTGGCCTTGTCAGCAGCGAACTGGCGGGAGAAGAAGTACCCGTGCGCCACGGTCGGGAGCACCTTCTCCACCATCTCGAAGTCGATGCTCTGCTCGGGCTTCAACGTGCCTTCGGGGACGATGGCCGCGTCGCTGCCCTGCTCCCACACCGGGTACGTGATGGAGCCGTCGCTCACCGAGATTTTGCTGATCGTGTTCCACAGGGTCAGGTTGGTCAGCGGCATGACCCCGGCGACCTCCTGGGGCTGCGTCTCCCAGGTGTCCGTCATCAGCGCGCGAGTCTCGATCTCGACACGTTCGGTCGTGCCGCGCCCCGAGTAGTCCCCGAATGCGCGGGACTCCACGAACTGCTCACCTGCGGTGAGTGCGGTCGTCCGCTTCTCAGCGGCCCTGCCCTCGTTGCCCTTCGCGGTGATCGAAGCGAACTTGCTGAACGCTTCCGTGGTCGCCGACCACTGCCGCACCTCGGTGTCCAGCCCTTCGATCCTGGTCCGCATGGAGGTCACCGAGGAGTTCTCCGCGTCGGTCAGGGACCGGTTCTCGTTGGACGCCAGTTCGGCTAGGGCCATGACCTGCGATGCGAGCGAGTCCCGCTCGGTGAGCAGGTTCTCCAAGTACTTGATTGCCATGCTTCGGCCCTCCCTGGGGCGTCGAGTGGTTTTCGATGCGCCGGGTCGGGCTTCGGTGCTGGGGAGTGCTCTCGCGAGTCCCCTGCGGGCTAGCCGAGTGGCTTCAGCGCCCAGCATAGTGCCCAGGCCCGACACTCGCCAGGGATACCCAGGGGGGTGTCGTGGCTACGGGGCGCAGACCTGCGCCCCGAAGTCGGCCACGGCCTTCAAGTCGTATACGCCTTCAAAGTGTTTGCCGAACATGCCCTCAACCGCTCCCCAATCGGCACAGGAACTGTCGCGCATGGGCTGCGAATATCCATCCCACAGAGTGCGCATGCTGGCGAGGGACGACTCGTAGTCGAGCAGGGTGGCTGGTGCGGGGGCAGGCGTCCAGGTGTCCGCCGCAAGTCCGGCGTTGATCGTGTCGTGGATGGCGTCCTCGGAACCGTAGATGCCCAGCAGGCTGTCCGGGGGAGGAGTTGCGGCAACCCGCCCGGTTTCGGGGACCGGGACTACGGCACCACCGCCGAACCCGACCAGTGCGGTGATACCAGCAGTCGCGATGATCGCGGTGGTAGCGAGCGCCGTGCGGATACTCTTGTTCATGGCGGGGCCTCCTCGAAAGGCTTTCGTCAGTGGCCGCCGGGGTCTGAACCGGCGGTCACACTCATTCTACTAAACCCACCGCACACCCCCGATTATCACGGGAGCGTTGCTGACCTCGGGCCTCGGCGGCAGTTCGATACGTGACGGGTCCGCGTCCCTCACGGAAGTGACCCTCGCACCCGCGTACGCGGGCATCGCGACCAGCGACACCTCCACCAGCGCGGCCTCCAGCACCTCCCGCACCCCGCCCACCGTGCGATCCCTGAGCGCACGGAAACCCACAGACCAGGAGTCCAGCAGACCCGCGTTCACCTCCCGCAACGCCTCGTCACCAGCAGCGGTGTCGGCCATACGGGACTCGATCAGCACCCCCTCGGGCGTGTCCGTGACCGCAGCCAGCGCCACCGGGGAGCCGGGGCTATGGACACGGAAAACCTTGGTCTTCCCGCCCCTCTGCCCGATGCTCCGCTTGAAAGCACCGACGGCGAACCGCTCCGGGCCGACCGGGGTGTCCGTGGCAATCTCCCCGTACGGGACAGCGATCCCCACCACGGTCCGACCATCCCCCCCGGTGTCGCTGCGGACCTCCAGCGGTGCATAGAAACGCTCCGTGCTCATCAGGTGGTGCCTCCTTCTCCCAGCGGCGGCAGACCTTCCAACTCGCGCGCCTCATCCCTGGTCATAACCCCGGTGCGGATAGCCGTGTCGTACGCCCGGTAACGGGACTCCGTATCGGCCCGCTCCAGGCCGTCCATCACGATGCTGAGTTCCGTGCCGCGCGGGAGTTCGGCGTCGATCACGGACTCGATACGCCGCACCCAGGTCAACAGCGAGAACGTGCGCAACTCCAGGCCGCGCAGCACTGTCGTGTTGTACGTCAAACTCGACGACGGAACGCCCAGCCACGACGGGTCCAGGCCGAACGCCAGGGCCACTTGCTTCAAACCGAAGTCGGCCATCTCGATCAACTGCAACGACTTGTTGTCCCACGAGATCGGGCGGAACGTCATCGCGGCATTCAGGACCGCGATGCTCGACTCCGTGCCGCCGTGAATCTCCTGCCACTGCTCGCGGAGTTCGCGCGTCTCCTCGACCGTCGGGGAGTAGCCGGACCCGATCTCAACCACACCGGACGGGACCGCAGCCGTGGCCGAGTTCCGGGCCTTCGTGATCGACGTGTCCAGCAGGCCCAGCGACTGCGCGTACGCCGCCAGCACCCCGGTCCCCATCCCCGTCTCCGTGTCATACGGCGGGGCACCCCGCAAATGGATGATCGACTTGTCCGGCAGACGCTCACCGGCCACGTAGTAGCCGCCGTCCCACGAATCCACCAGGGTCGGATCGAGCAGGAACACGGGCGGCAACGGCGCACCGTCCGCGCCCCGCAGCGGCACGTAGATGAACGCGTTCCCGTGGATGAGCAAGTCGTACACAGCCTGCTCACGGAACGACACCGCATCCAGACGCGTCTCCCAGCCGGTGAGGCTCTCGGACGTGAGCCGCATGTCCGGGCGCGCGAGCTGAGGGTCTTCGATCCACGGCGGCACCAGGAGCCGCTCCGTGCCCCGCTGGACGCGCCACGGCATCGCGGCGATGGTCCCGGCGATCAGCCCCGTAGCACGCATCACCGCCGCCATCTTCTCCGCAGGCGAGGATGACACGACCCCGTTGCCGCCCGTCCAGATAAACCCAGGATTCTCGAAACCCGAAATCGGCACCTGGATACGGCGAGCCGAGTTCGGGAACCCGTCAGGGCTGTTCACCCTGATCGTGCGGTCACCTGCGCGCGTATACCCGGCGCGTCGCTGCAGTCGGCGTGGCACCAGGCATGTCCTCTCGACTCCTGAGCAACAGCATAGTGCGCATATATCACAAGATCCGCAACCGTTCGCGCCGGAACACCGAGTCGTTGCGCTCCGCATGCCAACAAGCCCACAGCGCCAACTTCAGCCGGCTCACCTCGATCGGGCTGCGCCGAGGAGCCAGCACCAGCCCCGCGCCGCTCCGATGCTCGGCCACCGCCCCGTACACCTCATCATCCAGGGCCCCGTCGTGCATCACCGACCCGTCACGAACCAGCGCCGCGAACGGTCCCGTCCCCAGCGCCGTCTCCCGCGTCCCGAACCCAACCACCGGCCAACGCAGGCGCGGCAGCAGCGGGACCAGCCCGATCCCGACCAGCATCACCTTCGGACGGAACCGCTCCACCCACGCCAGCGCCTCCCCACGATGCTCGAAGTACGACGAAGCTGAGACATGCATCCTGCCATCGGCCATCCACACAGCGACAGCAGCGAACCGCAACCCGTCCGGAGTGGAATCCAGAGCACACACCACCGGCCCGGTCGGGGCCACCGACGGCAGCCTCCCAGAATCCCACCCGGCCCGATCCAGCCACAGCCCGCCATCCGCGCCCGCCTCGTCCGGCCACACATTCAACCAGTTCTCAGCGAACGAAGGCGAACCCGCCGCAGCCGCCATCAACCGCTGACGGCCCCTGTTCCAGTACGGCGACGACGCCCGCCACACAGCAGGGTCCATATGGTCCTCCCCCGGCAGCGCACCCCACTCGCAACGCGCCACATCCTCCCGGCCGCGCAACTCCCTCGCCAAACCCATCTCCCCCGCATTCGCCGCGCTGAAGAACAGCGCCTGCGCATTGTCGTGAGCACCCAGGGACGGGTACAGGGCGTCCCAGAAGGAGCGCGGCCCCGACCCGGAGGCACGCCACGCCTCATCGATCAGCAGCCGACTCGGGGACCGCCCGAAAGCAGCAGACATCGCGATAGTCAGCCAGCGGGACCCGTTCGGGAAGTGAATCTGCGACTCCCCCAGCAGACGGTCCACCCGGTAGCCCTGCCGCTCGGCCCACGGCCACGCCCGCTGCTGCACACCCCTGGCACCCGTCACCGTGTTCGCCGTATGGATCGTCAACTCATCCGGGAGCCTGTCCGAGTGCCAGCAGGCATCTGCCGTGAGGTACTCGCTCTTCCCTGACTGCCTCGACACCGATACCCACCCGAGATGGTGCACCCAGTCGCCAGCAGCATCGACCTCGTACAGCCGCTGGGCCGTGACCCACTGCCACCAGTACAAGGGCCGTCCGTTTCGGGCCTCCGCGTGCGCAACGAAGTCGTCCCCGAGGCTCGCGACCGCCTCGGGGTGGACAGGTGGGAAGAGTCTGGGCAGTCCGTCGAGAGGTCCGGGCTGTCTGGGCGACCTGCTGAGCGTTTCGGGCTGTTCGCGCGACTTCGTGGGACATACGGAAGCCAGGCGAG
>Ga0209392_1000051_pt1 | contig 22126 bp, 18 predicted proteins | sample PPLLak3cmMay2015_FD_187252 | JGI IMG/M metagenome (GOLD analysis project Ga0209392, IMG submission 187252) | Freshwater sediment microbial communities from Prairie Pothole Lake near Jamestown, North Dakota, USA - PPLs Lake P7 Core (1) Depth... | ecosystem: Environmental > Aquatic > Freshwater >...
AAGGCCGTGAGCGGCTGCTTTGGAGAACAGGCCCATTCGAGCAGCCGTCAGCCAAAGGCGGTTGTACTCGGAAACCGGTCGTTGGCGGTGCGATCTTCTGGCAGCTTGGATGACCGGAAGTGGCCGGGACCGGGTTTCCCCGGGGGTCACCGCAAGCAGACTTTGGCCGGCCGGGCCATCTCGCTTAAAGTCAGCTTCCTGGCGCCGCCTCGAACTCACACTGGCGGCCACTTCCAGACATACGATCGGCCAAAAAATCGCCACGCCAACGGCCGGTTTGGTACAGCCGTCATAGGCCGACGGCCGCTCGAAGGTGCTCATTCTCCAAAGCGGTCGATCAAGGGGCCGCGGCGCTTGTCAACGCCGGATGAGGGCCGTACGTCCGCAGTTCGATCAGCCGAACTGGAACTGCCGACCCTTCTCGGTCACACGCCTGGAGTCCGTTTGGCCAGCGAAACCGCCCGTCCAACCCAAGAGTGGATTCGGCAAAGGAACCTTCACAACGCTTTCTTAACCTCCGCAATCAATAGGTCGATGTTGGCGTTCGGATTAGCCGCTACGTTGCGAAACCACTGCTGTCCGGCAATCGTAGTCGTCGACGCAGCTCCCGCCGGCAGTTGCTGCAATACCTTGTCGAACGTCTCTGTGTCGCTGGGTCGCCAGACCACTATTCCAGTCTGTGGTTCGGCGTAAAGCACAAGCCGCGGGTCGCCCTTAATGAACGCTGCCAGATGTTCGGCAAGGTCCATGCAGTGCTCAATACGTGCGCTGATTCCCCGCCGACCCCAAGCGAGAAGCGTCGCCAGGAGCGGGACCGCAGTTGCACCGTGTGAACCAAGCACTCCGATGTTGGGGACGGCAAGATACGCTGCGCCAAAGCTTATGGCCGCATGCGCTTTCTCCGCATGACGGAATAGCACCAGAGCGGATTCCTTCGGCTGGAAAAGCCACTTATGTGCTGATACCGCAACTGAATCGGCCGACTCAATCCCAGCCAGTCGTTGAGCATGTTTGCTTAGTCGGAGGGGTCCCGCCCACGCGGCATCGACGTGGGTCCAAGCGGCACGACCTGACAATCCAAACGGGTCTATGGCTCCTGTGCTCGTTGCGCCGGCCGTGAGAACCAGGGCGGTCCGAGTCAAATCGTCAGGAAGTGAATCGGCGGTCAGCGAGCCACTGGAATCGCAGGGTAGAGTGCGGAAGCGCAGGCCCAGGATGTGCGCAGCCTTTCCAACAGAAAGATGCGCGCTTTCGGAGGCCAGAACCTGATTGACGCCGGTACATTCCCGCGCCGACCAGAGCGCCGTCAAGTTTGCCAGTGATGATCCCGGAGTCATGTGCCCCCCGGTCATTCCGAAGAATGGCGCAAGCCAGCCGACCACGCGTTGCTCGATGTGACGTGCAACGGGTGCCGTTGCAGGATGCAATAGGTTCTGGTTCAGCGAGGCGTTCCAAAGTGTCGTCGCCCAGGTGATCCAGGGTGTCGGAGGGTCCATGTTTGCGAACGACGACGCATCGCCGAGGCGCGCTGCATGTCCCAATATGTTCGGGGCCAGCACGTCGAGCGCGAGACGCGCGCCCAACCCCTCTTCGGGTAGACCGGCCGGAAGTTCCATCGGCTCGACGGCCCCGAAATCACGGCTCATCAGATCGACCGCTTGCAGAAGGTTATGCGGATCAATGGCGAAATCTCGGTCCATCCGATCGACTCCACTCACTTATTCACTGGTGCATTGTAGCTACTCGAGCGTCCCATCCGCGGCGCTTGTCGGCAAGACTCGATGTCGAGAATCCGTCTAAACCGGCCATCACGGCGAGGCCGGGCAATGGCGGTAAGTGGCCGCCAGTGTGAGTTCGAGGCGGCGCCAGGAAGCTGACTTTCGGCGCGATGGTCCTGCCGGTCAAAGTCAGCTTGCGGCGACCTCCGGGGAAACCCGGTCCCGGCCAGGGGCGGACGTCGGGTGCCGCTAGCTTCCACTGCCCGCGGTGACGATCATTGCCCCCGAAATCGCCTGCTCACCGCGCTTGCGGAGCTCTTCCGACGCGTTGACCCGGTCGCGCTCCTCCTTGTTCTGGCTGAGCTTCCACTTACCGATCATCCTGGTGATCTCGATTTCGATACCAACGATCTTCGAAATCATCTCGGCAATGAACTCAGGCGACGAATCCGTCATCTTCCAAGGCTTGGGTGAACCGATCCGGACTTCATGCGTGCGGGTCAGTTGAGCGACGACACCGCGCACGAAGCGCTCGTCGTCCCGGAAGTACAGCCGTCCGTGGACATGCACGACGCGATAGTTCCACGTCGGAACTTGACGATGAACCTCATGCTTGCTGGGATACCAGTTCGGCGATATGTAGGTATCGCCAGAACTGAAAATGACGAGCGCCTCGTCGCCATCCCTTGCCTCTTTGCACAACGGACTGGCTCGTGCAACGTGCGCAAGAAGCTTCTTGCCGCCGCTCGTTTCGTCGACCAGGAATGGCACATGATTGGCATCCAGGCCGTGCGGTCCATTGACCACCAAGGCGCCGAGCGGATGCGCTGCGATCGTTTGCAGCAGCTCCTCGGCGCGAGCTTCTTCGAAGTGGCTGGGTAGATACACGAGGAACCTCGACGCAATTGCTGCGCCATCGTGGCGTTCACTTCCCACACAGCATCTCAGATTATTGCAATGTCGGCTTCGGGTCGGCCAGCGACAGCAGGGTGAGCGATCTCGCCGCCGGAAAGCGGAGCCCCAACTTAAGCGACCGGATAGCCGACGTCCGCGGTCGGCAGTGCCCGACCCTGAGCGGTCCGTCGAGCCTGCGAGAAGCGGACGCTCAGAGAGTCCGTCTCCGCAACACGAGCGGACGATGGGAATCGAACCCACGTGAGTCGCCCTGCGCCGCTCGCCGGATCAATCACTTACGAACGGCGACGGTTCCGCGTGTGATTAGCGTGTGAGTTACTGCCGACTGGAGGCGACTCAGGACACCGGCTCGACCACTGGATTCACGCCAATGGCAGCGCGGATCCCACGATGCGATCCTTGCCGGACCAGGACTCGCCGTGATTGTATAACCCGTCAATAACCGCTCCGACGAGACTCGAGCCATGCCCCTTGCCGATGCGCCCTTGATCCGACACGAGTGGGTCAGCGTGGGTGATGCGCTTCTGCACTGTGCGGTTGCCGGTCATGGCGAGCGTCTCATGCTCCTGCTGCATGGGTTCCCGGACTGCTGGCACGGCTGGGCTCGGCAAATCGCTCACTTTGCGCGCCGGTTCACCGTCGTCGCGCCGGATGGCCGCGGCTGCAATCTGTCCGACAAGCCGGACTCCGTGGCGGCGTACCGCCTGCCTCGGCTAGTCGCCGACGCTGACAGTCTGATCACCCACTTTGGTGGCGGCCGGCCCGCCGTCGTCGTCGGTCATGACTGGGGCGGCGTGGTCGCCTGGGCACTGGCCTCGTGCTGTCCCAAGGCGGTATCGCACCTGGTCGTGTTGAATGCGCCGCATCCCGCGGTGCTGGCCCGCGCCCTCGTGGCCGACTCTCGGCAGCAGCAGGCATCCGAATACCTCGAGCGACTGCGCCAGCCCGATGCCGAGTATCGACTCAGCGAGAATCACTTCGAGCGGCTGCGTTGGGTGCTCGACATCCCACCGATACCGGGCGCGGCCGAGAGCGCCTATGTCGCAGCCTGTGTCGAGGCGTGGTCCCAGCCGGGTGCATTGACGGGGGCCCTCAGCTGGTACCGTGCGAATGACTTCGGCCCGGTTGGCCGGGCCGCGGAAGGCATAGCCACCGCGGTAGAAGCACCAACCCTGCTCGTCTGGGGCAGGGACGATCGCGCGTTGCTGTCGCATCTTGCGCTGCAGCACAGCGACATCGCGAAGCGGCTGACAGTCCACATTCTCGAGGGCGCCGGGCACTGGACCCCGCGCGAGCAGCCTGACGAGGTCAATGCACTGATCGACGCGCACTGCAGCTCGTGAACGATTCCCGCCGCTCGGGGCTGGACGGCCCGCCGGGAACCGTTATCATACAAACCGTCAATAACGATTCGCCGGGGGAGCAGCGATGACACGCGACCATTCGCGCCGGCACGACATGCGCGTACGCCGGCTGCCGCTCCTGCTGCTGCAAGCGGCGATCGCGCTCGCTTCGCCAGCGAGCTTCGCGGCCGTGCTTTGCGACGCGTACGCGACCGACGACGGCCCTGCGCTGTCGTTGCCCGGGCAGCACCCGCCCGGCCGGCGCTCGCTGTCCCTCGAGTCAACTCCCACAGGCACCGGCGATTCGCGCCACGCATCACCGCGATCCCTGAATCTGCTGGTCTGGTATCCCGCGGCGCTCGACGGATGCGGGCCGGCGAGCCCGTATCGCCAGGTACTGGAACGGCATGCATGGCGTCCGCTGCCCGCCGCGCAGATCGACATCGAGGTTGCTTCGGCGGCAACCGAAGGCGCGCCCGTCAGCCAGGGCCCGCGTTACCCGGTCGTGGTGCTGTCGCACGGACTGCTCGGCTGGGGAAGCGCATTCACGTACCTCGGCGATCACCTCGCGAGCCGCGGCTACGTCGTCGTCGCCATCGACCATCGCGACGATCTCCCGGGGCCGCTGGATCCGCTGAAGTCGGCGCTTGCCTTTCGGTCGGCCGATCAGCTTGCGACCATCGCGGCCCTGAGACGGTGGAGCAGCGACCCGCAGCATTTCCTGCATGGTCGGATCGACACGGACCGGATTGCACTCGTGGGGTATTCCATGGGTGGCTTCGGCGCGCTGCAGACCGCAGGCCAGCAGGATCCTGGGCTGAAGGGCGTCGTAGCCATCGCGCCTTGGGGCGGACAGTCGCATGTTGGCGCGATCGACAGGAGCGCACTTCGCACGCTGACCGTCCCGGTGCTGTTCATCGCCGGCGACCATGACGACGTCTCCGGCTTCCAGGACGGGATTCGGTCGCTGTTCCAGGGAGCGACCGGCTTCGACCGCTGGTTGCTCGTTTACCAGAATGCCCGTCACAACGTCGGGGGTTACCCGCTGCCTGCGATCGCGAATCAGGTGCTGGAGTTGCAGCCGTTTTTCGTTGACCCAGTCTGGCGAATCGGGCGCATCCAGGCCGTGAACCGGCACTTCGTCACGGCGTTCCTCGATCTCATGCTGAAGGCTGATGCCACGCGCCGCGCCTACCTCGAACCGCCGACTACGCGCTCGAACGACGGCCGCTGGCCGGTCGAGAATCCGTTCGACCTCACTGATCCGATGGCCGATTCCAGTGCCGCGCCAGGGTTCTGGCCCGGCTTTCGCCGGCGTTCCGCCCTCGGGCTCGAACTGATGCACCTGGCGCCCGGACAATCCCAGGCGCCCCAATGAACCGCGAGGCAGTCGCAATGCAGAACGACGGCACACTTTCGCGCTCGACACTCGCTGCGTACGGCATCGTCTCCATCCCGCTGTCCACGATCGGACTGCCGCTGGTGATCTATCTGGCACCGTTCTACGCCGGAGAGGTCGGCCTGCCGCTGGCAATGGTCGGCACGGTGCTCTTCCTCGCTCGCTTCGCCGACCTGATCGTCGATCCCGCGATCGGCATCCTGAGCGACCGAACGCGCAACCGGTTCGGACGCCGGAAGTCCTGGATCCTTCCGGGCTCCGTGGTCATGGCGATCGGCATCTTCTACTTGTTCATGCCCGAGCCGCCGGTCACGGTCTGGTACCTGCTGCTCTGGAGTGCCGTCGTCTACATCGGATCGACGATGATCGGCCTGCCGTTCGAAGCGTGGGGCGCCGAACTCTCGCAGTCGTACCACGAGCGCACGCGCATCAACGGCGCACGCCAGCTGTTCAACCTCATCGGGCTCCTGATCGCCACCCTGTATCCGGCATACCTGATGGCCCGGGGAGGCACGAGCGGCACGATCCTGGCCGGCATGGGCTATTTGTTCATCGTGCTGCTGCCGATCTGCGTGGGCATCGCGCTGTGGCGAGTGCCCGAGCCGCCGCCGGTGGACGGCGAGAAGCAGATCGGCCTGCGCGAGGGCCTCAGAGTCGTCGCGCGCAACCGGCCGTTCAAGCTCATCGCATTGGCGCTGCTGATCGCCGGAACGGGAGAGTCGTTCCGCATCACGATCACGGTGTTTTTCGCGCGCGACTTCGTCGGCGCGCAGAACATCGGCATGCTCTACGTGTACTACTTCGCGCTCGGCCTGTTGTCCGTCCCCGTCTGGGTGCGGTTGAGCCGCACCCTCGGCAAGCACCAGGCGCTGTGCCTGTCCTTCTTCCTGATCGCGCTGGTCGGCATCGCGATGTACTTCGTCAAGCCTGGCCAGACGACGCTGTTCACGGTGCTGTTTGCACTCAAGGGGTTCTGCTTCGGCGCCTTCCAGCTCCTGCCCGAAGCAATGATCGCGGACGTGGCGGACGTCGACCGGCTTGAGACGGGCGAGGAACGCCAGGGCGCCTTTTACGCGTACAAGATCATCATCATCAAGTTCGGGCAGGCGCTGGGCCAGGGTCTTTCCCTCAACCTGCTGGCGTTCGTCGGCTACCAGGCGGCCGGTGGATCGGGCGCCATCGCAATGCACTGGCTGACGCTTTTCTACACGCTGATTCCTAGCGCGTTCTTCGTCGTCGCGATCTTCGTCCTGTGGAAGTACCCGCTCACGGCGGAGCGCCACTCGGAGATCCGCGACCGACTGGCCGAAATGGACCGCGAGCGGGCCAGGCTGGACACGCCCGGCCACCGCCCGCTGGAAGACGGGCTCGTCTGACCCTGGTGGTCGCTCTCAGCTGCGGTCGGCTCGACGGCGAGCCGCACCGGGAGCCCGTTGCGCACTCGCCCTGCCGGCGACAACCGCGCGCTTGCGGGAGGCCCGCGGCTGTTTGCGCCCGTTCGCCGCACCGGGTGCGGAGGCGTGTCGGTCGAAACCGCGCGCCAGTCCGCGCACGCCCGTGAGGACCAGCTGCACGCACAGGTCCTCGAGGTATTCCGCCGATTCGCCGGTATCCTGCATGCGCCGGGCAGCCGCACCGGACAGGTCCATCAGGATATCCGTCGCCGCGATCGCGTCGGACAATGGAATCCCATACTGCTCGTGCATCAGCTTCGAAAAAAGCCGCACCGCCCTGGGACGCACGGTCCGATGCTCGCGTTCGAGTTCCGCCGCCAACCTCGGCTCCGCCATCAGTGGCCGCAACAGGTGTCCGTGCTCCGCGACGTGCCGCAGGTAGGCGCGCGTCACCACGCGCAGCAATTCGACGAAGTCCTCGACGCCGCGCGCCGCTTCAACCTGTTTCTCGTGGATGACGGTCGACTCGCGGCGCAGCAGCTCATAGAGCAGCGTGTGACAGTCCGGGAAGTAGTTGTAGACCAGTCCCTTGCTGACCCCGGCTTCGTCCGCCACCCGCTGCATGTTGATGGAAGTGAGGCCGTCGCGAACGACGATCCCCGCCGCGACTTGCAGGAGCCGCGTCCGGCGCAACTCCGGGGACAGGCGCCGGCGGGCAGGCTTGGCGGTCGATCTTGGCATGGGCGAACTCTCGCAATCCGGGGCAGGAGCTATCCGGGCGAGTCTATCACCGGCGCACGACGCGACTGGGGACCACACCAGTGGACAGGTCATCCCACGTCCGCCGGCCCGTGGTCACAGGAAGGCGACCGGCCCGGCCCCGGGGGAACGGGCCCGGGCCGGTCGCCGCGCAGCAATCCGCTAGAAGCGGGTCTCCAGCGCGATACCGTAAGTCCTCGGGTCGAGGATGCGGACGTTGCGATACCGCCCAATCTCGGCACCCTCGACGATCGAGTTGGTAATGTTGTCCTCGTCGCCGACGTTCTTCACGAACAGCTGCACGGACAGTTTGTCGCCCGGCGCATTGAAGCGCAGCTGGAGGTCGGTCACCGTCCACGCGTCGATGGCGTCATTGGACGTGTTGAACTCGCGGGCGTAGTACTCGTCCTGGTAGTACGAATCCACGCGGAACAGCCCCGTCCACTCGGTGCCCGGCAGCGGGAAGACGTACTGGCCGCCGAATTTGACCGAGTACTCCGGCGAGTACGGCAACGCGTTGCCTTCGAGGTTCACCTGCACTTGTGGCGTCGCGGTCGTGAGGCTCTGCGCGGGGTTGGCAGCATCTACGGTGGAGAACTTGCCGATCTCGGTGTCGAGGTACGAGAGGCCGAGATCGAACAGCCAGCGGTCCGACGGTGCCCACGCGAGCTCCGCCTCGAGGCCCCAGACCGTGGCGTCGGCGTTCGTGGTGATGGCCGTGGCCGCAACGCGCTGGGCGAGTTGCAGGTCCGCGTAGTCGTAATAGAACGCGGCGAAGTTCGCCTGCAGCGAGTTGCCGAGCAGCGTGTTCTTCATGCCGACTTCAAAGGCGGTGACGGTCTCTGGATCGAAGTACGGCGTGTCTGAATTGCCCGGGTTCAATCCACCGCCCTTGTAGCCGGTCGACAGGGATGCGTAGAACAGCGTGTAGTCGGTGCCGGCGAGGTCGGCCTCGTGGTCGAGGGCGATCTTGCCCGTGGTCTCCTGCCAGTCACGCTCGTCCTCGAAATAGGGCGGAATAGCCGGCGTGAAGACCGGCAGCACGGTGCGGGTCTTGATCGACTTCGTCTCGTCCGTGTAGCGGATGCCGAGCGTCAGCCGCGTGGCATCGGTGAACCGGTAGTACGTCTCGCCGAACAGCGCCCACGCCTCCGTCTCCGACGACGGCGTCTGCACGCTGAAGTGCCACGCCTCCTGCGGCCGGTTACGCTGGCGCATGAAGAACTCGATGGACGGATGCCAGATCTCGTACGCGGTGCTGCCACTCGACGCGAAGCCGAACAGTCCCGCGGTGAAATCGAACTTGCCACCGAGATCGGACTGCAGTCGGAACTCCTGCGAGAACGTGTTGTTCGTCGCCGTGAAGCTGTCGGTCGTCAGCAGCTCCGTGGTGGTGACCGTGCGGTCGCGGCTGGCGTTGTACGTTCCAGGCGAAGCGAAGCGGAACGGGAGCGCGGCGTTGTCGTAGTCGATGTTGGCCTCGGTATCGCTCCAGGCGTAGCCGGTCACCGACACGAACGTGTAGTCCCCGAAATCGTGCGACACGTCCAGGGTCGCGTAGAACTGTTCGCCCAGGTACAGCGGGTCCGTGTCGGCGGCGACCTTGCGCAGGTCGCGCGGGTTCGGCGCGCCGGCGTAGAAGTCGCCGATCGGGAACGGCCCGGGACGCGCCGACGTGAACGCGAACAACGTGTTGAAAAGCGTCGCCGACGCGGCCGGCATGTCGTAGTCCAGCTCCTCCGGCGAGCAGCCGAGCGCCGTATTCGTCTTGCAGAGACGCTTGGCCTCGCGCACCCGGGTGCTGTCCTCCTCGTAATAGGCGAGCACGAGGTTGGCCTCGGTCGCCTCGCCGAACCGCACCAGCGTGCTGCTGCGGATCGCCCACTGGTCGCGACCGTCAATGTCGTTGTTCGTATAGACGTTCTCCGTGAAGCCATCGCGCTTCAAGAAGTCCATCGCGACGCGCTGCTTGACGCTGTCCGAGATCGGAATGTCGATTGCGCCGCGCAGCCCGTAGGAACTGTAATTGCCGACCTGCGCATAGAAGTTACCGCTGACCTCGTCCCCCGGCCTGCGGGTTACGACGTTGACCGCGCCGCCCGTGGTGTTGCGGCCATATAGCGTGCCCTGCGGGCCGCGCATGACTTCGATCCGCTCGAGGTCGAAGAACTGGTTCTGCGGCGCGTAGGAGATCGCGGCGCCGTTGATGAAACCGGCGACGCCGTTGTCGGCTGTCGAGGAGATAGCATTGTTGCCGATGCCGCGGATGGTGAACCGGTCGTTGCCGACGAGCATCGCGTTGGGAATCGAGAACTGCAGGTCGAGCGCATCCTCGATCATCGCCCGATTCAGCGCCTCGGACGAGAAGGCGCTCACCGCGATCGGCACCTCCTGCAGGCCCTCGAGGCGCTTGGTGGCCGTCACCACGATCTCCTCGAGCTCGTAGCTGGCCTCCTGGGCCGCGGCCGGCAGCGCGGCCAGTGCAATGGCGACTGCAACCGCCGCGCGGATCGTGCGCACCGGAGCCCGGCCGGACTGCGTCTGATCTGTGTTCATCGGATCCCCCGAGATCGTTGTGTGCCTTGTGTGGATGGCGCCAGCGGCGCCACTATTGACCAATCGGACAATACGCTAGTCGCGCAGTCCGGTCGCCGTCAAGCGTTATTGCAACAACGGTCAATAGGGCTGCTGCGCGCTGCGCCGCAGCAAGTCGGATCGGCCGCGACCAGCATCGTTGTTATTGACGATTGTTACAATATCCGCCCATCATAGGTCCGCGCCGCACACTGCGGCATGGACGTCGCAATGATCAAGGGCCTCCACCACGCCAAGCTTTCCGTCCTCGACCTGGACGGCGCGATCGCCTTCTTCAGCCGGGGGGCAGGCCTCGCGGTGGAGCGCCGCGCGCGCCTGCCGGCGGTCGACGGCGAGCCCGCCGCGCTCGGCCTCGTCGATCCGCTGGCCGAGAGCGTGCTGCTGCGCGGATCGAACGGTTTCCTCGAGGTGCTGCGCTTCGAGCGGCCGGCCCCGGGCGCGCCGGAGGACCTCCCGGTGTGCGCCGCAGGGATCACGCACATCTGCCTGCAGCACCAGGACATGCGGGAGCTGGCCTCGCGCTTCGAGGCGGCCGGCGCTACGTTTCACGCCGCGCCCGTCGCGCTGGGGACGGGATACGAGTACTGCTACATCCGCGATACCGAAACCAACGTCCTGGAACTGGAAGGCAATCCGGTTGCCCCGCCGCCGCCGGGTCCGTGGCTCAGCCACGTATCGATCAGCACGCCCGATGTCGACAGGCTGTCCGCCTTCTACGGGGCCGTGCTCGGGCGGGGGGTACGAGCCACCGGGCAGTACGGCGGGAATCCGCTGATCGACCGCATCACGCGCCTCACCGGCACGAAGGTCCGCGTGGCGTGGCTGGATGCGGGCAACCTCGGCCTCGAGATCATGCAGTATCTCAATCCGCCCACCACCGCTTCGGGAGCCGAGCGCAGCCTGGCTCGGCTCGGCTATGGCTGCATCAGCTTCGAAGTCTCCGACCTGGCGGCCGAGCGACATCGCCTTGCCGAGGTCGGCGTGCGCTTCCAGGGCGCGACGGCGGCAGGCGAGCAGGCAATTTCGGCCTTCGGGCGCGACCCGGACGGCAACCTGATCCAGTTCATCGAGTTCACCGCGGCCGGGCGGACGCTGTCCCTCGACAGCCTCGCCGACCCTGCCGCACTGCACCGCGCCGACGCCGCCATGGCTGCGAGCCGCGCACCGAAGCAGGAGCCCGCGCACACATGACAGACCGCAAACCTCTCGCCGGCAAGGTCGCACTGATCACTGGCGCCGCCCGGGGCATCGGGCTTGCCGCAGTGAGCCGCCTGGCGGCCGACGGCGCCGACATCGTCGCGTTCGATCTGCCCGGCACGTCGCTGCAGGATGCCGTCAAGGCGGCGGAGGCCGCCGGCCGGCGCGCGGTCACGTTCGAGGGTGACGTGACCGTCGCTGACGACTGGAAGCGCGTCGTCCGGCTCGCCCTGCAGTCGTTCGAGCGCATCGACATCCTGTTCAACAATGCAGGCATCTCGGGCCAGCTGCGCGGCATGCTCGAGTATCCGGACGACGACTTCGACCGGGTCATGGCCGTAAACGTCCGCGGCGTGTTCCTCGGCACGAAGTACGTGGGCCTCGCCATGAAGAAGAACGGCGGCGCCATCATCAACAATTCGTCCATCATGGGCTTCAACGGCGGGCGGCGCGTCGGCGCCTACACCGCCAGCAAGCACGCCGTGCTCGGGCTCACCAAGACAGCGGCGAACGAACTCGCGCGCTACCGGATTCGCGTCAATGCGGTGTGTCCGTCTCCCGTCGCAACCGAAATGATGGCAGACGCGGAGCGCGTCCTATCGCCGGAAAACCCGAAGGCCGCACGCGAAGCCTTCACCGCGGGCTCGCCACTCGGCCGTTACTGCGAGCCAGCCGAGGTCGCCGCGGTCGTCGCATTCCTCGCCAGCGACGACGCCTCGTACATCAACGGCGTCGCCCTGCCCGTCGACGGCGGCACGCTGGCGCGCTGAGCACACATTCACTCATCGGTCGGAGCGTCACACCATGGACCTGCGCCTGAAGGACAAGCGCGTCATCGTCACCGGGGGAAGCCGCGGCATCGGGCGCGCCATCATCGAGGCCTTCGCCGGCGAGGGAGCGGCCATCGCGACCTGCGCACGCGGCCAGGCAGGAATCGACGAGACACTCGCGTCCCTGCGATCGCGCGGCCTGCGGGCGTACGGCGAGGCACTGGACGTGCGCGATGCGGCTGCGTTCTCGGGCTGGCTGCAACGTTCCGTGCAGGCGCTCGGCGGCCTCGACGTCGTCGTGAGCAACGTCTCGACGCGCATCAAGTCCGCGGGCGAGGACATGTGGCGCGAAACGTTCGAGGTGGACCTCCTGCAGCACGTGCGTCTGGTCGAGGGCGCCCTGCCCCATCTGCGCGAAGGCCGCGATCCGGCCATCGTGCTGGTCGGCTCGATTGCCTCGTGCCTCACGACGGTGCCGCCGTGGGAGCGTGCATATGGGGCAATGAAGTCGGCGCTGGTCGGGCTCGGCGGGCAGTGGGCCACGTCGCTCGGGCCGGCCGGCATCCGCGTCAACCTCGTGTCGCCCGGCCCGATCTATTTCCAGGGTGGCTTCTGGCACCACGTCGAGCAGACCAACCCTGCCGTGCTGCAGGCGGCGGAGCGGGTATCGGTCTTCGGGCGACTCGGTCGGCCCGAGGAAGTCGCCGCAGCGGTGGCATTCCTTGCCAGTCCCGCGGCGAGCTTCATCACCGGCGCCAACCTGCGCGTGGACGGCGGCGCGATCAAGGCCGCCAATTTCTGAGGCTGCGGCCGACGCGCGGGTTCAGCCGACCGGGCGATTGCGCCAAACGGCGACGCCGGCCGGAGGCACATTCCGCTCGCCAATCACGAACTCCGCCTCGGCATCGGCCGGCACGGCGAGCGGCGACTTGTCGTAGTTGAAGGCGAAGTGCAGGTTGCCACGCCGCGCGATGCGCAGTCCCGGCGGCAGTTCGATCGTGTGGATTTGTGCCTCGGCACACAGCGCGCGGAGCACGTGGCGCAGCAACGTGGCCGGCGGCCAGCAGGCCAGGTAGCTGAAGCGTCCGTTGCGATACCAGAGACCGTGGCCTCCTGCACTGGCGAGCGCGGGCTCGATGGCGGACTCGACGTGCTCCAGCCAATGGCCCACCTCGATCGACTGGCCAGCGACGTGCGCGTGCTCCAGCAAACCAGGTCGCAGGCTCTCCACCCGCCGTACCACGATCGGCAACAGATGCTGCAGCGGACCGGGGGGCAGCCGCGCGGGTATCTGGAAATCCCGGTTCTTGCTGCCAGTGCGTGGACCGAACAGTACCGGGGTCGCAAGCCGCCCGAGTTGCGCGACGAACTCCTCGGAAAGGACCGGCAGGGTCGGCACCACCACCAGCCGGTAGGCATCGAGTGCCGCGCCGACCGGCACGATGTCGACGTCCAGACCGAGCCGGCGCAACGCCGAGTAGAACTCCAGCACGAGCGGCATGTACCGGAAACTCGCGCCCTGCGGCTGGACGCGCAGCAGCCAGTCGGCTTCGTAGTCGAACACCAGCGCCACCGGTGCCTGCTCGCGCGTCGAGTCCGGCAGCCGCGCCAGGTCGCGCACCACGGCCCGCACCTCGTCGCTCGCGACGTCCTCACGCCCGTCGGGCAGGTTGAGCCCGGCGTGCATTTGCTCCTGCGCGAACGGCGCCTGCCGCCAGCGGAAATAGGACACCACCTCGGCGCCGTGCGCATATGCCTCGAGGGTCCACGCTCGAACCATGCCAGGAAGCGGTGCCGGGTTGTACGGTGCCCAGTTGACCGGGCCCGGCTGTTGCTCGACGACCCACAGGCGCCCGCGCCCCACGCCCCGATAGAGATCGTGATGCAGCGCCGCCACGTCGGGATGACCCTGGCGCGCGAATCGAGTCTTCTCGGCAGGTCCGACGTCCAGCCACTCGAGGAACCCCAGCGGATAGCTGTCCCAGCCGGCGACGTCCAGGTCCGGCGACAGCGCGTGGTGGTCGAAATCCGTCGAGAAGCCCATGAAGTTGTGCAGGATGCTGCGACCTGGCGCGAGCCGGCGCAGGATCTCGACCTGTTCGCGATTGAACGTGGCGACCTGCTGCGACGAGTAGCGCCAGAAATCGAGCCGATGCGCGGGATTCGCCTCGGTCACCGTGCCCACCGGGAGTTCGACCGCGTCGAACGAGCGGTACTCCTGGCTCCAGAACACCGCTCCCCACGCAGCGTTCAGCGCGCCGATGTCACCGTAGCGTTGCTGCAGCCAGCGGCGGAAGCCTTGCCGTGCCGCCTCCGAATAGCTCAGCGTGGTGTCGTGGCAGCCGTACTCGTTGTCGGTCTGCCAGGCGACCACGGCCGGTGCGTGCCCATATCGTGCGGCAACCGCGGTGACGATGCGACTGCTTTCACGACGATACGTCTCGCTCGAGAAGCAGTAATGACGGCGCGAACCGAAGCCGCGCGTACGACCATCGGCACCGACGGCGAGGACGTCGGGATGGTTGTCCACGAGCCATTTCGGCGGACAGGCGGTCGGTGTGCCGAGCACGACCTGCAGTCCCGCGGCGGCGAGCGTGGCGATCGCGCGATCGAGCCACTCCCATTCGAACCGCCCGGGCTGCGGTTCGATGCGGCTCCAGGCGAACTCGCCGATGCGTACCAGGCGGATGCCCAGCGCCGCCATGCGCGCGGCATCCTCGCGCCAGCGCGACGGATCCCATTGCTCTGGGTAGTAGCACACGCCGAGCTCGAGGCGCCCGCTCATGGCCGTCCTCCGGGGAGCCGCTCGATGGAGAACAGGCAGAGCGTGCCGGGCGGGAGCAGCGGCAGCGCGAGCCCGGCGCTCATGAGCGCGACACCGGGAACGTCCAGGGCGGCGCCGTCCAGGAAGGCGGTCGATTGCTTCGCTCCTGAGCCCGGCGTCTCGAGCGCCGTCCGGCGCTGCACGCGATATGTCGCATCGGGATCCAGGTCCGTGAGACCGAGGACCGCCGGCGCGGCTGCGGCAGACGTGTCCAGCTTCGCGACCGTCACCAGCGCACGCTCGCCGTCGCATGCGACTCTCAACACAGCGATGATCGAAGGGTCGGGATGATCGAGGCGACAGGCGCGGCTGTCGTGCAGCCAGCCCCGCTCGCGCTTGTGAACCTCGATCCACTGCATCAGCTCGGCCCGCTCGCCGTCGTCGAGGCGGAGCGGGTCGAGCTCGATGCCGAAATGCCCGGCCAGCGCCGTGCCGGCGCGCATCGCCATCGATACGCGACGCCCGGTCGTGTGGCTCTCCTCCGGACCGACGTGGCAGCCCATGACCTCCGGCGGAAAGAACAGGCCAAAGCCCTGCTGAATGCGCTGACGCTCGAGCGGATCATTGCTGTCGGACGTCCAGATGCGCTCGGCGCGGCCGAGGATGCCGTAGTCGGCCCGTGCGCCGCCCGACGCACAGGCCTCGATCTCGAGTTGCGGATGTTTCGCGCGCAGACGGTCCATGAGTGCGTACACGGCGCGCACGTGGCGACCGGCCGCAGGTCGTCCCTGCGCATCGACCGCATGCGTCATGTCGCGGTTCATGTCCCACTTCAGGAAATCCAGGTGCAGCTGCGTGACGAGTCCGTCGACCACGCCGAACAGGTAGTGGCTGACCTCGTCGCGTCCGAGGTCCAGCAAGTACTGCTGGCGACCGAGCGGTTGCTCGCGTCCCGGCACGCCCATCACCCAGTCCGGGTGTGCGCGGTACAGGTCGCTGTCGGCATTCACCATCTCGGGCTCGATCCACAACCCGAACTCCATGCCGCGCGCGCGGATCCTCGCTGCGACCGGTTCGAGGCCCTGAGGATAGCGCCTCGGACACGGCTGCCAGTCGCCGAGACCGGAATGGTCGTGCTCGCGACCGCGGAACCATCCATCGTCGAGCACGAAGCGTTCGACGCCGAGGGCGGCGACCGCATCGATCAGGCGCTCGAGTCGTGACTCGTCGTGCGCGAAGTACATCGCCTCCCAGGTGTAGAAGCTGACCGGCCGGGGCCGCCGGCGCAGGTTGCCAGGCAGGACGCGCTGGCGCAGGTGCTCGTGCAGGCGCCGTGACATGCCGTTGAGCCCACTGCAGGAGCGCACGGCGTACGCCACCGGCGACGAGTACTCCGCGCCGGGTTCCAGGCGGATCTCGCCCGGCAACGCAAGTTCCCCGAGTTGCGCCTGGAGGCGACCATCGCGCAGCCGCTCTACAAGCACGCGATGGTTGCCGCTCCAGCCGAGGTGCAGCCCGTACACCTCGCCCGTCGCGGCAGCGAATTCAGGTGTTCCCAGCACCAGGCCCGGAAACGAGTGGTGCGAGGTCCGGCCGGTACGGTTCTCCGAGGACCACTTGCCGGACCCCAGCGGTTGGCGTGCCTCGTGGAACTCGCGACACCACCGTCCCTGGAAGGCCAGCAACTCGTCACACCGGGCGGGAATCGGCAACGCACACGCCGCGAGCCAGTCGACCGTCAGCACACGGTCGCCCTCGTTGCGCAGCACGGTGCGCACGGTGACCACGTCCGTTGCGGCGTCGATCGCGAGGCGCACCTCGAGGACGACCGGCAGCAATGCGTCACGGTAGGAAATCGATGCCTCGTTCTGCGCGGCGGCCAGCTCGTGAAGGTGGAAGCAAGTGATGAAATCCTTGCCGTCGCACTGCAACTCGAGGCCAGGCGTACCGACAAAACCGAGACCGGCCTCCGGTACTACAGGCAACGGCTCTGCCTGGTCGAGCACCCCATGCGGCACGGGCCGCTCGACCAGCGCCAGAATGGACTCGGCCCGGCAGCGCTCCGGCAGTCGATCGCCCCAATAGGCGATCTCGAACTGGCGCCGCGCACGCGAACGCAGCAGCAACGTGCTGTCGGCGCCGTCCAGCCTGACAACCTGTTCCTGCATCCGGGCGACGTTCCTCAGGCAGCCGCCTGCGCGGCCGTCGGTCGATCGAGAAGATACTCGCTACGGACTTCGCCGAGCGGGCGGTCGAGCATGGTCTCGAACGCGATGAACTGCAGGCTGCGAGCTCTGCTGCCATAGCCCCAGCCATCGGTGATCGCATCCATTGCGGGACGGGTCAGGTCGGGGTCGAGGAACGTCATGTGGGCCGTGACGACGGCGATCCACATGCCGGCGTACGGAAAGTTCATCTGGGCCAGCCCGAACGACTGCAGTGCGAGCTCGCCGAGCGGGGTGGCGGGGTACCCGGTCAGGACGTGGTGCAGGTCGTGAGTCTGGTATCCCCGCAGCACCTTGTAGCGCAACACGTCGGGCAGGCGCTCGAGACGCCCGGAGGACTCGACTTCCTCGAGAAACCGCCGGTAGCCCGTGGCGAGCTTCTCCTCGAGCCGGTTGTCGACCATGAAGCGCAGGTAAGCCTCGCCGAGCGTTCCCGGTGCGCAGCTCGCCAGTGCCTGCAGGTCGAGCGGCTCGGCATACCATCGCTGCGCTGCCAGCGCGCGATGCTCCGGGTGCCTCTCGATCGCGGCGACGTATTTCGCGATGACCTCATCCGGCGCCGCGGCTCACCAGTCGTTGAACAGGAGGTGCACGCCGTATTCGTAGAAGTCGTCGACGCTCCTTAGAAAGGCCTCGCCGAACGCCCGGTCGACCTGGACCATCGCCATGCTGCCGCCCTCCCCGTGCTCGCGCCGCCCGGCACACAGCAGGAGCCTATGCCATGCATTTATTGACTACAAGTACAATAGCGACCGGATGAATGAGCGACGCATAAGGCTGGCGTGCGGCGACCTCTCGGCCGAGGTCGCCCCGGACATCGGAGGTGCCCTCGCCTGGTTCCGGGCGGGTGGCCGTCCCCTGCTGCGTCCCGAGCTGACGTCAGGCCCGTACGCCGGTCGCGCGCTGGGCATGGCGTGCTTCCCGATGGTGCCATTCGCCAACCGGATTGCAGGGGGACGGTTCCGTCATGCCGGCGTCGACTACCACATCGCCTGCAACGTGCCTGAGCCGCACCCGCTGCACGGTCACGGCTGGCAGTCAGCGTGGACCGTCCGTGACCGAGACAGCAGCAGTGCCACGCTCGAGTTTCGCGGCGGAGCCGAGTGGCCGTGGCCGTACCTGGCGCTCGAGGTGTTCACCCTCGAGCCCGACGCCCTGGTGATCACGCTCGAAATCCACAACCTCGCCGACGAGCCAGTCCCGGCGAGCCTCGGCCTGCACCCGTATTTGAGCGACTCAGGTTCGCTGCGGCTCGAAAGCAGCGCCCTCGTCGTCTGGGAGCGAGACGCGGAAGGGATTCCGAGCGGCGTGCGGCACCTGCCGCCGGCCGGACCATGCAACCTGCCGCACCGGATCGCGCGGGCCGGCCTGGATCATTGCTACGACGGCTGGACGGGGCGTGCGCGCATCCGCTGGCTCGCCGATCAGACCGTGCTGTGCATGGAAACGCAGGGCAGCCGCTGCCTGCACGTGTACGCACCCTCGGCACAGGACTACGTCTGCCTGGAGCCCGTGAGCGCGAGACCGGATGCCTTCAATCCGCGGCCCGACGACCTCTCACCCCTGCCGATCGTGGCACCACTCGGTTCACTGCGGCTCGGCATGCGCCTGCGTGTCGAGTCCTGGCCGGTCAGCGCGCCGCGCGAAGTTGCGCCGCCGCGGCCTCCGGCGTGATGTCGCGTTGTGGCGTGCCGAGCAGCTCGTAACCCACCATGAACTTGCGCACTGTCGCGGACCGCAGCAGCGGCGGATAGAAGTGCGCGTGCAGATGGTGTGCCGCGTGCTCGCCCCCGTCCGCCGGGCGCTGGTGGATACCCATCGTGTACGGGAACGGTACGCCGAATAGCGCGTCGTAGCTTGCTGTCAGACGGCCGAGCACGTCGGCCAGCCCGTCGCGCTCCGCCGCAACGAGTTCATCGAGGCTACACGTGTGCCGTCGGCCGACCACCAAGGCCTCGAACGGCCAGACGGCCCAGAACGGCACGACCGCTGCGAAATGCTCATTCGCGCAGACCACCCGCTCGGCGCGCGCGACCTCGAGCCGCACGTAGTCGCAGAGCAGGCAGGATGCACGTCGTTCCAGGTACGCCCGCTGGCCCGCAAGCTCGCGCTCGAGTTCGTTGGTCAGGCTGGAGCTGGCCCAGACCTGACAGTGCGGGTGCGGGTTGCTCGCGCCCATCATCGCGCCGCGATTCTCGAAGATCTGCACGCAACGGATGCCGGGCAGCGCCCCCAGCTCGATCGTCTGCCCGGCCCAGACATCCACCACGCTGCGGATCTGCGGAACGCTCATCTGCGCCAGGGTCAGATCGTGACGGGGCGAATAGCAGATCACCCGGCAGATGCCGGCCTCGGGTTCGGCCCGTAACAACTCATCGGCGCCGGGTCCGCCCGCCGGGAGGCCCGGACGCAGCGCCGGGAAGTCATTGTCGAACACGAACGTGGCCGCATAAGGCGGGTTGCGCACGCCGCCGGAACGCAGGTTGTCCGGGCAGAGGTAGCAGGACGCGTCGTAATGAGGCTGACGCTCCACGGCCGCCGACTCGACCTGGCCCTGCCAGGGCCGCTGCGTGCGATGTGGCGAGACAAGCACCCACTCCCGCGTCAACGGGTTGTAGCGCCGATGCGGATGGCCCTGCAGGTCGAGCATCTCTTCGTCGAGCATCTTTCGATCCCGCCCTAGGAAAGGTCGACCCGCCCGGCGCCGTCGGCTGCACGGCACACGTATATCTCCGGCGTGAGCGACGTCGCGCGCCGGTATCCATCCGTGATCAGGCGACCGAAGGAGTCGACGCAGTCAGTCCGCACGAGGTTCACCGTACAGCCCCCGAATCCGCCGCCGGTCATGCGCGCGCCGAACACACCTTCGACCCCTGCAGCCAGGTGCACCATGAGGTCGAGTTCATCACAGCTCACCTCGAAATCGTCGCGCAGGCTGCGATGCGACTCCCCGAGCAGCCGGCCGAAGGTCCCGAGGTCCCGCCGATCCAGGGCCGCCGCAGCTTCGAGCACCCTCTGGTTCTCGCTCACGACGTGAAGCGCGCGCCGGTAGACGGCCTGTGGCATGCGCTGGCGCTGCGAGTGCAGGAGCTCCAACGACACGTCACGGAGTGCGCCCAAGTCCGGCACCGCGTCTCGCAGCAGGCGGAGCGCCTCCTCGCACTCGGCCCGGCGCCGGTTGTACTCACCGCCGGCGAGGCGATGCCGGATCATCGTATTGCAGACCACGACCTGCACATCCGGCACCGCCAACAGGCGATGCTCCAGCGAGCGGCAGTCGAGCAGGATCGCATAGCCTGCACGGCCGCAGCTTGACGTGAACTGGTCCATGATGCCGCAACGCATGCCGACGTAGTCGTTCTCCGCCCGCTGGCACAGCCGCGCCAGCTCGCTGCCCGGCAGCGTGTGGCCGACCGATTCCAGCAATGCCAGCCCGGCGGCAACCTCAAGTGCGGCCGAGGAACTGAGCCCGGAGCCGATCGGAACCGCGCCGTAGATCAACAGGTCCGCGCCATGCAGGCGGTAGCCGGCCCGCTCGATGGTCACGGCCACGCCGCAGACGTAGTCGCTCCAGTGGCCCATGGGCTGCGTGCGGACCGGTTGCTCGCCCGGTTCGGGCAGCGCGAATTCGACCGACTCGCCGAAGTTGAGCGAATGCAGCTGCAGGCGCCGATCAGTGCGCGGCGCGACAGCGACGGTCGTGCGCAGATCGATCGCGACCGGCATTACGAAGCCGTCGTTGTAGTCGGTGTGCTCGCCGATCAGGTTGACGCGCCCGGGCGCCTGGCACAGCCGCGGCGTGCGGCCGTACACACGCTCGAACTCACGGTGTATCTCGACGGGCTCCATTATTGACCGATTATCTATTAACAGGCGCCGACAGGAAACACTGCATGCTATCGTCTTCGGCCACTCGACCCGGGAGACTGCCATGAGCTACCAGATCGATCTTTCCGGCCGCATCGCGCTGGTGACGGGCGCCTCCAGCGGACTCGGGATGCAGTTTGCGAAGACCCTGGCACAGGCGGGTGCCAAGGTGGTCCTGGCCGCCCGCAGGATCGAGCGACTGGAGGCGCTACAGGAGGAGATCGAAGGCCGCGGCGGGAAGGCGCACGTCGTCAACCTGGACGTCACCGATATCACCAGCATTCGCGCTGCAATCGCCACGGCAGAAGAAACTGCAGGCCCTATCGATATCCTGGTCAACAACTCGGGCGTGGGCCTGACCCAAAAGCTCACTGACGCACGGCCCGAGGACTACGACTTCGTGATGAACACCAACACCCGCGGCGCGTTCTTCGTCGCGCAGGAGGTCGCGCGGCGCATGATCGCCCGCGCAAGAGCCGGCGATCCAGGGTCGTTCGCAGGTGGCCGTATCGTCAACGTCGCCTCCGCTGCGGGGCTCCGTGCTTTCGGCATGATCGGCGTCTACGCGATGAGCAAAGCGGCGGTCATACACATGACACGGGCGATGGCATTGGAATGGGCACGCTACGGCATCAACGTCAACGCACTGTGCCCAGGGTACATCGACACCGAGATGAACCATGCGCACTGGCAGACCGACGCGGGTCGGCAACTCCTGCAGATGTTGCCTCGGAAACGCCTGGGCCGCCCAGAGGATCTCGACAGCACGCTGGTGATGCTCTGCGCGAGCCAGAGCCACTTCGTCAACGGAGCGGTAATCGCTGTCGACGACGGCACCAGTCTGTAGCCGGAACCGGCACGGATGTAGGGTGGAGCGGGTGATGGGAATCGAACCCACCTGAGCCGCTCCGCTCTGCTCTCCGGATCAATCAGTTACCGACGACGGCAGGTCTGCGTGTGACTGGCGCGTGCCTATCCGGCAAACCCTTAGTGTGCTGCTGGCCGATCTTCGGACCGTTTGATTCTTCGGAATATGGCTCCCTGAACCGCTGGCCTTCGTCGAGTAACCAGCAAGGTTAGATTGCGACGGTTCCGGTGTACTCCGATGCCCGTTGATGCCGTGATTTCCCGGCAAGCTCGGCGGGCACCAGGTACACGGATGCATCACGCCGTCACAGCC